>ENA-UEQI01000582-UEQI01000582.1-human-gut-metagenome-genome-assembly--contig:-NODE-582-length-14369-cov-9.234607_pt1 | contig 14369 bp, 10 predicted proteins | sample MGYA00242946_ERZ507945 | MGnify/ENA primary metagenome ERZ507945 (study PRJEB26167, sample SAMN06115467) | human gut metagenome | host: Homo sapiens | place: China:Guangxi | collected 2016-06-08... | reverse complement strand
CTACAGTTATAAAAATTACAAGGATTATGCTACGAGCGAAATGTGGGATGCATGGAAATTTATATGGATGTTTTCACCCGGGACGATTGTTTCAATGCGCTGAAACTCAGCTTGTATTATATGGTCGGTTCTATGGTACAGCTTGCGCTGGCACTGCTGTTTGCAACGATCCTCAGCTTTAACCCCAAAGGCGGAAGTTTCTTCCGTGGCGCACTGTATTTCCCGAGCCTGGTCTGCGGCATTGCCGTCGGGTTTATCTTCAAGTATTTCTACACCCACGGTTTTGTCCTGGACTCCATCCTCGGCTTGCTAGGAATCCCGGAAGATATGCTGCCGTTATGGCTCAAGGACACCCGCATCAATAACTGGGTGCTGGTGGCATCCTCCATCTGGCGGTACATGGGACAGAACATGGTATTGTTTATCGGCGCAATCGCCAGTGTAGACAAGACGCAGTATGAGGCGGCTGCCATTGACGGCGCAAACGCATGGCATCGTTTCCGGTATATCATCTTGCCGTCCATCCGCACGATCGTTGTGCTAAACATGATTCTTGCAATTTCCGGTTCTCTCTCCGTATTTGAAATTCCATATGTTATCACAGACGGCGGCTTTGGCACATCCACATATTTTGTTCTCATGGATAAGCTGGCACACGCCAACCAGAAGGTTGGTCTGGCGTCGGCAATGGCAGTGGTACTGCTGGTGCTGATCCTGGTAGTCAGCGGCATTCAAAAGCTGGCGGAAAAGAAGATGAACTCCGGCGTTCGTGTCGGAAAGAGGAGGGCGAGAAAATGAAAAGCAAAAGCGTTTTTCTGAAAAGACTGCCAAAGCAGATCCTGCAGTATGCCATCCTTCTGTTCGGCGCATTCTGTGCGCTGGTTCCCATTGTCAGCTGCGTGACTACCGCATTCAAGACCGATGAAGAGTACCGCACGACCAGCGTCATGACACTGCCGGAAAGCTGGCTGAACTTTGAAAACTTCAAGGTCGCCTGGGTAAAGGCAGACATGGGCAGAGCATTTCTCAACAGCTTTCTCATTCTGGTATGCGTGCTGGTAGGCAGCACCATGATCTCCGCAATGCTGGCATATGTGCTGAACCGTTTTCAGTTCCGTGGCAACCATCTGATCCGCAATCTGTTCATGGTCGCAGCGCTGATTCCCGGCATTGCAACACAGGTCACAGTCTATCAGATCATGACCGTGCTGCATCTGGTCAACACCCTTTACGGCTATATTTTCCTGATGCTCGGCACAGATGTCATTGCAATTTACATCTTTCTGCAATTTTTCGAGAATCTCCCGAAAACTCTGGATGAGGCGGCGATTCTGGACGGATGCAGCTATTTCGGTGTATTCTTCCGCATCCTGCTGCCTCTGCTGAAACCGGCGATCGTCACCAGTGCGATTCTGAAAGGTGTCAGCACCTATAATGAATATTACATGGCAAATCTTTACTTACAGGATAAGAGCCTGTACCAGGTGGTATCGACTTCGCTCTATACCTTTACAGGACCGATGGGGAGCCAGTATCAGTATATCTGTGCCGGCGTAATCATCACCATGATCCCGATTCTGATTATTTTCCTGTTCTGCCAGAAACAAATCTACAGCGGCATGGCAATGGGCGCTGTCAAGGAATGATAAGGAGGCAATTCACAATGAAACCGATTTTGACAAAGACAGGCAGCCTGCCCAATCTGCCGTGGCAGGAGCGCCCGGCAGACTGTACTGCACCGGTATGGCGCTACCAGGAAAATCCCATTATCTCCCGGAATCCCATCCCTGGTGTGGCACGCATTTTCAACAGCGCAGTCATTCCGTATGAAGGTGCTTTTGTCGGCGTGTTCCGGGGAGAGCAGGTGAACGGCATTCCGTTTATTTACTTCGGCAGAAGTGCAGACGGCATTCACTGGACATTCGACCAGGAAAAGATTCAGTTCCTGGATGAAAACGGAGAACCGTTCCAGCCGGTTTATGCCTACGACCCACGGCTGGTGGAAGTGGACGGCACTTATTATGTGATCTGGTGCCAGGATGCCTACGGCGCAGCCATCGGCATGGCAAAGACTACCGACTTTCAGACATTTGTCCGGGTGGAAAATCCGTTCCTGCCGTTTAACCGGAACGCAGTGCTGTTTCCACGGAAGATCGACGGCAAGTACATGATGCTTTCCCGTCCCAGCGACAGCGGACACACGCCGTTCGGCGACATTTTCCTCAGCGAGAGCAAGGACATGGAGTACTGGGGACACCACCGCCATGTGATGGGAAAGAGCAGCCGCTGGTGGGAAAACACCAAGATCGGCGGCGGCGCAGCACCCATTGAGACCAGTGAGGGCTGGCTGCTGTTCTACCATGGGGTGACGAATACCTGCAACGGATTTGTTTACAGCATCGGCGGTGCAATTCTGGATCTGGAGAATCCGTCCAAGGTGAAATACCGCTGTGAAAACTTCCTGCTGACGCCGGAACAGTGGTATGAAGAGCGTGGCTTTGTGCCGAATGTATGCTTTCCCTGTGCGACACTCCAGGACGGTGACACCGGCAGGATCGCCATTTACTATGGCTGTGCAGATAGTTATGTAGGATTGGCATTTACCGATGCCGAGACCGTGATCGAATACATTCAGTCCCACGATGCGGCGAATGAAGATGACCGCAGCGAGGGTAGAAAATAAGGCAACACCGCACAAAGCCCGCCTGACGGCTTTGCACGCAATCTGCTTGCTGATTTTCCGTCATATTGCCCAGAAATTCCTTGCCAGACACAAAGTATGCCTGCGAAATTTCTGCGCAATCTGCCAAAAAATCCGGCTGCGCATCTTACGCACAAGCTTTGTGCGGTGTTGCCTTAAGACTTCAATTAGGAGCTGAGCGCATATGAAACGACTGACACCGGAAGTGCAGACCATGCTGGAACAGAAGATCATCCCGTTCTGGCTTTCGCTGAAAGATGAGCGGTACGGCGGATTTATCAGCTATGTAGACCTGGATCTGCGGCGGTATGCCAAAGCAGAAAAGGGCTGTATTCTCAATAGCCGCATCCTATGGTTTTTCTCAGAGGCTGCCATGCTGCTCCACACCCCGGAGCTGAGCCATGCGGCAGATCATGCGTACCGCTTTCTGATGCGCTACTGCGTGGACCGCAAGGCAGGCGGTGTGTTCTGGTCGGTGACATATGACGGAAAGCTGCTGGACACCACCAAGCACACCTATAACCAGGCGTTTGCCATCTATGCGCTCTCCGCTTACTATCGGCTGACCGGAAATCCCGAGGCGCTGCAAACCGCAAGGCAGCTGTTTCAGATCGTAGAGATGCACTGCCGGGATGCAGAAGGCTACGGCGAGTCCTATGACCGGTTCTGGAATCCGCAGTCTAATGAAAAGCTTTCTGAAAACGGCGTCATGGCAGAGCGTACCATGAATACGCTGCTCCACGTGTTTGAGGGCTACAGCGGTTTGTACCAGGCGGCGAAGTCGCCGGAGGTGGAAAAGGAACTGCGGGCGCTGCTGGATATCTGGTCGGAAAAAATGTTCGATCCGGAAAAACGGCGGCAGGAGGTATTCTTCGATCGGTCGTATCACAGTCTGATCGACCTGCAAAGCTATGGACACGACATCGAAAGCGCATGGCTGCTGGACTGGGGCTGCGACTTGCTGGGCGACCGGGAACTGTCGGAAAAGATACACCGTATGACAGACGTGCTGGCAGAATCCGTGCTGGAACGTGGATTTGACGGCGAGGCGGTCTGCAATGAGATCGAAAACGGTGTGACAGACACCGACCGTATCTGGTGGGTGCAGTCCGAGGCGATACTGGGGTTCACCCATATGCTGGAAAAGCACCCGGAACAGGCGCAGTACGGCGAGGCGGCAGAAAAGGTCTGGGCGTGCATCCTGCGTCTGCTGGTCGATCCACGGGAAAACAGCGAATGGTTCTGGAAAGTGGATATCCACGGGAAACCTGTAAAAAAGCTGACCATCGTTGACCCGTGGAAATGCCCGTATCACAACGGCAGAATGTGCATGGAAATCATCAAGAGAAATCACTGAGGAGGAAACCGGATGTATCATGTGGAATATCTGCGGCAGAAAGAAAAGCAGGAAGAGCTGCTCAGCCGCAAAAATGAGAAATCGTCCTTTTACAATGGCATTTACCTGCGCTGGAAAAATCCGGTGCTGACCCGTGACCATGTGCCGCTGCACTGGCGGTATGATCTGAACTCGGAGACGAATCCGTTTTTCCTGGAGCGTCTGGGTGTCAATGCCGTATTCAATGCCGGAGCAATCTATCTGGACGGCAAGTATTGTCTGGTGGTTCGGGTAGAGGGCAATGACCGGAAAAGCTTTTTTGCCGTGGCGGAAAGCGAAAATGGCATCGACAACTTCCGCTTTCGGGAAAAGCCCATTGTGCTGCCGGATCTGTATCCGGATGAGACAAACGTCTATGATATGCGTCTGACGCAGCACGAGGACGGCTGGATCTACGGCGTATTTTGTTCAGAATCCAGCGCCAAAGATCCGTCTGATCTGTCTGCGGCAGTTGCGGCTGCCGGAATTGTCCGTACCAGGGATCTGAACACCTGGGAACGCCTGCCGAATCTGGTGACCAAGCAGAGTCCCCAGCAGCGAAATGTGTGCCTGCTGCCGAAGTTCGTGGACGGCAAGTATGCGTTTTACACCAGACCTATGGATGGCTTCATTGAGACCGGTTCCGGCGGCGGCATCGGCTTTGGGCTGGCAGACGATATCACAAACGCAGTGATCGAAGAAGAACGCATGACCAGCCTGCGGAAGTATCACACCATCACCGAATCCAAAAACGGTGCCGGCGCTGTCCCGATCGAAACGGAAAAGGGCTGGCTGCACCTGGCGCACGGTGTGCGGAATACAGCGGCAGGACTTCGCTATGTGCTGTATGTGTTTGTCACCGACCTGCACGAGCCGTGGAAGGTGATCGCAGAACCCTCCGGCTACTTCCTGGCGCCGCTGGGAGAAGAACGTGTGGGTGATGTTTCCAATGTGGTTTTCACCAACGGTGCGATCGTCCGCCCGGATGGTACGGTTTATATCTATTACGCATCTTCCGACACCCGGCTGCACGTTGCCACAACTGACATCAGGCGGCTTTTGGATTATGCGTTTCATACGCCCGGCGATCCGCTCCGCAGTGCAGACTGTGTCAAGCAGCGCTGTGAGCTGATCGACAAGAATCTGGCGTTTATGCGTCAGCAGTAAGAGGTAAGGTTGTAATTGTCCCGTCTGTCCCTGCGGAACAAACACCGGAGGCAGACACAATGTTATGAGGAGGAACAAATGAAGAGGAAATGGATCGCAGCCGCAAGCAGTCTGGTGCTTGGGTGCAGTGCAATTGCAATGCCGTTTTCCGGCGCAGTGACCGTGCAGGCGGCAGACAGCCGCAGCGGATTTGTCACCACCAACGGAACACAGTTCATGCTGGATGGTTCGACATTTTACTATGCCGGCACAAACAACTACTACATCAACTTCAAACCGAAGGCGACCGTAGACGCAGCGCTGGAAGATGCTGCGGCAATGGGCATGAAAGTAGTCCGTACCTGGGGCAACCTGGATGCCGGCGTCAAGACCGATAAGGTTTCCGATAAGGGCTATACCGTGTTTACCGACAGCGTAGACGGTTCTGGTGAAAAGGAAGGCGTGTACTACCAGTATTTCGACGCTGACCTGAACAAGCCGGTCGTCAACGAGGGCGAGGACGGTCTGCAAAAGCTGGACTATGCACTGTACAAGGCGGAGCAGGAAGGCGTAAAGCTGCTGATTACATTCACCAACAACTGGGAAGCGTTCGGCGGCATGGGACAGTATGTAAAGTGGGCGCAGCTGGCAGGCGAGAATGTCACCGGACACGATGACTTCTACACCAACGAAACCATCAAGGGATGGTATAAGAACTACGTCAAGACGCTGCTCAACCACGAGAACGTGTACACCGGCGTGAAATACAAAGACGATCCCACTGTTTTCTCCTGGGAGCTGGCAAACGAACCCCGGTGCGAGTCTGACGCCGGCTGCGAAAAGAATGTGGTTGTCAACTGGGCAAAGGAAATGAGCGAATACGTAAAGTCCATCGACAGCAACCATATGCTGGCAGTGGGAGATGAGGGCTTTTACAACTACGGCTACAACGACTTCCCGGAGGGTGACCACAAGTACGTATACCACGGCAGCTCCGGCATGGATTTCCTGCAACTGACAGCATTGCCGGATATCGACTTCGGCACACTGCACGTATACTGCGACCAGTGGGGACTCACCAAAGAACAGGGCGAGTTCTGGTTCAAGAAACACGGCGAGGATACCGCAGCCATGAACAAGCCGCTGATTGCGGAAGAGTTTGGCTGGAAGGATCAGAGTGAGAGAGCCGATGTTTATAAAGATTGGTTCGACATCTTCGAAGGCAAAACCTATGAGGGCGTCGAATTCGCCGGCACAAACTACTGGATGCTGGCATCCATGGACGGCGACAGCCTGTACCAGGATTACGACGGCTATACCGTATACTACCGGGATTATCCGAAAACCAACGATGCACGCGATGTCATCATGGCGCACGCAGAGCGGATGAGCGCACGGAATGCACAGAACAGCATTTCTCCGAAGAAGGCAGACTTCGACGTTGTAAATCCGAAGGATGTTACCTTCCAGGCAACCATGAAACTGGGCGAGATCTCCGGCGTACAGCTGGGAGACACCGTGCTGAAAAACGGAACCGACTATACCGTCAGCAGCTCGTCAGTCACCATTGCAGCGGATGTGCTGAAAAAGCTGGAACTGGGCAATCATAAGGTAACTGTGCTGACAACAGAGGGCGCACAGCCTACGGCACTGATCCGGGTTTATGATTCTACCGCAGAGGAACAGTCCCGCAGCGTGATCGATGATTTTGAAAGCTATGCCGACAGCAAGGCTGTTTCCGCAGCATATACCCCCAATTCCAATGGTGATACACTTACCCTGACACTGGATAAGGAAAACGTGAAAAACGGCAAGGCTGCACTGAAATATGCGTACAGCGTTGCAGACGGCGGTCCGGGATACTGCGGTGCAACCAAGAAACTGGGCGGCGCAGACTGGACCGGATTTGACGGCATCCATTTCTGGATTCTGTCGGACGGCAGCAACCGTGAGACCACATTCCAGTTTGTAGACGGCGCAGGCGCTTACTGGGAGAGCATCCAGAAGGTAACTGCAAATGAGGGCTGGACAGAGGTGAAGATTCCGTTCTCCGATTTCCATGTACAGCAGTGGGGAACTGCCGCAGAAACACCGACGCTGAGCGGTGTGAAAGAATTCTCCCTCTACACCGGACAGAACGGCAATCCGGGTACCGGCGTATGGTACTTCGATGACATCGGTCTGTATCATGACGGCACTGTGACTGTACCGGATGCGGAGGCAACAGAGACCACAGCAGTCTATGATAAGCAGGATCCGACAGACATTATCTTCACCATTATCACAAACGGCCACGCACTGACAGGCATCACCGAGGACGGCAACGCATTGCAGCAGGGAACAGACTTTGCAGTAAACGGCAGCCAGTTCCGGTTCAACCGCTCCTATCTGGATACGCTGGCAGCTGGCGAACACACCCTACACGTTTCCTTTGCAGACTGCCCGGATGTGGTTCTGACCATTACCGTGAAGGACGGCTCAGTCACAACAGAAACTACAGAGACAACGGTAACCACAACTTCGGAAACTACCACCACAGAGACAGAAACTTCTACATCCACTGAGGATACCGGAAAGATTTCTGAAACCGTTTCTTCGGATACCACGGAGACCACAGCATCTGCTACTACTTCGGAGACAGTAACATCGGCATCTGCCACAGAGACATCTTCTCAGACTACTGCAACATCCGAGGAAACACCGGGCAGTGTCCTGTATGGTGACATCAATCTGGACGGCAAGGTAGATATTGCGGACGCAGTGCTGCTGAATAAGGCAACTGCCGGCGTGGTGGAACTGAACGAATCTGCGAGAACGAATGCGGACTGCGATGCAGACGGCACAGTAGGCGGAAATGACGCACTGGCACTGCTCCGGTTCCTGGTACACATCATCAACAGCTTGCCGGAGAGCAAGTGAGAAAGGAGCAGCTTATGAAATATCTGAAGAAGATCACAGCACTCTGCGCCAGTGCGGTACTGGGCGTGTGCGGTGTAGTGGGCAGCTATTCCACTGCCTGGGCAGCAGACAGCGAAACGGCAGCGGCTGCAAAAACATCCAGCGTGCCGGAAGGCTTTGTCTATGCAGACGGAACACACTTCATGTGTGACGGCGCACCGTTCTATTTTGCCGGATGCAACTCCTACGATCTGTTCACTTTGGGCGACGGCTCCAGCAAAGATTCCAACGAGGATATCGAAAACAAGTATATGTACAAGGATCAGATCGACAGCCGGATGCAGCAGATGGAGGACAACGGCGTTACGGTACTGCGTACCTGGGGCTTTTCCAATGAGACCTGGCACGGATTTGAACTTGCACCGGGCGAGTATAACGAGGCAGAGTTCATGCTTTTCGACTATATCATGTACTCTGCACAAGAGCATAACATCCGTGTTATCATCACGCTGGAAAACTACTGGGAGGCATACGGCGGCATTGACAAAAAGCTGAGCTGGGCAGGACTGACCGGCGGCAGCCATGCGAACCGGGCGCAGTATTTCAGCAACGAGACCTGCAAGCAGTGGTATAAGGACTACGCCAAGCACTTTGCAGAGCGTACCAACTATTTCACTGGTGTGCAGTATAAAGACGATCCCACCATTTTTGCATGGGATCTGATGAATGAACCCCGTTACCAGGATGCCGGCGAGGACAGCACTGGTCTGACACTCCGTGCATGGGTGGATGAAATGGGCGAGTATATCAAGAGCGTTGACCCGAATCACATGGTCTATGCCGGTCTGGAAGGCCACGGTCTGAAATACGGATTCGGCGGCGACGAGGGCAACCCGTTCGTCTACATCCAGCAGTCACCCTATATCGACTTCTGCTCTGCGCATCCGTATCCGGATGAACAGTGGGCGAATATGACACCGGAGGACACCAAGACGACCATGCTCCAGTGGATCGCAGATTCTCACGAAGTAGTCGGAAAGCCGTTCGTCGTTACCGAATTCAATGTGCATTCCTCTCTGCCTGCGGATGAGTATGAGGCATACTGGAAAGCCGTGTTTGATACCATCGAGGAGCAGGATGCCGCAGGCGGTCTGTTCTGGGAATTCAACGACCGCAAGCTCAGCGAATTCACCGTGATGGACGGCGACCCGATCCTGACCTATTTCAAGGCACACGCTGAGAGAATGCAGAACCAGACACCGAAGAACAGTCTCTCCGGAAAGAACCTCCGGGTCAACCTGGATGCGCCGGAAGATGTCACACTGTCCTATCAGATGATGCAGGGCAAGGCGTCCGGATTGCAGCTGGATGACGCAGATCTGCCGGCTGACAGCTACACCATGACAGAAGATACCATCACCATTGCAAAGGACGCTCTGGCAAAGCTGGAGATCGGCACCCATACGGTAAAGCTGCTGACCACCGAGGGAAACCAGCCCACAGTCAAGCTGACGGTTTACAGCAAGGAATCGGAAGAGGCTGCACGGAGCATCATTGATGACTTTGAATCCTATGACGATGACACTGCCGTTGCAATGGCGTATAAGCAGAATTCCAACGGCGACAAGCTGACACTGACACTGGATAAGGAAAACGTGAAAAACGGCAAGGCTGCGCTGAAATATGCGTACAGCGTTGCAGACGGCGGTCCGGGATACTGCGGTGCTACCAAGAACCTGGGCAGCGCAGACTGGACCGGATTTGACGGCATCCGTTTTTGGATCCTGTCGGACGGCAGCAACCGTGAAACTACGTTCCAGTTCGTAGACGGCGCAGGCGCTTACTGGGAGAGCATCCAGAAGGTGACAGCAAATGAGGGCTGGACAGAAGTCAAGATCCCGTTCTCCGATTTCCATGTGCAGCAGTGGGGAACTGCCGCAGAAACACCGACACTGAGCGGTGTGAAAGAATTCTCTCTCTACACCGGACAGAACGGCAATCCAGGTACTGGTGTATGGTACTTCGATGATATCGGACTCTACAGCGACAAAACACCGGTAGTGACCACAGAAACTACTGTAACCACCAGCGAAACCACTGAGACAACAACGACTTCTGCATCGGAGACAAGCGAATCCTCCGCAGAAAGCACAGATACCACCGCATCGGAAACCAGCAGTGAGACCACTGTGACAACCGCTTCGGAGACCACAGCATCTGCAACAGAGACGGTTTCTTCCGCAGAAACTTCTTCGGAGACAACGTCTGTCACTGCATCGGAAACAACGACTTCTTCTGAAGAGGCAGGCGCTGTGCTGTACGGCGATGTTAACCTGGACGGCAAGGTGGATATTGTGGACGCAGTGCTGCTGAATAAGGCGGCAGCTGGGGTAGTTGAACTGAATGCTACTGCAAAAATGAATGCAGACTGTGATGCGGACGGCACAATGAGCAGCAACGACGCACTGGCTCTGCTCCGGTTCCTGGTACACATCATCAACAGCCTGCCGGAAAAGGTGTAATCCGATTCCTATTTTTCTAAGACATCCCCTTTTCAAAAATTTCATATCGGGCGGTGTGAATCATGCCTGCATCACACTTCTTTGCAGGCGCTGACCGCATCGCCCCACTCCGAAATCTCCTTTCGGTAACTGCATCCGGCGCACAGGGTGCAGTTTCGATTTTCCTCTCTTGAATATCTATACGGTTCGTGTAGGGAAACAGCCTTTCTGAGATCTGCCATGCGGCACGGTTCCAGAGAGGCTTTTTTCTGCCATGAGGCAATACCGCATGACGGCTTTGTGCAATGCTGCCTTGACTTTACCGACAAATTCTACTATAATAGAAGAGGAGCAAGCGGAGGTTTCTGAAACAAGCTCCGACAGCAAACTCAGATTGGATTGATAAAATGCACACAGAATTTTTAATGGGAAATGCGGCAATTGCCATGGGCGCAGTCGCCGCAGGTCTGAATGTTGTTTCGGGCTATCCCGGAACGCCGTCCACCGAAGTGCTGGAGACGACCGCCAGGCACAATGACGGCAGCATTTATGTAGAATGGTCTGCCAACGAAAAAGCCGCCATGGAACTGGCAGCCGGTGCAGCATACTGCGGCGCACGGACAATGGTGACCATGAAACAGGTGGGGTTGAACGTTGCGTCCGACCCGCTGATGAGCCTTGCCTACATCGGCGTAAAAGGCGGCATGGTAGTACTGGTGGCGGACGATCCCGGCCCGATCTCTTCTCAGACAGAGCAGGACACCCGGCGGTTTGCCGCTTTTTCCAAGCTGCCGTGTTTTGACCCGTCCGGGGTGCAGGAGGCATATGATATGATCCAGGAGGCTTTCGCCTATTCAGAAAAGTATCACACGCCGGTACTGTTTCGCCCCACCACCAGAGTCTGTCATGGGTATGCCTCGATTCAGGTAAAGGACAAGGCAGATTATCTGGTCAACCAGCCGGAGGGATTCGTCAAAGATTCCTCCAAGTGGGTCATCTTTCCCAGACTGTCCTACCAGAATCACATCCGCATGGAAGAGCGGAACGAACAATTGCAGGAGGTCTTTTCCGGCTACGAGCGCAACTGCATTCGTCCGGCGGCAGATCCCGGCTGCAAAAAGGGTATTGCGACGCATGGTATCAGCTATGCCTATACCATGGAAGTACTCCATGGCAAATCTGCGCCCGGAGTGCTGAAAGTGGCTACGCCGTTCCCGTTCCCGGAACAGCTGGCAGTGGAATTCTTACAGGGACTGGATGAGGTGCTTTGCCTGGAAGAACTGGATCCGGTGATCGAACAGGAACTGGTTTATCTCTGCGGCAAGTATCATCTGCCCACAAAGATTCGTGGCAAGCTGACGCACGATGTTGCCCCTGCCGGAGAAAATTCCTGCGACAGCGTGGCAAAAGATCTGGCGGCATTCCTGGGTTGGGAGCAGCCTGCTGCTGCAGCACCGGAAACGCCGCCGCAGCTGCCGGTGCGTCCGCCGGTTTTGTGCGCCGGATGTCCTCACCGTGCCTCGTTCTTTGCCGTCAAAGAGGCAATGAAAGGGAAGAAGAGTGTATTCTGCGGCGATATCGGCTGCTATACGCTGGGTAATGCCATGCCGCTGGATATGGTGGATACTTGTCTTTGCATGGGCGCTGGTGTCAACATGACCCAGGGCATCGGCAAGGTCGAACCGGACACCACTTGTTTTGCCTTTGTGGGAGATTCCACGTTCTTCGCCTCGGCGATCACCGGCATGGTGAACGCTGTGTACAACCAGGCGAACATGACGCTGGTGGTGCTGGACAATTCCACCACGGCAATGACCGGACACCAGCCCCATCCCGGCACGGGAAAGACCATGATGGGACAGGTGGTAGACAAGGTGAGCATTGTAGACACCCTGCACGGCATTGGCGTAAAGACGGTGGAGACCGTGGATCCGCTGCATCTGAAAGAGGCAGTGGCGTGCGTCAAGCGTGTGGCATCACAGCCCGGCGTAAAGGCAATCATTTTCAAGTCGCCCTGTGCGGTGCTGATAAAGTCCGGAAAGCCGGCAGAGATTGAGGAGAGCAAGTGCATCCAGTGCAAGAAGTGCATCCGGACACTGGGCTGTCCCGGCATCATCTTACAGGACGGCAAAGTCCGTATCGAACAGGCGCTGTGTACCGGCTGCGGTCTGTGTGCGCAGGTCTGCCCGACACAAGCGATAGGAGGTGCTTGCCATGCGTAAGAACATCATTTTATGCGGCGTAGGCGGACAGGGTATCGTCCTTACGTCCAAGCTGCTTGCCGCATCGGCAATGGCGAAAGGCATTCCGGTGATGAGCGCAGAGACCATCGGCATGGCACAGAAAGGCGGCAGCGTGTTCAGCTTTCTGCGGATGGGAGATGATCTCTGCTGTCCCATGTTCCCGAAAGGGACTGCTGACCTGCTGATCGGCTTTGAGCCGGCAGAGGCAGTGCGGATGCTGCCCTATCTGAAACCGGACGGCACAGTGATTCTGAACACCCATCCCATTCAGCCGGTAACGGCAACACTGGGCGGCGGCGCATATGACGCAGCGGAAATGATCGGCTATGTACAGCGGAACGCCGGAAACGTGACGCTGCTGGACGGCGATGCCGCCTGCCGGGAGATCGGCTCGCCGAAGGTGCTGAATATGGTGATGCTGGGGGCTGTGCTGCGCAGCGATGTGCTGCCGCTGACATTGGAAGAAGTGACGGAAACCATGGAACGTACTGTAAAACCGCAGTTCCGGGAATTGAACCGGAAAGCACTGCATATACAAGGATAAGAGGAAAACACAATGAAGATTAATGAAACACAGCTGGAACAGGTCAACGACCGCATTCAGGCACTGGTACGCTCAAACAGCTTTTACGGAAAAAAGCTGGAGGCTGCCGGCATGACAGAAGTACATACACCCGAAGAGTTCGCCAAACTGCCGTTCTCTGAGAAAAAGGATTTGCGTGACGCTTATCCGCTGGGGCTGATGGCAGTGCCGGAGGAGGAAATCGTCCGGATCCATTCCTCTTCCGGTACTACCGGCACACCGGTCATCATCCCGTATACTGCCAAGGATGTAGATGACTGGGCGATCCAGTTCAAACGCTGCTACGAGACCGCAGGCATCACCAACAAGGATCGCATCCAGGTGACACCGGGCTATGGTCTGTGGACTGCCGGCATCGGTTTCCAGAACGGCGCAGAAAAGCTGGGCGCTATGGTTATCCCCATGGGGCCGGGCAACACAGAAAAACAGCTTCAGATGATGATGGATATGGAAAGCACAGTACTTTGTTCCACCTCTTCCTATGCGCTGCTGCTGGCAGAGGAGATCGGCAAGCGTGGCATCAAGGATAAGATTCGTCTGAAAAAGGGTGTCATCGGTTCAGAGCGATGGAGTCAGAAGATGCGTGACCGCATTTCCGGCGAACTGGGCATCGAACTCTACGATATCTACGGACTGACCGAGATCTACGGACCGGGCATCGGCATCAGCTGCAAGGAAAACTGCGGAATGCACTACTGGGATGACTATATCTACCTGGAGATCATCGACCCGGTTACCGGCGAAAATCTGCCGGACGGCGAGATCGGCGAGATCGTCATTACCACACTGGTCAAGGAAGGCGCTCCGCTGATTCGCTATCGTACCCATGACTTGTCCCGTATTATCCCCGGCACAATACTTCCATACCCATGACTGGCGCTCTGATCAATATCCTTTAATTCAACCGGCGTTCCATCTGCAT
>ENA-UEQI01000578-UEQI01000578.1-human-gut-metagenome-genome-assembly--contig:-NODE-578-length-14424-cov-22.991845_pt1 | contig 14424 bp, 7 predicted proteins | sample MGYA00242946_ERZ507945 | MGnify/ENA primary metagenome ERZ507945 (study PRJEB26167, sample SAMN06115467) | human gut metagenome | host: Homo sapiens | place: China:Guangxi | collected 2016-06-08... | reverse complement strand
GACGTTCGTATTTCCCTTTCACTTCACCCGTATAAGGGTCGATATAAACTGATGCACGGCGCGGTTTGGAAAGATTTACCTGCCACGTGCGCCCTTTCTCCGAAGGAATACTCACTCCGGCAACAGATACACTATCGGGCAATGTCTCCGCCACTCGTTCTAGAAGCATCTCCACAGGCAGCGGTTCCGCCTTTATCTCTTTCACTTGATAAAGGTCGGGACGGCTCCATTCTGTTATTTCGTTCTCGAAAACCAGCATGGCACCCGAAAAGCATATCAGGCTGACGAGCAGTCCGAAAGGTACAGAAAGCCAAAGATGCAGTGTCCGAAATATCTTTTTCATTTCTGAGATGTAAGTTTACCTACAGTACTAACAGACTCCGCAATGATAGTCAGCCCCTTTGTGGCAGTAGCAGTCCGAGGGTCAATCTTGTAAAGTGCCGGAGTACTGCCATCGGTAGTGGATACCGGCATATATATGTAACCGTTCTCGTTATAAGGAATATTTCCATAAGCACTCAGAACATCTTCCGATGGCAATCCGGTCACCGGTTTCAGTGTCCGGTCTTCACCTTTAAAGACTGCCAGTTCAGTAGTATACTCCCCTTTCGACTGTAACCCGCGAGTATACATCTGAAGCAGGAAATAATCTTCTGTGATATGCCAGCATTTGTACATCGGATGCTTGTTTCCAAGCTCTTCTAGATTGACATAATAAGTATCGTCAAACGAAGTTTCTCCTGCCTTGATTCGCATCACTCCCGAAGGAAGTGTTCCCTGCACACGCTTTAAGTCATCCGAAGAAGTGGTAAGTCGTCCGTAGCCGGGTGAGAAAACATAAAGATCGCCGTTATCAGCCGCCCAAATAGTCTGGTAATATTGAGAACGCATACGTCCGCTGGCAAAGCCGATTTTATCAGTGGCAACAATCGTTGGAGTACTGCTGAAATCATTTCCGCTGTAAATAGCCACATATGCATGGTCGGGATACTGAGTAGAAGGAATAGAACCTTCTTTATAAGCACCGCTGCCACTGCCTCCCGCCACGGTTGCCACAAGTTGCGGATCGGTCACCTTATCCGGGAACGCTTTTACACCATATTGGCTCATCCCCATCGGAATTACTGAAGTGTAAAGTTTGCCGTTTGCCTGTACAAACCCGGAAAAAGTAACATACTCACCATTACCCAAGTAGTTTTCACACGGGTAGGTCTTGGTACTTGTAGTACCGTCCAGTGAATTCAGATAGTTGACCAAAATACCTTGCTCCGCATATCCGCCGGCATCCGTCCGGTCTGTATCTCCGGTAGAAGCGGTAATCACATTATCTCCCCACGTGCCATACGTGGTGATGCGTTTAAAAGCATACGACAGATGCTCTTCGAGCTTATTATTACTGTTCAGAATGTAAGAAGAACCGGTTCCGTCTCCTCCCTTATTATACACAAGGCGGAAGAGGTAATCATTGTTATGAAACACCCAATATGTACCGGTCTCTGTTTCAAGACCGTTATTTTTTACTGTAACGCTTCCTTCGTCCAAAGACTCGGCAGTCAGGAGATAATTTACCCCATCAACAGTGGCAGCAACCACGTATGTCCCTGCCCCGATACCGGGAGCATCCGGCGTTGAATTTTCAGGTACTGTATCATCACTGCATGAAGTCAACACGCTGCCTGCACAACATGCCATGACAACAGACCAAAACAAAAATTTTCTATTCATCATTCTTCTATTTATATTTTATCGATTCATATTCTATTGTCCGAAATAAACCCTCACCTTCCCGTAGAATGCACGCCCGGCTTTCTGCAGGCTATAATTATCATACAATTTCTCATCCGTAAAATTCTTGCATTCCAACGAGAGGTTATAGCGTCCATTCTTGATACTATACGTAATCCCCAGATTGTGTGAAAATTGTTCCGGCACACGTTTCTTGGAAGAAGCCTCTCCGATAGTTTCCCAATTCAATGGAAATTCGTGCTGATAATAGCTGTCATACGTGAGCGACAAGCGGTTTCCTTTTGCAAACAAATCATGCCAATAGAGCGAAGCATCCAAGCTGGCATAACGGTAAGGCTGATTGGGTATACGAAGTTTATACTTCAGGCTTTCCTGCAGGGAGCCTCCCTCCAGATATTTTTCATTGTCACGCGTATCCATGCTGCTATAAGTACCTCCCACACTGAGCCAGTGCGAATAGCTGTAACGTGCAGACACATTAAAACCTTTCGTCTTTACACGCCCGTGATTATAATAGGAACCATAACTTTTACCACCAAAAGAGCTGATGGTACGGACGATGTAATCTTTCGTATCACGATAAATCAGACTTCCTTCCACATAGAGCTCATGCTTGCCCAAGCGGTGCGTATAACTGAGGTTCAAGTTGATATTGTCACTGTTCTCCGGATTCAGGTCAGCCTTACCCGCTTCCAAGTCCTCATCACCGAACAACTCTTCATTCGATGGCAACCGATAAGCTTTCTCATACGAGAGCTTTACCTGTAAATCCCTTATTATCCAATATGTGCCTGCCGCTCCATACCCCAGAGCGCTTACGTGCTTGGACATATCAATATAGTTCCCTATACCATCGGCATTCTGTGAGACTAATCCCGAACTATGCTGGTTATAATACTTTCCGAAGGCAGAGAAGTTCCACCTTTCAGCAGGCATCAGACGATAAGAAAGTCCGGTGATATTCTTCCTTGTCTTCTTGGGAACGGTAAAATCCGAAACAGCCGAAGTGGAATTCACATCCGAACGGTTACTGCGCTCGAAAACCGTCAGTACATGGCTCAGTGTAAAGGTCTGCGTCCTGCTGAGACGATAATCAACCTTGAGCGTCCCATTCCAGTTTTTATTCTTCGATTCATTGTCCTGGTAAGATTGCTCTCCTTTTGAACCGGTATATTGCTTTTCTCCATACCAATTATATTGATAAGGCACCGTATCAATATTCTGAGTCAGATTATAATTATAATTTGCCGTCAAACTCACATCCAGTCCTTTGGTAAATAAATCCCGCTTATGATACTCCAATGAGGGCATCAGCGAATGTCCCTTGCGGTGTTTCTCTCCAAATACTGCCTCTTGGCGCACTCCTGTCTGAATCTCCTTGTACATATTGGAATAAGTAAAACCGAAAAGCAGACGGTCGGCAAAGGGTTTCCCCACCCAACCCACTTTTCCGATGACAGCCTCATTGTGGTAAGTGTCATTGAAACGTTTTACATGCTCAATCTTCTTTTTGTCGGTGGTATTGCCATCGGGAGAAAAATGAGTGACATACGTATCCACATAATAATCATTGTCGGAATAGTTCTGAAATGCATTAATCTCATACATCAATCCGCTTCTGAAAGTCTGTCCGAAATTGATATACGACTTATGCGTATTAAACGAACCATAAGAATAAGAAGTATCCACAAACCATTTTCTCTTCTTCTTATTCGTTACAATATTGATGACGCCTCCTAAAGCATCGGTACCGAATCCTACCGGTACAACTCCTTTATATACTTCTATACGCTCGGCAAAATTCACCGGAATATTGTTCAGCCCGAAAGAGCTGCCTACTCCCTCCTGCGGCACTCCGTCAATAAAGACTTTGACGTGCTTTCCACTGAACCCATCCAACATGAGTTGGGTATCAGAACCCACACCTCCTGCCTCCCGCAGTTTCATACCCGGCAGTTTGGATAAAGCATCACTCAAATTCTTCGTCGAGTTCTGCAACTCCTCCGTATCCACAGCCACGGCATTGAAAGCCGAACGCTTCACACGACCTACCCCATTGGACACGACAACGACCTCGTCTAACTCTGTTACAGACGAAGCTAATACTACATTCATTTTTACTCTCTCACCTCGAAAGAGCTTCACCGGCTTCTCTATCGTTTCATAACCGACAGCAGAAACGACCAGTGTATACTCCCCTGCGGGGGCATGCAAATGATATATTCCCTGCTCATTGGTCATACAACCATAATTGGTTCCTTTCAGATACACCGTTGCCAAGTCTATGATTTCTTTCTCCTTCGATACGACTTTACCCGAAATCATGGTTTTATGCTGCTGTGCATATACAGATACAGCCGTCAATAAAACGATGATTAAAATATTCACTTTCCGAACTGCTGTTTTCACGTTTTCTTCTTCTAAGTAATTACATTCTTTATTCGGATGCAAAGGTCTTGATAAAACTGACGCGCCACAATCGCTTTTTATAGGTAATTTAGAAACCTTCCTCAACAGTCATTTCTTTCATACAATCACTATTTATAAGTATTCTCCCATTGAGCAGGCAAATATTCCTTTGCACCGGAAATAAACTTTTTTGCACGTTGCAAGGAATTTGAAATATTTATAGCCTATCTTTGCAGCATTAAACTAACCTATTAAACACCAATAATAAATGAAAAAGCTATCTGGTTTTCTATTGTTATTCGTCTTTCTATGCTGCTCACTGTCAGCAAAAGAAACGCAAATCATCATCTTTTCGACTAATGACATGCACGGCAGTATCGACAACTTTGCCAAAATAGCAAGTTATATACAAAAAGAGCGTGCCAAGAATCCCAACATTCTGATTTTGAGTGGGGGAGATATGTTTTCGGGTAATCCGGTGGTGGACCAATACCCTGAGAAAGGCTTTCCTATGATTGACCTGATGAACCGGATAGGATATCAGTATGAAATATTCGGCAACCATGAATTCGACTACGGACAGGAGGTACTGAACCGGCGAATGGAGCAAGCCAACTTCCAATTCCTATGTGCCAACATGATTGTTGATGAAGAAACAGCCGGAATCAAACAACCTCAGCCATACGCTTTTCTGCAAATCGGCGACACCAAGATATGCATCCTGGGCCTTATCGAAGTGAGTAAGCGAAGAACAGGTGAGCTGCTACCCGCCACCCATCCCGCACGCCTGAAAGGTATCACATTCACCGAGCCTGTATCAACCGCACTTAAATACAAGAACTTACGCAGCCGATGCAACCTGTTTGTCGGTCTCACTCATACCGGTTATAACAAAGATTGTGAGATAGCCGAAGCGATGCCCGAACTGGATGTTATCATCGGGGGACACTCACATACACGCATTGATTCTACCATTGTCGTCAATGGTGTCTTGATAAGTCAGGCACAGAGCAACCTTCATTATCTGGGCAAGACTACTATCACCTTGGAGGATAATAAAGTAAAAGAGAAGAAATTCGAGCTGATTAATATGGCAAAACTCAAAGACGAAGATACAGATATCAAGCAGTCTATTCAGAAATTCCGCAAGGATTGCCACTTAGACCAAGTAATAGCACATGCCACAGCACAGTTCAACGGTAAAGAGCCACTCGGCTCACTGATGACCGATGCCGTAGCCGATGTGCATAATCTCGACTTTGCTTTCCAGAATGCCGGCGGTGTGCGCATCGGACAAATGGCGAAAGGAGAAATCACCATGGCCGAAATCTATCAGTTGGACCCCTTCGGCAATACTGTAGTTGTCTATCAAATGACTCCGGCAGAGATTCGCACTTTATTAATGAACTCCTACCGCAAAGCCAGCAAACGTGCCGATCTATTGGTGTCGGGCATGACCTACACCATTCATACCCGTGACGGCAAAGCCGTGAGTGTCACCATAAAAGACATGAATGGCAACCCGCTGGACGAAAATAAACAGTACAAAGTAGGTATGAACAGCTACATCGCCTCCAGTTATCGATTCGACCATGCCGACCCGGGGCATGAAATGACTGCCACCTCTTCGGATGCTTTGATAGAATATCTGAAACAGCAAAAAGAAATCACGCCTCAACAGCCACGTACTAGTATTGTAGAAGAATAAACAGAATATATACAATAAAAAGAGGTTGTAACCGATGCCGGCTACAACCTCTTCTGTTTTTATATTACCTGAATTAAAATATGATATTTGCAGACATTACTTAGCAAATGCGTGACGATAACCTTTCACCTTGTTCCAGCTGCCGCGGGTAAAGTCGGGTACAGCTACCGGAGCATTACCGTTTTCGATAGAAAGGCGGGTAAGTTCTGCCATGCAGCACCATTCAGCCAAGTCGTATACATCCATATCCAAAGGCAAACCGTTGCGCAGACAGTAAACCAGACGGTAATCCATGATGTAGTCCATACCACCGTGACCGCCTACCTTCTTGGCTGTTTCTTCCAATTCCCGGTGAATCGGGTGTTTGTATTTCTCCATCAAGGCTTCTTTTACGTTTTCGGGAACAGCAGCGTGCATATTCAGGTTCTCGTGGTTGGGTACTTCTTTAGCGTCAACCTGGTCGGGGCGCAGGCAATATTCTTCAATAGGATATTTGTTGGCAAAACCATCAGTACCTGTCAGTTGATACATACGGCTGTAAGGACGGGGATTCATTACATCGTGTTGGATAAGAATTGTCTTACCGTTTTCTGTGCGGATGAAGGTCATGGTGTGGTCACCGTTCTGGAATTCGATAGAATCGTTTGCCAAACCATATCTCTTACCCAGTTCAGGACCGGTTACAGCTTTAGTATCCATAGCTACCAAAGTCTTCATGCGGTCGCCACGGTGAATGTCCAGCAACTGGCAGGCCGGGCCAAGGCCGTGAGTGGCATAAACGTCACCACGGAATTCATTGTTATAATCCAAGCGCCAGTTATTCCAATATTCACCCCAGAACTCTTCGAGGTTATGAATATAAGAACCTTCTACGTGCAATACTTCACCGAACAATCCCTGTTGAGCCATGTTCAGTGTAGTCAGTTCGAAGAAGTCATATACACAGTTTTCCAATTGCATACAGTGCTTGCGAGTCTTTTCCGAAGTATTGATTAACGCCCAGATTTCATCCAATGTCATAGCAGACGGAACTTCGATGGCAACGTGCTTGCCGTGTTCCATGGCATAAACGCCCATTTCGGCATGATGCTTCCAGTCTGAAGCAATATATACCACATCAATATCATCACGTTCGCAAAGTTGCTTCCATGCATCTTCAGAACCTGAATATTCAGCAGCTTTAGGAAGGCCGGCTTTCTCTAAAATACCTTGTGCTCTTTCTACACATTTGGGACGAAGGTCACACAAAGCTACAATTTTTGTACCGGGGATATGAGTCCAGCGTGCAACTGCACCGGGACCACGCATACCCAAACCAATAAAACCAACACGGACTGTATCCAGCTTCGGGGCAGTCAGTTGAATTACATCTTGCTGTCCGGCAGGACGTTCGGGAACAGCGACTTCAATAGGAGCATACTCCTTTGCAACAGCTTCTTTCTGAGGAGAAGCACATCCGGCCAAACAGAACAATGCCAAGCCGGTCATCACAGTCAATAGATTCTTAATCTTCATGTCTTTTCAAAATAAATATTTAAATATAATAGTTAGTATTCATCGCTCATAAGCGAACACCTCATTCGGCAATCGTCACATTCGTCACCCGCTCCAGCCAGAAACGGTTCCGGTTAGAATGGAACGGCTTATAGTCCGTGTTCTTCTTTATAACATTATTGCGGAATATTAATCCATCCACTGATTTGGCATACAGGATAGGAGCATCAAAAGTATCGAACTCATTGTCTTCTATCACAATACCCCCTTCCGGTCCTCCATGAAAATACTTCTGCTGGTTCTTTAAGTCGGGTATCTCCGGATAAATCGAAATCACTGCATTCGTAAACTGGAATAAATTGGTAAGTGCATTTACAAAACGATTCTTACGAATAATCACATTACGGCATGCTCCGGTTTCAAACCAGCCGTTACAATCTCCACACAACAAGATAGCAGCTCCTGAAGTATGGTCAAATAAGTTATTCTCAACAACCGTTTTACGCGGAGTACTGAACAGACTACCTCTCGCTCTATTATTACGAATCGTATTTCCGGCAAACAAAACTTCCGGTGTCCAGGTAAGATTCTCGATGCCAAATCCGCTTTGCCCATTGACAGCCGGATCTATCGCCTCATCAAAAGTAATAATGAATTCGCGTGCCCCGTCTATTTGTTCTTTATCATGCGGACGGATGCTTGCAATCTTATTCTGATTGCCGATCAACTCCATGGTAGAGGATTGAACGAACTGCACCTCATCTCCGGCGCGTCCCCATTCAAATCCCCATGACTGATCATGCATATAACGTCCGACCAATGTGTGGTCATCTATCCTTTTCACCACTTTCAGATATGTTCCATGCACATTAATGGCATCATCCATCATGCCTTCATAGAGTCCATTGCAAGAAGTTATCTTTCCTTTACAACCTGAAAAATGAGTCGCATCTGCCTGTGTGGTAAAATAACGCGGATCATCCTCACCCTTCAAGCAAACACAGAACTTCTCTAACGTAATATTTTCACTGAATTGTGCCAACAATCCCATTCCTTCCGCATAATGTACTTTTATGTTTTCCAATGTCGTATTTAAATCATGTGACAGGAAAATTCCGGGAGTAGGGCGTCCCCAGCCACGCATGGCAACAACAGTTCCGGGAACAAGACGTGCATCTTTCCAATGGGGAGCACGAATGCGCCGCGGTGCTATCTCACTTGCTCCTTTCGTCGGACAACCGATATCGCTGGTATTGTATACCAAGTGTTTGGTATCCCCATCAAAAGCAATTCCCCAGGAATGTTTTAAAGTCCATCCTTCTCCATAAGCTTCAAAAATCGAACCTTTGGCTATACGATATTTCACCCATGAAGCCGGTTCAAATACGATTCCCTCTTGCGGAGTATTCTCCAATATCTTTATTTGTGCAATATGAGGATTCTCAAAATCAATACTGAAATTCTTCAAGCTACAATTCTCCGACCGAAGAAGCGACACCGGCAACATTCTCCCATGAAAGACGAACTGTGCCCCCTGCCCGTCAAGAGTAAGGTTTTTCATGTCTTCCAATGCAATACCTACTTTCTTAGGATTGTCTTGGTCATGGTTCGAGATATAATATTCGCGTACGGCAGCTCCTTTTTCATGGAAGTCATAGCGGCCTTCAGAAAAACGAAGAATAACCGCTTCACCATCCTTGCATTCTGCCTTTATTTTCGACAAAGCTTTTTGCAAAACAGGAGAAGCATTTTTATGAGTATCAGGCTTTAAGCCAAACGTGGAAATATCATATACTTTTTGAGCATACATATTTATCGAAGTGAGTGCAAATATTGCACCTAACGCTAAAATCGAAAGTAATTTCATACTTATTAGACTTAATAAATTAATCAATGCACTGTATTGAAATACAAAGAAAGGAAGTTTCCCCAATATACCTAGTATTTGCTTACGCTTTTTTAACAAATTAGTGATAAAAAGCGGGATGTGAAGACAAATGCCATACACACCCCGTGCATAATCCTAACACCTAAAATTCATCTCAACTAATATCCCGGATTCTGATCATCCCGCAATAAGGGATTTAAATCCATAGCTCCTTGAGGAATAGGCATTAACATCAAACGATCACTCCATGTCATATTCACAACCTCATAACCATTAGGAGCATAAACAGTACCATTCATTACTTTGTTGCAATATGCAGACCCATAACGACGTATATCATCATAACGTTGTCCTTCAGCAGCCAATTCTATACGACGTTCGTTACGCACAAAGTCCAAAGCAGCTTCCTTAGATGGCATTACAGTAGGTACATCAGGCATACCACAACGATCACGTAAATCATTCAATGCTTTCTGAACTTCAGCATCCCAACCTTTAGTTTGAATCCTCGCTTCAGCATAAGTCAACAAGACCTCAGCATAACGGATAACCGGATAATCCTCCATACTAGCCCAATCCGAATAAGCTGTCAAAGAAAGTAATTTTCTATAACTATATCCTGTCCATGATTCATTACCATCCGAACCAGCCCATGACGGATTCCAGCGATAATAGAAAGTTCCAAAATCTGTTTCATGCCATCCTTTAAAAGGAAATAACATAGAAGCATAAAGACGGCTGTCACGATTACGGAATTCATCCATATAGGCATATTCTTTCAAATTCAAAGTAGGAACAGTTTTAATATAAGTAGTTTGATCCATTCCTTCAACAACAGCTGTTATTTTAGCAAAATTCTCTTTACGAGTTGCTACCGGAATCTCAGGACGTATCGTTTTTCCGTCAATATCCCAATACGCATCAATCAATCCCTGCATCGGTTCGTATGAAGAATAACCGGAAATCAATTGACTAGGACGAATATAAGTATAGCGAGTCCAATCATAGTTATTATCATCTGCCATATACCCCCGTGTCACCAAATACTCAGGATTATCAGGATTGGCATTCTCCTTATGCCACAAACATTCATAACTGAACATACCTTTCACAAACTTATCCTTATCGATATTCTTTGCTTCAAAATCAATATATTGTTCCATCTCATCAGCCTCTTTCTGCTGAGCTGCATTCAAAGATGTCACACGGAACAAACTATGATGTCCTTCCTGAATTATCTTTCCGGCAGACGCTTCTGCTTCTGCGAAATTGCCAAAATACAACGCAGCACGAGCGCGCAAGGCTAATGCTCCAGCCCGAGTGATTCGTCCTTTTTCATAACCTTCTCCACCAGGATAACTATCTGGTAATATCTCAGCTATTTCAGCCAACTCACTTAAAATAAATGCTTGAACTGTTTCCACCGGATCACGTTTCACATTAGGTGCATCATACTCCATCACAGTAGTAACTAAAGGAACTTTACCAAACTTAGTAGTCAAATCCAAATAATCTGATGCACGAAAATAGCGTGCTTCAGCTTTCATTCTTTCCCTTAAAGCTGCGTCCATCTCACATCCATCAACTTTTTCAAGGAAATTATTTACAATGCGAATAGTCCTAAAGCTATAACCACGATCACTCTCAGAACTTACTCCATTTTGTTGAATCAATTCATAGGGACCTTCCCACGGTTTATGACTATGTGCATTATCTGTACACATTTCATCCCAAATATCCATGCCACCCATTTGTGCATAACAAGCATTCAGACCATACCATGCATCTTTTTCCGTCTTCCAGAAATTTTCAGCTGCAATCTCTGAAGGCGGTACTACTTCCATATCACATGAAGCAAAAGCAACTGTAAATAAACCTAGGATAGCTAAATTCTTTATATTTTTCATAATTCAATTCGTTATTTAAGATTATCAATTAAAATGAAACATTCACACCAAACGCCACAGATTTACTACCTAAATAGCTCAAGCCACGTCCTGAAGGTGACTCAGGATCAAAATCTTTCATTTTATCGTCAGCACGTAATGTAAATAAGTTTTCCCCTGTTACAAAAAGCTTCAAACTACTCAATCCCCAACTCTTCACTACATTTATAGGAACCATATATCCTAAAGAGATGCTCTTAATACGGAAATAATCCGAATCAAACAACTGATAATCAGAGAAATACTGATTATAATCATCTAAACTATGTCCTCCATAAATACGAGGATAGATGGCACGCGGATTAGGATTTTCTTGTGTCCAACGCCCCCGGTGAAATTCACGAGGATTAGCATTCAACATAAAGGCAGATATTTGCTCTGATTCAAAAGCGGTCATTGTACCACTTACACCTTGACCAAATACAGATAATTCAAAATTTTTCCATTGTAGATTCAAATTAACTCCATAAGTAAAATCAGGAACATCCTTACCAATGATTGTACGATCCTCACCAGAAATAGCTGCATGAGATTTATCTTCATTCGCTTCCAAGTCACCATAATACTTCACATCCTCACGTTGAGGAACGTATTTGATATCACCGGCATTAGGAATACGACCAAAAGTATAGAAGCGTCCTGCATCAATTTCTTCTTGTGTATAAAGTCCATCAGTCTTATATCCATAGAATGAACCGATAGGTTCACCTTCTCTTAATATAAAACGAATTTTATCCCCGCCATTACTAATTATATCATCTGAACCGGCTAAGTCCACAACTTTATTTTTATTAGTTGCAATGTTACCTGTTACTGTATATTTCAAATCACCGACATTACCTCTGTATGTAAGAGCCATCTCAAAACCCGTGTTTTTCACTTTTCCGATATTTTGAGACGGTGCGCTCCAAATACCAGTTTCTACTGGCACATTATAGCCCAACAAAATATCACTGGTATTTTTAATATAATAATCGGCAACAATGCTTAATTTATTATCAAACAAATCAATATCCACACCAAAATCTGTCAAAGCAACCGTTTCCCAGCCCAAGCCTAAATTGGCTGGTTTAGACTCTAGAATACCTTTTACAGCCTCATCATTGAAGTTGTAATCAGAACCTAAATTATAATTTTGGAAATAATCATAATTCCCTACATTATTAATATTACCCAATGTACCCCACGATGCTCTAATCTTCAAATTATTAATCCAAGAGATATTTTTCATAAACTCTTCTTGGCTAATACGCCAACCGGCAGAGAATGAAGGAAAATATCCCCAACGGTTATCTTTATAAAAACGTGAAGAGGCATCTGCACGGAAGTTAGCTTCGAATAAATATTTTCCTTTATAATCGTAGTTGATACGACCAAAGTATGACAACATATTCAATTCTCGTGTAAAACCACTATTGGTTTGAGTAGCAGTTGCACCTGCATTCATATCGTCCAATTCATTATTTGGGAAATTTTCACGGTACATATCATTGTAGCGTACATCGTATGCTTCTGCATGATAACCTAACATTGCTTTTAAGTTGTGATCACCAAATTGCTTGTCGAAATTCAACAAAGCATCAAAGTTATACCGGGTCCAGTTTGTAAATGACTCAGTTAAGCTGTTAGGACGTGCGGCCTGTGCCGGGTCATTATTGATTTTCTTTACGAAAGCCTTGTAGTGTTGGTCATCATTAACATAAGCTCCCGATACGGTTGCTGTAAGGCAATCCAAAATTTTGTAATCAACAGACAACATACCGGTAAAGTTCTGGTTATATTTATCTACTGTAGATTTTGAATCCAACCATGCAATCGGGTTACCGTCATTTGTTGAACCGTAAGTTCCATCTTCATTCTTGATAGGAATCATCGGGCTTAGGATGTTGAGCTGACGGATAATCTGGTCTGAAGAACCACCACCATAGTTTGAGTTAGGGTCTTTATAATCATTCTTGATATAGGACAAATTCATACGCACATGCCATTTCTTGGTTATATCTACGTCTAAATTCATACGTCCGTTGAATTGGCTTCGCTCTGAATTCGGAAGGATACCGGTCTGTCCCAAATAACCGACAGAGGCCATATATCTTGCATTCTCTGTACCACCGTTGATGCTTACATTGTGCTTATGCAGAACACCTGTTTTATAGGCAGCATCATTCCAATCGGTATTAGGATGTCCGTATGGGTCGGAACCATTCTCGAATAAACGGATGTCTTCGTCCGAATAACGATGTGGGTTATTATTATCATCGTCAATGCGATTGTACAGTCTGGCATAATCGGCAGAGCTTACACGGTCAATGGTTGCCGTTGCATTTTGAATACCGACATATCCATTGTACGAGATACGGGGAGCACCGGTTTTTCCGCGTTTGGTGGTAATCAAAATTACACCGTTAGATGCTTTAGAACCATAGATAGCTGCAGAAGAAGCGTCTTTCAATACGGAGATACTTTCAATATCATTCGGGTCAAGGTCATTCATGGAACCACTTTCTACACCGTCAATCAAGATATAGGGAGATGCATTATTCAACGTTCCTACACCGCGGATTCTGATATTACTTCCGTCTTCACCGGGACGTCCCTGACCTGCAGTAATTGTTACACCCGGCATCAAGCCTTGCAAACCGCTTGATACATTCGAAATAGGGCGATTGGTTAACTCATCGCTGTTTACTTGTGCAACGGCACCGGAGAGATTAGCCTTTTTCTGTATACCGTAACCTACAACAACAACTTCACTCAGGACTTCTGTGTCATCTTTCAACACTACATTGAGAGTCCCACCATTCCATTTGACTTCTTGTTTTTGATACCCTACATAGGAGATTACGATGATATCTCCTTTCTTCACGTTAGTTAAGGCGAAATTACCTTCAAAGTCGGTAATTGCTCCGTTGGTGGTTCCTTTCACTATTACAGAAGCACCAATAATGGATTCTCCCGTGGCGTCTTTCACAATACCTTTACATGTTTCATTTTGTTGTACGATAGCAGAAGCGTTAACTTCGGAAGCTGTAACAGCAGAAATGGTTCCTGTAGAGAATGTTCCCAAGAACAATAACATGCTAACTGATTTCAGTCGTTTTAACATAATATTGAATTTTAAAGTGTTTGATTGAAATTCAAAGTTCTAAAAGGATAAGTTCTTCTAGAACTATTCCTTTTTATAATCTACTGATAATCAATGCTTGTATTAAATAGATCCTTGGGTTATTTAT
>ENA-UEQI01000563-UEQI01000563.1-human-gut-metagenome-genome-assembly--contig:-NODE-563-length-14570-cov-50.728973_pt1 | contig 14570 bp, 19 predicted proteins | sample MGYA00242946_ERZ507945 | MGnify/ENA primary metagenome ERZ507945 (study PRJEB26167, sample SAMN06115467) | human gut metagenome | host: Homo sapiens | place: China:Guangxi | collected 2016-06-08... | reverse complement strand
TGTGTCTAAAGGACGCCCCGGCCCCACACGACACAAGAGTGGGCGGAACGCGCAGCACTCAGGCTGCGAGCAACTGATAATTATTGTTGTCAGTTAATTTTTTGGAGGAGTTTAGAGCAGTTCCTCCACTGCTACCCGCTGCCCAGGCCTCGCTCCCCCCGTCGAAACCTTTACGCCCCCATAAAGCGCATGTTGCCATGCGCAGAAAGCTTGGTGTTCTCAGGGCAGGAATGCTGCCTGAAAGAGATCTAGTAGAATTTGCCGTTGGACTTCACAGCCCGGTCGATGGAGCGCTTGGCGTCGCGCTTGGCGGCGTCGGCACGCTTGTCGTAGAGCTTTTTGCCCTTGCACAGGCCGACTTCCATCTTGACGCGGCCATGCTTGAAGTAGAGAGAAAGGGGAACGAGGGTGTAGCCCTGCAGCTTGCACTGCTGGTGCAGACGCCGAATCTCGGTCTTGTGGGCCAGCAGACGCCGCACCCGCAGAGGATCCTGATTGAAGATGTTGCCGTGGTCGTAGGGAGTGATGTGCATTCCCTTGACCAGCAGCTCGCCGTCCTCAATATCGACCCAGCTGTCTTTCAGGTTGACGCCGCCGGCACGCAGGCTCTTGACCTCGGTACCTTTCAGCTCGACGCCCGTTTCCAGCGCTTCGAGCACGAAATACTCGTGACGCGCCTCGCGGTTTGTGGCGATGGTCTTTGTCGCCGGACGTTCCTTGGCAGGTGCCATGAAGCGCGCCTCCTTTCCTTTGCTGTCCTGTCATTATATCACATTTTGCTGGATTTTCAAGAGCGATTTTTGAAAGAATCGTTAAGGTTCTATAAAATCTGCTCTTTACAGCTCGTCGCGGCCGGAGAGCGCGCGATAAAGCGTCGTCTCATCGGTGTACTCGAGGCTGCCGCCCACAGGCAGACCGTAGGCCAGACGAGTGGTCTTGATGCCCAGGGGCTTGATGAGCTTTGCCAGATACATGGCCGTGGCCTCGCCCTCGACGGTGGGGTTCATGGCCATGATGACCTCTTTCACCTCGCCGCTGCCCAGCCGGGCCAACAGCTCCTTCACCGAGAGCTGTTCGGCACCGATGCCATCCATGGGGCTGATGAGGCCGTGGAGGACATGATACAGGCCGTGGTACTCCCGGGTGCGCTCAAAGGCCTGCACATCGCGGGGCGTCTCGACCACGCAGATGGTGGAGCGGTCCCGCTTGGCGCTGGAACAGATGGGGCAGAGCTCCGCCTCGGTGTAGTTCTGGCAGACGCGGCAGCGGTGGAGCCGGGTGTGGGCGTTCTGGATGGCCTCGGCCAGTGCCGCGGCGTCCGCGTCCGACATACTCAGCACCTGATAGGCCATCCGGGTCGCGCCCTTGCGGCCGATGCCCGGGAACTGGCTGAACTGCTCAATAAGCTTTTCCAGCGGCGCTGCGGTGTAACCCATGTGTATCCCTCCCGCTTAGAGGCCGGGGATGTTCAGACCGCCGGTCAGCTTGCCCATCTCGGCCTCGGCAGTTTCGTCCACCTGCTTGACGGTGGCGTTGACGGCGGCGGCCACCAGGTCTTCCAGCATCTCGATGTCGTCGGGGTCAACGGCCTCGGGCTTGATGGTGATGCCAAGGATCTCGTGCTTGCCGTTCATGCGCACGGTGACCATCTCGCCGGAGGCGCTGCCGGTGTACTCGGCGGCTTCCAGCTCGGCCTGCTTGGCCTTCATGTCATCCTGCATCTTCTGAGCCTGACGCATCAGGGCGTTCATATCGGGGCGGCCAAAGCCTGCGGGCATTCTTGCTTTCATAATTGGTTCTCCTTTTTGATGTTCGATTGAGCTTTTATAGAAAACCTCTCCGTCACGGCTGACGCCGTGCCACCTCCCCTATCGAGGGGAGGCTTTGGCATACCGGAAAACTTTACCTCTTCGCCAGAGGCTCCCCTCGGTAGGGGAGCTGTCTGCGAAGCAGACTGAGAGGTTATTTTCGTTTCTTCGCGCTGTCCTCAATGCTCACGTCCAGACCCAGCTTTTCCAGCGCGTGGAGTGACTGTTCGGCATTGGAGGTGTGCCTTGCGGCGGTGCGGGGCTCGTAGGGGCCGATAGGCACCGCGACGCCTGACACCTGCGCGATGAGCTTTTTGATGAGACGCTGGCTGTCCTTGTTGACACGGATGAAGTCCCGGAAGGTCTTGCCGCCGTCGATGAGCACTCGTGTGCCATCGAAGTACGCCTTCGATTTGCGCAGGTAGCTGTGAAGCATCGGGTCCTTCTCCTGTAAGAGCTTGACGACTTCGCTCCACTGCTCGAAGGGATTGACGCCCTCTGCGGCAACCTTGCGGGGTCGGCTGAGAGCCGGGTCGGCGGTGTACTCCGGGGCAGGTGCTGCCGGCGAGACCGTTGCAGCGGGCTCAACTGGTCTCTCTTCCGGTACGGGCGGTACAGGCGCAGTGACCGGCGCAGTCGGCTCATCCCAGGGCAGGGGGGCCGACTCCGTCACCGGCGGCTCGTCGGGCGGAGGTGGAAGCTCTTCGTCTGCGGGCGCAGGGGACTCTGGAATATCCGGGACAGCGGCCTTCGGCTCTTCAACGGGCGCGGGAGCAGGCTCCTTTTCCACTGCCGGTGCGGCTATAGGTTCCACGGGTGCAGCAGGCGTACTCATGAAAGGCTGCGGCGCAGGCTGGACCGGTGCCGCAACAAAGGGCCGGACGACCGGTGCAGCAGAAGCGACAGTCTGCACAGGCATTGCCGCCACGGGGACAGCTGCGGCCTGCGGCGGCTCCGAGAGGGTGAAGAGGGCCAGTTCCAGCTCGATGCGCTGGTCACTGCCCCGGGTCATATGCTCAAGGGCGTTGCCCAGCGTACGGACGGCCCGGATGGCCTCCCGCTGGCCCAGCTGAGGGCCTTTTTCGAGGTACTGCTGTTCCTCTTCGGGGGAAACACCGGACAGCAGGCTCTGCCCGCCGGGCAGAGCCGCCAGCATCAGGGCGCGGTAGTGGGCGATGAGCTCTTCCGTCAGACGCTTCACATCCACCGACTGCTGCCGCAGTGCGGCCAGCTGAGCCAGCGCCGCTGCGCCGTCCTGCGCTTCCAGAGCATCCGAAATATGGAACAGGTAGCTCCGGTCGGTGACGCCCGCCATCCGGCGGACAACATCGGCATCGATCTTTGCGGTCACGCCGGCGCAGGTGTCGAGGATCGAGAGGGCGTCGCGCATGGCACCGTCAGCCAGACGGGAGATGAGCTCTGCACCACCGGTCGTCAACTCTAAGCCCTCCTGACCGGCGATATACTCGACCCGCTGGGCGATGTCTTCCGGCCCGATGCGGGTGAAATCGTACCGCTGGCAGCGGGAGAGGATGGTGGCCGGGACTTTCTGAATCTCGGTAGTGGCGAGGATGAAGATGACGTGGGCGGGAGGCTCTTCCAGCGTTTTCAGCAGGGCGTTGAAGGCCGCTGTGGACAGCATGTGTACCTCGTCGATGATGTATACCTTATAATGACAGGCACTGGGGGTATAGGCTGTCTCGTCCCGCAGGTCGCGGATGTCGTCCACACCATTGTTGGACGCGGCGTCCATCTCCACCACGTCGAGGATGCTGCCGTTGTCGATGCCCCTGCAGATCTCGCACTCGCCGCAGGGGTCGCCGCCCTTGGGGTGGAGGCAGTTGACCGCCTTGGCGAAAATCTTCGCGCAGGTGGTCTTGCCTGTGCCGCGCACGCCGGTGAACAGGTAGGCGTGGCCTACGCGGCCCGACGCTACCTGATTGCGCAGCGCCGTGACGATGCCGCGCTGTGCGACGACATCCTCAAACCGCTGGGGTCTCCATTTGCGGTATAATGCGCGATACATCGGTGCTTCCCTCCCGTCAGTAATAAAAAATCGGACAGCGCTGACGGGGTTTGACCCCCGCCTTGCGTAACTCGGCATACGGATGCAGGCTGACTGAAACGCACGGGGCGCGCCGCTTAAGGCTGCTTGGTTCCCCACCTGACCTGGTTCACTGCGGCTCCATCGTACAGGACCCGCATCCGTATGCCGAACCACGCAGCAGGCGCTGTCCGACAAGGCACACGATTCGTGTGCCTTAGTATTGTACCACAGTTCGGTGAGGAATGCAAGAGGAAGCTAAGGCTGCTCCCATCTGGCCCGCAAAAGCTCCAGTGCGTGTGTTTCAAGCCGGGAAACGTAACTCCGGCTTATTTGGAGCAGCTTTGCCGTTTCCAGCTGAGTCAGCGGCGGCTGGCCCGCCAGACCGTACCTTAATAATATAAGTTTCCGCTCCCGGGCGGGCAGTCCCTCGATGAGGCGGCGCAGGCGCTGGGCGTCGTCCTGCTTTTCACAGCTGTCCTCCATGCAGAAGCCGTCCTGCAGCACATCGGCGAGGGTGAGGGCAGAGTCTTCTTTTCCGGCATCAAGAGTCTCCTGGAGCGAGAGGGTGGGGGCGTTCTTCCGCTCCCGCCGGAAGTGCATCCGGAGCTCGTTTTCGATGCACCGGCTGGCATAAGTGGAGAAGCGCGCCCGGCGGGTGGAGTCGAAGGTGTCCACGGCTTTCATCAGGCCAATGGTGCCGATGGAAATCAAATCGTCCTGCTCAGAGGGGAGAGCATAGTATTTCTTTGCGATGTGCGCCACTAAGCGCAGATTGTGGCGGATGAGCTTTTCCCGGGCGGATGAATCGCCGGCCCGCAGATCGGCGAAGGTCCGGATCTCTTCCTGTGGGCTGAGCGGGCGGGGGAAACTGCCCGCTTCCAGATGGAGCGCAAGCACGAGGAATTTGGATGCAAAAAATTGCAGCAGGGTCAACAGCATACGGAACACCTCCAAAACCGTTCTCCCATACAATATGAACGGGGAAACAGGGTTCAGAATCGTTTTCTGCTTGTAGAAAAAGGTAGTCTGTGGCAGGATGAGTATATGACAGGGGAGCAGTGCTACCCAAAGGCTCTCCGGGGGCTTTTTGCGTTTCGGCATCTTTTCGGCAGGGAAAAGCCCTCGTCCTCAAAGACGACCGCTTGCTGTGCAGCGGCATCGCCGTAGTGGGTGCGAATGTATTCGCGGCAGAGGTCGATCTGGTTTCCGATGCTCTCGCCCTTGCCGGTGTAGCGGGACTTGCGGGAATAAATTGCAATGGTGTCGGCAGTTTTGGCCATGAGATACTCCTTTCCTGTTGTCCGGTGGCCGTAGATGCGGCTATTGTAGCATGGCAGGCCATCTTTGTGAAGAAAAATAACGATAGTCATACATATTTCATCATACTACGAACGGAGGTGTCAAGGATGTGACAAGGCAGAACAAGCGAGGAAGTCAGGATGTTTGACTATTTCTATGGGCAGTCGGGCGAGATGTTCTCGTATTTCCGGGTGCTGGAAAACGCCGGACTTGTTGAACGCAAACGGCACGGGCTGGGAAAACCCAATCTGATTTACGTCAAAAACTTTGCAGACCCGCGTTTCCGGAATCGTGAAAAGAACGGTTCCGGTGCCGCGGATTCAGCGCAGCCGGAAACGGCAAAATCACGAGGAAATAAGACTGAATGGAATAAAACCGAGGGGAGTGAACCTGATCCTTTCTCTTCCGACGCGGAGGACGAACCGGATGAGCGCACACGGCTGGAAGCGTATTTTATGCAGTCGTTGGAGGTGGACTTGCTGCTCCGGGTCTGCCCGGACGATGAGGACACCATCGATCAAATCGTGAATCTTCTGGTGGATACCTGCTCTTCGAAACGCAGAATGCTGCGGGAGCGGATACCACTCTGATTCCGGTGCAGGCGCAGTACCTTTCGGCAAAGGGACTGGAGCAGCTGCTGCAGACCATTCAGAAAGTGCGCCGGAAAATCAACCCGAAGCTGAAAATCGAGGGTATCCTGATGACCATGACGGACAGCCGCACCAATTACGGCAGGAAAATCGATGCACTGATTCGGCAGGTGTACGGCAGCAAAATCCGGGTGTTTGAGCAGCCCATTCCGCACTCTGTCTGTGCGGCGGAAATCAGCGCGGGGGGCAGGAGCATCTTTGCCCATGACCCGAAAGGAAAGGTGGCAGCGGCCTATCAATCTTTGACGAGGGAGGTGCTGGCCGATGCCGAAAAGCAACGCAAACTTGGCGCTGAAAGGTCTCGATGAGATGTTTTCCACCGAAGAATCCCGGCAGGAACAAAAACGGGAGCAGGTGCAGCAGATTCCCATCGAGGAGCTGTTTCCTTTCAAGGAGCATCTGTTCAAGGTGCTGGACGATGAGGCTATGCAGCGCACGGTGGAAAGCGTGGCACAGTACGGCGTACTGGCCCCGCTGATTGCGAGACCCCGCCCGGAAGGCGGATATGAGATCATCTCCGGGCACCGCCGCCAGTATGCGGCCAAACTTGCCGGGCTGGACACGCTGCCTGTTATCGTCCGGGAAATGACGGACGATGCCGCCGTGATATTGATGGTGGATTCCAACCTTCAGCGCGAAAATATCCTGCCCAGTGAGCGGGCTTTTGCCTACAAAATGAAGCTGGAAGCGATAAAAAATCAAGGTGCTAGGTCGGATTTAACTTCGCCGCAAGTTGCGGCGAAGTTCCGCAGCGATGATGCAGTCGCAAAAGACCAAGGTATAAGCGGTGATACGGTCCGACGCTATATCCGCCTGACCAACCTTGTTCCCGAATTGCTCGACCTTGTAGATGAAAAGAAAATCTCCTTCAATCCCGCTGTGGAACTGTCCTATCTGGACGAGGCTCAACAGCGGGATTTTTTGCAGGCCATGGACGAGACCCAAAACGCGCCGTCCCTGTCGCAGGCGCAGCGAATGAAAAAGCTGGCGCAGGAGGAAAAGTTCACCTATGAAGCTGCCTTTGCCATTATGGGGGAAGCTAAAAAGGATGAACTGGATAAGGTGGTCATCAAAAACGATACCCTGAAAAAGTATTTTCCCCGCAGCTACACGCCTCGGCAGATGGAAGATGTCATCATCAAGCTGCTGGAACAGTGGCAGCGCAGACAACAGCGTCAGAACGAACGCTGAAAAATCGGAACCGAAAGACCCATTAGGTCTTTTCTTTTTTGCAAAATTTTGGAGGACAACGACTATGAATACCACGATTGATTTCAAGACCGCAAAGACCATTGAGAACATGAGCCGCAAAATCGACGGCATGGAGCGTGCCGTTTCCGGCTTCTTCAACAAGATGAGCGACATTGCAGAGCGCAAGTAAGCAGGAACGATCTTCGGTGCTGAGCCAGCTCAAGGCGAAATGCGATATGCCGGAATGCAATCCCACAAAGTACCGGAAGGGGAGGAATGACCATGCAATTTAACCATGATGAGCTGATGCTGATGATGCTCTACAATACCGGCACCCGGCAGGGGCTGGTGCGGGAGCTGCGGCTGATGCAGTGCTACCTGATGCCGGATGAAACTGCTTTGCGGGAACTGTCAGAGCAGGTCATTGAAAAGCTGAAACGGCTGACGGATGCCGAGTTTGCAGGACTGGAATTTCCAATGAACTGATTTTTGCCGCCTGCGGGCGGCGTACATAAGAGCTTTCGCATCCTGCAAAGGTATGATATACTGAAGCTGACAGCTTTCAGGTCGCAGATAAAAGATAAGAGGTGCTTTTTATGGCAGGTTTGAAGGGAAAGACCGGTATCGTCACCGGCGGCAGCAGCGGAATCGGTTTCCAGATCGCAAATGTGCTGGCTCAGGCCGGCGCGACAGTTTATGTCATCAGCCGCACCGGCAAGCCCAAAGAGGGGGTAGGCGAAAGTGCACCGGGCGTTGTCCATCTGCAGGGGGACATCGGCAATGCAGAAGCTATGAAAACACTGGTGGCGGAGCTGGCCGCAAAGCATAACGACTGCCTGAATTTTCTGGTAAACAACGCAGGCGTCAGCTATAAATGCCGGGCCGAGGACTTTCCCATGGAGCAGTTTGACAATATCATGAATGTGAATGTCAAATATCTGTTCCAGATGAGTGTGATTTGCTACCCCTATCTGAAGAAAAGTGCGGACAAGGGCCGCATCATCAACATCACCAGCATGAGCGCCCATCTGGGCTTCAGCGAGGTGGTGCCGTACTGTGCCAGCAAGGGCGCTGTGCTGGCGATGACCCGCGCTCTGGCCGTGGAGTGGGCGCAGGACAACATCACCGTCAACAGCATTGCGCCGGGGTGGTTCCGCAGCAAAATGAACGAGCAGGTAGTGGACGCAGCCCGGGAGCAGAAAATTCTGAACCGGATGCCGCTGCACGCCTACGGTGACACCCGCGACTTGGGTAAGATGGCCGAGTTTCTGGTGGGCGATGGTGCCGCTTACATCACCGGACAGGATTTTGCCGTGGATGGCGGCGCACTGGCGTTCGGTTATTGAGAGGAGCTTCTCTGCAATTTTTCGGCAGCTTCGCTCGTGTTCCAGATAAAGGAACCGAATTTCGTTGGCATAACGGAGGAACCATTATGGCAATCTTTGAAAAGACCATCCGAAACAAGAATTTTGACAAACTGCTTCGGAAACTGGAACAGGAAATTCCGGACAGCAGCTGGTCGGCAGATTTAGAGGCAGGCAGTGATTTCAAAGAGGGCGATGCCCGGTGCAGTGTCCGTGTATTTGAACGGTACAGCATGATGGGCGGCAACCGCCTGAGCCTGACGTTGACCATGTTCCAGAATGGGGACAGCCCCATCCGGCTGTCTGCGATTACGGCGGGCGGCAGTCAGGCAGTGTTTTTCAAAGTAAACACCCTCGGAGAAGAATCTTTTCTGGACGATGTAAAGGACCTGTTGGAAGAAATTTTGGAGGAATAAGATGTTTTACGCTGGATTTGATATGCTGTTCAGCATTCTGTTTCCCATCCTGTTCCTTGTGGTTTTGGGTATGATCCTATACACCATCATCGGAAATATCAGCACATGGAATAAGAACAACCATTCACCGCGGCTGACTGTTCCGGCAACGGTTGTGGCAAAGCGAACGGAAGTTTCTCGCCACTATACAGACAATACGATGGCGCATACGTTCACGACCTATTATGTGACCTTTCAGGTAGAGAGCGGCGACCGCATGGAGCTTACCGTAAGTGGTTCGGACTACGGAATGCTTGTGGAAGGCGACATCGGTAAGCTGAGTTTTCAGGGTACCCGTTATCTTGGATTCGAGCGGAACTGAACATCCCTGTTCAATTTGATAAATCGGAATTGAGGGAGTAGGAGAAATCGAGATTGGAGGATAAATTGGTGAACAAGATTTTCAAATGTCTTATTCGATTTTTGATAGAAGTGATAGTTATGACAGTTTTGATTGTTGGAATCAACATATTTATGAATGGTATGTATCTTTGGGGATTGCCCCGCATAAATGATATTCAGTCTGTAAATATCACGTATCCGAGTGTCACGGATGATGTTAAAGAAATTTCGAGCAGTGAGGACATTGAGCTAGCCTTAAAGCTAACGGGATTTCTGAAATATGATTTATTTGGGGAAGTGAATAGCGAAGAAGAACCCGCTATTACAATTACTTATTTTCTTAAGGATGGAACAAGCAAAACAATCTCCGCTAATAACACTACTGTCTGGTGGAACAATAAAATTCATGTAATCAAGGACAAGGAAATGTTTGTCAACCTAACAGAGGGAATTTTCTTTCTGGAAGATTTACAAACAAAGTAAATCAATTCCAGTTTATCAAACAAGTAAATCATTCCATACCTCTGCGGGCAGCGATGAAACGGTTGCCCGCTATTTTTATACCCTAAAATCTGAAAAAGGAGGCCAAAATGCCAAGCAAAACCGAAGAATACCTCGCCCTTGCCCAGCGCACGGCCAACGGCATGACCCGGTACTGGGAAAGCTGGACGGACTATTTGACCACCGCATCCCGGCTGTACAAGTATCCCTTTGCGGACCAGCTCATGATCTATGCCCAGCGCCCGATGCCACCGCCTGCGCCGACTTTGACATCTGGAACAACCGGATGAACCGTTATGTGCGCCGGGGTGCCAAGGGCATCGCCCTGCTGGACGAATCCAGCGGATTCCCCCGGCTGCACTATGTCTTTGATGTGTCTGATACGGCACCGCGGCGAAACGCCCTGTACCCGGACCTGTGGCAGATCAATGAATCCCTGAAAGAGCCGGTCAGGTCTATGTTAGCAGAAAACTATGGCGTTCACAGCGAAAGTTTTGGTCAGCAGCTGGCGGATGTGGCCGGAAAACTTGTGCAGTCCTACTGGGACAACAACAGCAGTGACATCCTCGGCATCGTTGACGGCTCGTATTTTCTGCCGAACCTGACCTTGAATCAGCCCCGGAAGCAGCTGAACCGGTACGGAAGGATGCGCCGGAACTATCTGATGGAGCAGCGCCCGGTGGTGTACAGCACGATGCTTCTGAACGGGAGCCTGTACCGCAAGTCGGGGTACAGCAAAGCCTTTCTGGAAGCCCACCGGGAGGAAATTACCCTGCACAAGGCGGCGAAGGCTGCCTTTGACGAGGCAGGATTGCAAAAGCTGCCGAAGGTCAAGGAGTTGGATGCGGAGTTTGCAGAACTGCTGACCAAGAAGAAAGCCGCCTATCCGGACTACCGCAAGGCACGGAACGAGATGCAAGAACTGGTTCGTGCGCAGAAAAACGTAGAACGCTTTTTGCAGAGGAAAAGGACACCACCGAGAAAACCCGGACCCGATAAACGAATACCGCCGAGGAGCTTTCCCAGTTGGGAGGCATCCTCGGCGGATTTTTGTTTATGCAGCAGGTTTAAGATGTTGGATTTATTCTGTTAAAACTCAGTCCTACTCTCTGCCGGTCACGGTATCCAAGTCAACGCCCTGCTTTTGCTGCCCGGCATTTTCCGGCGGAGAACGGCAAAGTTTTTTACTTGAAACGGTGCGCGGATACGATATAATAAGGATGGATAGAAAAATAACATTCGAGCAGCTCTAAGGTTCTGCTGCCCGGAAAGGAGCTTACTGTTATGCGCTATACCATCAGTGAGATGGCATCTCTGCTTGGTGTCACAACCCATACTTTGCGCTACTATGAAAAAATGGGCCTGATCCACCCCGAGGTCAACGAGGATACCGGCTACCGTTACTATACAGTCACTGATACCCGGCGGTTCAACCTGTGCAGGGAACTGCGGGCGGCAGAACTCTCGCTGGAAGAATGCCGGGAGCTGATCGGCGCACCCACGGTGGAGCAGAGCGACGCCATGTTCAACCATCAGATCGCCCAGCTGCGGCGCAGGCAGGTGCTGGACGAACTGGCCATCCGTTTTTTGGAACACAAGCGGGAGCAGTACCGCACACTGGAACAGAATGCCGGGCGCATCTGGGTGCAGAATTTCCCGGAAATGTGGCGACTGACCTTCTCACAGGAAGAAGCAGCAGACCGGGATAAAGAATTGCAGCAGGAAAAGGCTGAATGGCTGGAATGTATGCCTGCGACCCGCTGGGTGAGCCGCCTGCCCCGGCGGGTGATGGAGCAGTTTCGGGTGGGACGCAACGAGTACGACTACGGCCTTATGATTGAGGCCGATGCCGCCCGCAGGCTGGGGCTGAAGCGCACAAAGCATGTGGAGGTGGTGTGCGGCGGAGACTATCTGACTACCATTTGGAAAAAGGATTATCGCGGGTCCTTTGGGTGGGACTCGCTGGACGACCTGCATGCGGAGATCGTGCAGCGCGGTTTCCGTGCGGTGGGCGAGACCTTCAGCAGCATCACTGCTAGCCGGGAACAGCCCGATGGGAGCATCGTGAACTACCATCTGACGCGGACAAAAATATATACATAAAATTGCAATATCACGAGAATTTGTTATATCAGACAAATTCTCGTGATATTTTTGTCAAAATAGCCCTTGACCTTCGCGCTGCTCTAACGTGTAAGCTTTGTTTATCCAGTAACAAAGTTTGCGGACTTTGCTGCCAAACACGGATCACACGAAGAAAAAAGAAAAGGCAAGGAGAACGATTATGAGCGAAAAGATTTCCCGTCGCAACTTCCTGCGCACCGCTACGCTGGGCGCAGCAGCTGCCGGTCTGCTGGCAGGCTGCGGCAGCGCTTCCAGTAGCACCGCCGCAGGCACCTACACTGCAGGCACCTACAGCGCCACCGCTACCGGCATCAACACCGCCACCCCCGTCACCGTGACCATGACATTCAGCGCTGACGCCATCACCGATGTGCAGATCGACGTTGCAAACGAGACCAAGGGCTACGGTGCCGACATCGCCGATGAGATGGTCAAGAAGATCCTGGACGCACAGTCCAGCGAGGTGGACGGCCACTCCGGCGCAACCATCACCTCCGACGCCATCCGGAAGGCTGCCGAGAGCTGCATCAATCAGGCCAAGGGCGTGGCCGTTGCCCCCACCGAGGCCAACAAGGCCGAGACCGTTGTCCCCGACGGCCTGAGCGTGGAGGAAGTGGAGTCCTCTGTGTGCGAGCTGGGCGACATCACCCCCGACGAGACCAAGGACTTTGACGTGGTCGTCGTGGGTGCCGGTGCTGCCGGTGTGCCCGCCGCAGGCTGGGCTGCCGAGCTGGGCGGCCATGTGGCTCTGCTGCAGAAGCAGAGCATCGTGGTCAGCCAGGGCAACTGCGGTTCCGCCATCATCAAGTCCAAGTCCACCGACGCGGGCAAGAAGATGTGGGTGCACATGACCAACGGCCTGTGCGACTGGCGCGCTGATACCAGCCTGCTGAACGCCTACGTCGAGAACTCCGAAGAGGCCCTGATGTGGTACCTGAACCGCGCCGGCCTGACCGACCAGACCGAGTACGGCGACGGCAGCCTCGTGGACAGCAACAAGAACCCCTCCGACCTGCTGCACAACGACGAGAAGAAGATCTTCGCCTACATGTGCACCAGCCAGGATCTGACCGGCGTGTGGAAGGACCGCATGGACACCTACGACTTCGGCGATGAGCACTGCTACTTCTTTGCTCCGTGGATCGGCCCCAAGCCCAAGAACGTGGGCGACGTGCTGGCCACTGTGCTGGAGAACGTGCAGGCCAAGAACTCCAATCTGGAGGCCTTCTTCAACACCCCCGCCGTCAAGCTGGTGCATGAGAACGGCAAGGTGACCGGCGTCATCGCAAAGGACGAAAACGGAAAGTACATCCAGTTCAACGCTTCCAAGGGCGTCATTCTGGCCACCGGCGACTACATGAACAACGAGGCCATGGTCAAGCGCTGGTGCCCCGATGTGGACGGCTTCGACAAGAAGCAGTACCAGAAGACCGGCGACGGCCACATCATGGCCATCGATGCAGGTGCAAAGATGGAAAATCTGGGCCACACCAAGATGATGCACGACTTCGACTCCGGCCTGATGTACGAGGAACCGTTCCTGTACGTCAACATGGAGGGCAAGCGCTTCTGCAACGAGGACACCGGCTTTGTCTACATGGGCAACATCACCAAGTATGTGCCCAAGTTCAACGGCAACAACGTGGATGCAAACCATCCGGACGGTTCTCTGGGCTGGTACTGCCAGATCTACGATAACGACTATATGAGCTACGCCAACGGCCCCATCCCCGAGCAGGTGATGACCAAGTACATCCCCGGTGCCGTGGAGAACCCGCAGGGCGTGTTCACCAACCTCATCGATACCTACAAGGCCGACACCATCGAAGAGCTGGCCGGTCTGCTGGGCGTGCCTGCAGACGAGCTGCAGAAGACCATCGGCCGCTACAACGAGCTGTGCGACAAGGGCACTGACGTGGACTTCGGTAAGAAGAGCGCTTACATGCACAAGATCGTCACCGCTCCCTTCTGGGGCATCCGCAAGCACATCCGCGTGTCCTCCATCGACAGCGGCGTGAACACCAACGCCAACGGTCAGGCTCTGGATGCTGACGGCAACGTCATCGACGGTCTGTACTGCGTGGGCAACGTGGGCGGCGTGTTCTACGGCGGCGCGGACTATCCGTTCCACCAGACCGGTCTGTCTCTGGGTCGTTGCTACACCTTTGGTATGCTGGCTGCAAAGCATGCTATGGGCCAGCTGTAATTAAGAAAAAGCTGATTTTGGGGCTGTTGCAAAATAGCATCCCTTTATCGCAAAGCCGATCAATCTGAATATTTTTGTACCGCCCCTCCGAAAATATCGTTGATGCGGATAGAAAGCTGTACAGAAGGACGTTCTCAGACCGCAGCATACCCGATAAGCGAATACCGCCGAGGACTCTTCCCATTGTGGAGGTGTCCTCGGCGGCTTTTTGTATATAGGGCAGCAATTCTTGACCGTCTTTTGTAAAGGTGATGAGTTACGAGATGGAGCACAGCTTTCTCCGCAATGATCTCGATTGAATGCAACTGCACATATAAAGCAAAAAAGGAAGATTCTTACTTGTCAATTTGCTGTAGAAAATCACCTGAGTTTGGGTAAAATTGACAAAGTCAAAAAGAACCCTCGTTTCTATCTTGACACTCCACAAAGAATATGGTATTGTAATCTAGCATAAAATAAATTGTTATTCAAGTGCTTAATTTGTTTGTGCCTTACAAAAAGAAAAATGTACGTGAGCAGCGTCGTTGGATTGTTACCGTTTGGCGGGCTAGACCAACTCTGCATAGCACAAGCCGAAAGCGTG
>ENA-UEQI01000550-UEQI01000550.1-human-gut-metagenome-genome-assembly--contig:-NODE-550-length-14689-cov-6.216261_pt1 | contig 14689 bp, 9 predicted proteins | sample MGYA00242946_ERZ507945 | MGnify/ENA primary metagenome ERZ507945 (study PRJEB26167, sample SAMN06115467) | human gut metagenome | host: Homo sapiens | place: China:Guangxi | collected 2016-06-08... | reverse complement strand
CGGTCTGCATCCCGATCTTCTCGAACCGCAAGAACCGGACGGCCGTCAACAAGGCGCGCATCGCCGTCTCGAACAGCCGTCTCGAACAGCTCGGTCTCGAAAAGGAGCTGCTCCGCAAGGTCGAGTCGGCCTACCTCGACGTCATCTCGTCGCAATCGCGCTACACGGCCGCCCGGCAGAAGGAACGCTATGCCCGGCAGAGCTACGACCTCACCGACGAGCAGTTCCGCGTCGGCCGGAAGAACACCGTCGAACTGATTACGGCGCAGAACGAACTTTCGTCGGCACGGCAGGAGGTGTTGCAGGCCAAGTACATGGCGCTGCTCAACATCAGGCTGCTCGACATCTATCAGGGACGATAGCCCCTCCGGAGATCGAAAACGACCGCTGAAAACAAACGAAAAGCACATGAAGATGAAACGAAAAAGCACGGCCGTCCTCGTCGCGGCCCTCGTCGCGGCCTGCGGGCTCTGGTTCGCGCTGCGTCCTTCGAAGCAGACCGGAATCACGCTGGAAACGGCTGCGACGAGCCGCATTACGATCCGCAACTCCGTCACGGCTACGGGAACGGTGGAGCCGGTCACCGAAGTGGAGGTGGGTACGCAGGTGTCGGGGATCATCGACCGGCTCTACGTCGACTACAACGACGTGGTGAAAGCCGGACAACTCATCGCCGAAATGGACAAGGTGACCCTGCAAGCCGAACTGGAATCGTCGCAGGCCGAGCTGGCGAGCTGCAAGACCGAATACGAATACCGCATGAAGGAGTACTCGCGCACGCGCACCCTCCACGAGAAGGAGCTGGTAAGCGACGCCGAATACGACGAAGCCCTCTACCTCTACGAGAAGGCGCGCAACGCCTACGAACAGGCCCAGGCCGCCATCGTCAAGGTCAAACGCAATCTGGGCTACGCGACGATCACCTCCCCGATCGACGGCGTGGTCATCAGCCGCGCCGGGGAGGAGGGGCAGACCGTGGCGGCGGGCTTCGAGACACCGACGCTCTTCACCATTGCCAACGACCTGACGCAGATGCAGGTCGTGGCCGATGTCGACGAAGCCGACATCGGGCAGGTATCCGACGGACAGCGGGTGGAGTTCACCGTCGACGCCTACCCCGACGACACCTTCGAGGGGGTGGTGGAGCAGGTCCGCCTCGAAGCGACGACCGAATCGAGCGTCGTGACCTACGAGGTGGTCATCACGGCCTACAACCCCGAACTGAAACTCAAACCGGGGCTGACAGCCAACGTGACGATCTTCACGCTCGAAAAGGACGATGCGCTGGCCGTCCCGACCAAAGCCCTGCGGTTCGTCCCCGACGGGGAGCTGCTCGCGGCGCTCGGCCTGCATGCCGAAGCCGCCGCAGAGGCCGAAACGGGAGCTGTGGGTAAAACAGGGGACAACGCTCGTACCGCGGTACGTGACCGCCGGCTCGGCCAGCGGCAAACTGACCGAGATCGTCGACGGGCTGAACGACGGCGAGGAGGTGGCCGTCTGCCTGACGGCGGAGCGGACGGAGCCCGAAGCCGCCGCCGAACGGAGTCCCTTCATGCCTGCCCCTCCGGGCGGCGACAAAAAGAAGAAATAAACCCATGAAAGAGATCATCAGGCTGGACGACATCCGGCGCGATTTCCGGGTGGGAGACGAGACGGTACATGCACTGCGCGGCGTCACCTTCACGATCTGCGAAGGGGAGTTCGTCACGATCATGGGGACCTCCGGATCGGGCAAGTCGACGCTGCTCAACACGCTCGGCTGCCTCGACACCCCCTCCGCAGGCGAATACTACCTCGACGGTACGGCGGTGCGTTCGATGGACAAGAACCAGCGCGCCACGCTGCGCAACCGCAAGATCGGTTTCGTCTTCCAGAACTACAACCTGCTGCCCAAGACGACGGCCATCGAGAACGTCGAACTGCCGCTGATGTACAACCCCTCCTGTTCGTCGGCCGAACGGCGCGACCGCGCCGTGGCCGCGCTCAAAGCCGTCGGACTCGGCGACCGGCTGCTGCACCGCAGCAACCAGATGTCGGGCGGACAGATGCAGCGCGTGGCCATCGCCCGCGCACTGGTAAACGATCCGGCGGTCATTCTGGCCGACGAGGCGACGGGGAACCTCGACACGCGGACGAGTTTCGAGGTGCTGGTGCTCTTCCAGCAGCTGCACGCCGCGGGACGCACCATCATCTTCGTCACACACAACCCCGAAATCGCACAATACAGCAGCCGCAACATCACCCTGCGCGACGGCCGCGTCACGGGCGACGTGCGCAACGCCGCTATTCTCGACGCAGCCGAGACGCTGGCTCAGCTGCCCGAACAGGAGGATTGAACATGAATTTCACGAATCTCTTCAAAATAGCCGTCAAGGCGCTCGGCAACAACAAACTGCGCGGATTTCTGACGATGCTCGGCATCATCATCGGCGTGGCGTCGGTCATCACGATGCTCGCCATCGGGCAGGGATCGAAGCGGAGCATTCAGGCCGAGATCAGCGAAATGGGGTCCAACATGATCATGATCCATCCGGGCGGCGACATGCGGGGCGGCGTCCGGCTCGACGCCGACGACATGGAGTCGCTCAAACTCAAAGATATGGAGGACATCCGCGAAAAGACCCGCTACGTCTCCTACGTCTCGCCGGCGGTCAACAGCGCCGGACAAGCGGTCTACGGCGCCAACAACACGCCCACGACGGTCTACGGCGTGAACCTCGACTACTTGGAGATCCGCCGCTACAAGATCGCCGACGGCGATGCCTTCTCCGAGCAGGAGATCAAGACGGCCGCCAAGGTGTGTCTGGTAGGCAAGACGGTCGTCGACGAACTCTTTCCCGCCGGCGAGAACCCCGTGGGGCGTGTCATCCGCTTCGGCACGATCTCCTTCCGGATCGTCGGCGTGCTCGAAAGCAAGGGCTACAACAGCATGGGCATGGACCAGGACGACCTGATCGTGGCCCCCTACACGACGGTGCAGAAGCGCATCCTCGCCATCACGCACTTGCAGGAGATCGTCTGCTCGTCGCTGAGCGAAGCCTGCACGGACGAGGCGATCGCCGAGATCAGCGACATCCTGCGCACGAACCACCGCCTCAAAGCCACGGACGACGACGACTTCTCGATCCGTTCGCAGCAGGAACTCTCGTCGATGCTCACCTCGACGACCGACATGATGACCGTCCTGCTGGCGGCCGTGGCGGGCATCTCGCTGCTGGTGGGCGGCATCGGCATCATGAACATCATGTACGTCTCCGTGACGGAGCGCACGCGCGAAATCGGCCTGCGGATGTCGATCGGCGCCAAGGGACGCGACATTCTGGCGCAGTTCCTCATCGAATCGATCCTCATCAGCGTCACGGGCGGTCTGATCGGCGTGGTATTCGGCATCGGGGCCGCCGTGGTGGTCAATCTGGCGGCGGCCTTCCCCATCTACATCCAGCCGTGGAGCGTCCTCCTCTCGTTCGCCGTCTGCACGCTGACGGGCGTCTTCTTCGGGTGGTACCCCGCGCAGAAGGCGGCGATGCTCGACCCGATCGAGGCGATCCGTTATGAATAATCGGAAATAATCGTTAATTTTGTTCGGCTATGACCGCTCTGCAATCGAAATATTCGGGCTGGCTGATCCACCTGACGGCATGGGCCGTGATCTTCGGGATGCCGCTGTTCGTCACCTCCCCCGACCGGCCGCTGATGACCGGTTCGGAGTACCTGCGCTTCCTGCTCGTACCGCTCTCGTTCATGGTGGTCTTCTACACGAACTATTTCCTGCTGATCGAACGATACCTCTTCACCCGTCAGACAGGCCGTTTCCTGGGCGGCAACGCGTTGTTGATCGCCGCGGTGATCGTCGGGCTGCACCTCCTGTTCCGCTACGTGCTGCCGCCCGATGCGCAGCACCCGCCCCTGCCGCGGCCGTGGCAGGACTCCGTGCGTTTTTTCGCCGGAAACGCCGCGCTCTACCTGCTGGTGGTAGGTGCGGGAGTCGCCATCCGCATGACGGGCGGCTGGTACAAGGCCGAAGCGGCCCGGCAGGAGCTGGAACACAGCCGCACGCAGGCCGAACTGCAAAACCTCAAAAGCCAGCTCAACCCCCATTTTCTGTTCAATACGCTCAACAACATCTATTCGCTCATCCAGATCGACGCCGACCGCGCGCAGCAGGCCGTCCACGACCTGAGCCGGATGCTGCGCTACGTGCTCTACGAAAGCAGTTGCCCCACGGTGCCGCTGGCCGCCGAGGTCGAGTTCCTGCGCGACTACATCGAACTGATGCGCATCCGCCTGCCGCGCCACGTGGAAGTCGGAGTCTCGCTGCCCGAAGAACCGTCGCCGACGCCCGTGGCCCCGCTGCTGTTCATCTCGCTGATCGAGAATGCCTTCAAACACGGCACGGGCAACGACAGACCGTCGTTCATCCGGATCGACATCCACGAGCGAGGCGGCGAACTGGTCTGCCGCATCCGCAACAGTTGTTTCCCCAAGACGGCTTCGGATCGGAGCGGTTCGGGCATCGGGCTGAAAAACCTCTCGAAACGGCTGGAGATGATCTATCCGCAACGCCACACCTTCGAATACGGAGAGCGGGGCGGCACCTACACGGCGTCGCTGCGCATCAAACTGCACGAACGATGAAACTGAACTGCGCGATCATCGACGACGAACCGCTGGCCGTGGAGCTGATGGCGGGATACGTGCGCAAGACACCGTTCCTGACGCTGTGCGGCTCGTTCGGCAGCGGCTCCGCGGCCTTCGACATGCTGCGCGACCGCCCCGTCGACCTGCTTTTCTGCGACATCCAGATGCCGGGGCTGAGCGGCATGGAACTTTCGCGGATGCTCCCCGCCGACACGCGCGTGATCTTCACCACGGCTTTCAGCCGCTACGCCGTCGAAGGCTTCCGCGTCAACGCGGTCGACTACCTGCTCAAACCGATCAGCTATGCCGACTTCCTCGCAGCGGCGAACAAGGCGCTGGCATGGTTCGAACTGAAAAACCGCGCCGAAACACCCCCGCCGGCCGCAGCTCCGCAAAGCCTCTTCGTCAAGACCGAATACCGGCTGCGGCAGATCGAGCTGGAGCGGATTCTCTATATCGAGGGGCTGAAAGATTACGTGAAGATCCACGTCGAGGAGGAGACGCATCCCGTGCTCACGCTGACCAGTCTCAAATCGCTGGAAGAACAGCTGCCCGCCGACCGGTTCGTCCGCATCCACCGCTCCTTCATCGTGCAGCCTTCGAAGATCCGCTCGATCGAACGCAACCGCATCGTCTTCGGCAAGGAGTACATTCCCGTCTCGGAGAACTACCGGCAGGCGTTCTTCGACTTTCTGGCCGAACACTCGCTGCTCTTCTGATCTCCGCACGGCATGCAATCGGCAGACCCGCCGCTCGACAAGCCTACCGCTCCATCCGCTCCGCCTCGCGGTCGCGGATCGCGCGCAGCTCCTCCCGTCCGACGGGAAGACCGACGAAATCGGCCGGATAATCGGTTTCGATAATATCCGGTTCGGAGAGGAGCGTGCGCAGGTACTCCACACGCCGGTCGCGGCGATCCTTCACCCGATCGGCCGATCCCGTGACGGAGACGATCACCATCACGCCGCGGTCGTGGAGCTTTTCGTAGATCTCCGTCATGGCGGGATCCATCGCCTTGCGGCTCGCGGCGATGAGGTAGCTCCACGGAATCCCGCTCCGCTCGAAAGCCCGAAACTGCTCGGGCGTACTGATCTCAATGCAGAACATCGCGTTGCGCACCCCCGCATTCCAATAGTACAGCGCCTCGTCGAGCGAGCGGACGCTCAGGAAGATGTTGTGGTATTCCGACCACGCGCCGCCCGGCAACAACTGCTCGACGTAATAATCCAGCGCCCGCCGTCTCTCCGCCTCACCGACGCCCTTCGTGTTGATATACTTGTTGTCGAAATTGAACGCCACCTTGTCTTTCCCCCATTCGAGCACCTCGGCGAGCGTCGGAATGCGGTAGTCGGTCACGTTTCCGTCGCGGTCGACCAGCCGGAACCGCTGCAACTCCTCGTAGGTGTAGTCGGCCACGCGCCCCTTGCCGTCGGTCGTGCGGTCGATCGTCAGGTCGTGCATGAGCACCATCACGCTGTCCTTCGTGAAGCTGAAATCGATCTCGAAGAAGGTCGGCATCATCGACAGCGTCTTCTCGCACGAAGCGATGCAGTTCTCGGGATACCCCTCCTGCATACCGCCCCGATGGGCGCTGATGATGATGTCCCGCCCGGGGACATAGCGGAAATAGGACTGGAACTCCTCGAACGAGGCGATCTTCACCGTGTGGTCTTCGCCCGCGACCGGATAACCGGCCTGCCGGCCGCCGCAGGAGAGCATCGTCGCCGCAGCGAGTATCGTCAAATAGCGTTTCATCGGTTGTATTCGTTACGAAAAATTACATGCGACCCGTCCGTCACGCCCCGACGGCCGACGGCACCCGCGCATAAGCGTCGACCAGCGCCGCCACGAGCCTGTCGTCGTCGATGCCGGTAATCCGCCGCACGGCAGCCGGCAGACCGATCCGGGCGATCGTCTCCCTGATCTCGGCACACTGCCCGTCGGCCGGATCGTCGAAACGCAGCGCTGCGGCGGCCGCGAGCGCCAGCTTGTCCACGGCAAGCCCGTAGCCCGCCGCCAGCGTGATCGGATAGGAGAAATAGAGCGGTGCGGAGAGCTTGCGGGCGGGATCGTGCCCCACGCGGGCTACCGTATCGCGCAGCCACGGATTGCGGAACCTCCGCAGCACGGAGTCGATGTAGGCGGCGTGCTGCGCCCTGCCGAAACCGAACTTGCGGATCAGCGCCTCCCCGCTCTGCCGCATCGCACCTCGCACCAGCCCGAAAATCCGCTCGTCGGCGAGCGCCTCGGCGATGGAGACATACCCTTTGAGATGTCCCAGATAGGCCGTCGCGCAGTGTCCCGTGTTCAGCGTGAAGAGCTTGCGTTCGATGTGCGCCTCCAACTCGTCGGTCAGGTGCATTCCCGACAGTTGCGGCGGTTCGCCCACCCACGCGCTCCGCTCAACGTTCCATTCGTGAAACGCCTCGGCGGCCACGTCCAGCGGTTCGGGAAAGGCGACGGGCGGCACGATGCGGTCGACCGAACAGTCGGCGAATCCGACCGTGCGCTCCGCCCATGCGGCCGTCGGCGCATCCAGCGCCTCGTATACGGACGCTTTGAGGCGCGAGGTCGCACGCACGCCGTTCTCGCAGGCGACGACGTTGAGCGGCGCAGCGACTCCGGCCGCTTTACGCGCCCGCAGTCCTGCGGCGATGACCGGTGCGACCCGAGGCAGGACACCCAGCCCGACGGCCGTCGTCACCAGATCGGCGTCGACCAGCCGCCGTACCGCCTCCCCGCTGTCCGCCCGCACGGCCGACACGCCGGCGATCCGCAGCTCGGCGCAGATTTCGTCCGTCACATGGACCGTATAGCCCCGCCGCCGGTTGATCTCGTCCACCAGCTGCGGATCCGCCTCCGCGAAACAGACCTCGTATCCGGCCTGCGACAGCAGGGCGCCGATAAAACCGCGGCCGATCTTGCCGGCCCCGAAATGAATGGCTCTCTTCATGATCGTCGTTCGTTTCCGACAGTCGCTTCCCCGTACCGGACTCCGCCTTCGCGGAACGGAGCGGAGGACTGCATTTTCAGAAAAGAATAGGGAACCGGAGTCCCCCATTCGCGTATTTTCGAATCACTTCGCAGTCGAAACGCAGGTGATCGCTCCCTGCCCGACGATCAATTTGGAAGCCGCATCCTGCAACGCACCGTAGAGATAGTTGTCGGCCGGCACCGTCGTCGTGAAATCGATCGTCCTGGTCTGCCCCTCGGCGTTTATCGTCCGCGTCAGCTTGCCGTAGATCTTCACCGATTCGACCGTTACCTCGATCTTCGACTTGATGCGTCCGACCAGAACGCCCGCGCAGCTGCTGTTCTCGTGCGCCGGATCGGCGGTCGTACCCTTGTCGCCGTCGTAATTGTAGAGCGTCGTCGACACCACGTCGGCATCCAGCGCGCAGTCGGTGATCGTGAAGGCGAGCGTCGCCCATCCGAACAGACCTCCGGTATGGGCGAGAAGATTCTCCCTGCCGGTGTTGTTGAGCACGTCGCCGAAGTTGCGGCAGCCGGTCGCATCGTGCGCGATCATGCCGCTGATACCGCCGATCGAGAACTCCGATGCGCCCTTGCCGCCGCCCCGGGCCTCGACCTTGCCGTAGTTGGTATTCCCCTCGAAGACCGCCGTACCGCCGCAGATACCGCCCATGCGGGCCTGACCGGTCTTCGCCTTGTCCGACACGGGGGCATCGGCCAGAACGTCGCCCCGGTTCTCGCAGTTGCGGATCGTGTTGGGCGTATCGCGGTTCTCGCCGTTGGCGTAGGCCGCGATGCCGCCCAGCAGGTTGTTGGCCGCCTGCGCGGTCGCCAGCGTGACGGGGGCCTCGTTGCGGCAGCCCTCCACGACATACCCCTTTCCGATATCGAGCCGTCCCAATACGCCGCCCACATAGACGGCCTTGGCCGCCGACACCTCGTCCGAGTAACGGATCTCGCCCTTGTTGACGCATCCCGTAACGTCCGAGTAGGCCCAGCCGCCGACACCGGCCACGGCCGCAGCGTCGCCCGGCGTCTTGCGGCGGACGGTGATCCGCCCCTCGTTGGTATTGTCCGCGATGACGTTGCCGGCAGCTCCCTGACCGAAGATTCCGCCAATCACGGTCGTACCGCTCGCATCGACGTTCATCGCGATGCCGGCCGTATTCGTACAACCCACGATCTGCGCCTTCTCGCCCAACTTGCCGGCGACGGCACCCAGCGTCACCTTGGCCGTCGCGGTCGTCGTGAACGAGCCTGCCACCCGCAGGTTCTTCACCGTACCGTCGAGCGTGGCGAAGATTCCCGCCTGTTCGTCGCTGCCCGAATAGTTCACCGTGAGCGTCTTGCCGTTGCCGTCGAGCACACCCGCGAATCCGGCGATCGGCGTCCATGCCTCCGACACCGCGATGTCGGTGTGCAGGACGACCTCGCCCGCAGCGTTCTGGAAACGTTTCGCCGTGGGATCGACCGCCACTTCGGCCGCGAAGGCCCGCAGGTCGGCCTCGGAGCGGATGCCGTCGTAGACCTTCGCCGCGGCCTCGACCTTTTCGATCAGCCATGCGGGATAGTTCGTGCAGAGCGCCTTGAAACGTCCGGCCGCCGAGCAGTAGTAGTCGACCGCTTCGGTCGTATAGACGGCGTTGCCGTCGCCCGCCTGCCGGTCGACGTTGAAGACGCTCAGCGCCACGCCCTCCTTTTCGAACTCTTCGAGCGTCCGCGTACCCTTACCTCCCGCCTCGGCCGACATGTAGCTCGCCGCCGAGAGGTTGGCCCAGGAATACCCCAGTCCGACGTATTCGCCGGCCGGGCGGTTGCTCATCCAGCCGATCGGTATGCCGGCCGCCCCGGCATAGGCGAATGCCGACTTCATCACGGTGGTGTTTCCGGTGCAGATGAACTCCACGAAATGTTTCGCCCCCATCTCCGTCGCGATCTCGCACGAACGGCGCGCGGCGTTGATCGCATACTCGGTCAGCGTCGAGGGATAGGTGATGTTCTTGATGTCGAGCCACAACCGCGTGGGGCATCCCTCCTTCATCACCTCGCCGAGGAAATCTTCCAGCGAGGGCAGTTGTTCGCCGTTGGAGAGTCCGCCTCCCGCGCGCAGTTCGGCCAGCGTATGCTCCCACGGGTGCATGCCGTTGATCCTGCACTGGCCGTCGGCATGGGCCACGACGACGTTGTCGTCCTTCGTCCAGTAGATGTCGCACTCCGAGCCGTAGCATCCCTGCCCGATGGCATAGCGGAGCGAGGCCAGCGAATTGTCCGGCGCCTTGCACTCGGTCGCGCCGCCGCGGTGGGCGACGATGTTATTGGTACACGCGGCTGGCTTCAACAAGCCGTCGTCGACCTCTTCGTCGGGATTGGGAATCTGGCTCCAATCGGGCTGCGCGGGCCACTCGTCGTCGGTGCAGGCGAAAAGCAGGAGCGCGGCCGCAGTCAGTGAAAATATCTTTTTCAACATGGTTTTCGTTTTTTGAACATGCTATTCGTTTGCGATCGTTTCGCCGCCGCTCCGTACCCCCGATCCGTCCGCAAAGGGAGAATCGGGGGCCGGACGGACGACGCAGAGAGATCGGGCATTACTTCTTGTAGTTCTTGACGCACCGCACGGCACCGCCGCATCCGTTGCCGAAATCGAATCCGCCGTTGGTGCGCATGTTGGCTTCGCGGCTCTGGTTCCAGATGCGCCAGCCGGCCTTCTTCGTGGCCGAATAGTCGCCGATGAGCGGGATGAACGAGTACATGCGCGGATCGTTGTCGCCCGGACCGTAGTCGTAACCCGTCTTGTAGAGGCGCCAGCCCTGACTGAACATGTTGAATCCGAAATCGGCGGCCGCCGTCGAAATCTTCTCGGCCGGACAGTCCGGATTGTAGATGTTCCAGTCGGAGGTGAAGAGCAGCGCAGCGAAGTTGGTCAGCGTACCGCCGCCGAAGGCGCGGTAGGTGGCCGTTGCGGCATCGACGGGATAATCCGCCGCGCCCTGTGCATGGGCCGCCCAGACGAGGTCCTTCCAGTCCTGCATGTTGGCGATGTGCCAGCCGTAGGGGCAGATGCCCTGGATCTGCATCTTCAGGTTGGGATGCTCGGCTTCGGCCTGCGCGTCGCCCGCGGCCGTAGCCGCATAGACGGCCAGATCGGCCGGCATGATGCTTTCCAATACATAGCGATCGCCCACGGCATCGATCAGCGTCGTGCCCGGTTCGCCGAACGGACAGTTTATCAGCACCGACGAACCGCCCTCGCAGGCGTTCAGCGCACCGTTGGCGGAACCCGTCAGCGACTCGTAGGAGCTGTACAGACGACCGTAGGTCTCGGCCAGCGGCCGGCCCGAGCCGTCCTTCGCCTCGACGATCGATCCGCCGTTCTCCTCCGTATCGTAGGCCGGATTGCGCGAAGCGTAGGGCGCTTCGTTGCCGTAGCCTCCCGTCTGATGACCGCTCACCAGCCCGCTGCCGAGCTTGTAGCGGCCGATCGTCGCGTCGCCCGCCCAGTGCAGACCGACGGTCATCCACGTCTTCGTACCACCGTCGCGCGTCACGTATGCCTTGGTCGGATAGGCCGCCACCTCCGTATCGGGCATGCAGTTGGGCGTCGTCACGCGCTCCCACGACCAGGTCATCGCATTGAAATCGACCGTGAACCTGCGCACGCCGTCGATGTCGATGTCGGGGCCGGCGGGCAGCTGCGTCTCCGCCGTCGGTATCTCCGCGACGGTACCCTCCTTCGTCAACGCATAGCAGGGATAGGAGACCGTGCGGCCGTTCTTGTTGAGCAGCACGGGATTGCCGCCGTCGGCCGAACGCAGGAAGTAGAGCGTCCCCGTATATTCGCCGGCCGCCTTGCGCGTCAGCTCATAGGCATCGCCGACGGCCAGCGCGTCGGCCGACGCGCCGTACATGTAGTAGTAGTCGTAGGCGGCATTCTGCGTCACCGGAATTTCGAGCGTCGCCATACTCGTATCGGCCGATCCCACGACGATGCGGAGCGTCGCCGCACGCGGCCGTTCCTGATCGTCCCACTGCGAGGCGGTCAGCGTCAGCGTGCCGACGCCGCCGTCGCCGACGGTCAGCCAGTCGGCGGAGCCCTCGCCATAGACGACTTCATACGCATAGGCATCGCCCATGTTGCTCGTATAGATCACCGTCTCCGATCCGCCGGCAGCCATGAACACGAGCTGCGCGGTCTCGGACGTAACCGCAGCGTCGGCCTTCTGACCGAGCTGCGTGAATTCGTAGTCGGCCGTCGTACCGTCGGCCGCAGCGATCGTGACGACCACCGTGCGGCGATACTCCGTGTTGGGTTGCAGCACCAGTTCGATGCCGTCCGCCGAGAGATCGTGGCGCGCGCCGCCGGCCGCCTCCTCGAAGATCGACGCCACGGTCGTCCTGCGCACCGTCGCCCATACGGCCGAGGCCGGAACGGAGGCCTCCCACGCCATATCCGAAACCGCAGGCCCGACGTTGACGGTCACGGCCGAAACGAAGCTCTCGTTCCCCGATGCGGTGGTGCCGTCGGCATTGAAAAGTTCCACGTCGGGATAGAGCGAGATCCGCGTCGCGGTGTCGAAGCAATCGGTGCCGTCGTCGTAGCACGACACCGAAACGAGCAGGATCGCACAGATCCATGCCGCTGTTTTTATCGTAGATTTCATGTTCCTGTCGAATTAGATGTGTATCAATACCAGCCCTCGGTCTGCGTGAGATTCGAATTCTTGTCCCGCGCGGATTTCGAAATCGGCCACAGAAGGATGTTCGTGTTGTTCCGGTTCGCCGCGAGGTAGTCGTTGTAGTCCCAGATCTTGTCGAGCCGGATCAGCGCCCACCAGATGACGCCCTCGGCCGGAAATTCGAGGAAATACTCGTCCACGAGCGCTTCGAGCACGGCTTCCTGCGAGGCATCGGTATAGTAGTCGTCTTTTCCGTAAGCACGTTTTGCGATGATGTTCAGCGATTTGAGCGCACCGCCGTAGTCCTTGCGGTAGTACTTCAACTCGGCATCCATCATCACGGCCAGCGCCGCACGATAGTAGATCAGATCGGCGTCGAGCACCATCTTGCCGGCACTCATGTCGCCGAGGAACTTGCGGCAGAAGGTCAGCCGGCCGCCGTCGGCACCGTAGTCGCCCTCGCCCAGATTGTACTTGACGCGGGTGTCGCCCCGGTTGTCGCGGCTGTCGCGGAGTTTTGCGAGGAATCCCTCGCCGTAGTCGAGCCACTGCGTCTCGTAGATCGGCACGGGATTGCCCTGATAACCCTTGGCCACGTAGGCTTCGGGAAAGGCGAAATACCAGCTGTAACCGCCCGTCTTGGATTCGGTCTGGTCGTTGTAGAGGGCGAAGACCACCTCCTTGCTGTTCTTCGAAGGCTTCGCGTTGTCGGCCATGCGGTCGAAAATCTGGCCGTAGTCGTCGCACAGCAGCGACGGGGAGATGCCGATCGCTTCGAGCGCATCCTCGGCACCGTCCAGGTAGGCGTCGCCGCCCTTCTGGGCGGAGTACATCCAGAGACAATACTCCGCTTTGAGCATCAGCACGGCCGTCTTCGTAGCCAGATACTTGTCCGATCCGAGCGCGTCGGAGAGCGCCAGAGCCGATTCGATGTCGGAGCCGATCCGCGCATAGACGTCGGCTTTCGGCGCACGCACGGGGTAGGTCTCGGGCTGGTCGACCGATTCGATCGGCCGCAGGTTCAGCGGCACGTCGCCCCACAGGCGCGCGGCCCAGAAATAGGCGTAGGCACGGGCGAAATAGGCCTGTCCCATCGCCCAGTTGCGCTTGGCGTCGGTCATCGGGATCGCGGTGTCGGGTGCGTATTTGAGCACGGCGTTGGCCTGATCGATCGCCGAGTAGAGGCCCGACCACCCGCAGGAGGTGATGTTGGCCGTCATCGTGTTCTGGATCACCTCGCGGCCGACCCATACGTTGAAGAGCGACGACGGCCCCCACATGTATTCGCCCACGCGCAACTCGCCCCAGTAGAAGACGTTGATCTGGCTCTGGACGAAATTCGAGCGGAGCTCGGAGTAGATGCCGTAGGTGGAACCTTCGACCTGCTCCGCCGTTTTCCACATGTTGCTGACCGACAGCTTATTGTCTTGCGTTATATCAAGCATGTCGCAGGATACGGCCGAGACGGATACCGCGACGACCGCGAACCATCCCTTTATGCTGCTTTCGATTCTCATGGTTGATCCGATTTAGAAGGTGACTTTCAGGTTGAAAAGGAACTTGCTCGTAGGCGGGAAGATGTTCGGCCGCGAATCGGAGCTCGAATTGGCCGTCGACACCGAGGTGTAGTGGCCCGAACTCGACGTGGCTCCCATACCCGTTTCGGGGTTGATCGCGCCCGTGACGCCCGTCCAGTAGGCGATCGTATTGCAGGTAATGCCCACCGTCAGCTTCTTCATGTGCAGCTTGCGCACCCACCGTTCCGGCAGGTCGTAGTAGAGCGACACGTCGCGCAGACAGAGGTAATCGGCCTTCTCGACGTTGAAGTCGGAGGCGCGGCCCCAGTTGGCGTTGCCGTAATCGCCGTCGTTGGGGAAATAGCGGGCGTATTTCGCATTCGTGTCGCCCGGGTACTTCCAACAGTCGTAGACGTAGGAGGCGATGGCCGAGTTGCTCTGCCCGATCGTGTTCTGGATCATGCGGGTCTTCATGTAGTTGTAGATCGAATGTCCGAGCGCATAATCTAGGTAGAGCGACAGCGTCAGCCGCTTGTAACGGAACGTGTTGCTGATACCGCCCGTCGAGTGCGGCACGACGTTGCCCAGGTAGAACATGTCCTCGGCGTTGATGATTTCATTGCCGTCGGCATCGCGCGCCGAACCGTAACGGTTGCACCACTCGTAGTCGCCGGCGTCCTTGCGGCCCGGAATCTGCTGTCCGTCGCTCACGCGGTGGCCTTTCGACAGGGCGTCGTAATAGGCTGCGTCGGCCTCGGCCTCGGTCTGGATGATGTGGTCGATCTTGTAGCCGTAGATACGCCCCAGCGACTCGCCGGTACAGCCACCGCCGAAATGCACCACGGCATCCTTTAGGGCAATGCCGTCGGGATTGTAGATTTGGTTGGC
>ENA-UEQI01000531-UEQI01000531.1-human-gut-metagenome-genome-assembly--contig:-NODE-531-length-14939-cov-18.409635_pt1 | contig 14939 bp, 9 predicted proteins | sample MGYA00242946_ERZ507945 | MGnify/ENA primary metagenome ERZ507945 (study PRJEB26167, sample SAMN06115467) | human gut metagenome | host: Homo sapiens | place: China:Guangxi | collected 2016-06-08... | reverse complement strand
GGCTAATAAATTAAGTCTGACTAATTTTTGGATGCAAAAGACCTTGAATACTTAAAAAAACAAAGAAGGACTAGAAATCACTTTCTAATCCTTCCCCAATTTGGAGGTTCCTGGCGGATTCGAACCGCCGTACACGGTTTTGCAGACCGCTGACTAAGCCACTCATCCAAGGAACCTTGTCGTTAGCAATCTTTGTTTCTCGATTGCGGTTGCAAAGGTACGACATTTTTTTTAATCTGCAAATATTCTGCTATTTTTTTCTCACTTTTTCTGCATTTTTTTCGCAACCGTACTTTGGCTTGTTCTGCATAGACTTCATGGCGCAGTCCGAACTACAGCATTCACACGGATTGCTATTGTTCTTTATGCGCTTGAAATACTGAAAGATACGTATGCTTATCCATATGGTGCAGAGGCATACAATTGCAATAACTATAATTTGTTGTAATTCCATGCTTGATAAACAAATAATTTTAGGTTTAGGTTTATTAAACGATAAGACTTCCTATTTGAAATACAGTAAATGCAATAAGCCAAGCCAATCCAGTGGTGTATCCTGCTGTGAATATGGCCCATTTCCAACTGCCGGATTCTTGCTTGATTGCTGCGAAAGTGGCAATACAGGGGAAGTAAATCAATACAAACAGCATGTAAGCTAATGCAACCAGTGGAGTAATGGGGATGCGGTTAGAAAGATTCACATTTTCCACATCTCCTTCATTTGTGTATAATACTCCTAGTGTGCTTACTACCAGTTCTTTAGCACCCACACCTGAAATAAGTCCGATTCCTAACTTCCAGTCAAATCCTAGCGGTTTGATAACAGGCTCTATGGCTTTGCCTATTTGTCCGATATATGAATTTTCTTGTTGCTCAGCCACGCTTTCGTAAGCATCATGTTGTGGATAATACCCTAGAAACCAGATAATAATTGAGGCAATCATGATAATGCCTCCCATCTTTTTCAGATATTGTGCTCCTTTTTCCCATGTATGGCGCATGATACTTTTAGAGGTAGGCATACGATAGGGGGGGAGTTCCATCACAAATGGAGAATCTTCTCCTTTCACCAGAAATTTACTGAAAATACGGGCCATTATTACTGCCAATAAAATGCCTGCTGTGTAGATGCAAAGTAGCATAAAGCTGGCGCAGTTAGGGAAAAAAGCACCTATCATAACTAAATATATGGGAAGACGAGCACTACAGGACATTAAAGGATTCACCAACATGGTGATTAGTCTGGACTTTCGGTCTTCTATAGTACGTGTTGCCATTATGGCAGGTACATTACAGCCGAATCCCATAATCAGTGGAATAAAGGACTTGCCATGCAGTCCCATCCGATGCATTATTTTATCCATGATAAATGCAGCGCGTGCCATATACCCCGAATCTTCCAATATAGAAATAAAAAAGTATAATATGAGGATATTCGGCAGGAAAACGATAACACCGCCCACTCCACCGATAATACCATCTATCAGTAAGTCTTTCAAAGGACCTTCAGCCATATTGTTCCGTATCAGGTTGCCCAACTGGTCTACTAGCCATTCAATACCTTGCATAGGGTAGTCACCCAAAACAAAGGTTCCCTCAAACATGATGTAAAGGAACAGGAAAAAAATAGGATATCCCCAAATGCGATGTGTCACAATACTGTCTATCACGCGGGTTGTTTGTTCTTTTTCCAAATGATTGTCGGTGAATGTTTCCTTCAAAGCTCCGGTAATAAAACCATATTTAGCATCCGTAATAGCTTGCTCGCTGTCTTCGTTCATCACTTTACGGATACGTAAGGTTTCCTTGTTGCGTATCGCTATAATTTCTTTGCCATTAGGCAGTGTAGAGATGAAATTTTCTATTTCCTTATCGTTTTCCAGTAATTTGATAGATAGGAAGCGGGTGGAGTATTTATGGCGTATGTCTTCGTTTTGACTGATTGCTTTTTTTACTTCTTCGATACTGCGCTCCAGTTCAGGACCGTGGTTAATGTGAATATGGCGCATATATCCGCGTGGGCGGGCATCTTCCTCTTCTTTGTGGCTTCCGAATTCGTGGTCGGGTACATAGGTTTTGTGCCAGTCTCTCAGATCTTCCAGAATTTCAGAACGTATTTCGCCCTTTTGTGACAGGAAATCCCCGCCTTCGTAAATACCGATGATAACATGGAACAGTTGGTCTATGCCTTCACCCCGCCGGCAGACAGTAGGTATCATAGGCACTCCGATCAATTGGCTTAACTTGATGTAATCCAGTTTGTTGCCGCTGCTTTCCAGTTCGTCATACATATTCAGTGCGATGACCATACGCACATTCATGTCAATCAATTGGGTGGTAAGATAGAAATTACGTTCCAGGTTGGAAGAGTCTGCCACATTGATGATTACATCCGGAGTTTCTTCAATGATATGTTTGCGTACATAAAGTTCTTCCGGAGTATAGGCTGAAAGAGAATAGGTTCCGGGTAAATCTACAATACGGAAATGATAACCTTGGAAGTCGAAAAAACCTTCTTTGGCATCTACTGTCACACCACTGTAGTTTCCTACATGTTCATGGGCGCCGGATGCAATATTGAATAGCGAAGTCTTTCCACAATTAGGATTACCTACTAAGGCTACATTGATTGTACGGCGTTTGCCTTTTGCCAGTGCCACCAGTTCTGATTCGGACACGGGTACATCTTCTGTTATGGAACCATGGTAAGGGTTCTGCATCGTGCGTGCTTCCTGCTCGCTTACCACCTCAATCATATCTGCCTCTTGTCTTCGGAGAGAGATCTCGTAACCTAGTAGTCTGTATTTTATAGGGTCTTTCAAAGGGGCGTTCAAGATTACCTCTACGGTTTTTCCTTTAATAAAACCCATTTCAACGATTCGCTTGCGGAAACCACCGTGACCTAACACCTTGACTATTACGCCTTTTTCTCCTGTTCTTAATTCGGATAAACGCATCTTGTTTTAAATTTTTCGCAAAGATAAGTTATTACTTAGAAGTATGCAAACTATTTAGATTGTTTTTAAATAAAGAACAGGCACTTTGTTTTTGTCTTGCAGAACCCTTATCTTTGTGTCATGTTTCATTGGAATATTCAGAAGTATATAGAGGAAAAACAACTTTTCACTTTGCATGATAAGGTGTTAGTGGCATTGAGTGGCGGAGCGGATTCGGTAGCTTTGTTGCGTGTCTTGCTTGTTTTAGGGTATCATTGTGAGGCTGCCCATTGTAACTTCCATCTTCGTGGTGAGGAGTCCGATAGAGATGAAAGGTTTGTCAATGAGTTGTGTAAAGGGCTGGGAGTGACTTTGCATGTTACTCATTTTGATACAGTCGCTTATGCTTCAAGGCATCATGTTTCTATTGAGATGGCAGCTCGCGAAATGCGCTATGATTGGTTCGAACAACTGCGTAAGGAGAGGGGGATGGCTGTTATTGCCGTAGCCCATCATCGGGACGATAGTGTGGAAACTTTTTTATTGAATTTGATACGTGGCGCGGGAATCAATGGCTTGAAAGGTATCAGTCCGCATAACGGCTGCATTGTACGGCCTTTGTTGGAGGTGAGCCGTCAGGATATTTTGGATTATTTGCGTTGTTTGCGTCAAGGTTATGTTACAGACAGTACCAATCTGCAAGATGAATATATGCGTAATAAAATCCGTCTGAATATTCTTCCGATGTTGCGTGAGCTGAATCCTTCTGTCAGTGAAAGTATAGCTGAAACATCCAGACGTCTGACTGATGTTTCTCTTATATATAATAAGGAAATAGAGGCGGGGAAAGAAAGGGTGATGGAAAAGTCCGGCCATATTCTTATTTCTCGTTTGATGGAAGAGAGTGCTCCGGCGGCTTTGCTGTTTGAGATTCTTCATCCGTTAGGTTTCAATTCCGTTCAGGTAGGAGATGTATTCCGCAGTTTGTCTGCCCAGTCGGGAAAAAGATTCGTTTCTGCCGGATGGGAGGTGCTGCGCGACAGGACGGAGCTGATTATTCGCAGGAGGAAGCCGGCGAATGAGGAAGTAGAGGAAAATGTGCCCCCATTCCGGCTTGCAATGGAAACGCAGGAAATAATGCCGGACTTTGTCATCCCCAGGAATAAGAATACGGCCTGTTTGGATGCGGATAAGGTGGTACTACCTCTCACGGTGCGTAAATGGCGGCAGGGGGATAAGTTTGTTCCTTTCGGAATGAAAGGGAAAAAGAAGGTCAGCGATTATCTGACAGATCGTAAGTTTTCTCTTTTCCAGAAAGAAAATCAGTATGTGGTTTGCTCAGCAGACCGGATTGTATGGCTGGTAGGAGAGCGTAGCGATGACCGTTTCCGGGTGACGGAAGATACGAAACGGGTACTGATTATACGGCAGTTGGAAGATAAGTAGAATTTTTTTCTTTCCTGCTTTTTCATGAATGACAGGGAATGTTTCCTGAAATCTTGTAGCAAAAATCCGCGAATCATGCAACAAGATTTCAGAAATCATGTAGCAAGATTCGCGGATTTCAGATGGAGCTTCCCGGTATTATTTGCAATACTTCTGTATCAGTCCGTCTACCACTTCATCGCCCAGTTCTTTTGCTTTGGCAAAATTTGCACAGGCTTCTTTGTTTTTCTTTAATTGTATCTGGCAGTATCCCAGCATACGATATGCGGCTGCGGCTTTCGGGTCTAAAGAGATAGCCTTTTCCAATGCTTCTATTGCTTCGTTATGTTGCCCTACACGTAGATGCACCGAACCTTTTTCCACCCACATGGCTACATCCTCAGGAGTCATTTCTACTGCTTTATTAATGTCGTTGATAGCTTGCTGATACATTTTACATTGTATTTCCGCCTGTTCGCGTTGCAGATAAAAGGCGGCTGTAACGCGTCCACCGATGGCATCATAAAAAGTATCATAATCTATTACCGCTTCACGGTATTTGCCTGTCTGGGCTTTTATCTCTGCCCGTTCATAGAAATAAGGAGCCGCTTCCGATGTATAAGGCTTGGTGAAACGTGCCACAGCACTATCCATCAAGGCAATAACCTCGTTCATATCTGTTCCTTCAATCAGTTGTTTGGTTTTGGCTGCCGAGTAAAATGTAGCGGCAGAGGCTATGGAAGACTGGTTCACTTTTTCATAAGCGGCGTATGCCTCAGGATATTTTTTCATAGCAAACAGAATGTCTCCCTCCAATTGTGTGTAAATGGGTTGGTTGTCGGCCTGCATGGCATCATGAATAATGGAGAGAGCTTTGTCGTAACTCCAGTCACCGTATGGTTTCTTGTCACCTAAAGAGATGGTGTACGAATAAATTAATTTAGCGATATTATATTGCGTTTCACTCTTGTTGGCTGTCACTTCCAGTGCTTTCTTCAGGTCGGCATCTGCCAAAGCGTTGTGTTCATCATCATTAAATCCCATATAAGTAGTGGCACGGCGTATATATCCGTCCGCGCTGTTGGGATATTGTTCCAGGAAATCGTTTAATGTGGTGATATATTCGTCCTGATTTTGTTGTGAAGATGCCATGAACAGGTACACCAGTGCTTGGTCTTCTGTTTCGGGCAGTCCTTTTTTGATGCCGATTTTATTCAGTGACATATCGTTCAAAGAAAGGGCGGTGATGCTTAGCGAGGCACCGTATGTAGCTCCGATGGCATAACTTTCCTTGGCTTCATCCGATGCGTTTTTTTGGATTAAACCTAATACTTCTCCATTGGCATTCATAATAGGGCAACTTACTGTTTTTTCGTTGGTTGTCATTGCCAGTGTATAGTAATATGCCTTGTCGCCGATGGTGTCTACTTTGGTGACGGTCCCTGTCTGGCAGGTTGCCGCTTTTTGAGTCGAGTAGGGTAGCAGATAGACTGTTTCACCTACCGATGCCGGCTGTGATGCCGATTTTAATGCTATGGTCTTTTTATCGGTTTCAGTATTAAATTTTACGATGTCATACATGGAGTTGGCTCCCAAGATACGCAATACAGGCAATTCTTTACTGTCCGCATTAATGATTACTGCACGTTCGGCTCCTTCAAACAGGGTATAATCGGATAATGCCGTTCCATTTTCATTGATATAGAATCCATTTCCTGTATTCTTGATTTTGTTATCTTTATCGTATGTAACGATGGAAAAAACGGCTTTTTTAGCTTTGCCGGCCCACTTTGGGGTTGCTTGTGCATAGCTTAGCTGGGCGGCTATGCCGCATGCCAGTATCAAAAGTACTTTCTTCATGATATAGTTAGTTGTTTGTTAACGATGATACGGTATTTATAAAGCGGATGCCGTTTTGTCTTCTGTGAAGCCGCGTTGCTTTACAGCTTCATAAATCAGAATACCTGCGGCAACCGATACGTTCAATGATTCTATTTTACCCATTAACGGTATTTTGATCCATTCATCGCACAGGGAAAGGTGTTCGTAGGGAACACCTGTGTCCTCGGCTCCCATAATGATACATACAGGATCTTTATAGTTTGCTTTGGTGTAATCATAATCACCTTTTTCCGTGGCTGCTACAATCTTGAATCCGCAGTCTTTCAGATACTTGATGGTATTAGTCAGATTTTGTTCGCGGCATACGGGAAGAGTGTGCAGAGCTCCTGCTGATGTTTTCATTGCGTCGGCATTGACACTGACACTGTTTTTCGAGGGAATAATAATGGCATCTGCACCGGCACATTCGCAGGTACGGGCAATGGCTCCGAAGTTACGTACATCGGTAATTCCATCCAGCATGACGAATAGGGGTGTTTTTCCTTCTTCAAACAGGAAAGGTACCAGATCTTCTGTTTTCTGGTAGGTGACAGAGGAGATGAATGCTACAACTCCCTGATGGTTTTTCCGGGTAATACGGTTAATACGCTCCACGGGTACACGCTGAACAGGGATGAGGGTATTTTTCAAGCAGGTAAACAGTTCTTTGGACAGTTCGCTCTGTATATCTTTCTTCACCAATACTTTATCTATCTCTCTTCCGGCTTGTATGGCTTCAATAACAGCGCGTACACCGAAAATCATTTCATTCTTTTCTAACATATTTAATAAGTGGTTAATGGTTAGTGACAGGTGGTTAGTGGTAATTGGCACTAGCCACTTATCAGCGCCTTTGCATTGTTCAGGGCTGCCTCTGTCAAGGTAGCCCCACTTAGCATATTGGCAATTTCTTTTACTCTTTCTTCATCAGTCAGGCGGCGGATGTGGCTGTTGGTGCCTGTTTCCGTATCTTCCTTATATACTTTATAATGAGTGATGCCGCGTGCTGCAATCTGGGGCAGGTGGGTGATGCTGATGACCTGACGGTTTTGTTTTCCCATCTCCTGCATGATGAGCGCCATTTTCTCGGCGATGGAACCGGAAACTCCGGTGTCTATTTCATCAAAGATGATAGTAGGCAGTTTCACAGCTCCGGCTATCATGGCTTTCAGCGAAAGCATGACACGGGCAATCTCACCACCCGATGCTACGGAAGCTACATTTTGTAATGTTCCATTCTTGTTGGCCGAAAACAGGAATGTCACACTGTCCATCCCTTTACTGTCCGGTTCCTTGCGCGGATTCAGTTCCACCACAAAGCGCACATTGGGCATACCGAGAGGAACCAGCAGGCTTTGCATCTGTCTTTCAATGTGCTTGCCCGATTGGGAACGGAGTTTTGTCAACACAGCAGCTTGCTTTATCACTTTGTCATATAGCGTTTCTTTTTGGGCGGTAAGTTCTGCTATACGGTCATCAAAAGAAGTGATGGCGTTCAGCTTCTCATGATAGTCGGTTTGCACGGCTATCAATTCCTCTATTGTTTGTACGTGATGCTTCTGTTGCAAAGAGTAGATTAAGTTCAGGCGTTCATTTACATAATCCAGACGGGTGGGGTTGAACTCCACTTCCTCCTGTGCGCCTGCTATTTCATGCGACAGATCTTTCAGTTCTATGTAACAACTGTCTAAACGCCCTATCCATTCCTGGGCACGTGTGTACACTCTCGCTATGTTATGCAGGGTTTGCATACATTCTTTGGTAGCGGATAACAGGCTGGCATCTTCCGAAGCCATTATTTGGTCCACTTTGTACAAACCCGCTTTTATCTCTTCGGCATGATTCAAGGTTTCGGCTTCCTGTTCCAGTTCGGTTTGTTCTCCTTCCTGAAGGTTTGCATCATCCAGCTGTTCCAGTTGGAACCGGATGTAATCTTCATCCTTCCGGCTTTGCTCGGCTTGCGTTATGAAGTCGGCCAGCTGTTTGCATACGTTTCTGTACTCGGTATAAATATCCTTGTATGCTGAAAGTTCGTTGTCATCTTGTGCCAGGATATCCAATACATTCAATTGGAATCCCTCACTGTTGAGCAACAGGTTTTGATGCTGGCTATGTACATCTATCAGTTTCTCGCCCAGTTCCTTCATCTGCGCCAATGAGGCCGGAGTATCGTTTATGAATGCGCGGCTTTTACCTGATGCATATAACTCGCGGCGGATAATACATTCATCCGGATCATATTCCAAATCTCTTTGGGTAAAGAAAGGCTCCATCTGATAGGCGGAGATGTTGAAACGTGCTTCTACAATACATTTATTGGCGCCTTTCTTGATCGCTTTGATATCGGCCCGTTGTCCCAGTAACAAGCCGATAGCGCCTAGAATAATCGATTTACCGGCGCCGGTCTCTCCGGTGATGACAGAGAAGCCGGGGGTGAAACTGATATCCAATGTATCAATCAATGCATAATTCTGTATATAGATAGATTGCAGCATATTCTTGCTCCTTTTTAATAATTTGCTGATTTGTCAATTTGCTAATTTGCTGCGCTGTTGTATTCCGCATGGTAATTAGCGCATTAGCACATTGGCAACGTGGCAAATTAAGAAATTATTTATTATTTACCAGTCTGTCAATAATATCCCTTGCTACTTCCTGTTTGCTTTTCAGCGGATAAGGAGTTGCTCCCTGACGGTCTATAATCGTTATTTTGTTGGTGTCACAACGAAACCCGGCTCCTTGGTCGTTCAATGAGTTCAGTACAATGAAATCAAGGTTCTTACGTTCCAGTTTTCTTTGTGCATTTTTTGTTTCATCATTTGTTTCCAAGGCAAATCCCACTAATGTCTGTCCGTCTTTTTTCCGGTTTCCCAGTGCGGCGGCAATGTCTTGTGTGGGTTTCAGTTGCAGTGTTAAATTATCTTTCTCTCTTTTGATTTTATGACCGGCTACGGTTTCCGGGGTAAAGTCGGCCACTGCCGCACACAGGATGCCGGCCGAAGCTGTAGGAAACTCGCGGATGGCGGCTTCGTACATTTCTCCGGCACTTTCCACATCTATGCGGCGGATGTTAGGGTGATGGGCCTGAATCGTTACCGGTCCGCTGATTAGCGATACTTCCGCTCCACGTGAAGCGCATTCCTCGGCAAGTGCGAATCCCATTTTTCCTGAAGAATAATTGCCGATAAAGCGTACCGGATCTATTTTCTCGTAGGTTGGACCGGCGGTAATGACTACTTTCTTTCCGGCCATGTCTTGTTGTTTGGCAAAGAAAGCTTCCAGAATTTCCACTATTTTTTCCGGTTCTTCCATTCTGCCTTTTCCTACCAGATGGCTTGCCAGTTCCCCTTCTGCCGGTTCTATAATATGATTTCCGTAAGAACGGAGCGTGTCCAGATTCTTCCGGGTGGAAGGGTGTGCGAACATATCCAGATCCATTGCCGGAGCTACGAATACGGGAGCTTTCATTGACAGATAAGTCGTGATCAGCATATTGTCCGCTATTCCGTTGGCCATTTTACCAATAGTGGATGCGGTAGCCGGAGCGATAATCATGGCATCCGCCCATAGTCCCAAATCAACGTGGCTGTTCCATGTCCCGTCACGCTGGGCAAAAAACTCGCTGATAACAGGTTTGCTTGTTAATGCAGACAAAGTGATAGGTGTGATGAATTCTTTGCCTGCGGGGGTAATCACGACTTGTACTTCCGCTCCCTTCTTAATAAGTCCGCGAATGAGTATAGCCGCTTTATAGGCGGCTATACTTCCGGTTATACCTAGTACGATTTTTTTTCCTTTCATACTCATTTCATCATTCCCGATTCACGTAGTCTGATTTTTGTCAGTACGTTTTTCGTGTTCAGCGTAAAGTCACCGTTCAGTATCCAGCTGTAGTAGCCCGGATCTTTTTGTAATACTTCGCTGACCGACATTCCTTTGTATTTCCCAAAATTAAAGACTTCCACGCCTTTGTCATCATAAACAATGCGTCCGGCGAAATCTACGTTCTTGTTGAAACTTGAATATTCGGCTAGAAATGCCATATCGTTTTGCAATTCTTCCGGATAGCGGTCCAATTGGGATTTCAGTACTTCGTATGTGGCACGTGTGTCGGCTTCGGCTGTATGGGCATCTTCCAGATTCTTTCCGCAATAGAATTTATAGGCGGCAGACAGGGTGCGCTGTTCCAGTTTGTTAAAAGTATACATTGAAAGTGCCGAAAACTGTACAATTTTAGACAATTTTCGGCATTTGTGCATTTTTTATTCGTTATAATCAACTATTATTTATTATATTTTTTGTATATCTTTTCAAACGCAGGCATGGAGCGTTTTATCATTTCCCTGTCCACACAGTATGATATTCTCACCCAGCCCGGACAGCCGAAGCCGTCTGCTGCTACTATGAGCACATCCTCCTCCTTTGCTTTCTCGCAGAATGCATTACTGTCATCCTCGAGTGCCTTTACAAACATATAAAAGGCTCCATCCGGCTTGAAGCAGTGATAACCTATCCTTGTGAGTCCATCGTACAGAAGGTCTCTGTTTTCTTTGTAGGCATTGATATCACCGGTTGCCCCCTGACATTTTACTATCATCTTCTGGAACAGGCTTGGTGCACAAACGTAACCGAGTGCTCTTCCCGCACCACAGACTGCTGCATACAGCTCTGCCTTATCGTACACCTCATCAGGCACGAGGACGTATCCTATTCTCTCTCCCGGCAGCGAAAGTGACTTGCTGTATGAGTAGCATACCAGTGTGTTGTCGTAATATTTGGTCACAAACGGTACCTTGATTCCGTCGTAGACTATCTCCCTGTACGGTTCATCTGCGATGATGAATATCGGTCTTCCTATCTCCTTAGACTTTTTCTCAAGGAGGTCTGAGAGCTTTTTGATGGTCTCCTCAGAATAGACTGTGCCGGATGGGTTGTTTGGTGAATTGATTATGATACCTCTGGTGTGCTCACTGATTCTCTCCTCAAGAGCCTCAAAATCTATCTGAAAATGCTCTGTATCTGCAGGCACCTCTACAAGTCTTGCGCCTGCTGCATTCACAAATACCTTGTACTCCGGGAAATATGGCGCTATGGTAATAAACTCATCATATGCATCGCTTGTCAATGCACGAAAGCAGATTGACAGCGATGCCGCTGCTCCCATTGTCATATAAAAGTTGTCTGCATTAAAATGTGTGCCATGTGTGTTGTTCAAAAACTCAGCTATCGCCGCTCTCGTTTCCACGTCTCCCTGTGCTGAGGTGTAGCCGTGCAGCGCAACAGAATCATAATCTGTCACAAGCTCCTTTATTGTGTCGTTTACTATCTGCGGAGCCGGTATGCTCGGGTTTCCTATTGAGAAATCATATACATTTTCCTTACCTACAATTGCTGCTCTTTTTTTACCATACTCGAAAAGCTCCCTGATTGCTGAGCGCACGCTTCCGAGCTGATACATGCTTTCGTTTACTACCATTTTCTTGTCTCCTTATCTTAGCTTATGACATACAAATGTCTTTATAAACATCTATTTATACACATATTGTTACCATTCATGCCAGCTTATCCTGATATGAATGCCTCCATCCCGGCACGCTTCGTCATCTCAATATGCTCCTTAAGCTCGCGGGCTGACATTCGCAGTGCCCCCAGGCTCATGACCGTCTGCTGCTCCAGTCCGTCAGAGGTTGCCACTGTTACCTTGTACCTGTCACGTATGCCAAACACAGTCTTTTCGATAAATGCATCAGCTGTCTCGTCCTGCTTTGTATACACAACCTCTATGTTGTGGAAGGTCTCTCTCTTTCCGGCATTGCCCTTCACCTTGTACGCATCAAACACCAGCAGCAGATGACAGCCCTTATAGCCCTGGTAATCCGATAAAACATCCTTCAGCGCATCTCTCGCCGAATCGATGTTTATGCGCGAGAGCTCCTTTAAATCCTCCCATGCAAATATTATATTATAGCCGTCAACTATCAGGTACTCTTCCCCCGGGGATTTCTTCGGATAAATCGGATTGCCGTGCTTATCATGCTTTACGGTGCGCGGTTTACCACTTAGACCTTCATACTCATTTTTCTTTTTACCTGACCATTTGCGCCTCTGATCATCTGCAATATCGTTTTTGCCCATGCCAAACTCCCTGGCATAAACATCTGCAAGCTGCGCATCAAGCTCCACTGATGACATACCTGAAACAGCCTTCTCAAAGCTCATCCTGCGGCGGTTTCCGGCAAGCGCCTGCGCATCCTCCGCTGAAAATGCATTCTGCGTGCGGGCACTCGCTGCAAGTGCCTCCTCAGACTCATCTCCGTGGTAGACATACGGCAGGTGCATATGCTCCGGGACCTCATCCCACGGCACCACGTAGCCTGAGCCGTGCGCACAAAATACCGAGCCTGTCGGATTGCGAAAATCCTCCTCGCTGTCATAGTGCATCTGCGCAATCACCTCCGCAGGATTGTGACACTCATCATAGCCCCACAGCTCCAGTGTCAGGTGCCCAAGCCCCTTTGTATACGCATGCACCAGACTCACATAATCCTGCATTGTCGCAACCGGTGCCTTTCCTGTAATTGTCGCCATCTCCCTCGCAGCGGTTGTGGCAAACTGCGGGCTCTCGGCTCTTGCAAATCTCTGCTCTAAATCTGTCATCGCACGGCCGACATACTCCATCGGCACCTGTAAGATAAAGCTGTAGTACGGCTCAAGCAGCACGCTCTCTGTGGATTTAAGCCCCTGCCGGATTGCTCTGTATGTAGCCTGGCGGAAATCGCCTCCCTCCGTATGCTTTACATGTGCTCTTCCTGTAAGAATCGTGACCTTCACGTCGGTAAGCGCCGAGCCTGTGAGTACGCCCCTGTGCTCCTTTTCCTCAACGTGTGTAGCTATAAGGCGCTGCCAGTTTTTGTCGAGCACATCCTCACTGCAGGTAGATGTGACTGTGATTCCACTGCCACGCTCTGCAGGTGACAAAAGCAGATGCACCTCTGCATAGTGGCGCAACGGCTCAAAGTGTCCTACTCCCTCGACAGCCCTTGCTATCGTTTCCTTGTATACAATGCTGCCCGGTCCGAATGTGACAACAACACCAAACCTGTCCTTTATGAGACGTACAAGCACCTCCATCTGCACCTGTCCCATGAGCTGCACATGGATTTCCTTAAATTCCTCCACCCACACTATGTAAAGCTGTGGGTCTTCCTCCTCAAGCTGCTTTAGCTTTTCCATAAACGCCGCCGGATTTACATCGTCCGGCAGAATCATCCTATAGTTTAGTACCGGCTCAAGTATTGGCATATTTGACTGCAGCTCACTACCCAGCCCCTGCCCCGGAAATGTCGAGCTAAGACCTGTGACCGCTACTATCTCACCGGCCTCTGCCACATCAGCTATCTCATATTTTCCACCGGAATACTTTCTTATCTGATCGATTTTCTCAATCAGGATACCTTTTGCCTCGTCACCGCCATGAGCCTTATACTCTATTTTGTCCCTGACCCTAAGACAGCCTCCGGTAACCTTTAAAAATGTCAGCCTGCTGCCTCTGTCATCCCTGCCTATCTTGTATACGCGGGCAGAAAAATCGTCAGGGTAATTTCTTTCACACATAAACCGCGAAAGCCCCTGAAGCAGCGTATCCACTCTGTCGAGCTTAAGTGCCGAGCCGTAAAAGCAGGGAAACACCTCCCTTTGAGCCACCGCCTGCGCAATATGTGCATCCACAAGCTCTCCCGATTCCATAAATTCATCTAAAAGAGGCTCGCTGCACATGGCAAGCTCATCAAATAAATCCTGTGAAGAAAAATCCACGCAGCAATCGCTCAGCTCGCTCTTTAGCTCCGCCTGCACCCTCTCCTCATCCGTGCCCTGCATATCCATCTTGTTTACAAAAATAAATGTCGGCACGTTATAGTGCTTTAAAAGTCTCCACAGTGTGCGCGTGTGCCCCTGCACTCCATCAGTTGCGCTGATTACAAGTATTGCATAGTCGAGCACCTGAAGGGTACGCTCCATCTCTGCCGAGAAATCCACATGCCCCGGTGTATCAAGCATCACTACATGCCATGCACCGGCTGTATCTGCCGCATTTGTTGTGCGCGCTGCATCTGCTGTACCTGCTGTGCGTCCTGCATCTGCTGTATCTGCTGCATTTGTACCTCGCGAAATATCAAGCCTTGCCTGCTTTGAAAAAATGGTTATTCCACGCTCTCGCTCCTGTGCATCGTTGTCCAGATACGCGTCCTGATGATCCACGCGCCCGAGTGAGCGAATCTGCCCGGTGCTGTAAAGCATGGCCTCAGACAGGGTTGTCTTTCCCGCATCTACATGTGCGAGAATGCCTATTGTAATGTGATTGTTTGTCATGTTCTGCTCCATTTATGCCTCAATCCAAGAACAGAGACACCTGTGGATGTCTCTGTGTCAGCCTTTATATCATAATCCGTTGATTTCCTAAATTATAGCATTTTGTGGTTGCTCTGTCATCTTTTTTCTTGATTGACAGCGTGGTGTCAAGCTTGCGTCCAGACAGTAACAAATAGTGCCACTCAATTGACAAATATTTATTCCATACATATAATGGTGAGGAGTATATAGATCGTTGCTTGCAAAGTTGTTTGCGACAAGATATACCTGCCGATAGCTATGAAATTGTCGTTGTAGATGACGGTTCGACCGATAGCAGTAATGTCA
>ENA-UEQI01000524-UEQI01000524.1-human-gut-metagenome-genome-assembly--contig:-NODE-524-length-15036-cov-18.023464_pt1 | contig 15036 bp, 20 predicted proteins | sample MGYA00242946_ERZ507945 | MGnify/ENA primary metagenome ERZ507945 (study PRJEB26167, sample SAMN06115467) | human gut metagenome | host: Homo sapiens | place: China:Guangxi | collected 2016-06-08... | reverse complement strand
CGAGTCGAGCCGTCAAAACCCTTTAGTTATCGTGGTTTTTCTTGGTTGACCCTATGTGGTTGTCAAGCAAGGAACAAAAAAATTTACAAAAAAATAAGCCCTACAAGGCTTTCAATCGGTTCTTACACCAATTTGAGCCTTGTAGGGCTTATCTTCTTATTCATATTTTTTTTTTGGGCTTAACCCGACTACAGAGGGTATTATTCCAGCACACACCAATCGCCTGAACTGAAATACGCCGCTCCCACGCACAGCATTTTATGGACGAAGACTCTTTACAAGAGTCTGAAATTCCTGTTTTGTATCCACAAAGTGGTAAGGCGCATACTCACCATACGCTGTTGGCCTGCTGATAGTTACAAGCTGTATCCCTTATATCCAACTTCTCTGTTCAATTCTCTTTTTAATTCCACCAGATGCTTCCCATGCGTCGTTTTTAGAGCAAAACAACCATGTGCATTACGATCTTTTGCTACCAAATAGCACATTATTCAGCACCTCCTTAAATTCATGTTCATTCCGAATCAATCCATTTTCATACTTTTCACGCATTATCTTCCCTGTTTCCACGGGATAATTCTTTTTATATTGCTCTTTTTTTGGCATCATGCCGTCATTTAAGTTGATGTTTTCCCCTGTCAACAAATCATTTGCCCTCAATAGTTTTCAATTCTTCAAGGTAATAGTCACCATGATAGAATTTAGAAACATCCATATCAAGAGCTTCAATTACTCGACACGCCAAGCCAAAAGAACAGGTCAAAATACTTCTTTCCCCAGATTCCAACCTTTGATATTGACGCAAAGTTATTTTTGCGCGATCAGCAATCTCTTGTTGCGTCAGCCTTAACATTTGTCGTTTTTTCAATAAGACGGCTGCCGCTGTTGGAATTATCGTTTGAAAGCCATCTAAAATTCCGGCACGCATAATATCGGCTCCCTTCATCACGTCCATTTGGACGTATTATACGTCCAAGTGGACGTGATGTCAAGTTGTACACTTTTGAGGCGAGAGGGCACTTTGTTCATCTTTTTCAAGCGAAATGATAACTGCATTTTTCTCGGCATCATACCGTCCTTTAAACTGATGGTCTTTTCCTGCCGCCAGACCATTTGCTTCCAGCAACACCTGAATGAACTGTATTCCGTTAATCATCATCCGACACTGCCCATCGGTCAGTAGCTTGTCCGGGACCTTAAAGGACATGGGATGCTCCGCAGCACACGGCGTGATTGCAATAGCCTTCCGATCTTTCCTCTGCAAAACGCAGATATAGGCTGGACTTCCAAGAACACGAATAACATCTTTTCCCACGTTCATTCTCCGACTTTCAGCCGGAATTGTCACCAGCAAATTCATAATTCGTCCCGAATTCATGTCTGCATTCCTCTCTCAGCAATCTCATTGCCTGATTGTTGTACGTTTTCAAGCTGTTCCGGTAAATCTGGCGAAGGTATATTTTCAGATTCTTCACGTTGCGGAATCGGTATTGAAGTAGTGCCTGCTTCCCGTTCGGGCTCATCCAATACAGTAGAACTCTGATACCCAATGAAGTCCTCAAACATGTTCATCTGATGATCTGCAATGTAGTCATTATAAGATTTTCCGATACGGTTCTTATAGGCATCCGGGAAGAATTTCATCTGCTTTTTCTTCATTTCACCAGTAAGCGGATCCGTATATTCCTGTGGCTTCGGGGTGAACATGATTGCTTCTTCCAAATCAAACAACATACAAAGACCCTGATCTGAATTAGCCACCCGTCCAAGCACTTTATAACGGCATTCCCGATTCCAGTTCATGAGCCTGAAGATATTTTCCACAAATTCCAATGATGTAATATCCTTATTCACCCAGTTTTCGTCTTTCTGTCGTGCCCATTCAACAGACGCGCTGTCCTCTTCCGGGCACATAATCAACGCAAGCCGCTTCTTATTGGGGTGCAAAATCGGAAGGACATACTTGATTCCTTCAAAAAGCCGGATACAGGCCATATTGAATTTCATAACGCCATATTTTATGCTTACTGCTGGCTTATTCAGCATGGAAAACTGTGTGCGCGGCGGCAGCTCATACCCATCAAATTTTTCGTACTCCAGCTCTCTTTTATACTCTTTTCGTATCTGTGCCAACTCACGAATCAGCGAGATCTCCCGAGCACTCATTTCCTGCTCCCTGCTTTTTTCTTCCATTTCACAAATCCTCCTACATCGACATTAAAAGGTCATCCAGTTCACGTTGAACTTCATTTCTGCTTGGAATTGCACCAATCATGGGGTTTTCTACGACTTGGCCGGATTCCATCACATCACGGGCCGTAATGCTCTGAACCCACTTACGCCGATATAGCCTGCATTCCAGGTTCATCGAGTATCCCTCAGCCTGTTCATAATGATTTTTCCCAATCAAAATCCGGGACTCATCCAACTCAAAGAGCAGGAATTTTGCGTTTTCCCGTTCCTGGCAGATACCACGGCACTGATAGCGGCAATTCCTTCTCCAGTTCAATGTTTGGAAGACCAATCCAGAAAATGCTCTGGCTGAAAAAGCACTATGAACGTCATTGTCATCTCTCCAGCGCATCGCCGTTGAAGACTTACGATTGCTCTTCCGCAGGATCACGACCTGTAGAATCGGATGATAGAGCAGTTCCACATATTCGCAGTTGTCCAGCCGGGTGTGGCATGCCTTGCTGAAACGGATCCCATTTTTTGAGATTGTCATGACCGGGCTGCTTTGATTGATAAAACATATGCCAGATACCGTCAAATAATCAGATGGCAATGCCATATCCAACTTCTTTCCAGACCGCATTTCTGCCATCTTGTTCAGTTTCGCCACCTCTTCCGGCAGATAGGTGCTCAGGCAAAGGCTGCGGATACTTTCGGCATTGATACCGTTCCAGTTCGGATGGATACCCACAAAGCCTTTCAATGCTCCCTGCCGGATTACCACAATATCCTGCACACCGCACTTTTTGCTGCTGGATGCCACAAGATGTGCAGCCCGTGCAATCTCCGGCGAAACAATTGCTTCGTGATGTTCCGGGACATAGGCAGAGCAACGATTTCCATTATTCTTTGTGACCTTGCCCAGCTTGTAGTCCACTACGATGCTCTTCCGGGCTTCCAGATCACCCCAGCGGCGTTCATTTTTCATGATGTTTGCTACCATCACACCGTTCCACTCCTGCCTGCCGCGCAGGGTGCTGCGCTTTTTCTGCGTCAGGATCATTGCAATCTGATCGTAGTTATACCCTTGAATAAATGCCAGAAAGATAAACCGAACCGTCTTTGCTTCTTCCGGCTCGATCACCAACTGGCCATCCTTAGTATGCCGATACCCCATCAGGTCAGCCACCGGGTACTGACCTGTCATAATGCGCTGATCATACGAAAGGATCATCCGGCGGCTCTTGTTGCCCGATTCCCAGTCTGCCAAAAGAGCCTGAATGTCAAGACTGTATTGACTGCTTGGATTCAGCGTGTAGATGTTTTCCGTTTCAAAGTACACGCCAATGGGATGTGCCGGGTGCATGGTTTTCAGGGCCGCGATCTGCGTCATGCAATCTGAAAAATTCCGAGCAAAACGTGAAATGCTGGCACAGATAATCAAATCCATCTTCTGGTCTTTGGCATCTCGCATCATGCGTTTAAACGCATCACGTTTCCGCAGCGATGTGCCGGATTTTCCTTCATCGCTGTAGATGTCCTGCAAATTCCAGTTTTCCGTTTCTGCAATCTTTTTGGTGTAATATAGAGTCTGGTTTTCAATGGAAGAAATCTGTTCTTCGCTAGAGGTGCTGACACGGGCATAAACCGCTACACGCTTCAGGTCACTGTCGTAAATCGACGGTGTCGGTTTTGCCGGACGAAAGTAGTCTTTTGCCGTTTTCTGTCCCTGTTCTGCCTGCTTATGGATTCTGTCCCGAATTTCAGCTTTTCTCTTTTCGGACTCCAAATGCCTACTCTGCCAGTCTGCTCCACACGGCAGCATGTCCACATCTTCTGCTGGGATATGTTCTACGTTCATTTTTCTTCAGCCTTTGTCATTTCATCTTCCAGTCGAATTCTCCACTCAAGATAATCTTTCCTTCGGATTGATGTATATTTTTCGGCCAATTCTTTCAGGTTCTGACGCTGATTCTCAACATCAAGAATCGTGTCAATTCTCTGGTCGTCATCATCTGTAACAATGTCCACCCGCATCGGCAAATCAAACAGATATTTCAGCAGAAAACAGAAATCACAGGTATTCGCTGCAAGGTAGGCCCTTGTCTGTGAAAAAATCAGATTGACGGCACCCTTTTTGCAATCTTTGAGCAGATGCACCATTTCCGGGCGTTTATAAATTTCTTTATTCCCTGTGATGTCAATATAGACACCAACCAGCCTTTTATCGCTATCAGTTTTAAACTTTTCAGCATAGTAGGAACTGTGATAGGCTACTGCTGCATCCTTAGCGCGTTCCCACAGTTTTGCAAGTTTCACATAGCCACCAACCTTATACTTGCGGTCCATTCATAGCACCTTCTTCCGGCTGAACGCTCCAATACCATTTCCGCTTTTTCTGGTAGCAGTGGATTCCCATTTCTGTTTTTACCATCCGCGCTACTCGTTTGCTGACACCTTCATTATCTAAGCGACAATACATTTCATTTGCGCTCATATCGCCTTTTTCAAGGAAATGCTTAATCCAGTAGACAGCTTTCTGTTGCTCGGTATCAAATTCAGGTTCGGTGTCCGGCTGTTGTTTTTCAAAGAGCTGTGGCCTACATTCAAGCCACTGAAAACCACTTTCGGCAGAAATAGAGAAACGGATGTCTTCTGCCGTAGGCGCAAGACTGTTTTTGATTTGATGTACGATTCTTATATCAGGATTCTCGGTATCTCGCTCCACCTGCAGGACGCTTCGTGCTGCTGCCACAACATCAATGCTGCCAAGGCTGCGGTACAGCCCTTTGGAGCCTTCTTTTTTATTAAGGTGACCAATCAAAACAATGGCACAGTCATAGCCAGCAGCCCACATTCCAAGGCGGCGCATCAGTTTTCGTGCCCTGCCTGCGATCTGTAAATCGGAATCACTGCCAAGATAAGCCTGAATCGGGTCGATCACGACCAATCGCGGCCGGAATTCAATGATTGCCTGACGGATGCGTTCATCGTCCAATGTAAGGCCGTTATAAACTTCTTCATTGATGAAAGCAATCTTTCTGCAGTCTGCCCCACAGCGTTCCAGACGGGGCTTTATCGTGTCAGAAACCCCATCCTCGGAGCATTGATAAATCACTTTTTGCGGCGCACTAATTTTGCATCCGTCCGGGGTCCTACCACCCATTGAAAGTTCCGCAATCAGATTCATCATCATGGTGGATTTTCCGTCACCGGGATCACCCTGCAGCAGTGTGATTTTCCCGATTGCGATAAACGGATACCACAACCACCGAACATCTGTTGACTGAACTTCGCTGTACAGTGTCAGCAGCCGTTCCATTTCATTTTCCCCACTTTAGTTTCACAGTTTGATTTCATGCTTTTATTATACGCTTGTCAGATGATTTTTTCTGTGAAGTAGCACTTCACATGTGCAGCAAATTGTGATGTAACACTTCACAAAATTGCCTCAGAACACACGACCGCTAGGGGTGGCCACGCCAAATTCTGAGCCACATTTTCATCATTTTCTCTATACAAATGAAAGTACATCCGTTAACTGAACCCCGTTGTACAGCGTCAGTAACTTTTTCACTTCGTTCTCACTCACATTATCGTGCTGTTCAATTTTATGGTTTTATTATACACCTGTCAGATAATTTTTCTGTGACCCAGCAGGTCACTTGTTCCTTAAAATGTGACCTACCGGGTCACATTTTGGCCTCAGAAGCCATCTCCGCTAGAGGGGAAAAACTAAAATTCTGACTTCTATGTTGGCTGCTCTTTTCGTTCTTCTTGATTCGTTTTTCCATAGGCCAGATAATAAAAGTACTCTTATGCGGGCATTCGAAAGGAAGATTTACTTATGTCCGTCAATTATGTTGCTTTGGGAAAACGTATTGGTTATTTCAGAATGCAGTGTGGTAATATCACCCAGGAAGCCTTAGCCTCTAAAATCAATCGCAGTCGTGAATTTCTGGCCAAAATTGAAAAAGGCACAGAACACCCCAGCGTTGCCACTCTGGTCGATATTGCCGACGCCCTCTGCATTTCCGTTGATGATTTGTTGCTAGACAGTCTTCACTATTCCGTTTCAACTTCCAACACCGAATTGCATCGTCTGTTATTGGACTGCAACGAAACTGAGCAGGAAATCATTATCCGCACGGCGAGGGAGTTAAAGGCCACTCTTGTCAGCCTTGGAATTTAACATCCATCCGTAATTAAAATCACAAAACAAAAAGGCCCGCATAAGCCGCAGACGCACCCTCGAATCATCTTGGGTGCTGTCTGTGGTTTATGCGAGCACTTATTATGTTAGCTTATTCTCTTACTATCAAGCAGGCATATTGTTGCTGCGTTCACTCCGCTTCATTCCCATAAAAGGAGGAACAGAAGCACGGCTCAGTCCTTTCTCATGGGCTTTCATCAGCTGGTACTCGTGCGTAGCCACTGCATCAATAAATTCACGCTGCTTCGGTGTTGCATGGTAATAATCTGTTTTAAAGCGTTTGCATACGCCAAATAAAACATTCAAATATTCCATTGTATCATTGCTCATAGGAGCAACCTGCAGCTCAAGTTCTTGATCTTTCATACTGAACCCTCCAATCTTTAAGATAAGTAGGTACTGAAAATTTCTTGTGCGCCTTCATCAGCCAGCATAAGCAGCTTTGGGCCTCCCGAATGTGGCTGAAAAATCGGAACTGCATGAAAATCTTTGATGTAGTGATCATACAGTTCATCTGTTTTTGCTTCAAAGGTTACAATACCACCATGTCCACTATCAATCGACAATTGAATACCATAAGCAATCATCATTCGACCAATGCCTGCGTATTTCCGCACGGTGCTAATTGTCGGATTACTCTCAGGATGTGCTTCAATATTCGCAATAAAAACTGATATTCCGTGATCATCTTCTCGATATGCACCCAATGCTACAATTTCGCCAGCATCTGTTTTCGCTGCATACTTTTCCAGCTTCGGGTCGCGGATAAATTCACTCGTCCAATCAGATTGCCACTTTTCCTTTGTAGAGGTCAGGTCTTCGTTGGTTGCCGATTCAATATCGATTTCAATTTGTTTTCCGGTCGCATTTTCTACCACATAGTACTGGAGAACCATTTCCTCCACACTCCCTTCTATAGTTATTGTAGCATGAACTTTTCAAAAACGCAAATATCATTTCTCACTCTGCTTCGTAATTTTTCAATACATCTTCAAATGTAAAACGAATTTTCACGCTTTCATCGTTGAAAACCTCAATGCGGTCAATAAAGGTTTCCACCACATTCTGCGACAGGTGCATCACATCGCCTGCTTCTCCCACAGTATTCATCACGGCTTGCAAATTATCCGTATCCTTCTTCACAGGCTGGAAAATTTGATTTTTCTCGGTGCGAAGCCGTTGGATCTGCTCCATCCGTTCATCTTCCTGCACTCTGTAGGCATCTCTCTGCCGGATGAACTCTTCCTTACTCATATTCCCGTCGGCGTATTGCTCATACAGTGCAACGCGCTGTTTTACGATCTCTGCCTTTTCCGCACTCAGCTTTTCTTCCTGCCGTTCCAGTGCGGAAAAGCAAATCAACGCTTTGCGTTCCCGTTCGTGCAGGATTTCCAGTACATACTCTGCCTGCTTTATCTGCTCTGTCAGCGCATTTCGGACGATATGTTCCAGAATCTCCTCAGAGATTGGGATTCGCTTGCAGGGACTGTCAACTGCTGCGGCCGAAAATCTGCAGTTAAAAGATGAGCCAAGTTTCTTGAGCACACGATATTTCATCAGTTTCTGGCAGTAGCCGCAGTAGACCTTACCTTTCAAGGGATACTGGTGTTTTGTGTAGTTCCCGGCCTGATGATTCCCGTGCTGCAGCATAATAACCTTTTGTGCCTGCTCAAATTCTTCCGTGGTCACAATGGCGGCATGGCTGTCCTCAATTCGTACCTGCTGTTCCAAGGGAGCGCGCAGCACCCGATGTTTACAGGGAACCGGCATAATGAATTTCGCGCCCACATAGGTTCCCTTATACTTCTCATTTTTCAGAACATGGTAAACCGTTCCACTTGTCCAATGGCTGCGCTGCAGATCCCATGCTTTCTGCTCGCTGTACACATGGTTTTCCGCCACATGATACGCTGCCGGGGTCGGGATCTGCTTTTCATTCAGGATTTTTGCGATGGTGCCTGTTCTGTTGCCCTGCAATGCCAGTTCAAAGATCAACCGTACATACTGGCTGGCTACCGGGTCGAGGATCAGCTTATGGCAATCGTTCGGGTCCGGCAGGAATCCAAACGGGCGGTATCCTCCGAGATACATTCCTTTCTTCTGCATCACATGGTCGGCTGCTGCGATTTTAGCGGAAAGATCCCGGCTGTAGGATGCGTTGATGATGTTCTTGATGGCCACTTCCAGTCCTCGCACATCGTTTCCGGCCTGCATCCCACTGTCATACCCATCGTTAACAGAGATAAAGCGAACGCCCAGCAGTGGGAAAATTCGTTCCATATAATCGCCTGCTTCGATATAGTCACGGGCAAACCGGGAAAAGTCCTTTACAATAATCGTTTTCACCTTTCCGTCCTGTGCATCCTGAATCAGCCTCTGGAACGCAGGACGGCTTGTAGAGGTGCCGGAGTAGCCATCGTCCACATACTCCTGACGCGGTTCTGCAGCCAGTTCCGGGCGAGCCGTGATGTACCCCTCTACCAGTCCACGCTGACCCTGAATGCTGTTGCTTTCAGCCTTATCAGACCCCACATCCTCGTCCGCAAGAGAAAGTCGATAATAGGTTCCGATCATTTTCCACTCACCGCCCTTCAAACGGATAAATCAACTCTGCCTTTACAATTTCCGCTGCACGATTTTCCAGATTTCTCATACGGCGTACCCACTCCATCTGATTTTCTTCTTTCAGTTTTTCCGATACGCCCTCCCGCTGGCTCAGCTGCTCGATCAAAACCTCATATCGTTCCACTGCCTGCTCTTCCACATTTGCTAAAACAGTATCCAGTTTTCCGCTCAGCAGCAAGCTCTGGTAATAGGCTGGTTTTCGCAGTTTCAGGTACGCCTTGTGCAGCATTCCCCAGCGGCCAACCGGACGAGTCCGTGGCAGTTTCAAGGCTGGCAGATAATAATCACCCACCAAGACATATTCCATTCCTGTCCGGGCATCATAGATTTTCTCTTTCATTGTCTGTTCTCCTTTTTCGTTAAAACACAAATTCCGTATAAGTTATTTTCCTGCGGTCCACTTCAATTTTCTTTACATACTGCAGCAGATTATCTACCGTCAAAAGGACTTCGGTGTTTCCTGCGATCTGCTTTTTCTGCTGCAATTCTTCTTGAACAACGGCCAGTTCTTTCTCTCTTTCAGATTTTGTCTGCTTCAGTAATACGATTTCATTTTCTACACCTTGCTTCAGTTCCAGAAATTTCTCTTTTGAAAGTTTTCCGAGGACATACTGCTCATAGCCGCTGCGCTTCTGCGATTCCAGCCGAACGATCTTGCCCGACACCTGTTCCATTTCACGGCTCAATGCAACTTTCTTTGTTTCAAGGTTGCTATTTCTCGAATTCTTCTGTATCAGCTTTTTCAAATTCTTATGTTCTTCCATCCGCTGGTGCAGTTCCTTATGGATGCCGTTCCAGAGATCTTTCTCTGAGATGGAAACATGGCAAGATGCACAGTAAAAATACAGCGTAGGCATCGTTGAGCAGATTCCGCATCGGAACCATGATGGAATCGCTGGTTTTCCACGTAGATTGACTGTCATAGTTGTCTGTCACAGCAATCAGCCGGACCCGCATGACCGGGAAAATCCGTTCCAGATAGCGTCCCACTTCAATGTAATTCCGTCCAAAGCGGGACAAATCTTTCACCAGAATGCAGTTGATAGTCCCTTGTTCCAGTTCCCTGAACAGGTTTTGGAACGCAGGCCGTTCAAAGTTTGAGCCGGAGTAACCATCGTCCACAAACTCATCCACGATGCACAGTTCCGGGTGGTCTATGGCATAGGCTTCCAGTAGTGTGCGCTGGTTTGCAATACTGTCGCTCTCTGTCTTATCGCCATCCTCACGAGACAAGCGCAAGTACAAGGCTGTACGGTATCGGGTTGTATTTTGCTGTGTTCTCTTCTGCAAATTCATATCAGGGTATAACAAAAGCCTTCCACCTCCTTAACGAATCGGCAATACTGTTCGTCAGAGAAGCGAAAGGCTCCACATTTTCTATGTAGAACAAGCCTACCGAGCAAGTTCTGCTCAGTTTGCACATTCCTATTTTCTTACCCACAAACAGCTTACCAGAATCATCATCCTTTGTCCAGTGCTTTATCGCATTAAAGTGTGAAATTTTCCGTGTGATTTTTCAGCAGCTTGCCGAAAGTTTCTCTGCCTTTTCAGCTGGCCGATTGAAAACACCTGCCAATGCGCTCAGACAGTGTACTGCTCCCTCTCGGTGCAAAGTTCAGCTTCACAATGATTCCGTTGTCCAGATAGCAATAAGGATTTCCGACCTTATCCAGCAGATTTTTCAGCCTTTCCTCTTGTGGCAATCCGTGTTCCACTGCATCCTGCTGCAGTTCCTGCAGTTCAGACTGTTCAATCGTGCGGATGTCCCGGTTCTTCATCTGGCGGATCTGCACCAGCCAATTCATTGTGCCGTTTTCATTCAATTGCGTTCCTCCCATTCAGGCCAGAAGTGTTTTCAGCAAGTTCAATTTTGCCTGTCCTATATCCTTTCTCATGCTGGGGCCTGTGCAGGCAATCGGTGTACACAGTTCCAGCAGACGGTCATAGATACGGGCGTGAGCGGTATCCTGCGGGTTCTTCAACTCCGTCAGGGTCAGGTTCGTGGTAACGATCAGTGGTTTCCTGCTGCGGTAACGGCTGTCGATAATGTTGTAAATCTGCTCCAGCGCATATTCCGTGCCCCGCTCCATGCCGAAATCGTCAATGACAAGCAACAGATAGCCGCAGAGCCTATCCACGACTTCATTTCGCCAGGAAAAGGCGTTATTCAGTTCATTCATGATTCGGGCAAAATTCGTCATGCAGACGGCCACTTCCTGTTCCATCAGGGCATTGGCAATGCAACCCGCCATAAAACTCTTGCCTGTACCAACACCGCCCCAGAGCAGCAGCCCCACATTCTTTTCCCGCATTTCCGGCCAGTGAGCCACATACCGCTGTGCCAGCTGCATCTGTGGATTTTGCCCGTGATCGTTTGCAAATGTCCAGTGCTGCATCGCCCAGTCGGTAAAGCCCTGCAGCTTCAGCCGCTGCACTTTCTCGTAATGCAGCCTTGCACGTTCTTCTTTCTCTTGCTTTTCCCTTGTAGCCTGCTTGCACCGGCATTCAGCCGGATGGCGGTCACGCCCAAACAGTTTTTTGCCATTCGGAAAGAACGCTTCTTTGGGAGTTTTGCAGCTGCCGCAGTACAGCAGCCCATCTTCTGCAACATAGTCCTGCGGTTTCACAGAGATTGTCATAAGCCTGTCCATCGCTGTCTGGATCGTTTCCGTCATAAACTTTCCTCCTTGTTGTAGGTATAGTCCGGGATGCCTGCTCCCGGTTTCTGTTGTCTTTTCTTCCGTGCTGACCAGCTACGCAGGGTCGCCGCATGGTCTGCGTACTTCCTGCCTGTAGACTGCATATAGGCTGAAAGGTCTTCGATCAGAGTATCCAACTCTGCAATTTCCATTTCCAGTTCCGAATAATCTTCCAGAAAAACATTCCGATATCGCCCATACGCTTCTTTAGTTCTATTCAGTTGGTTCAATCTTAGGTTGTTCTTATTTATTTGGTTAGGTGTGCAGTTTTGCGCAACCGGATTGCTCACTTTTGAGCAATCAGACTGCTCATTTCTGACCATCCCGATTGCGCATTTCTGCGCAGTCCGGGGAACGCCGAGAAATATCTGATTGGGCTTGGAAAAGCCATTAGACCGCCGTTCGATCAGCCGTGCGGCTTCCAGTTCCCGCAGAGCACGGGTGACACTGGAAATGCTGCTCTGAAGATCTTCCGCCAGCTCTGCCAACGGATAGAGCACATATGCCCGGCCCTGCACATCCACCCAGCCGTTCTTCTGCGAAAGGGTCATGCGGTCCAGCAGCAGAACATACGTCAGCCGTGCCGTATGGGACAGGCTCATCTGCAGCAGAAATTTCGGATAAGGAAAATAAGCGGGCAGTGGGGTTTGTGCCTTGATGTACTCTTTACTCAAACTTCCTCCTAATCGTTTTCAAAAGTCCCTGCCGAATGGGAAAGTCCTGCACGGGCTTACGCATCCGGCAGGGTTCCGGGGTGCGGGGTGGAAGACCCTGCTGATTACAGGTTCATATCATGGCTGCGCTTCTTGCGTTTCGGTTGACGCTCGCGCTGTTCCTGTCGAGCCTGCTCCTGCCTTGCCTTTTCGCGGACTTTGGCCTCCCACTCGCGTTTCCATGCAAGATCGGATTTCATCTCATTGGTTTTTCGGAAGATGCTGTACACATTATCCGATGCAATTTCCAGACGCTTGGATTCTTCCCTCAGGGGAGCATATGCCTTTTTCCTCTCTGCGATTTCTTGCGTCAGTTTTTCTTTCCGCTTTTTCAGAGATTTCAGCGATGGCAGCTTTCCATCATTTTCTTCCCGGAAGTATTTCACGGATTCTGCATAGGCATCCAATTCCTTGGAATGCTCTGCACGGAATTTTTTCTTGAGAATTGCTTTCGTAAATTGCTGCTGAACCTCTTTTGTAGAAAGGTACTGCCCCGCATAATGAATCTGTTCATTGATTTTGTACAGTTCATCCTCTGCCTGTGACAGTCGTTCATACGCTGCCTGCGCGTTGGCCTGTGCTGTCTTACACAGATCGTTCAGTTCTGTCAGGTCGTTAATGTTATTCTCCTGTACCCATACCAGCGTTTCGGCCATTTTCTGCAGATTACTGATTTTGACCTTTAGTGCATAGGCCAGATTTTCCTGTGCCTTGACATTCTCCTGCAGGTCCACAACAAGCCGCAGTCTGGTTCTGGTCGTAAAGATCAGTATGGGGTCTTCCTTGTACCGTAGATTTCTCTCTGCGTTCTGAATGAAGAATCCTTCCAGACATTCTCTTTTGCAGCTTTCTCCCAGAGAACGCTCCGATATGAACTTGTTCCGTTCCGGCGGCAGATAGCTGTAACGCCCACGTTGGGTTTTGACGAAAATGTTGTATTCATCCTGCAGGATGTCTTGAAAATCTTCATACGAGATTGCTTTCTCACAAGCAGCGGCAACAGCATCCCGGATAAGCTGCTTCTGTGTTTGAAACTTTGTCGGGTTGGGCGTAAATCCTTCCTTTTCGATTTCCTGTTTTTTCTCATCCAGCCGCCGCTGTGCCCAATACTCCGCTTCGGTCACACCCGTTCTGGATGGTGACAGTAAATCGACCTGATGCAGAAATTCGCGGCGGCACAAATTCATGAGGGATTTCTGCAGGTGTTTCAGGTACTCGTTCGTCACATGGTGCTTGTACCCTGCCTTGCAGTCGATGGGTCGCTCCATGAAGGGCTGCTTAGGCACATCCAGTTTTCGCAAACTGTTGATTACGATATGTACATGAATATTGCCGCTGCCATTATGACCGTCCATGTGCGTACAGACCAATGCCTGATGCCCTGGAAAATTTGCTTTTGCGTATTCCAGTCCAAGCTCCTGCGCCCGTTTACCCGTCAAACAATTTTCTGTGCTGTCTCGTGGATCAAAGCTGATGATGTAATGGTGGCTTTTGATTTCATTCTTGTTTTTGTTTTTCTGGTACTCGCGGTTCAACTGCTGGCAGGCCGCATCAAAAGAATAGGGTTCACAGTTCAGACCGTCCAGATAAAACTCATCCCGCATGATGCGATTTCCGTTCTGGTCAAGGATCGGAGTTTTACGAAGCTCATCATGCTTGAAAATCAGATACTCCAGTGCAGCACCATAGCTGGAACTCTTACTTGCGATGTGCTTTAAGATTGCCATAGTTCTTTCCTGCCATTTCTGCGACCTGCTCCCGCATTTCAAAAATGCAGGAAATCGCATGGTTGATGTTTTCACGCATGACATGTGATGGAAGGCCCCCACTGTTGAAGAACGCTGCAATCTGGTTCAGGTTGTTCCCAATGGCGGCAAACTCCCGTGTGATGGCTTCAATTTCGTCCGGGTGGACATAGAACACATACGAGGTATTCACACGACCTTTCATCAGCATCTGCGCTGTAAATTCAGAGAGGGTCATTCCGGCATCTTCTGCCTGCCGGTGTAAAAGTTCATATGCTGTTTCTGTAACTCGTGCGGAGATTACTTTTGTCTTTACGATAGATTTCACTTTTTTCTTCGTTCGTGGCATGGGGTCTCCTTTCCAAAATCAAGAATTTGATTTTCCCGGCAGTGCATCTGCACTCCGGCTGTGACCTGCTGCGACAGGCCACCAACAGGCAAAATCATGTGATTTTGCACGATGTGAGGGTATGGGGAGCACAATCCCCATCAAGATGCCGCCGTGGAGAAACCGCCCGTAGGAGCGATTTCGTATACAAAGGCGAATCTTGCTCTTAACTACCGTCCACTCTGTCCCAGCCCGTTCCTGCCCGATTCTCTCCGACGTTTTTTCTGGTAAGACGCGCAGAATGCACATTCAGTACCGGAGATATCCTGCTGGGGTGGCTCATGCGATTTTCAAGGTGCGATGTGACTTTGTAAGGAATCGGGGAATTTCATCAGTGATACCGTAGTGAATTGGCTTACTTTTGAAAACACTTCCTATACCCTATACAAACTTTAAGGGGTGTTTTTAAACCGGGTCTTTTGAAAGTTCAAAGAAAATTCATTTTTCCAACGTTCCCCTCTACCTATAACATTCTAAAATG
>ENA-UEQI01000504-UEQI01000504.1-human-gut-metagenome-genome-assembly--contig:-NODE-504-length-15405-cov-20.565240_pt1 | contig 15405 bp, 15 predicted proteins | sample MGYA00242946_ERZ507945 | MGnify/ENA primary metagenome ERZ507945 (study PRJEB26167, sample SAMN06115467) | human gut metagenome | host: Homo sapiens | place: China:Guangxi | collected 2016-06-08... | reverse complement strand
ATACGGAACCTCTTCCACCCTCCGTCTGAAATCTGCCATGAACCGCGGCGGAACCGTAGAAAATATCTACATGACCCAAGTGACAGCAGACCATGTCCGCCATGTACTGGCAGCGGACCTGAACTGGAACCCCAGCTATAGTTATTCTACTTTGCCGGCTGAATATGAAGGTAAGGAAATTCCCGAACATTGGAAGGTTATGCTGACTCCTGTCACACCTAAAGAAAAAGGGTATCCGCATTTCCGTAATGTATGGCTCAGCGATGTAAAAGCTACTAATGTGCAAATCTTTATCACTGCTGCCGGCTGGAATGAGGAACTGCCTTTGCAGAATTTCCATATTTCCGGCATAAAAGCCAAGGTAAATAAAGCAGGAAGCATTATCTTTACCGAAGACTTCCACCTGGAAGATGTCCGGTTACAAGTAGAAGACGGCAGTCGTGTGGAAGAAAAAAACAATAAGAACGCACAAATCGATATCAGCTATGAAAACAACATGGAATTATAGCCGGCGGCTACTTCCGTTCTTTCTCTGTATGCTGTTGTCTGTCTTTGGCAACAACGCCCAGACTCTTCCCTTCCGTTTATCCAAAGGTGCGGGAACTTTCCGTCTGGGAGTGGTTTGCGGCAATGAAAGTTGCTGGCTGGACCAATGCAGTGTCAAGAAAAAGGGACAGGCTTATACCATTAAAGATAAATTATGGAAAGAAGGTGAAATAAAGCTGATTGTATGTCCATTGACGGATAGTAATGGTTTTATCATGGAGGTTTCGGGTGAGCGATTACCCGAAGAGTTCAAACTTTGCTGGGCTTTCGGTGCATGCGACGGTGCAGACGACTCTGCCGTAACAGACAACAGTATTCCGGTAGCCTCCTGCTTCCATAATGTATTCAGTATAGAAGGAAACGCTTTTACCACCTATTATGGTGAAAGCATGAAACTGAGAACGGTTCATGGGGTATCTCCCATCGGTTCCGAAATTCGTCTGTCCGACGGACATAAACAAGCATCCCCGCTTGCTTTATTCAACTCCGGTAAAAAGACAGATGCCCCCGTCATCTCTGCCCTATGCCCGTGGAAACCGCAAGAAAAGCTCTACTTTTGTTTCTACCAACGAGGCGATTATAATTATTTCATGCTACCCGGATTATTCGGGAAAGAACATAAAACCCGATCAAAATGAAACGATTGTATCCATACCTGTTCTTCCTTTTCCTATGCCTGTCTGCCCAGGCACAGGAATTCAAGGTGTACCAATTTCCGGCAGATAAGGTTCCTGCCATAGATGGCAATACCCACGACTGGGATTGCGTTCCGGCTGATTATAAGATAACGGAAGCAGCTTTAAAGGAAGACGAGGGAAAACATGCACAGCCGGACACTACCACATTGAAAGTCAGTGTCAAAGTAGGTTGGTGTGCAGAAACTCAGAAGTTGTATTTTCTATATGAAGCATACGATAATTATTGGCGGTTCAGTGAGAACTCCTTGAACACGGATATTTTTGAAGTAGTGGTGGATGGCGATTGTTCAGGGGGGCCGTTCATCGACCGTTTTCATCCCACAGCTCCCAAAGATGTGTGGCAAGCCTGGTTCAAATTTCACGGATGCCATGCCCAGAACTATCACATCTTCACCCCGGCTCACGGCAATGACTGGTGTATGTTATGGGGTCCTCAGGTATGGCTGAAACAAAAGCCATACGCTGATTATGCCTATCAGTACTCTTTCAAGGAGGGAGAAGCGGGTAAGCTGGTATTGGAATTCTATATCACCCCCTTTGACCATGCGGATGCCGACGGTCCCGAACTATCTCGCCCTACTTTATTAAAGGAAGGAAATGAAATCGGACTATGCTGGGCGGTGATTGACTGGGATGCCCACCCTGCCTCTAAAGACGGATTCTGGAATTTATCCGATGAGCATACCATGTATGGCAATGCATCTTATTTACGCAAATTCAAACTAATGCCCATTCAGTAAAAGCAAAGACAGACCATGAAACAACTCATACTCTTCCTTTTATGCCTCAGCACATGGACAGCACAGGCAAAGATCTATAATGTAAAAGATTACGGAGCGAAAGCCGACGGTACTACCATTGATAGCCCCGCCATAAACCGGGCCATTGAGGAAGCTGCCTCCCAGGGGGGAGGAACCGTTTATTTCCCTGCGGGAGAATACGCCTGCTATTCCATACGTTTGGCCAGCCATATACATCTGTATATAGAACAAGGAGCACGGATTGTCGGCGCCTTTCCATCAGCAACGGAAGGCTATGACCCGGCAGAACCGAATGAACACACCCAATTCCAGGATTTCGGACACAGTCATTGGAAGAACTCACTTATCTGGGGAATCGGTCTGGAAGACATCACCATCAGCGGACCGGGACTGATTTATGGCAAAGGACTCACCCGTGAGGAAAGCCGTCTGCCCGGTGTAGGCAATAAAGCCATCAGCTTGAAACTCTGCAAGAACGTGACATTGAAAGACTTCTCTTTGTTGCATTGCGGTCATTTCGGCCTGCTGGCTACAGGAGTAGACAATCTGAGCATTCTGAACGTGAAAGTAGATACCAACCGGGACGGTTTTGACATAGACTGCTGCAAAAATGTCCGCATCAGTCATTGCACCGTCAACGCTCCCTGGGATGACGCTATCGTGCTTAAAGCGTCCTACGGATTAGGCTATTTCAAGGATACGGAAAATGTAACCATCTCCGATTGTTTTGTCAGCGGATACGACCGTGGCAGTGTATTGGATTGCACTTGGCAAAGGGACGAGCCCCAAGCGCCGGATCACGGATTTGTAACGGGACGCATTAAATTAGGAACGGAATCCAGCGGCGGTTTCAAAAACATAGCCATCACCAACTGCATCTTCGAGCGTTGTCGCGGACTTGCCCTGGAAACAGTGGACGGTGGCAAACTGGAAGATATCGTCATCAGTAACATCACGATGCGCGATATTGTCAACGCCCCCATCTTCCTGCGGTTAGGAGCCCGGATGCGCAGCCCGCAAGGAACACCCGTGGGCACAATGAAACGCATCCTCATCAGCCACGTCAATGTATTTAATGCCGACTCGCGCTACTCCTCCATTATCAGCGGAATACCGGGAGCCCTTATTGAAGATGTGACACTGAGCGATATTCATATCTATCACCAAGGAGGATATACAGAAGCCGACGGACTTCTGACTCCTCCCGAACAAGAGAAAGTATATCCTGAACCGTGGATGTTCGGAACGATTCCCGCCAAAGGTTTCTACATCCGCCACGCACGCAACATCACCTTGGACAATGTAAATTTCCATTACGAGAAAGCGGACGGACGTCCCTTGTTTGTCACGGATGATGCCAGTGATATCAGATACAGGAACATCACAGTGGATGGAAAAGAGTTCAATACAGCCAACTAATAAAAAACAAAATAGAATGAAGAGAAAATATTTATTTTTCAGCCTGTTGCTGGCCGGAAGTAGCCTTTACGCACAAGAATGGCCGGCAGTGCGACCCGAAGCTCGCCCCGCCACCCGCTGGTGGTGGCTGGGAAGTGCTGTCGATGCAACCAATCTGACCTACAATCTGGAAGAATATGCCAAAGCCGGACTGGGAGGTGTTGAAATCACTCCTATTTATGGTGTTCAAGGCAACGATAAGAATAACCTTCCTTTCCTCAGCCCGCAATGGATGAATATGTTGCAACATACTGAAGCTGAAGGAAAACGTATCGGTATTGAAGTAGATATGAACACCGGTACCGGATGGCCCTTCGGCGGTCCTCACGTGAGTATGACAGATGCTGCTACCAAAGCTATTTTTCAATCCTATCAAGTAGAGGGTGGAAAAGAAATTACGCTAGATTTGAAAGTAGAAGAAGAAAAACAACGCCCTGTAGCCACTTTAAGCCGGGTTATGGCCTATAATGCGGACAATAAGCAATGTCTTAACCTCACTTCCAAAGCGAAGAACGGACAATTACAATGGAAAGCTCCGGCAGGACATTGGAATATCATCACCTTATATATAGGCAAGACTTTCCAAAAAGTGAAACGTGCTGCTCCCGGTGGAGAAGGCTATGTGATGAACCACCTGGATAAAGGAGCCGTAAAACGCTATTTTGCCAACTTTGACAAAGCCTTTAAAGAAAACAAGACCAATTTTCCACATACTTTTTTCAATGACTCTTACGAAGTATATGGTGCTGACTGGACTCCTGATTTTCTGGAACAATTCGCCCGCCGTCGCGGCTATAAACTGGAAGAACACTTCCCTGAATTTATAGCTCAGGACCGTAATGAAACCACCGCCCGCATAGTCAGTGACTATCGCGAAACCATCTCCGATTTATTGATTGAGAATTTCAGTACCCAATGGACTAACTGGGCACACGGTCACGGCAGCATCACCCGTAACCAGGCACACGGTTCCCCTGCCAATCTGATAGATACCTATGCCTCCGTGGACATTCCCGAATGCGAAGGGTTCGGCCTGTCGCAATTCCATATTAAAGGATTGCGTCAAGATTCCCTGACACGTAAGAATGACTCCGACCTTTCCATGCTGAAATATGCTTCTTCCGCCGCTCATATCGCCGGAAAGCCCTACACCTCATCCGAAACATTCACCTGGCTGACAGAACATTTCCGTACCTCACTTTCCCAGTGCAAACCGGATATGGATTTGATGTTCGTATCAGGTGTAAACCACATGTTTTTCCACGGAACTCCCTACAGTCCCAAAGAAGCCAAATGGCCGGGATGGAAGTTCTATGCCTCTATTGACATGTCTCCTACCAATAACATTTGGCAGGATGCTCCTGCTTTCTTTGAATATATCACCCGTTGCCAGTCTTTCCTGCAAATGGGGAAACCGGACAATGATTTTCTTGTTTATCTGCCTGTATATGATATGTGGCAGGAACAGCCGGGCCGTCTTTTGCTGTTCAGCATCCATGATATGGCAAAACGTGCTCCCAAGTTTATAGAAACCGTTCATACCATCAGCAATTGCGGCTATGACATGGATTATATCTCTGACAACTTTGTGAAAAGTACCCGTTGCGTAAATGGCAAATTACTGACCAAAGGAGGAACTTCCTATAAGGCCATCATCATTCCTGCTGTAAAACTAATGCCGTCCGAGGTACTCGGCCATTTACTAAAGCTGGCACAAGCCGGAGCTACTATCATCTTTACCGAAAACTATCCGCAGGATGTACCCGGTTATGGAAAACTGGAAGCACGCCGGAAAGGCTTTGCGCAATTACAAAAGCAACTTCCGGAAATTGCTTCTTTCGATGAGACGGTGGCAACTCCTTATCAAAAAGGGATCATCATTACAGGAAACAACTATCAATCTGCCTTGGAAAAAAGCGGTGTTGTTCCCGAAGAGATGAAAACGCGGTATGGCTTACAATGTATCCGCCGCTCCCATGCCGATGGACATCATTATTTCATCTCCTCATTGCAGGAAAAAGGAGTAAACGACTGGATAACCTTAGCCGTTCCCGCAGAAAGTGTCATGCTGTTCAATCCGATGACGGGAGAAAAAGGGAAAGCACAAACCCGCAAGCAAGAAGGCAAAACCCAAGTACGCCTCCAACTGCATTCCGGCGAAAGCGTGATCCTGCAAACTTTCAACCATGCCCTGACAGACGTTGCCGAATGGAAATACGTTCAAGAACAACCTGTCAGCCTCAGCCTTGATCACGGCTGGAAACTTCATTTTGCAAAAAGCACTCCCCAGATAGAAGGTACATTTGATATCGACACTCCGTCTTCGTGGACTGAAATTGCTCACCCCAACGCTCCGATTACCATGGCGGCGGGAGTATATACCAATATCATCACTGTTCCCCATATTCCCGCCGATGACTGGATACTGGATTTGGGCGATGTGCGGGAAAGTGCCCGTGTGCGCATCAACGGACAAGATGCCGGAACGGCATGGGCCGTACCTTATCAGTTGAAAGTAGGCAAATGGCTGAAACCGGGAGATAACAAGATAGAAATAGAAGTGACCAATCTGCCTGCCAACCGCATTGCGGATATGGATCGTCGGGGTGAGAAATGGCGTATCTTCAATGAAATCAATGTGGTGAATCTGCAATACAAACCGGTACCTTATACTGATTGGCAACCATTGCCATCGGGATTGAATGGTAGTGTAAGGTTGATACCGGTTACTTATAAATAAGATATCCGATAGTGGCAGCCTATTGGCGGAGTTAATCCAGACTGTATTTGAAAGACTGAATTAATTCCGCCAATGTTTTTTACCTCATGCTCAGTGAGTGCACCTGCAACCGATCAAGCCGCAGCGAAACAGCATTTTATAGCAAAACGGCGTATTTACGGATAGTATCCAAATGTTCCCTAAGCGTCTGATCATTACCAGCCTGCTGCATATTATATTCCGGTTACAGCCGCATCAGCGAACCGACAGGATATCCAGCATCGCTTCAAACATCATGACTGTAGGAGTAGTCAAGCCTCAATTGAATGTATATCACTCCCTACCCTATAGCATAAGCCTTTTCTTTCTCCAGGTTAAGCCTTTTTATACGGATATGTTCTATCTCCATAGCCTTTGGAGTTATCTCCATAAGCTTTGGAGTTATCTCCCAAGGCTATGGAGTTAACTCCAAAGGCTTGCGGAGATAAAACAGGCAGGAAGAAAAGCCTTAACCATACGTCAGGAAAGGGTTAGGGATACGGATAAGATCCTTTAAGGACGAATCGGATGCCAAAGTCTTTTGCAGATGCCTTTTTCGGATGAAAGTCCCGCTAACATTCTACAGCTCCAAAACTTTTCCGTCAGTGAATAGTCGAGATGCCATCCGTACCGGTTCCCGATAAGCATACCAACCGTCCGTATCGTTACATACAGCCTACAGCTTTCAAACAGATGTGTCTATTCCAAGGGGTAACGAAGCTAAGACAAAATGTGACAGGAATTCCCAAACTATCAGAGGAAAGGGAAGTGATAACAGATAAAAAGTGGTGGTAGCAGGTGTTTTTCATGCTACTACCACCACCTTTGAAACGCCCTGTTCATGGGTGTTTACGAAAGAGGATGGTAGTAGTGGTAGCAGTTTTGCAAAACTCTGTTGCAGGTGGGAGGAAAATTCAAACAGGAACTAAAATTATAAAGTTTTCATCTTCTTCCCTATGCCCACTGCTTTAGAAATTTTGCCTGTTCCTTTTTCCTTATACAAGTAGCCACGGAACATGCCTCCGCTATTAAACGGCATGGCAAAATTACCTTTCTTGTCCACTGCAATCAATCCACCATTTCCCTCCTTGGTATTCAGTTCCTGATGGATAATATAATCGGCAGCCTCCCCGACAGGCTGATGCAGCAACTTCACACGAGTAGAAAGATTATAAGCTACGACGTGACGGATAAAATACTCCCCATGCCCGGTGCACGACACAGCACAACCTTCATTATCCGCATAAGTACCTGCACCAATCACCGGAGAATCTCCCACACGGCCCCATTGCTTCTTGAACATACCACCGGTACTTGTTCCCGCTGTCAGGTTACCTTGCTTGTCCAGTACCACACAGCCCACAGTTCCATTCTTCTTGCTCTCCTTCTTCAAATCCTCTATCCACTTCAACGTCTTAGGAGTAGCAAAATACATATTATCCACAATTTCCAGTCCTTGTGACTTTGCAAACCGGTCAGCACCCTCACCTGCCAGCATCACGTGAGGTGTTTTAGTTTTTACCGCATAAGCTGCATTAATCGGATTCTTCACCGTTTTCAACCCGGCGACAGCTCCTGCTGTCAAATCCTTACCTTCCATAATAGAAGCATCCAGCTCAAAAGTACCGGCACTGGTACAAGTAGCCCCTTTACCTGCATTGAACAAGGGGTTATTCTCAAAGTAGTTGACAACTGCCATTACCGCTTCAGGCCCTTCGCCTCCGGCAGACAGTATAGCATTTCCAATGCTCAAAGCTGAATCTAAAGCCGCATAATACAAGGTTGATTTCTCCTTATCGTCCTCGAGGTTTTCCATAGCACCGGCACCTCCATGAACAACAATTACGTATTCTCTCTCCTGTGCCAGCATGCGGCACAATGGTAATAAGAGCAGAATTGTGATAAATAAGTGTTTCATAATAGTAGTTTAATATCAATAGTATGGTGCGAATGTAACAAAACAATTTGTAAAAAGGAAACTTTATGCAGAGATATAGACATAAAAAAAGGAGCAACGCCTTGCTCCAACCTTTGTTAACCTTAAATCTAATACTATGAAAAACACAATGCAAAGGTACGAACATTATTGAAATTTGCAAATTCGACAAAAAGAAAATTATGTTCTCTAACATGATTTAAGGAGATCCGCCACATTTGTTAATGAACATTTCCCTGTCAGATTATAAGTGACATTTTTACAGTTATATTTCTTAACGTATACTAAACCATAAGACAAAATACACATTAAAAGTTAAATAAAGCGGATTGATACTATGTTTTAAAACATAAATAGGAATTTTGGTGTTATCTTTGCAGTAGTAAAAGAGAAAACAAAAGGTTTTTAGGAATAACCAGTTCTCCAAACGGGAGAACATAAAAAAGATGTAATTATGAAAAGAACAAATGACACAATCGAGATGTTGCAGTATCAGTTAAGAAGATACAAAGCAATGAGAAAGGGAGCTGCTTGCCAATCTTTGCAATACAAGCTTCAGAAATTAATGAGCCAACAGGCTAATGCCTGATGAGCTCTACCATAAAGAACACAAGTTTATAATTTTATAATATAAGAAAAAGGATATGATTTTTATCATATCCTTTTCTTATTATTATCTAGAATGAAAGTTATTCATATAGATAAAACATTCTATCCATCAACTGCCATTTTTCAGCCGAAGACGCTCCCGGCTCTGCCTGTTGAAAGACAGACATATACTCTTCCCATTCTGCCTGACGAGGCAACGTAGCCATTCTGGCCATGGCCGTATCCCAATCAAAATCGAGAGGAGTTTCCACTATCATAAACAAATTAGTTCCCAGGATATAAATTTCCATTTCCAAAATACCGACTTCACGAATAGCTGCCAATGTTTCCGGCCAAACCTTGCCTTCCGAATGACGCTTTCTATACTCGGCTATCAAGGCCGCATCGTTTTTCAGATTCAACATCTGGCAATAACGTTTTACCGGTCCCTGATATTTCCGAACTTTATATCCTTGCTTTTTGTTTTCCATTATTCTCTTACTTCCCAGCCTAATGCACTAGCTCCCAACACGGCGGCATCAGCATCCTTCAATTCAGAAATCAACAATTTAGTCTTACCTTCGTAAATCTTCAAGATATTATCATCTATAGCTTTACGGATCGGCTTCATGATATAATCACCTGATTTTGCCAATCCACCAAACAGGATAATCGCTTCCGGGCTGGAGAAAGCAATGAAATCCGCCAAAGCCTCACCCAAAATACGTCCTGTATATTCAAAGATATCTTGTGCTAATTTATCCCCTCTTACAGCCGCGTCAAAAACATCTTTAGATACAATATCTTCAGCCGGGATATCTCTTAACAAACTAGGTTCGGGACGGGCAACCAGAAATTCACGTGCCGTGCGTGCCACACCTGTAGCCGAACAATAAGTTTCCAAACAGCCCTTACGACCACAACCACACTGACGTCCGTCACGACGAACGATCACATGTCCCAATTCTCCGGCAAAACCATCGTGTCCGTAAACCAGTTGTCCATTTATTACGATACCACTACCAACACCGGTTCCAAGAGTAATCATAATAAAGTCTTTCATGCCACGAGCCGCACCATAAGTCATTTCACCGATAGCGGCAGCATTAGCATCATTTGTCAAGGCAGTAGGAACACCTATTGCTTCTTCAAACAAAGTAGCCAAGGGAATCACCCCTTTCCAAGGAAGATTCGGAGCAAATTCAATGGTTCCGTTATAGTAGTTTCCATTAGGAGCACCTACACCCATACCTTTAATTTTTTCTACGCCACCGAACGATTCAATCAACGGACGCAATTTTGAACTGACAGCCTCTACATAATCCTCTATCTTAGAAAATGATTGTGTCTTAACTGAATCGGTAGCCAATACGTTACCACGCGAATCTACGATGCCAAAAACTGTATTAGTTCCGCCTGCAATGTCCATATTCCAAGACTGATATCAACTCCCATTAAACCAGCTGTTAAGGCTCCTGCTACTGACACAATAATTAAGAAAATGCCCATTAGAAACTCAATAATATAGGCCACCACCACAGCCTGCTTTCTTGTGCAGCTGAAAGAAACTGCAAGTGAAATATTCTGACAGGTATAACAAATCATAAATAATACTATGACATATCCACCAATATATATAATCCACTGGGAAAACAACATTCCAACTGCCAAAGCGGAATGTGCTCCCTTATCATTAACTACAAACATACTATATATTGTCAATGCAAATGCACCTATTATTATATACATAGTGTTCCTCAATGCCTGATACAATGGTTCTTTGATTATTCTTGCCAATCCATAATTCATAGGTCACCCCTCCTTACATATTCGACTGTCCACATATCGCAATAAATAAATTCTGAAGTGAAACCGGCTGTACCGTAACATGTTGAACTGCTTTGATTTTCCCATCGCCATCCTGCATTACTGTAACAGCGTAGCTTCTTCCTATATGTTCTTCATTGATAATTTTACAGCCATCAACAGCATTTTTTACATCTTCTTCAAGACCTGATACATAACGGCATTTATCAAGTAATTCAACTGTATTTTCCTTTAAATATACACATTTATCTTTAAGTATTATAACTTCTTCGAATACATTTGCCGCTTCTTCAATGATGTGTGTTGATATTATAAATGTTCTGCCATTCTCCTGCTGCTCATCTATAATAAGCTTGTAGAATTCTTCCCTGACGATTACATCAAGCCCTGCTGCCGGCTCATCAAGAATTGTTATCTCTGCCTTGCTTGCAAGTCCTATTATCACTGTGAGCATTGACAACATTCCTTTTGAAAGATTACATACCTTCTTCTTTTTATCAATACCAAACCTTTTCACAAGTTCCTCTGCCATATCCTTGTCCCAGTTCTTATAATATATTGAAGCAAGACGAAGATATTCTTTAACCTTCTGATTGTTCATTCCAAGCAGGCTCTTGGTATTAATCTCTCTTGAAAAGCATATATGGCTTAACGCCTCTGCATTTTCCCACACAGGCTGTCCATTATATGTAACATCTCCGCTGTCCGCTGGATTCTGTCCTGTCATAATTGACATAAGTGTTGTCTTTCCAACACCATTTCTTCCTATAAGACCATATATCTTTCCCTGTTCAATATTAAGGCTCACATTATCAAGCACCTTTTCTTTCCCAAACATTTTAGAAACATTCTTCACCACTATCTTATCTTCCATTTTGCTCTCCTCCATTATTTCACCAGCTCAAGTTTCTTCTGCATTACAAGCACAAAATTTACAATAAACAAATCCGCTCGAAACCCTCGACAACAATCCCCGGCATTTCACTCCTCAAGGAATAAATAAGCACAAATATTCTGGTTTTATCACTCCTTCAGAAATATTACCGACAAAGTTTTTCCTGCTTTTCTCACCCCCAATGCTGTTGTTCCTGCCGTTCAATATAAATATTATCACAAACGGCAGCTACAAAATTCGGTTGTTTCTCCCAATAATTTTCGATTCATTCTTCCCGTTTGTACGCAGGCACACCGGTTATTCCGCCAAATTCAGCAAAAAAATATGGACAACAACCACAAAAACTCACTACACAAACGAAAATTAACCGAATACCTCCACAGCAATACCTGATTTATATCTCGACATACCGCCCTTCACCCTGAAGCTGCCCGACATCCTCCTTTCCGAAAGAGATTTAGCTTGCCCAAACTATAAGTTGCCGCCAAAATCAACGACAAAACAGTCGTGACAGCTAAAAATATATAACTGTCCAACGATAAATACCCTGAAAATTACTCTTATCTCGAAAAGCAATAGAAGGGAGGAGATTCGGTAATCCTTACATGCAAGTTGGCAAGTTGCCTCACTCTACTCCATCTTTCGCTATCTTCGGAAGAACAAGCTACGGCTGCATGCTCAAATAAATTTGGCTCGCCCCCGCTTTTCACTATCTTTGCAGAAGATAGGATGTGACTCGGCAATCTTTGCGTGCATGCCCGCACGACTGCACCCTCTCTTTTTACTGCCTTTGACTACGCGATCGCCCTTAACTTATAATGTTCCGATGAAAACGCTTATATATATTATAGGTATATTTTTCCTGCAGACCTCCTGCTACCAGCAGGAATTTCACCCGGAATCGGGAGATTTGATCTTCCAGGTCGGGATCGCCGGCGGAATGACGGAAGCCATCGCCGATGCGACAGGCGGGGAGTCCGATCTTTCGTTCACCCATGTAGGAATCATCACGGTCGAACCGGCCGGTATTTATGTGCTGGAAGCAAAATCCGAGCCTGGGGTGACGATGACTCCGCTGCAAAAATTCCTCGATTCGTCCGCTACAATCGAAGGCCGTCCGGCTGCAGCGATAGCCCGCATAACTCTTCCCGAACGCAGGGAGCTGGCGACCCGGGCGATCGGCGAAGCCAAAAAGTATCTGGGCCAACCTTACGACGACTCCTTTCTACCCCATAACGGCAAAATGTATTGCAGCGAACTGGTTTGGGAGTGTTATCTGACCGGCTCCAAAAACGAACATCTTTTCACAGCCCGGCCGATGAATTTCCGCACGGCCGACGGTCGGTTGCCGCAATTCTGGATCGACCATTTCGCAGCAATGGACCAACCGATACCGGAAGGGGTCCCGGGCACGAATCCCCAAGACATGTCCCGGGAAAAATTTCTGAAGATCGTATATCGATATTGGCAATAACCCGAAAACCCGATAAAAACTGAGATCTCCGACACGTCGATCTCCACAACCGAATTCTCCGGACTGCCATCGCACGCAAGCCAGCATCCCAAAAATTACAGAATAAGAATTATGAGGTTACGGCCCAATATGGGTAAAATAGCTGAAGCAGAAAACGTCCGTCTTATAACGACCGACCGCTACCGCAACAAACAGCCCTGCAAAATGGACTGAAATGCCGATCTTTCCTCTCCTTAAACCAATCGTTATGTATCTTATTCCTGATGATTTCAGTCCGGAACGGCTGAAGGGAAAAACCATCGAACAGGTCTGTTATTCGATCAATCAAATCGGATTGTTCTGGGAAAATGGAAATATTCAGATTATGGGATCGTTTTCATTCTCTCGCAACGGGAGAACCCATGTGTACGAAGAGATTTATCCCGTCACCGAAGATCCGGGATTATTATGTCTGTTGCAGCAACAAATAACAGATGCGAACATTTCCAGTGCAAGAGATTCTTTGTCGTTATATTTCAGCAACCAATCGGTACTGGTTCTTCACTCCAATCCCCATTTTGAATCATTCATTATAGACGATCGAATCATCGTATGAAGCGGGCGCAGCAAGTAAACAACTGAAAAAGAACAGATGGGGAAAATTGCATTTCTTCGACCTGTTCTCCGGAAAAGCCGTGAATTTTCGCGCTGTTTCAGAACAGACAAAAACTCATTACGACAGCCTCCTTACCGAAAGAATTACCAGCAAAATCATACCCCGGAATCAGTCGCGGAATTTCTGCGGGGTGGGGCAATTTTGCGCTCGAATGGTTCCGTCGTTGAGAAATGCGACGTAATCGAAATCGTCGAGATAACGCCGACCCGACAGACCGTTATAATCCAAGATCCGGCCCGGCACGAAAGAATCCAGCGAACGCATCTTGAAAATCGACGGGCTTTGCAACGGCAGCGTTTCGTAGCCCAGGATCACTTTGCGCGATATCGGCAGCCGTTCGAAACGTTCCAAAAGACCCTCGTCGAGCTCCGCCGCCTGCATGACTACGCACAGATTGTCGAAATCAAGACGACCGCTGCGCTCGAGCCATTTTTCCCTGGCCTCTTCGAAAGAGCGGTAATGCAGAAAATGGATCTTTATATCGGGTAGCGTGCCGTTTCCTTTCAGCATGCCGACGGGATAGCGACGCGCCCCCTCGTACGCATAGGGACATTCGCACAGTTCCGCCTGCGAATAATAGCGCAAATCCGCCACATAGTCGATAAAATCCCCGCAGGATTCGAAAAACAGATTGACCGTCGGGGAATTGAAACGCAGCCGCAGGTCGTGCGCCATAACACCGCCCACACAATCCAGCGAAAGGATCGACGGGGCGAGATTGGTCAATCGCCGCACCAGCCGTTTGCGGTAAAACGAATGCCTCACCGCGATTATCTTTTTACGCCACCAGGTTGTTATACCCGTTAAAAACCCCCGAGAGTTTCGTCCCATATATATACAAAATTATTACGCGATTCTTTCTACTATTATGTCCGTGTTTTCCCGCAACAGAGCCAACAATTGATTGTTGTCACTGCCGGGTTTGGCCTTGACCACCATCGTAACCCGGTAGGTTATTCCATCGCCGCCCACGACCTGCGGCACGACTTCGTACGACACGACCATATAACCGTCCGTCCGTATCCGGTCCAGCGTGTCCGCTACACCGGTCCGGTCCGATGCCGAAAATACGACCACCATCCGGCGCGATCCGAGCGAACGGAAAACCAAACTCAACCCCTCCAGCGCGACGAGCGTCAGGATCGTTGCGGCAAGAGCCAGCCACGACATTCCGGCGCCTGCGGTCAAACCGATACCGGCCGTAGCCCACAGACTCGCAGCCGTCGTCAGTCCCCGCACGATCTGGTGGTTGAAGATGATCGTACCGGCCCCGATGAAACCGATACCGCTCACCACCTGCGCCGCGATACGGCTCGGATCGAGCGACACGCCGTCATGCGTCAAAATCTCCGAAAAGCCGTACTGCGAAACGATCATCATGAGCGCACTCCCCAACGAAACGAGAAAATGGGTTCTGAAACCCGCCTCTTTCTCCCGGTACTCCCGGTCCAGACCGATTATCGTTCCGAATAGCGCAGCCAGTACCAGGCGCCAGACAAAATCCCATATCATCGTATTTTCCATCCCCGTCATCGTTCAATTTCGATAGGCAACTATTCATCCCTGTACCACGACCGCTTTCCTGCCGATTTCGGCGATCGGTCACAACTCTGCGGCCGTTTTTCAATACGGCCCCACCACACCTCACCTCACAAGGGAGTTCGAAGAAAAGTCGAAATATCGGTAGGTTTCGAACCTGTGCCGATCGGTACATCAAAATATATTATTTGTCTGCAAAGTTACTACAAAAAAGTGAAATGCGGAAAGATATAGTGATAGAATTGAGTTACAAGGGTTTTGGTTGAAGTG
>ENA-UEQI01000495-UEQI01000495.1-human-gut-metagenome-genome-assembly--contig:-NODE-495-length-15485-cov-20.104361_pt1 | contig 15485 bp, 11 predicted proteins | sample MGYA00242946_ERZ507945 | MGnify/ENA primary metagenome ERZ507945 (study PRJEB26167, sample SAMN06115467) | human gut metagenome | host: Homo sapiens | place: China:Guangxi | collected 2016-06-08... | reverse complement strand
TAACTCCAAAGGTTATGGAGATAACTCCAAAGCCTATGGAGATAGAAATAGAACGGCCGGAAAGCCTTAGCCTTCTTGGTAGAAAGCCTTAGGTCTGCCAATGAAAATACTTAGCTGTTTTCCCACCTGTCAGGTTGGGCCTCTCAGTAACACTATCGTTTGCCATAGGGGGGGATGGAGGCGGGGTATCACAAGGTGATAATGATTAGTATATAATAAGGTATAAGCTCTAAAAGAGCACAGACATTCCACGGCGGATATATTCTCTTTCCATATCTTCCGGTTTCAATATCTTATTGTCAAAGACCAGCAAGTCAATATCCAGTTTTACCACCCCTTGAGCCTTGTCTTCGGGAATCCGTCCGCTGCGTCGTTCCAATTCTTTAAACAAATCACGAACGGAATCGGGTGAAAGCGTAGTGCTGAATTTTGCCAGTTGATTGCTGAAAGGGGAGTGAAAGCCGCTGCCAACAGCTTCCGTTTCCATCATCTCGCCGAAATGAATGTCGGGAAACGTGGTGCGCAATGCTTCCCGTGCAACCGAGAGTTGCGCGTAACGGTTGGTATTAGAGCCCATACAAAGCAAACAATGGTGTTCGTCCATAACATTTATTGCATTAATGGTGCAAATGTATGAAATGTTTTTGTTACTTTTGCATGAATATATAAAAGAAATGCTACCATGAAATTTATTGGAATTATTCCTGCAAGATATGCCTCTACACGTTTTCCTGCCAAACCTCTGGCCGTCTTGGGAGGCAAGCCTGTGATTCAGAGAGTCTATGAACAAGTGTCCGGCATATTGGATGAAACATATGTAGCGACGGACGATGAACGCATTGAATCCGCCGTAAAAGCTTTTGGCGGAAAAGTGGTCATGACCTCCGTTCACCATAAAAGCGGCACAGACCGTTGCTATGAAGCGTATACCAAAGTAGGACGAGGATATGATGTGGTTGTAAATATCCAGGGTGATGAACCTTTTATTCAAAAATCACAGCTTGAAGCCGTGAAAGCTTGCTTTGAAGATCCTGCCACACAGATTGCGACTTTGGTGAAACCTTTCATCCCGGATGACGGGCTTGAAGCATATCAAAGCCGATCTTGAAGATAATCACCCCACCGGCAATACGGAAGCCATTGGTAGAAATACCGAAAAACTTAAAAAGAAACTGCCCGGCAAAGACAAATACCATTATTGTAATAAACGACACAATGGTGGCGCGACGTACGATAGACTGACGTTCCTTATCCGTCATACCATGAGTCATGGTAAGGAAGACAGGCATCGTTCCCAATGGGTTGGTCAATGTAAAGAATGAAGTGAAACAAAGTAAGGCAAAAGGCAGAAGCGTACTATCCATGATTATATCGTATTTTATGCAAAATTAAAACGCAACAAAAATACGACTTAATCCAGAAAACCTATAATAAATCCATTAATTCTTTCAAGGAATGTATGTGATAAGTGGGAAGAAAAGGGAAAGTAGTCCGTTCCGTCACATTGTAAAAAGCCTGATGCATCCCTACTCCGTGCGCTCCGGTTATATCCGCTTCCCAACTGTCACCAATCATCAAGGATTCGCGCAATTCGGATTGAGTGGCAGACAAGGCAAAATTAAATATTGCCGGCCAAGGCTTCAACACTCCGAGATCTTCCGAAAGAATCACTTTTTTGAAATACCCGTCCACTCCTGCCGACCGCATCTTGCATGATTGCAATTCACGGAATCCATTGGAAAGGATATAGAGGTTATATTTAGGAGCAAGATATTCCAATACCTCCTTTATCAATGAAGCGTCGAACTCATTCCAAAGGGCGAACATGGCTTCGTAAGCTTGGATTTCCTTTTCCAACCTCGCGTCCAACGCGGCAGCGTCTCCCTTGCAGCGCTTCACTTCCATACGCAGGGCACTCTCCTTATTCTTAATAATGGGGAGTGTACGCACGCGCACCTTCAGTTGCTTTTCGAGTTGCTGAAGCGAGGTTTTGTTATATTGAAACTTAATAGCCATTTTATTTACGATTTAACGATTTACGATTAGACGACTGAAGCTACTCAATTTCTCAATTTACAGATTTACAATTTCAGTAATATCAATCGTAAACCGTAAATCGTCTAATCGTACATTTATTTAGTTTGCTTTCGGCCAGAACTGGTCCACAAGCTCTTTCTTGATATTCACCTCTTCCGGACGGAAATACTTGCCGAACAGACTCCATGCCACATCGAGCATCTCTGTGGTATCGAGGTTGACATCGATGGCCAGTAGCTGGTTGGAGTAGTCCTTGGCAAAGGCAAGGGTACGTTCGTCGTAGTTCGTCAGGTCGAAACCGTTTTCAAGCTTGGTTTTGGCGTTGGCGGCATCGGCGTACAGACGTACGGCGGCATTCATCACCTGCGGATGGTCCTTACGTGTCTTTTTGCCCGTAACAAGCTGTTTCAGACGGGACAAGGAACGGAACGGGTCAACGATAACCTTACCGATGTCGCTGTCACGACGGAGGAACAACTGGCCTTCCGTGATATAACCCGTATTGTCGGGCACGGCATGCGTAATGTCGCCACCGGACAGAGTCGTCACCGCAATAATCGTGATGGAACCGCCGCTTGGGAACTGCACCGCCTTTTCGTATATCTTCGCCAAGTCCGAATAAAGGGAACCCGGCATGGAGTCCTTCGAAGGAATCTGGTCCATACGGTTGGACACGATGGCGAGCGCATCGGCGTAGGAAGTCATATCCGTCAGCAGCACCAGCACCTTTTCATTATTGTTTACAGCAAAATACTCGGCCGCCGTCAGTGCCATATCCGGAATCAGCAGACGCTCTACCGGAGGATTCTCGGTGGTATTCATAAAGCTGACGATACGGTCGAGCGCACCGGCATTGGAGAATACGTTCTTGAAGTAAAGGTAATCATCGTTCGTCATACCCATACCGCCAAGGATAATCTTGTCAGTCTCCGCACGCAGAGCCACATTCGCCATCACCTGGTTGAAGGGCTGGTCGGGGTCGGCAAAGAACGGAATCTTCTGTCCGGACACCAGCGTATTGTTCAAGTCGATACCTGCAATACCGGTTGCAATCAGTTCCGAGGGCTGCTTACGGCGCACCGGATTCACGGATGGACCGCCAATTTCCACCTCCTCGCCTTCAATGGCCGGACCACCGTCGATGGGGTCGCCAAAGGCGTTGAAGAAGCGTCCGGCAAGCTGCTCGCTCACTTTGATTGTAGGAGCCTTGCCCAAGAATACTACCTCTGCATTGGTGGGAATACCTTCCGTACCCTCAAACACCTGCAAAGTCACTTCGTCGCCGGCAATCTTCACCACCTGGGCCAGCTTGCCGTTTACGGTCGCCAACTCGTCATACCCCACTCCGGTTGCCTTCAGCGAACACGTAGCTTTCGTAATCTGAGTAATCTTGGTATATATTTTTTGAAATGCTTTTGTTGCCATCTATTTATTTACAATTTAGCAATTTACTATTTACTATTTACTATTTAAATCTCTGCCATCCTATTCTACTATTTTCCTATCTACAACCTCCGTACACCTGCATCCGCAAGGCAAATAGTAAATTGTAAATAGTCACATAGTACATCCTTAGGCTTTACGTTCCTCAACCAGTTCCTGCAACTGCTTATGGAACTTGTCGTATTCTTCCGACTTAAACTTCGAGTAGTTCATCTGCTTACAGATGTTAATCATTTTCTTGAAGTAATCCATTACTTCGTTGAAGTTGTCGAACTCAAATTCTGTATGACAGATTTCTATTACCATATTCAGAATCTCCTCCTGACGCTCCATCGGGGTCACGGCATCAATTTCATCAAAGGCATCCTGCTGCAGAATAACGAAGTCAATCAATTCCGATTTCCAGAAAGTCACGTGATACTCTACGGGCACACCGTCGTCACCCAAGATGTTGATTTGCTCGGCAATCTCCTTACCACGCTGCAAACGGGTCTTGATTTCATTCACCTTGCCAATCCACTCACCGTTGATGTGCTTGGTGATATACTCTTCAAATTCAGGGTATTCTATATATTTGGAATACGAGTCAATCGGGTTTACGGCAGGATAACGCTTCTTGTCGGCACGGTCTTGCTCAAGGGCATAGAAGCAGCGTGCCACCTTCTTCGTATTCTCGGTTACCGGCTCCTTCAAGTTACCACCGGCAGGCGATACCGTACCGATGAAAGTAATGGAACCGGACTCGCCGTTGTTCAGCTTCACATAACCCGCACGGCCGTAGAAGTTGGAGATGATGGAGGACAAGTCCATCGGGAAGGCATCGGGACCGGGCAACTCCTCCATACGGTTGGACATCTCGCGCAATGCCTGCGCCCAACGTGAAGTGGAGTCCGCCATCAGCAGTACCTTCAATCCCATGCTTCGGTAGTATTCTGCAATCGTCATAGCCGTGTAGACAGATGCCTCACGGGCAGCCACCGGCATAGCCTCTGTCATCTCTGTCTCGATAAATCCGGGTGCAACTGCATTGCATGTGATTCCTCTCGACGCAAGCTCCCTTGCCACACTTTTGGTAAGACCGATCACTCCGGCTTTGCTTGCACTGTAATTTGCCTGTCCTGCATTCCCCATGACACCGGAAACAGAAGAAATATTAATGATCTTACCGGATTTCTGTTTCAGGAAATAACGCGAAGCATGGCGGATCGTATGGAATGCACCTTTCAGATTCGTATCAAGTACTCTGTCAAAATCTTCCTCACTCATTTTCATGATCAGTCCATCTCTTGTGATCCCTGCATTATTGACCAGAATATCGAGGTGTCCATAGTTGTTTATGATCATTTCCATCATTTTTCCGCAGGCATCAAAATCAGAAACATCACATTGTACAGGCGCTGCCATTCCACCCTGTTTTATGATTTCTTTTACAGTCTGTTCTACTGCGGCAGCGCGGACTGCGCGCGCGTGGAGGGGGCGCTGGACCGTGCGCTGGCGGCGCTCCCGCGCGAGCGGGTCGCCGAGCCTGCGGTCGCCGAGCGTGTGGGCGCGCCCGAAACGGTGCGCGAGATCGTGGAGACGATGGACGTGACGCAGGCGAAGCTCGCCATGGGCTACCGCGCCGCGAGCGAGGACACGCCCGCGCTGCTGCTGGCGAACCTCATCTTCGGCGGCTACTCCAACTCCAAGCTGTTTCTGAACGTGCGCGAGAAGCTCTCGCTGTGCTACTATGCCTCGTCCGGCTACCACCGGTCCAAGGGCATCATTACGGTGTCGAGCGGCATTGAGGCGCAAAATTACGAGGTCGCGCGGCGCGAGATCGCCGCGCAGCTCGAGGCCGTGCAGAACGGCGACTTCGAACCGTGGGAGCTGGAGGGCGCGCGGAGCTGTATGCTCTCCTCGCTCCGCTCGCGCGAGGACAGCGCGGGCCGGCTGGAGGAATGCTATCTCGGACAGGCTGCGACGGGACTGTGGGAGGATACCGACGCGCTGATCGCGCAGCTCGAGGCCGTCACGCCCGAGCGCGTCGCCGAGGCGGCGCGGAGCATCCGGCTCGACACGGTCTATTTCCTCACCGGAAAGGAGGGCGCGGCGCAATGAAGTGGAACGAAACGAATTATCCCCGCATCGGCGAAACGGTGCTGCGGACCACGCTGCCGAACGGACTGACCGTCGCCGTTGTGCCCAAGCCGCTCTACCGCAAGCGCTACGCCTTTTTCACCACGCGCTACGGCGGCATGGATATGCGCTTCCGGCTCGACGGCGTGTGGCACGATACGCCCGCGGGCATCGCGCACTATCTGGAGCACAAGATGTTCGACACCGAGGACGGCAACGCTTTGCAGGTTCTGAGCCAGAACGGCGCGGAGCCGAACGCCTTCACCTCCAACGCGACGACCGCCTATTACTTCGACTGCACGGAGCACTTTGAGGAGAATCTGAGGATCCTGCTCTCGTTCGTCTCCGTCCCCTACTTCACGCAGGAGAGCGTGGACAAGGAGCGCGGCATCATCGGTCAGGAGATCCGCATGGTGGAGGATACGCCCGACTGGAGGGTCTACACCAACCTGCTCGAGTGCCTGTACCATTCCTCCCCCGCCCGCGTCGCCATCGCCGGCACGGTGGAGAGCATTGCGGAGATCACGCCCGAAACGCTCTACGCCTGCCACAAGGCGTTCTACGATCCGGCGAACATGATGCTGTGCGTCGTCGGCGACGTGAAGCCCGACGAGATCGCCGCCATCGCGGAGGAGATCCTGCCGGAAAGCCGCGGCGAGGTCATCGAGCGCGACTACGGGCAGGAGGATATGCGCGTCGTCGAGAAGTGCCGCCGCGAGGCGATGGAGGTCTCGATGCCGCAGTTCCTCGTCGGCTTCAAGTGCCCTCCCGCAGCGGACGGCGCGGCGCTGATGCGGCAGGACATCATCGCGGACATCGCCTGCGACATCCTGCTCGGCGATTCCTCGCCGCTCTACCAGCGGCTCTACGACAAGGGGCTCATCAACGGCAGCTTCGGCGGCGGCTTCGACCAGCTGCCCGGCATCGCCTATCTCTACGCGGGCGGCGACAGCGATGCGCCCGAGACGGTCGTGCGCGCCATTCTGGACGAGGCGCAGCGCCTCGCGCGCGAGGGCGTGGACGAGGCGTTCTATCAGCAGATCCGCCGCGCGAGCTTCGGCTCGACGCTGCGCGCGCTCAACAGCTTCGAGAACATCGCCGTATCCGTCGCGGACGGCGCGTTCCGCGGCTTTGATCCCTTCCGCTTCCCCGAGGTGTACGATTCCGTCACCCGCGCGGATGTGGAGGCGTTTCTGCGCGAGAGCACCGTCGAGGAGCGCAGCGCGCGGGCCATTCTTATCCCCAAGAAGGAGGGAGCTTCCCACTGAGTTATCCCAACGCAGACATCAGCTTTCCCGGGCTGTTCGGCGACTGGCGCTTTACCCTCTCGCCCAAGCTGCTCGACATCGGCAACGGCATCTACTGGTACGGCGTGCTCATCGCCGCGGGGCTGCTCATCGCCCTGTGGTTCTGCATGAAGCGCGCGCCGCGCTACGGTCTGACCGAGGACGACGTGATCGACACCGTGCTTTGGGCCATCCCCTTTGCCATCGTCGGCGCGCGGGTCTACTATGTGCTCTTTTACCTTGACCAGTTCCGCCTTGCGGACGGTAGCATCGACTGGGCGGAAACCTACCGCATCTGGGACGGCGGGCTTGCCATCTACGGGGCAGTCATCGCGGCATTTTTGACCGCGTGGCTCGTTTGCCGAAAAAAGCAGCTCAGCCTTTGGGCGCTTGCCGACTGCTGCGTGGCGGGCTTTTTCATCGGACAGGCCATTGGCCGCTGGGGCAACTTCTTCAACCGCGAGGCCTTCGGCGGCATGACCGAGTTGCCGTGGCGGATGCGGCTGTGGATCAGCGGCACCTACTATATCGACGTGCATCCGACGTTCCTGTATGAGAGCCTTTGGAACGTCGCGGGGCTGCTGCTCCTCTGCCTTGTGGTGGACAAGGCGCGGCGCTTCGACGGGGAGAACACCTGCTTCTACTTCCTCTGGTACGGCATCGGGCGCTTCTGGATCGAGGGGCTGCGGACCGACAGCCTGTATCTCTTCAATCTGACGCTCTTCGGCGAGCGCGTGCGCGTGTCGCAGGCGCTGAGTCTGGTGATGGTCGTTCTCACGGCGGTCATCCTGCTGAAGAACCGCAGCGCCGATCCCGCGCGGATGTTCGTCAACCGCCGGCTCGACGGGCAGGCGACCGTCCTGCCCGATCGGAGCGAGGAGCGTCCCATCGCGGACGGTCCCGCGGAGGCGGATCGCCCGGCGAAGGCGCCCGCAGAGGGCGCCGCCGGCGGGGAAGCGTCCGCGGAGGGCGCCGCAGAGCCGGCGGACGGCGGAGACAACGGCTGAGAGCCTATTGAATAAACGGAAGGACCGCGAGCGCGGTCCTTCCGTTTTGCTTTGCTGTTTTATGGTTCGCTCTGCGCGGCGGCGAGCTTTTTGGCCTTCCTCCGCTCCCGGCGGTGCGTCAGGTCGTCGATGACGCAGTAGTACACGGGAGTGAAGAGCAGCGTGATGACGGTCGAGACGAGCATACCGGCGATCATGGTGGTGCCCATGTCGCTCATCATCTCGTTCATCTTGCCGGTCATGCCGAGCGCCGTCGGCACGAGAGCGAGGATGGTGGTGAGCGTGGTCATCAGCACGGGGCGGATACGCAGCGGGCAGGCGTGGAGAATGGCCTCCTCGCGCGTCTCGCCGCGGTCACGGCGCTGCTTGATGTAGTCCACGAGGACGATGGAGGCGTTGACCACCGTACCGGCAAGCATGATGAGGGAGACGAGCGAGATCATCGAAAGGTCCTTGCCTGTGAGCGGCAGCGCGAAGAGCGCGCCGGCAAAGGCGATGGGCAGAATCATCATGATGATGACCGGCATGACGAAGGACTCGAACTGCGAGGCCAGCACGAAGTACACAAGGCCGACGGAGACGATGAGCGCAAGGCCGAGGTCGGAGAAGTTCTCCATCATCTCCGCGTAGCCACCGGCAAGCTCGGCGGTGTAGCCGCCGGGGAGGGTGTAGCCCGCGAGGATGGCGCGGATGCTCTTGGCCATGGCGCTCGTGTCGCCGTCCGCAGCGTCACCGGAGATGGTCACCTGACGGGACTGGTTGTAGCGCGTGATGGTCTGCGGGGACATGACGACGCTGACGTCGGCAATGCTGCCGAGCGGCACGCTGCCGCCGGTCGGTGTGGAGATCGCCATGGAGCGCAGGGCGTCCAGACTCTCCTCCGCGCGGCCGTCGCCGCGCACGACCACGTCGACCTCCTTATTGTCGATGGTGACGGTGGTGGCGGTGGTTCCGGTCAGGCCGGAGCGCACCGCTGCGGCGACGCTGTAGGCGGTCAGGCCGTACTGCGAGCACGCCTGACGGTCCGCGGTCACCTTGACCTGCGGCACCTGCTCGGCGACCGTGGAGGAAACGTCCACCGCGCCGGGGATCGCCGCGATCTGCGCGGTGAGGTCATCCGCGATCATCTTGAGCGTGGTGTAGTCCTCGCCCGTGATGTTGACGCTCACGCCGCTGCCGCCCATCATCGCGCCCATGTCGTAGGCCGAGCAGGTGATCTCGCAGCCGGCGACGTCATAGGTCGCGTCGCGCAGGGCGTTGGCAATGTCGGTCGCGCTGCGGTCACGCTCGCCCTTGTCGGTGAGGTTGAGCACCAGGCTGGCGCTCTGACCGCTATCAGCGGTGTAGTAGTAGCTTGCAAGCTCGGGGATGGTCTCCTCGGCAATGGCGGCGACACGCTCCGCCATCGCCGCCGCCTGCTCGACCTTTGAGCCGATGGGCATGGAGACGGTCACGGTGACCATGCCCTCGTCCATCTCGGGCAGGAGCACCATTTTGGTGTTCAGGCAGGCGGCGAGGAATACCGCGACGAGGGCGACGGACACCAGCACGCCGCGCTTGAGGTGATGCACATAGTAGTCGAGCTTTTTCACATACCAGTCCATGAGCTTCTGCGCGCGGCGTCCGCCCTTCTGCGCCCTTTGCAGGGCGTCAAGATGCACCTTGCTCTCGTCGAGCAGGAAGTAGCACAGCAGCGGCACGAGCGTCACGGCGACAGCGAGCGAGCCGAGAATGAGGAAGGCGATGGTCAGGCAGAAGTCCTTAAAGATCTGACCCGCGATGCCGCCGGTGAGGCCGAGCGGCAGGAACACCGCGACGGTGGTGAGGGTCGAGGCGGTCAGCGAGAGCGTGACCTCCTTCGTGCCCTCGACGCAGCTGGTCATGCGGTCGTGTCCCTCGGACGCCCAGCGGTAGATGTTTTCGAGCACGATGATGGAGTTATCCACGATCATGCCGACGCCCATGGCGATGCCGCCGAGGCTCATCATGTTGAGCGTCAGGTCGCAGACGTACATCAGCACGAACACCGCGAGGATGCACACGGGCATGGAGACCGCGATGGTCATGGTCGCGCCGCCGCGGCGCAGGAACAGCCACACCACGAGCGCCGCAAGCACGACGCCGAGGATGATGCCCTCGAGCGCGGCGTCGACGGCGACGTTGATGTACTCGCTCGCGACGTAGGGGATGGCGTAGTGGATGGAGCCGTCCTTCGCCGCCAGCTCCTCCATCGCCGCGGCCACCGCCTCGGCGGTCTTAACCTCGTTCGCGCCGGAGCGCTTGCTGACCTGTAGGATGATGCCGGGCGTACCGTCCATCGCGGCGATGGCGTCGCGGTCGGAGGTCTCGAAGGCGACGTCGGCGACCTCGCCGAGGCGCACCGTGCCGCCGGTCTGGAGCGGGATGTTGATGTTGGCGACCTCATCGACCGTGGAGAGCTGCGCGTCGGTGGTGACGGAGAGCTTCTGGCTGCCGTTGTAGACCTCGCCGGCGGGATAGAGCAGGTTCTCCGCCTGCAGGATCTGCGTGATGTAGCTGGTGGAGAGGCCGTAGCCCGCGGCGCGCTGCGCGTCGAGCGTCACGGTGATCTGACGCTCCACACCGCCGGAGACGGAGACGGACGCCACGCCGTCGATGCGCTCGAGCGCGGGTGCGACCACATTCTCCGCCTGCTGCTGGAGGGCAGCGAGGTCGTCGCCGAGGAGGCCGACGATGGCGCTCGGCATCATCTCGGACACGTTGATGTTCAGAATGACGGGAGAGCCGCAGCCGTCGGGCAGGCTGAGCGCGTCGAACTTCTCGCGCAGCTTGGTCGCCGCGATGTCCACGTCGGTGTTCTCAACGTACATGATCTGGATGGTCGAGATGCTGTCGGCGCTCGAGGAGGTGACAGAGTCGACGCCGGGCACCGACATGATGGCGGACTCGAGCGGGCGCGTGACGAGCTGCTCGATGTCCTCAGGGCCCGCGCCGTTGTAGTAGCAGTACACATAGGCCGCGGGGTACTCGATGTTCGGCAGCAGCGCCATCTGGAGCTGGGTGGTGTAGACCACGCCGAACACGGCGATCATAATGACCGCGAGCAGCGTTGTGACCTTATGTCTGATGCAGAATTTTGCAATGTTCATGGAGCTTATCCCTCCACGACGCGCACGGCGTCGCCGTCGGAGAGGTACTGCTGGCCCACGGTGACGAGCTGCTCGCCCGCGTCAAGACCGCTCGTGACCTCGGTCATGCCGCTGCCGGTGAGGCCCGTGGTGATGTCGACGCGCTTTGCCGTGTCGTTCTCGACGATAAAGACATACTGCCTGTCGCTGCTCGTGAGGATGGCCTCGCTCGGCACGACGACCGCGCTCTCGCTCACGGCGGTGTGGAAGGTGACGTCGGCAAACATACCGGAGAGCAGGCCCTCGACCTCCGCGGGCACCGTGACGGTGACGGTGTAGAGCTTTGTCACCTGATTGGCGGTCTTTTCGACGGAGCGGATCACGCCCTCAAATTCGGCGTCCGCCGCGCTGACGCGGACCGTGACCGTGTCGCCGATGGCGAGCTTGGGCACCAGCGCCTCGGAGACCATGACGGTGACCTTCATCTGTTCCGCGCCGTCGATGACGGCGACGGCGTAGCTGGGCGAGACCATGCCGCCCTCGCTCGCGGTGAGCGAGGCGAGCACGCCGTCCACCGGCGCGATGACGTTGCCATGGCTGTCGATGTTCTCCATCGCGAGGGCAAGCTGCTCGTAGCTCGACTTCGCGCTCTGCATACTCGCTTCAAGCTGGGCGAGCGTGGAATCGCGCTGCGCCTTGGTGGAGAGGTATTGCAGCTCCATCTGGTCGACCTCCGACTGGGAGGCCGCGCCGATCTCGAAAAGCGCCTTGGTGTCGTTCCAGTTTTTTTCGTACAGGGCGACCTGACGGTCGAGGATGTCCTTCTGGGCGCTGTAGCTCGACGCGGCGCTCGTGTAGCCGATCTCCGCCGCGCGGTACTGCGCGAGCGAGCTTTCCATGTCGAGCGAGCAGATCACGTCGCCCGCCTTGACCGCGTCGCCCGCCTCGACATAAACGGCGGTGCATTTGGCCGTGGCCGTGACGTAGACGCTCGTTTCGCTGCCGGCGGTCACCTGACCGGAGACCGTGTTCTCCGAGGCGATGTCCTGCGCCTCGACCGTCTGCACCTGCACGGCGACACCGGCGGGCGCGGTGACGGTCTCTTCCTTTTTGCAGCCCGCAAGGCTCAGCGCCAGCGCGAGCGCCAGCAGCAGGGAAATCGTTTTCTGTTTCATCGTTTCAGCCCTCCTCAGCCGGCCAGCAGGCCGTAGTCCACGGCCCAGCGATAGTTGTTGTATGCGGTGAACAGGTCGCGCTCCGCGCCGGAGACGGTGTCCTGCGCGGTGTAAAGCTCGTCCTCTGCCGTATGCAGGGCGTTCTCGGAGATCGTGCCCTGCTCGTACCTGAGCTGTGCGGCCGCGAGGTCGCTGCGCTCGCACTCGAGCGAGACCTTCGCCGCATTCAGCGCGCTCGCGTAGCTCTGCACGCTGTCATAGAGCGAGCGGAAGCTCAGCTCGAAGTTCTGCACGGCGGCGTTGTAGGTGTACTGCGCCGCCTGCCACTGGTGCTTGACGGCAATATACTCATAATTGTCCTTGTTGTAGCCGAGATCGCCCGCCTTGTCTTTGTATTCCTCGTCCGCGTCCTCGAGCGTGAGCTTGGCGGCGTAGAGATCATAGCTCGCCGCCTTTGCCTTTTCCAGGTCCTTCTCCACATCCATGGCGGCAAGCTGCTCTGCGGTCACCCCGGGAAGCGCATTGAGCGTGAGCGGCGCGGTCAGCTCCTCCCCGATCATGGCGTTGAGCTGACGGCGCAGCTGTGCGACGGCGGCATCAAGCGCCGCTTTTCCGCTCTCCACCTGCGCCTTGCCCGCTTCCGTCTGCTGAAGCGTCATGGCGCTGACCTGACCGAGCTCATAGCGCAGCTTCACTTCCACGATCGTGCGGTCAAGCGCCGCGGTCTGTCTCGTCAGCGCGGCGGACTGCTCCTCCAGTGACAGAAGATTCACATAAAGGGATTCCCCCATCGCCGTAAGAGAATCCTGCATATTTCGCAGCTGGCGGACGAGGTCGGCGTTGTCCTGCTGGAGCTTGCCCTCCTTGATGTCGTCGAAGGTCTTGCGCAGGGCGTCGTAGCGCTGTGTAAGGGTCTCATAGGTGTAGCTCTCGCCCTGTCCCATCTGGATCAGACCCCACTGGGCGGAGGCGATACTGTTGAGGCCGTTGCGCAGGTCCTCGTACATCTTGTCATAGTCCAAGCACTCGATCGCGGCGACATTCTCCTCGAGCGAGAGAAGGGTGTAGTTTCCTGTGCGCATACGCGCGCCGAGGTTTTCAAAGCTCAGCGTGCCTGCCGCGTCCGGCGTGGTCTGCGCGGTCTCCTCCGCGGCGGTTTTCTCTTTGTCCTGTTCATCTGCCAGCGCGCCGACCGCCAGCGCTGAGAGCATGGCGAGGGCGAGCAGCAGAGCCGTCCATCTTTTCTTCATTTGCGGTGTCCTCCTTCGGGTACGGCAGCGCTGCCGTTTTTGATGATCTCAATGCGCCCGCGCATCCGCTCGCGCTCGAGCGCGAAGCTCTCCGGCTTTTTCAGCGTGCGGGCGATGGCGCAGGCAAGCGCTCCCACGAGCAGGGTGAATACGTCGTCCACAAAGCCGTCCTCCTGCGTGCGCAGGAGCGTGGGGTCGATGTGCTCGAGGAGCTTCTGCGGGCAGAGCTCCCCCGCCGCGCGCTCAAAAAAGAGCTGCTGCACGTCCATATTGACGTTCAGGCTCAGCAGGGCAAAGGCGCGGGAAAACGCCGGCGTGATGCAGCCGCTCGGGGCGACCATGGCGTCGAGCAGCGCGAGCGGCATGGCAAAAAGGTCTCCGCCCGAGCGCTCGAGCGTATCATGGAACAGATCGAGAAACTGGTCGCGGATCTCGTCGATGAGGGTGAGGAACAGGTCGTTCTTATCCTCGAAATACTGGTAAAAGCTGCCGCGCGGGATGCGCGAGGTCTGCACGATGCGGTTGATGGACGCCTCGGCGTAGGGCACGGCGGTAAATTCGCTCCACGCGCCCTCCAAAATGCGTGCTCGCTTCTCCTCCGGCAATCGGAAAAAGGTATCGGTCGGCATAGGCCCCTCCTGTATGACAAGCTGTCGTAAAATGACAATCTGTCATATATTATACGAGCACTTCCCTACTCTGTCAATAGGTCAAATCGTTAAGAAATCATGGATGGTTAAGTATATCTAACCGCATTTCGTCGAAAAGCGCCGTCCGTGGGACGGCGCTTTCGTCTCAGCCGATGCCGCCGAGGAGCGCGCCCGCGATGAGCGCGAGCAGCGCGCAGGCGCAGTAGACGTATTTGCTCAGAGGATAGAACCACGCGCCGATGGGCTTGCCCGCGCCCTTGTTGACCGCGGCAAGGACGAAGTCCTTCCCCGCCACCCAGAAGAACAGGATGCCGGCCAGCAGCGCGCCGAGCGGGCAGATGTAGATGGACACCACATCCATCCAGTCGGAGACGATGGCCTGAATGCACAGCGACACCGCCGTGCCGATCACGGCAATGACTGCGACCGCCGCCACGCGCTTGAAGTGCAGCTTATCCTGCAGCGCCTCGACCGAGACCTCGTAGAGGTTCACAAGCGAGGTGAGCCCCGCGAAGAGCACGCAGAGGAAGAACACCAGCCCGATCACGCGCCCTCCGGGCATCCCGTTGAACACGTTCACGAGGAAAATGAACATCAGTCCCGGGCCGCCGTCGGAAAGGTCCGCGCCGCCTGCCGCCATCGCGGGAATGATGACGAGCGCCGCCAGCAGCGCCGCCAGCGTATCGAACAGCGCCACATTGCGCGCGGCGGAGGGGATCGACTCGTCGTCCGAGAAGTAGGAGCCGTAGATCACCGTGCCGTTTCCCGCCACGGAGAGCGAGAAGAACGCCTGACCGAAGGCGTAGATCCACAGCTTCGGGTCGGCAAGGCCCACGGGGTCGAGGGTAAAGATGTAGCGGTAGCCGTCGCCCGCGCCGGGCAGCGTCGCAATGTAGACGCCCAGTCCCGCAAAGAGAAAGAACAGCACAGGCATCATGACCTTGTTCGCCCGCTCGATGCCGCCGCCCACGCCGAAGGCCATGATGGCGAAGTTGACCGCCAGCGCGATCACCAGCCAGAAATTATTGCCCCAGCCGCAGGCCGTGCCGTTGAAGCGGTCGACGATGACATTCATATTCTGTCCCATGGCAAAGAGTCCGCCGTCGAGCGCCAGCGCAAAATACTTGAAGATCCAGCCCACCACGCAGCTGTAGCCGATGGCGAGCGCCAGCGAGCCGAGCACTGGGATATAGCCGACCGCCTCGCCCGTGCTGCGTCTGCCGCGCAGGGCAGCCGCCTGCCCGAACGCGCCGATGGGGCCGGAGCGGGTGGAGCGGCCAAGCGCCATCTCGCCGATGATGCCGGTCGAGCCGATCAGAAGAACAAAGAGGAAATACGGCCGATGCGCGTGACAGGGGATATGTAATGCTCGACGGTCAGCGTATAGACAATGTGAAAGGATTCTATAAAAT
>ENA-UEQI01000491-UEQI01000491.1-human-gut-metagenome-genome-assembly--contig:-NODE-491-length-15534-cov-8.540920_pt1 | contig 15534 bp, 12 predicted proteins | sample MGYA00242946_ERZ507945 | MGnify/ENA primary metagenome ERZ507945 (study PRJEB26167, sample SAMN06115467) | human gut metagenome | host: Homo sapiens | place: China:Guangxi | collected 2016-06-08... | reverse complement strand
GTTGGCTGTGGGGTTGGCAGACACCGATCATTAAGAGGATATGGTCATGTAGCATGACATTGCTTTCTGGGGGGTACATGACACCATGGCTTTTGCACTGAGATACAAAAATATCCATAAGTTTCTTATTGTTCGGACTATTGCAGATATAAGAATTTCCAAAGGTACGGATATATTTTTCTTTCATTCCCGGAAAATGCTCGTCAAGCTTCTTGTAAAAATACTCTCTGTCGCCCTCACGGAGAGTGACCCCGAAGCTAAAGCATATTATCCCCTTAACGCCTGCATCAAAGCACATATCCAATATGCGGCGTAAATTTTCTTCCGTATCGTTTATAAAAGGCAGAATAGGCGTGAGCCACACGACAGTTGGGATTTCACGCCGCTGAAACTCTTTCAGCACCTCGTATCGCCCTTGAGTGGTGCAAACATTCGGCTCTAGTATCCTGCAAAGCTTTTCGTCAGCCGTTGTAAGGGTCATTGCAATGACCGCCTTGCTCTTTTGGTTTATGCGCTGGATTATATCAATATCACGGAGAATTTTGTCAGACTTTGTGATAAGCGTGACACCAAAGCCGTATTTTTCTATTGCCATAAGGCTTTTCAGCGTGAGCTGTACTGTCATTTCAAGTGGCATATAAGGGTCGCACATTGCGCCCATGCCTATCATGCACCTGCGGCGTTTGCGTTTGAGGGCTTCTTCGAGAAGCTCCACGGCGTTTTCTTTTATTTCGATATCTTCAAAATCATGCTGCATATTATAGCATACCGAGCGGCTGTCGCAGTAAATACAGCCGTGCTGACAGCCACGATATAAATTCATGCCGTTTTTAAGCGAGAGTATACCTTTTGCTGTTGTGAAGTGCATAGCTTTTCCCTCCATGATTTATTACTAATATTATAGCACATATGTTCCACAAAGTCAAGGCTTGAAAATCGCCGTCAAAGGTGCTATAATGGATAAAAAGCCCAAAGGAGCGTTGAAAATGAGAAATATACCTACAGATATTTACATAGAAAATGGAGCGGTAAAAAATCACGGGGGCGAAGTAGCGGAACTTGGCAAAAAAGCCATGATAGTCACAGGCAGACATTCTTCTGCGGTGAATGGTTCTCTTGATGATGTCAAGGCAGTGCTTGAAAGTCAGGGCATTGGATATGTGATATATAATGATATTGAGGAAAACCCGTCTGTGGAAACTGTTTACACAGCGGCAACGGCGGCGGTAAAATACGGCGTGGATATGTTCGTGGCAGTGGGCGGAGGTTCGCCAATGGACGCAAGCAAGGCGATATCAATGCTTGCTAAGAATGGGATAGTTTGCGAAAATGCCGAGTTTTCCGAAAGCGAGAGCGTTGTAAAAGCTGAAAAGTGTGAGCTTTCAGACAGCATTGCCAAGGTGGAGGAGCTTTTGTACACTCCTGCGAAACTACCTTTTTACCCTATAGTCTGCGTGCCTACCACCTGCGGAACAGGCTCGGAGGCTACACCTTATTCTATCCTGACTTCCCACATCAAGCAGACCAAGAAATCTATTGCCCACAAAATTTTTCCGTCACTTGCATTGGTTGACTACAGCTATCTTAAAACCTCCTCATACAGCGGTATGAAAAGCACCTGTGTTGACGCACTTGCTCACATGATAGAGTCACGGCTCAACACCAACGCAAATGCGTTCAGCCGTGCATATGCAGAGGAGGGCATGAAGCTTTGGGCAAGCTGTAAGGGCTGTCTTGAAACAGAGGAGAGATTTGCTCAAATGACCGATGATGAGTTCTCAACCTTCATGCAGGCATCAGTGCTTGCAGGCATGGCGATAGCCTACACAGGCACAAGCATACCTCACGGTCTGAGCTATACTTTGACCTATGAAAATGGCGTACCCCACGGCAAGGCAGTAGGCGTTTTTCTGTCAGGCTTTTTGAAAAAATATGGTGACAGCATCGAAGCTGAGTATGTTGTAAAACAGCTTCTTGGCTTTGACGATATCGACGCTTTCAGGGATTATATCAGGACGCTTTTTGGCAAGCTTGATATGTCAGAGGAGCTTTGGAAGAAGGACAGAGACGGAATACTTGCCAACCCTGCCAAGCTTAAAAATTATCCTTTTGAGCTTACGGCAGATGTGCTTGACGATTACGTTCACTATTATAACGCATAAAAAAAGCTGTCAGGGCGGTGTCTCTGACAGCTTTTTCTTATTCGAGTATGTAATTTTTCACAAGGGGATAAATGGCTTTGTAGCCCTCCTCTTTAATGTGTACGCCTTCGTAGGTGTATTCTTTTTTTAGTCTGCTTTTTTCGTCTTTCAGGGGAGCGTTTACATCAATATACTTTGCATCCAGTTTGTGAGCAAGCTTTTTTACCTCTTCATTTGCAATGTCTATCTTTTCATTTGTTCGCACTCTAAGACAGCCTTTTGTTTCCTCGGTTGCCGCCTCGGGATTAACAGGATAATACGCCATGAGATATATCTTCACATCTGGTACTCTCTTGATAGTTTCACGAAGAATGTACTCATAATTTTTCATGACCGTTGACATTTCTATCCGTGAGTCGCTCAAATCGTTAGTGCCGATGTTGATAAAAAGCTTAGTAGGTTCAAGGTCAAGTATGCATACGTCCATTACCTTTATAAGCTCGTCAGTGATAAAACCGCCGATACCACGATTATAAACAGTGACAGGCAACTTATCCTCAGCCGCAAACTGCTCGATAGGGAACATCTCCATAAGAGATGAGCCTGCAAAAAGCACGCTGCCTTTCTTAATATCTTTGTTCATTTTTCTGTAGCGTTCAACTTTGTATTCCTTTGTCCAAACTATTTCTTCGCTCATAAAGCTCACCTTTCTGATTTACATCTTCGCAAGCCTGTCTATCTCTGCAAGTTCAGCTTCTGTGAAGTCAAGGCGGTCAAGACAGCCTATGTTTTCCGTTATCTGCTCAGGACGGCTTGCACCGATAAGCACAGTGGTGACAGCCTTGTTATGAAGCACCCATGAAAGTGCCATTTGCGAAAGGGTCTGTCCCCTCGAAGCGGCGATATCATTAAGCTTGTTGAGCTTTTCTATCATTTTGTCGTTAAGCTCATTGCCTATCCATGTTTCGCCTCTGCCTACCCTTGAATCTGCCGGTATGCCTTTTAGATATTTGCTTGTAAGGAAGCCCTGATACAGCGGCGAGAACACTGCAATGCCAAAGCCCTCAGAAAGTGCAAGGCTGTCAAGCTTATCGTCCTCTATCCAGCGGTTGAGTATGGAATATGAGGGCTGATTGATAATAAAAGGAGTTCTGAGTTCACGGAAAATTTTCAGCATTTCGGCTGTGTCGGCTCTGTTGTAATTTGATATGCCAACATAAAGCGCCTTGCCCTGCCTTACTGCATTGTCAAGTGCAAGGGCAGTCTCTTCAAGAGGCGTTTCGGGATCTCTTACATGGTGATAGAAAATGTCAACATATTCAAGTCCCATTCTTTTTAGAGATTGGTCAAGGCTTGCCGTGAGATATTTTCTCGAGCCGTTTCTGTCACCGTATGGACCTGCCCACATTTCATAGCCAGCCTTGGTGGAAATGCACATCTCGTCACGGAACTCTCTCATGCCACGGTCGAGTATCCTGCCGAAGTTTTCCTCTGCCGAGCCGTTGTAGGGATTGCCATAGTTGTTTGCAAGGTCAAAATGTGTGATACCGCTGTTGAACGCAGTGTGTACCATTCTTTCCATGTTCTCAAAATTGTTTTTCAGGCTGAAATTCTGCCAAAAGCCCAAAGACAACGCAGAAAGCTTAAGCCCGCTTTTTCCACAGCGGTTGTATATCATTTTGTCATATCTTTTATCGTCAGGTATAAACATTTCAAAAAACCTCCTATATAATCGTGTTAGTGCATAAATTATCCCACTTACTTTTATGATTATAGCATATTGTATTATCTATGTCAATGTGCTATAATTGAATAAGTTATATGATAAAAAATATGTGTGTAATGCACAATAAATGGAAAGATAATAATATGAGAAATGATATGAACAGAAGAATTATCGCTGCTGTATGTGCAGTAGCCATGACGGGAGCAATACTCACAAGCTGTGCTAAAGAAACAGGGAAAAGCTCAAAAGCAGAGAGTAGTTATGCTGAATCTCAGGCTGTGACAACAACGGCTGAGCCTGTTGTAACTCTCCCTGCCACCACAAAACAGGTGATAAACTCTGAACCTGCTACTTATGAAAGCCTGAGTGCTGACAAGGCTGAAAAAGAAAGCTTTAAGAAAAAGATACGATCACAAAGCAAGATACCTGTTATAAGCGTCACGACTGCCCCTGACGATATGATAGCTTCAAGGGAGAAGTATACTTCCTGCGTGGTGGACGTTTTCAATTGTGATGAAAAATTGGAGATAAACGAAGCCTCAGCAGGCATAAAGGTAAGAGGAAATTCAAGCGCATATTACGGCGATGTTAGTCAGATCCTTGCAAACAAAGTGCCTTATAGGATAAAATTTGATAAAAAGACAAATATGCTTGGGCTTAATAACGGCGCAGAGTGCAAAAGCTGGGTGCTGTTGAAATCAGATTGGGATCTAATAAGAAACGATATCGCATTCCGTTTTGGCAGAACTATCATGGGTGACAGCAATTTCTGCTCAGACGGTCAGCTTGTTCACCTCTATGTGAACGAGGAGTTTCAAGGCGTTTATGAGCTTTGCGAACAGTGTCAGATAAATCCAAACAGAGTGGATATCTCCGAGCCTGCGGAGGGCTACACCGACACTGATATAGGCTATTATCTTGAACTTGACAATTATGCAACAAGCGATGAGGATAACCATTATATAAGCATGGACTATGAAAATGCCACTGTCACCGATATAAACGGCGAAACAAGGCAGTTCGTTCCTGCGGAATATTCTATCAAGAATGACCTCTATTCGCAAAATCAGATAGACTTTATTGACAAGTATCTCAACAATCTGTTCAAGATAGTTTATGAAGCCTGCGAGAACGGCAAGTATTATAAATTTGATGAAAATTATGACCTTGTTGACTCTGATGTTACCACCGCTGAGGAAGCCGTTTCTAATGTTATGGATATAGACTCAGTGAGAGATATGTATATTCTTTATGAGATCGTACATGACTATGACTGTGGTGAGGGAAGCTTCTATATGTGCGTCGATCTTTCAAAGGACAGTAAATGTCCTAAGCTGAAATTCACTTCTCCTTGGGATTTTAACTGGGCATATAATGACAGCACTGAGAAATATTATGCTGGTGCTTTCACAGACAAGAATTTTGTGGCTAAAAAAGGTGACCGTTCAAACCCATGGTTTATCGTTCTTTGTAAGCAGGATTGGTTTATGGCTACTGTCAAGGAAAAGTGGACGGAGATGAGCCGGGAGAAGCTTTTACAGGGCTGTATAAAAACAGAGCGTGAATATCTTAAAGAGTATGACGCCGACCTTAGAAAAGGCGAAGAGTGGGGTCCTGACTCTGCGGAGGATCTTTTCAATTGGATCGAAAACCGCATTTATTGGCTCAATAGTCAGTGGAAAATAAAGTCTGACGCAAGTAACAGTGCTTCTTAAATGATAAATTTTATTCAATTAAGGCAATACCGCACAAAGATTGTGCGTCAGATGCGTAGTCAGATTTTTTTGTCAGATTGCACAAAAATTCCGCAGGCATACTGCCGTATGTCAAGGGATTTTTGTGTGATATGACGGAAAATCTGCAAGCAGATGGCGTGCAAAGCCGTCAGGCGGGCTTTGTGCGGTGTTGCCTTAATAAATCAGGCTTGAAAAATGCTGTAAAATCGGTATAATAAGATAGTATCCCCATATTGAAAGGAGGAAATGTCTGCAACGCAGGCATAATAAAATATGATGGAAAAATTATTCAAGCTGAAAGAAAATCACACCGATGTTAAAACTGAGATAATGGCGGGCGTGACGACTTTCATGACCATGGCATATATCCTTGCCATAAACCCGAGCATTCTCGGCAGTACGGGCATGGATCCTACAGCCGTACTTCTTGCTACCTGTATCGCCTCTGTTATTGGAACAGTGTGCATGGGACTTATGGCAAATCTGCCTTTTGTGCTTTCCGCAGGCATGGGACTTAACGCTTACATGGCTTACACTGTTGTGGCAGGCTACGGCTATCCATGGCAGGTTGCACTGCTGGCGGTTTTTGTCGAGGGTATAGTTTTCATCGTGCTTTCTCTTACAAACGTCAGAGAAGCCATTTTCAATGCAATACCTGTGGTGCTGAAAAAAGCGGTGTCCGTTGGCATCGGTCTTTACATTGCCTTTATCGGACTTCAGAATGCCGGACTTTGCGTTGACAGTTCAGCCACTCTTGTTACCATAACAGGCTTCCGCAAGAATTTCACAACTTCGGGCATATGTGCGCTTCTCACTATCGTGGGACTTTTCATCACTATTATCCTATATATCAAAAAAGTCCGTGGCTCTATTCTTATGGGTATAGTGGCAACATGGGTAATAGGCATGATATGTCAGCTTGTAGGACTGTATGTTCCTGACGCTGAAAGCGGCTATAACTCACTTTTTCCTACAATGTCGCTTACGGATTTTTCAAAGCTTGGCGAAACATTTGGTCAGTGCTTTAAGGTGGATATGCACAGTATTGGCATCTTCAATTTTATAGTCGTGGTATTCTCTTTCCTGTTCGTTGACCTTTTCGACACTTTAGGCACTCTTATCGGCGTATGTTCAAAGGCAGATATGCTTGATGAAAAGGGCAGACTTCCGCAGATAAAGCCTGCGCTTCTTGCTGACGCCGTTGCCACAACAGCAGGCGCAGTTCTTGGTACTTCCACCACCACAACATTCGTTGAGTCCTCAGCAGGCGTTGCCGCAGGAGGCAGAACAGGTCTGACTTCAATCACAGCCGCAGTGCTGTTTGCGCTGTCAATGTTCTTTGCACCTATCTTCACGGCTATACCATCCTTTGCAACAGCCCCTGCACTTATAGTTGTAGGTTTTTTGATGTTCAGCTCTATCACTGACATCAAGTTTGATGACGGCAATTATACAAAGGCTATTCCTGCGTATCTTTGTATTCTTTCAATGCCTCTTTTCTACAGCATTTCAGAGGGTATCTCTCTTGGAATAATCTCATATGTTGTTATAAATCTTGTTTGCGGAAAGCGCAAGGATATCACACCGCTTATGTATGTGCTTGCAGTGCTTTTCGTGCTGAAATATGTGTTCTTATAAGGAAAGCTTTCAAAGAACAGTTTTGATACTAGCCATGATTTCCTGTTCATTCTGCTACAGAATGAGAATTGGCGTAAAATGACAAAAAAGCGGCAGCCGTTACCGACTGCCGCTTTTGTTATATGCTTTTTATTATCTCTCTGAGTTTTTCCGTAAGCACTGCCGCTGCCTTGTTGTGGGTCTTTTCAGTAGGGTGCCAGTTTGCCGCAAAGCCGTCGTTTGCGCCGTCTTGCTCATGGAACATCATTGAGCTTATCTTGCTGTCTGCATGGCTTTTAAGATATATCTTTATGCCCTCTTCAACAGCAGGGAATATCCTCTCGCCCATTATTCCGACAGTGCAGAGAATGTAAGCCTGCGGATTTTTCTCACGAACGACCGCAAGAAAATCAGCATAAAGCTTTGAGAAAACAGCCTGCCTGTCCTTGTAGTCACGGCAGTAGCTGTCGTCGTTTGTGCCAAGGTTTATAACGATTATCTGCGGAACATATTTGCTGAAATCCCATGGTATATCCTGCGGAGCAGTTCCTGCAAAATTGCCCCTTGAAAAGCCGTAGCTGCAATAGAACTGTGGAATTGTCTGTTCGCTGATAGGCTCGTCACCCTCAGTATAGCCTGATACTATGCCATAGCCACTGGCTGAAAACATACTGTATTCAGCGTCAAGTGCCTTGGCGGTCTTGTAGGCATAGGCTTTTGTAACGTCCTCAGTAGCGGTGGTGAACTGGTGGTTTTCGTCCTCATCATCAACGCCATAGCCACAGGTTATAGAGTCGCCGATAAATTCTATTTTGAGCGGTTTTTCAGGCAAAGCCTCAGCACTGCCCTCAGCGAAAGCCTCAATGCCAACTGCTGACATTGGAGATTCTGAAAGCTTTATTATCTCCACCACCGACTTTGCTCTTTCAGTGCGGTCTATTACCGTGACCTCTTTTTCTGCACAGTTTATCATCTCGTCAACTACTCTCTTGCCGTCAACATAAACGGCTATCCTTGCATAGTCGATAGGGTTTTCGCCCACTGCGATATTGTCGCCTTTGAGCTTCAAAACAAGCTTTGTGCCGTCAAATGTGAATGACGCACCGCTTCCTGAAAGACCGAGCCACATTACCTCGTCTTTGAAATATACTCTGCCTGTGAGCTTTGCATTTTTGTCAAGCTGTAATCTATCCATACTTTTTTCCTCTTTTTCATCTATGATCTTCTTTAGCTGACGCAAAAAGGCTGCGTGTCAGCTCTGTAACAATAAGAGTATAACACACAGCCATATTATTGTCAACTTATGCAAGGGAATTTACATCACCCTCACGCTTTTGCTTAACAAGCAGAGCAGCCACAGCAAAAAACGCTATCGCAAACAGTGCTTCGATACCGACGCAGATGAGATATTCCTTTGTGCTGAATACTCCACCGCTCATGCCGAAAAGCATATTGTTGGCTTTGGTGTACCAGTATGCAGGGAACAATCTTCCCACTGCAAGAACGCCTCCTGTGAGCAATTCCTGCGGCACGAAAACTCCGCAAAGAAAGCTCATGCCAAGACCGATTATGTTCGATATAGCAGTTATGCCGTTGTCGCTAAGGTCAAACTGCGCTATTATCATTGCTATGCCTGCGGCGGCAATGATATATACAAAGCTGTTAAGGCAGGCGAGCCAGAATTTCACGCTGAGCGTTTTGCCCCAAATTATTGCGACTATCATAAACAAAAGCCATATGCTAAACACCAAGATACTTGCCCCAAGAGCCGTCTGTCTGCTGTAGTTTGCTGACGTCAGGCTTGAACACATTGTGCGTTCACGAACGCCCTTTCTGTTTAATGTCAGTATAACGGGGCAAAGGGTAACAATGAGCATGGAAAGCATAACGTATGCAAGATACTGAAAATAGTAGCCGAATATTGCCGGCATACCTGTTCCGCCCTTGTTGTTAAAGTTTTTAAGCTCCGCCTTTACTTGCTGAGAGACTGCCGTTTGGGCAAGCTCCATAGCGTTTTCTGTGCTTTCACCTGCCGTCATGTACGCCTTTACGCTTGAAAGATAGCCGTCAAGCCTGCTTTCAAAAAGCTGTCCGCCGTAGCTGGAGGGCATTTTGAAATTCTCAAAAAGTCCGTCAAAATCCCCTGCATTTATCTTGTCGCCAAAGCCCTTGTTTATATACAGAACATAGTTGGCACGCTGATAATAAACGGCGTCGATGACCTCGTCTTCATCATCTGCAAGCTCCACCTTTTTGTTGCCGCTGAATATAAAGTCCTGCAAACGCTTGCTTTCGGCACTGTTGTCACGGTCAATGACAGATACGGACATTTTGTAGTCCTCATAGCCATTGTTATCTTTTGCAGTATCCGCCATTATTACTGCTATGACCATAAATATGACGAGATATAATATAGCAGACGTAAGCCTTGTTCTGAGTATTTTCATAAAGGTCTTAAAGACTTGCATATTTACGCCTCCTTGTAAGAACATATCCACCAAGGGTGAACAGCACTGTGTATATCGCCATTGAAATTATCTTCACTGTGAACCGCCTGTAGTCCTCGTAGAGATTAAGACAGTAAAAGCTGTCTGAGATAACTGCGGCAGGGTTTATTTCATTGAATATCGGGCAATGCTCTGCAACAGTGCCTTTCATGGTGTTTGACATAAGACCGCTGAAGAAACAGCAGGTCATTGATACCGCCAGGACTACAGACACTTTTAAACCCTCTTTTATGCGGAAAGAGCCAACGAAAAATCCCATGGATATTCCCATTATTCCGCCTAGCACTGCGGCAAGGTAAACAAGTGGGAGCTTACTGCCGAAATCCACTTTAAGCACAAATCTCAGGAACGTCACCGATATCACCATGCATATCATTTCCACCACATGAAAAGCAAGGAGCGTTGCCGTTATGCTTGTAAGCTTGTTCACCGGAGAACAGCACCGCCTTGCACCAAGTGCAGACAGGTCGCCCTGATTTTCCTGTGCCACGAACAGACCTGACATCGAGCCGAAAAGTGCCGTCATGGCAAGGAGATTATAGAAAAACTGTATCGTTATGTCGGGATTGCCGTGGAGAGGTATATCATCATTTGGGCTTATCTTCTCGGAAAGGGAAGCTATGACCTTATCAAGCTTTTGCGGAGCGTTCTTTGCAGTGTCGGTTATTATCTTTTCCTGAGTTTTGTATTGCTGTATGAAAGTCTTTACAATGGTCTGCTGGATACCTGTTGAGCCAAATTCAAGGGAAAGGTCGGAAGCCTTTATAATGCCTTTTATATCCTCGCTTTTAAGCATTTCTTCTGCCTTGTCAATGTCTGTATACGTCACCTTGAAAAGAGCCTCATCACTATCTGATATCTGTTCAAGCACCTGCTTAAGGATATCGTTTTCTTCTATATTTGTCACCGCAACAGGTATCGCATTGAATACAACATCTTTTTCGTATATTCCTGAAAACGCCATCTTAAAAAAGTAACCCAGTATTATAGGAAAGGCTATGAGCCAGAAGAGTATGGCTTTTTGACGCAGACAGCTTTTAAATTCGTATTTGAATATGTGTGAGAACATTCTATCACTCCTTATCCCTGAGAGCTTTGCCGGTTATTTCAAGGAAAACGTCATTGAGGGTAGGCTGCTCAGAATAAACGCTGCCGAAGCCCACCTGATTTTCCTGCAATATTTTCAGTATCTCAATAAGATTGTGCCGTCCCCCTGTACAGCGTGCAACGAGCTTGTTGTCGGCATAGGAAACATTATAAACGTGTTCCAAAGATTCTATTTGTTCACGGACGTTTTCAGGAAGCTGGAGTATCTCGGCGGTGATAGTTTCGGTGTTCTTTATCATTCGTTTGAGTTCCTCTGTAGTACCCTCGGCTATTTTACTGCCCTTATCCATTATGGCGATACGGGTGCATATCTGCTCGACTTCTTCCATGTAGTGGGAGGTGTAAATTATAGTCGCACCCTCACGGTTGAGCTGTAAAATGCCCTCCAGTATCTTGTTTCTTGATTGTGGGTCAACGGCAACTGTCGGCTCGTCGAGTATGATAAGCTCAGGCTTGTGTGCGATACCACAGGCAATGTTAAGTCGTCTGAGCAGACCGCCTGAAAGCTTTTTAGGGTGGAACTTCACGAAGTCCTCAAGTCCCACAAAAGCTATGGCATCGTCAACATATTTCTTTCGTGTGGCTTTGTCGGTGATGTAAAGCCCACAAAAATAGTCAATGTTCTCATACACAGTCAGTTCGTCAAACACCGCAACATTCTGCATTATAACGCCAATACGCTTTTTTACCCCATAGTTCACGGGGGACATTTTTTCTCCGAATATCTCGATGTCGCCCTTATCGTATGCCAGCAGTGAGAGCAGGCAGTTTATCGTGGTGGTCTTGCCCGAACCGTTAGGACCGAGAAGTCCGAAGACCTCGCCTTTTTTTATTTCAAGATCAAAGTGGTCAAGAGCAATAAGCTCCTTGTATCTTTTCACCAGATTGTCTATTTTTACTACAGTTTCAGCCATAAGAAAAACCTCCCTTAGTTTGTATTATCATTATACAATATTATCCGCCAAAAAGCTAGTGAGCAAAGTCACATCTTCATGTGACAAATGTCATATTATAAAAAAGCAGAGCGGCTGGTGACCAACTCTGCTTTGCAGTTATTTAAGCTGTGCTGTAAATATCATCATGCCGTTTTCGGCTTTGCATGATATCTTGCTTTTGTGCGACCTGACTATTGCCTGTGCAATAGAAAGCCCAATGCCGTAGCCACCTTTTTTCTCTCCCTTTGACCGAGAACGTGAGCTGTCGTCACGATAAAATCTGTCAAAAAGTTTTGTTAGGTCGCCTTGCGGTGGTTCTTTGCAGGTGTTTGAAGCTTCAAGGTCAGTCTCCTTGCCATTATGAGAAGTGAAAAGCTTTACTATTATTTCGCCATCCTCGTCAGCGTATTTTACTGCATTTTCCGTGAGGATAGAAACAAGCTGTCTTATCGCACCTTCGTCGCCGTGATAGGAAAGTCCGTTGGCAACATCAATGGTGAGTTTTTTGCCCTTTGTTTCCGCAAGGGTAGTAAAAGGCGAAGCGGCGTCATAAACAGCGTCAGAGATATTGAAATCAGCCATGGTAAGAGCAGGCTTTTCCTCCTCCATTTTTGCAAGGCTTAAAAGCTCTTTCAGCAGACCGTTGAGCCTTGTTATCTGATTTTTTATACTCACTGTCCACTCGTTTGGCTCTGACACCATTTCAAGAACTTCAGTGTTTGCGGAGATTATGGCCAGCGGCGTTTTTATCTCGTGCCCTGCGTCGGTGATGAACTGCTTTTGCTTTTCAAAGCTTTCCACAACAGGTCTTATGGCACGCTTTGAAAAGATTATGATAAGCAGACATACAAGTATATATCCTGCCGCACCTATAGCGCACGACACCAGCAAAAAGCGATTTTTGGTGGCACTGTCACTGCGGCAGTCCATGAAAACTATTATCTTGCCTTTGTCAGTGTCGCCTGTTTTGTAGCGGTAGTTTCCTGACGTGCCTGATGTCTTGCCGCTGTCAAGAACGCTTTTGCCGTATTCTATAGCCTGCGAACTTGACACCGCCGCAACGTGTCCTGTATCTACCTTGGTTATTTCGCCATTGCTGTCGGCATATACAACAAAATACCTTGTCTGATACTTAGTTTCCTCGTTAAAGCCTCTGTGCTTATCAGGCTTTTTGCTCTCAGGGGGAGAGGCGCTGTCTGAATTATCCTGCGGCTTGTCATGCTTCATGCCCTTGGGGTCGAACTCAGGAAATCTGCCGTCATTTTCGATTATTATGTTCAGCAGATCGTCTGCATTCTTGTTTGTCTGATAGATGTTCACTCCATTTATGCCGCCTATTATGGCAAACTCTACGATAAGAAGGCACACAGCGGCGATAACAACAAATTTTCGCTGTAAACGCTTAATCATTATGCTTTTTCTCTAGTGTGTAGCCCACGCCCCTTGTGGCTTTTATCTCGATATCCGCACCGATAAGACCAAGTTTTTTACGCAGATATGAAATATATACCCACACCACGTTTATCTCAGCGTCAGAGTCATAGCCCCATATCTTTTCCATGAAACGCTCTGTGGAAATAAGCGTGCCGTGATTTAGCATAAGGGCTTCTATCATTTGAAACTCTTTGTTGCCAAGCTTCTGAGAGCCGTTAGGACCTGAAAGCTCAAAGCTCTGTCTGTTGAGAGAAACGTTTCCGAAAGTAAGGGTAGAGGGTGCAAATTCAGTGCGGCGGCGTGTCATTGCCCTTATTCTCGCAAGAAGCTCGCCCATTGCAAAGGGCTTTGTAAGATAATCGTCAGCACCCGAATCAAGTCCGGTTATTCTATCGTCAATATCAGACTTTGCAGTAAGCAGCAGAACAGGGGAGTCGATACCCTTTTCACGGAGTTTTGTAAGCACCTGTATGCCGTCCATACCGGGCATCATAATGTCAAGGATTATGCCGTCATAATCCTGTGCAATTGCATAGTTGTATGCGTCGATGCCGTTGTAAACAGCGTCAACAGAATAGTTTTTGTGTTTAAGCACTGCCGAAAGCGCATTTGCAAGCTCCACCTCGTCCTCGGCAAGAAGTAATCTCATTAAAATTCCTCCCTATAAGTCAGTATAATATCTTACGATATATGATAACCTATGAACTTTAAACTCACTTTAAATGTATTATACCATAAATATTCTTTTCGAGCAATAAAAATCTGCCCCCGAAAACCGAGGGCAGATAAAAGATTTTTGATTTAGAATGCTGTCTTATAAATGCCGAGGATAGACTCAACGGTGCAAGGTCTTGGATTTCCGCCTGTGCATACGTCTGCAAATGCAGATTCGCTCAAAGCCTGAAGATCCTCTTCCTTAACGCCTATCTCGTGGAGCTTCTCAGGGATTCCAACATCCTTTGAAAGCTGCTTAACTGCGTTTACTGCGGCTGCTCTGTATTCAGCCTGGCTCATGCCTGTTGTGTCAACGCCCATTGCTTCTGCAATGTATTTGAACTTTTCGCCTGTGTATTCAGCGTTGTACTCCATTACATATGGAAGAAGTACAGCGTTTGCAATTCCGTGAGGTGTGTCATAGAATGCACCGAGCGGGTGAGCCATGCCGTGAACAACGCCAAGACCAACATTTGAGAAGCCCATGCCTGCGATATACTGACCGAGAGCCATACCCTCTCTGCCCTCGGGAGTATTCTCAACAGCACCACGAAGTGACTTTGAGATAATTTCAATAGCTTTGAGGTGGAACATATCGGAAAGCTCCCATGCGCCCTTTGTGATGTAACCCTCAATAGCGTGAGTGAGTGCGTCCATACCTGTTGCGGCAGTAAGCCCCTTTGGCATTGTTGACATCATATCAGGGTCAACAACTGCGACTACCGGAATATCGTGAACATCAACGCAAACCATCTTTCTGTTCTTTTCAACATCTGTAATTACATAGTTGATTGTTACCTCTGCGGCAGTACCTGCTGTTGTGGGAACTGCGATAATCGGCACAGCCTTGTTCTTTGTGGGAGCAACTCCCTCAAGTGAACGAACATCGGCAAATTCGGGGTTGTTGATGATAATGCCGACAGCCTTTGCTGTATCCATTGAAGAACCGCCGCCGATTGCAACGATACAATCAGCACCGCTTTCCTTAAACACCTCAACACCGTGCTGAACATTTTCAATTGTCGGGTTCGGCTTGATATCCGAGTAAAGTGTATATTCAATGCCTGCATTTTCAAGCACATCAGTAACTTTTTTGGTAACTCCGAATTTTACAAGGTCAGGGTCTGAAGCAACAAGAACCTTTTTAAAACCTCTGCCGTTTATTTCATCAGGAATGGAGTTAATAGCTCCTGCTCCGTGATATGATGTTTCATTAAGTACAAATCTGTTCATTATAACCATCCTTTGCAAAAATATCAGAATAAATCTGCTGGTTATATTGTACACCCGTATAGCTAAAATTTCAAGAATCATTTTGACATTTTTGTGTCTTTTGCTGTCATTTGCATTAAAAACTTGTACTTTGCAAAAAAAATGTTATAATATAATCAGAATAAAATTTACATAACCAAGGAGTTGACATATATGTATGAAGAAATTTATGCTCAGGCAAAACAGGCTTGTAATGAGCTTTGCGATGTTGCCAAGCTTAAAGAGGGCAGTATTGTTGTAATCGGCTGTTCTTCAAGCGAGGTTGCAGGCGGCAGTTGCGCGCGTGCTGAAATGGAAGAATCAGTTAGGATTTGAGATATTTTAGGAAATGACAGAAAGGGGTAA
>ENA-UEQI01000471-UEQI01000471.1-human-gut-metagenome-genome-assembly--contig:-NODE-471-length-15901-cov-8.790066_pt1 | contig 15901 bp, 12 predicted proteins | sample MGYA00242946_ERZ507945 | MGnify/ENA primary metagenome ERZ507945 (study PRJEB26167, sample SAMN06115467) | human gut metagenome | host: Homo sapiens | place: China:Guangxi | collected 2016-06-08... | reverse complement strand
GCTCGCAACTTACCCCAACTGCCGACAATAATCTGATAGTGGATGCCTACAACGCCAACCCTACCAGCATGATGGCGTCGCGGATGGCGTAGCTGTAGTGCGCGTAAGCGCCGGGGTTGATGACGATACCGTCGAACATCCCGTCCGCCTCCTGAATGGCGTCGATGATCGCGCCCTCGTGGTTGGACTGGAAGCACTCGACCGCGATGCCGCGGCTTTGGGCGTGGGCGTAGATGCGGGCGCAGAGGGCGGCGTAGTCCTCGCGGCCGTAGATATCCGGCTCGCGCTTGCCGAGCAGGTTCATGTTCGCGCCGTTGATGACCAGAATTTTCATGGCGTTTTCTCCTCTCCGTCCGCGCTTATTTGCCCTGCTGAGCAAGGAACGCGCGGTACTCCACGCTCTTGCGGTAGTAAAGCTCGCTGTTTTCCAGGCAGGACGCCTTCTGCTTGTCGTTCAGGGGCTTTGCGACCGCGGCGGGAGAGCCGACGAGCAGGCTGCCCGCGGGCGCGTCCATCTTGCCGGTCACGACCGCGCCGGCGGCAATGATGCAGTCGTCGCCGATCTTTGCGCCGTCGAGCACGATGGCGCCCATGCCGACGATCACGCGGTCGCCGACCGTCGCGCCGTGGACGATGGCGCCGTGGCCGACGGATACATCGTCGCCGAGGGTGCAGAGATTGTGGATCACCGCGCAGTCCTGAATGTTGCAGCGCTTGCCGATCTTGATGGGCTGCAGCTCCGCGCGGCAGACGCTGTTGAACCAGAAGGCGGTGCCCTCGCCGACGGTCACATCGCCGCAGACCACCGCGCCAGGCATGACAAGGACGTTCTCGTCCGTTTCAATGGGCTTGAAATTCATCGTGTTCTCCTCCGTTTTTCTCTGTATCTGCGCCCTTACAGGGCAAAATTTCCGCTGCGGAACACCGGCAGCTCGCGGCCGTCGTGCGTCGTGCCGGTGATGGAGAGGTCGGCGGTGCCGACCATGAAATCGACGTGCGTGAGCGAGTGGTTCAGCCCGTGGGCGTCCAGCTCCTCGCGCGTCATCCGCTCGCCGCCGGCGATGCACTCAGGGTACGCCTCGCCGAAGGCGAGGTGGCAGGAGGCATTCTCGTCGTAGAGCGTGTTGTAGAACAGCAGACCGCTGCTGCGGATGGGACTGTCGTAGGGCACCAGCGCGACCTCGCCGAAATAGCGTGCGCCGTCGTCCACCGCGATGGCGGCGTTCAAAACATCCTCACCGCGCGAGGCCTTAGCCTCAACGATGCGGCCCTCCCTCACGGTGAAGCGGATGTCTTCGATGATGCTGCCGTTGTTCACCAGCGGCAGCGCCGCGCAGACCGTGCCGTTGGCGCCCATTTTAAGGGGCGCGGTGAAGATCTCCTCGGTGGGCAGATTAGCGACGAAGCCGACGCCCGCAGGCGTTTCGGAGTTGCCCGCCGCCCAGAGATGATCGTCCGGCAGCTCGATGGTGAGGTCGGTGCCGAGGGAATTGGTGTAGTGCAGGCTCTTGAAGCGCAGCGCGTTGAGCTTTTCCTTGCGCGCGGTCAGCAGCGCGATGTGCTCGCGCCAGCGCGCCTCGGCGTTTCCGTCGCCGGTGACGCGCACGGTTTTCAGGATCGCGTCCCAGAGCGCGGCGACCGCGTCGCCCTCGCTCCGATCGGGGAAAACCTTCCTCGCCCACGCGGCGATGGGCGCGCCCGCGACGCACCACGGAAAGCCGTTCGCCATCTGGAGCCGGTCAAAGGTCTCACGCTCGGCGGACGAGGTGCGCTGCGCGGCGACGAGCCGCACGGGCGATACGCCCAGCAGCGTTTCGGGGTCCTCCGCGTCGATGCGCAGATAGGCCGCACCCTCGTTGGCGTAGTCGGTAAAGAACGCCCTGCGCCACGGGCGCGGCGTTTCAAAGGCGGCGTCCTGCGCACGCAGAAAGCGCTCGCGGGTGATATAGTCGTCCGTCCAGTTCAGCACGACCTCGCCCGCGCCGAGGTCATAGGCCGCCGACACGCACAGCCGCGCGAACGGCGCGCACTCCACGGGGGATGAGAGAATGAGCGTCTGTCCCTTTTGCAGGTTCAGTCCGACGGAAACGATCAGATGCGCATATTCGCGCAGCTTTTCTTCCACAAAAATACCTCCTTGAAAATTGGGTATGCTTACCCTACGGTGCTTTTCATAGGAACAGAATACCACGCCCCGCCGCGCTTGGAAAGGGGAAATTCGGCGGCAAGGCCGGAAAACTCAGATGCCCAGCAGGAGCGAGGCGAAGCGGAAATAGATGGCCAGTGAGATCGCGTCCACCACCGTGGTGATGAACGGCGAGGCCATGACCGCGGGGTCGAAGCCGATCTTCTTGGCCAGCAGCGGCAGCGTGCAGCCGACGAGCTTGGCGGCAAACACCGTGACGATCAGCGTCAGGCAGATGACCGCCGCCACCGTCATCGTGATGGGATTGCCGAAAATCATCTTATCCACCAGCAGCAGCTTGACAAAGTTCGCCGCGCTAAGCACCGCGGCGCAGAGCACCGCCACGCGGATCTCCTTCCAGATGACGCGGAGGAGGTCGGAAAACTCGATCTCATCGAGCGAAATGCCGCGGATGACCGTGACGCTCGCCTGCGAGCCGCAGTTTCCGCCGGTATCCATCAGCATGGGGATATAGGCGGTCAGGATAGCGCAGGCGCCGAGGGCGTCCTCGAATTTCGCGATGATCTGGCCGGTGAAGGTCGCCGAGACCATCAGCAGGAGGAGCCACGGGATACGGGACTTGAAGGTCTCGAACACGCTCGTTTTGAGATAGGGTTTGTCGGTCGGCAGCATGGCCGCCATCTTTTCGATATCCTCGGTGGCCTCCGCCTCCATGACGTCCATGGCGTCGTCAACGGTGATGATGCCGACGAGACGGTCTTCCTTATCGACGACCGGCAGGGCGATGAAGTCGTACTTCGAGAAGGTTTGGGCGACGTCCTCCTTATCCTCGAGGGTGCCGACGGAGATGACATGCGTCTCCATGATATCCTCGATGATATCGTCCTCGTCGGAGAGGAGGATCGTGCGCAGGGAAACGATGCCGAGCAGCTTGCGCGCGGGATCCACCACATAGCAGACGTTGATGGTCTCCTTGTCCGTGCCGGTGCGGCGGATGCGCTTGAGGGCGTCCTCCACCGTCATGTCTCGCTTGAGGTCGACGAACTCCGTCGTCATCAGCGCGCCGGCAGAATCCTCGGGATATTTCAGGATCTCATTGATGCTCTTGCGGGTGTCGGGGTCGGCGTGCTTCAAAATGCGCTTGACCACGCCCGCGGGCATCTCCTCGACGATATCGACGGCGTCGTCGAGATACAACTCGTCGAGCACCTCTTTCAGCTCGGTGTTGGAAAAGCCGCGGATGAGCATTTCCTGCACATCCGGCTCCAGCTCGACGAACAGCTCCGCCGCCGGCTCCTTGGGCAGCAGGCGGAACAGCAGCGGCAGCATCTCCTCGGGCAGATCGTCGAACAGGTCTGCGATATCGGCGGGCTCCAGCTCGACTAAAATGTCGCGCAGCGCCTTATACTGCTTTCGGCGGGTCATCTCCTCTATTTTCTCCAGCAGCTCGTCGCGGCGTTCTTCAAAATCGATCATGCGCTGTTCCTCCTTTCTCCAAAACTGACCGGCGCGGGCCAAGGGATAAAAAAAGCCCGCAGGCCTTCCTCCGGTACCAAGGCTGCGGGAGCGACAATGATAAAAATCGCGCTTTGCGATCTTCCCTACCGTTCAAGCTTTAGCATCACCAGGCGGTGAAACTGCATTAGATGGCACCTTGGTTTCGATGCCAACTGTTCAAACCCTCGCATCGTGTCTCCACGACTCTGCGGCAGCAGTCCATATCCTGATGGTAGCCTTACCTACCGGACGAATATTTATTTACTCTATCATAATATGCGCATTTTCTTTCTTTGTCAAGCATTTTCCCGATTTTTTCGGCCCGTTTTCCTCGCTGCGGCGGCGCGGAAATCTTTCTCTTTCCTTTTCGGGCTTGCTGTGCTATAGTATTGTTGTTTTTATAGGGCTTCGTGAAGAATAAACAGGGCGGAGGTGAGCGGGATTTGCTCGAGCGCGTGATGCACAACCGGTTTTTTCGCGGCACGGCGCTGTTCGTGCGTCGCTACTTCGACCACCGCGTGGCCCGCGACAGCGCGGCGCTGACGTATTACCTGCTCTTTGCGATGTTCCCGCTGCTCATCTTCCTGAGCAACCTCGTCGGCTTCTTCGCCGTGGACATTGAGGGCTTCCTGTGCCAGCTCGGCACCATCATCCCCGCCGAGGTGCTGGACCTGCTGATCCAGTACCTGCGCTACGTTTCGCGCGTATCGAGCCGAACGCTGATGACCTTCAGCCTGATCTTTTCCATCTGGTTCCCGATGCGCGCGGCCAACGCGCTGCTGCTGAGCGTGCGCAAGGCCTACGGCATGGGGCGTCCCACGCAGTTCCTCCGCCATCAGGCCAAGGTGTTCCTTTACACCATCTGCCTGATCCTCACGATCCTGCTCTCGCTGGTGCTCGTGACGGTGGGCCGCAGCGTGCTGAACCTCTGCGCGGACTACTTCCATTTCAGCGCCATCCTGACCGACGGCTTCATCGAGCTGTGGTCGACGCTGCGCTTCGTGTTCCTCGGCTGCATCGTCTTTCTCGCGCTCGCCGTGCTCTACGGCCTCGCACAGGAGACGCGGAGCGTTCACTACGTCTGGCCCGGCGTGCTCTTTTCGCTCACGGCCTGGATGGTCCTCTCGCTGCTTTTCTCGCTTTATGTGGAAAACGCGGCGAACTATTCCGTCATCTACGGCTCCATCGGCGCCATCATCGTGCTGCTGCTGTGGCTGTATCTCTCGGCGACCATGATGATCATGGGCGCGGAATTCAACAGCGTTCTGATGGAAATGAAGACCGCGCGCAGCTGAGGCGCGCGGATACCAAGGCTATTACGCGCCGCGCGGTGCGCGGCAGAACGGAGAACAAAGCATGAAGATCATCATTGTCGGTCTGGGCAAGGTCGGCTACGCCATTGCCCAGCAGATGGTCGGCGAGGAGCACGACCTGATTTTGGTGGACGAGAGCGCCGCCGTGATCGAGCACGCCGACGCCACGCTCGACGCCATGTGCGTCGAGGGCAACGGTGCGTGCGCGAGCGTGCTGCTGCGCGCCGGTGTGCGCGACGCCGACCTGGTCATCGCCGCCACGGCGGACGACGAGGTGAACCTCGTCTGCTCGCTGATGGCGAAAAAGCTGGGCGCCAAGCACACGGTCGCCCGTGTGCGCAATCCCGAATACTTCCGCGACGCGCCGATCCTGCGCCGCGAGATCGGTCTGGACATGATCATCAACCCCGAATACGCCGCCGCGCAGGAGATCGCGCGCATCCTGCGCGTGCCCGCCGCGTTCAGCGTGGAGAGCTTCGCCCGCGGCACCGTGGAGCTCATCGGCTTCCAGATCACCGAGCAGGACGGCATGGCCGGCAAGAGTCTGATCGAATACAACAAGCTTCATCCCAACGCGCTGCTGCTGTGCGCGGCCAAGCGCGGCGGCGAGGTGCTGGTGCCGAACGGTCACTTTGTCCCGCAGGCCGGCGACCGCGTTTACGCCATCGGCACACCGACCGAGACCGCCCGCGTGCTGCGCAGCATGGGCCGCGACACCTCGCCCATCCGCCAGCTGAGCGTGATCGGCGGCGGGCGCATCGCGCTCTACCTCGCCTGGGCGCTCGACGGCATGGGGATGCACATCACCATCGTTGAGCAGAACGAGGAAAAGTGCATGGCGATCGCCGAGAAGCTGCCGAAGGCGACCATCCTCCACGGCGACGGCACGGACCATGACCTGCTCGAATCCGAGGGCATCTTCGACGCGGACGCCTTCGTCTCCCTCACAGGGCGCGACGAGGAGAATCTGCTCATGGCGCTCACCGCGAAGGACTCCGGCGTTGCCAAGGTCCTGCCGAAGATGTCGCGCCCGAACTACACCGCGCTGGTGCACGACCTCGGCATCGACACCGTCATCTCCCCCAAGGACGTGACGGCCAGCCAGATCTCCAGCTACGTCCGCGGCCTCGCCAACTCGCAGGGCAGCGCCGTGGAGAGCCTGCATAAAATCCTCGGCGGCGCGATGGAGGCGGTGGAATTCACCGCGACCGGCGCGACGCACTTTCTCAATACGCCCCTCAAGGACCTGAACTTCAAGCCGGGGCTGCTGGTCGCCGCCATCGTCCACGGCGGCAAGCTCCTCATTCCCGGCGGCCACTCCATCATCTCGGAGGGCGACCGCGTGATCGTGGTGGCAAAATCTCTGTTCCTCAAGGACCTCAACGACATTCTGGTCCGTTGAGCCGCTGCACGGAGGAAGGCGCGACATGAACAAAAAGCTCATTTTCAAAATTCTCGGCATCATCCTGGGCATCGAGGGCGTGTCCCTGCTCATTCCCTTCGTCATCGCGCTCGTCTGCCGGGAAAATACCGCCGTCTTCGGCGTCACGGCGCTGCTCTGCCTCGCGGTCGGCCTGCCGCTGAGCCGGCTGCATACGGCCAAATCACGCCTGCAGAACCGCGACGGCTATGTCGCCGTGGCGCTCGGCTGGATCGTGCTGTCCGCCTTCGGCGCGCTGCCCTATGCGCTCAGCGGCTGCTGCGGCTATGTGGACGCGCTGTTTGAGACCGTTTCCGGCTTCACGACGACGGGCGCCTCCATCTTCGGCGCGCCGGCCTCGCTGCCGCGCGGCATCCAGCTCTGGCGCGCGCTGACGCAATGGCTCGGCGGCATGGGCGTTCTCGTCCTGCTGCTCGCGCTGATGCCGAAGCTCGGCGAGGGCAGCGTCAACCTGATGAAGGCCGAAAGCCCCGGCCCCATCTCCTCCAAGCTGCTGCCGCGCACGAACGACACGGCCAAAATGCTTTACAGCATCTACATTCTCCTCACGGCGGCGGAAACGCTCGCGCTCCGCGCGGCGCGGATGCCGTGGTTCGACGCGGTGACCACCGCGCTCACGACCATCTCGACCGGCGGCTTCTCCGTCCGCAACGAAAGCATCGCCTACTACCAGTCCTCGGCGGTCAACTGGATCATCGTGGTCTTCATGTTCGTCTCGTCGGTCAATTTCACGCTTCTGTTTCTGGCCGGTACACGGCGCTGGCGGGAGGTCCTGCGCAGCGACGAGCTGCGCGTCTACTCCGGCATCGTGTTCGGCTCGTCCGCGCTCATCGCGCTCGATCTTGTTCTCAAAACGGGCCGTTCCGTCGGCTCCGCCATCGAGCACGCGGCCTTTCAGGTCACAACGCTCATTTCCACCACCGGCTACTGCACAGAGGATTTCGACCTCTGGCCGCAGTTCAGCCGTCTTGTGCTGCTCGTTGTGATGTTCGCCGGCGGCTGCGCCGGCTCGACCGCCGGCGGCATCAAGGTCTCGCGCATCGTGCTGCTCTTCAAGGGACTCAAGCGCGACCTGCGCCGCATCCTGCACACGCGCGAGGTGCGCCCCATCACGCTCGACGGGCAGCGCGTGGAGGAGGATACCATCTCCTCCGTTTCCCTCTTCTTCTTTGCCTATATGATCATCCTCTTTTTCTCCGCGCTGATCGTCTCGCTCGACGAGCTGGATTTCACCTCCGCCTTCACGGCATCCCTGACCTGCATCAGCAATGTTGGCCCCGGCCTCGGCCTTGTCGGCCCGACGTGCAACTTCGGCTTTCTCTCACCGCTCTCAAAGCTCGTGCTCTCGTTTACGATGCTCCTCGGGCGACTGGAGATCATGCCCCTGCTCGTGCTGTTCCTGCCGTCCGTGTGGCGGAAAAAATAAATCTGTGTCAAAGCCGCTCCCACGGGTGCGGCTTTTCTCCGCAAATTTTGGTTGACAACCGTATACCTTTCTGCTATGCTGTGCTCAGATAGGTATACAGCCGTATACCGAAAGGAGGAATGTCCTGTGTCCTGCAATCTGACCGACGCGGAGTGGAAGCTGATGCACCGTCTCTGGGAGCAGTCCCCGCAGACCATCACGCAGCTCACCACCACCCTGCGAGAGGAAACCGGCTGGGAGAAGCACACCGTCATCACCATGCTCACACGGCTGGAGGCCAAGGGCGCGGTGCGCCACGAGGCCGGCGGGCGCGCCAAGCAGTTCTATCCCGCCGTCGCGCAGAGCGACGCCGCCCGCGCAGAGACCGAGAGCTTTCTCGGCAAGGTCTACGGCGGAAGCCTCGGGCTGATGATGAGCGCCATGGTCGAGGGCCGTGCGCTCACGCGCGAGGACATCGACGAGCTGTCCGCCATTTTGGAGCAAGCGGGAGGGAACGCCAAATGAAAGAAATTCTGCTCACTTCCTCTGTTTTAATCCTTGCGCTGCTGGCGCTGCGGCAGCTGTTCCGCCGCACCGTCTCGCGCCGGATGCAGTACGCGCTCTGGCTTCTGGTGCTCGTGCGCCTGCTCGTGCCGGTGAACGTCGGCACACTGGCGCACAACGTTCTCTCGGCTGCCGCGCCGGTGCAGACCGTTGTGGAGGAGCGGCTGGATACCCCCGTGCTGTACGTTCAGGACGGCACGGAGCGGCGCCCCGCACAGCTTTTGCCCGGCAAGGAGTCGCAGGGTGACCCGCAGTCTCCGCCGTCCGACGCAGCGCAGAGCGCCCCCGCCGACGAATATTCTATCGTGACACCGACCTACCGAACCGTCACGCTCGCCGAGGCGCTCACCTATGCTTGGTACGCCGGAATGGCCGGCGTGGGCGCGTGGTTCCTTTTCACCAACCTGCGCTTCGCCCGCGCGCTGCGCAAGGCGCGCACACCTTACCGCGTCGAGGGCTGCCGCTATCCGGTCTATCTCGTATCCGCGCTGCCCTCGCCGTGCCTGTTCGGTGTGCTGCGCCCCGCCGTTTACCTGAACGAAAAGGCGCTGCAAAGCCCCGACGCCCTGCGCTTCGTGCTCGCGCACGAGCAGACGCACGCGCGGCACCTTGACCCGCTGTGGTCGCTGCTGCGCGGCGTGTGCCTGACCGTCTACTGGTTCGATCCGCTCGTGTGGCTCGCGGCGGTGCTCTCGCGCGAGGACGGCGAGCTGGCCTGCGACGAGGGGACGCTCCGCGCGCTCGGCGCGGACGAGCGCACCGCCTACGGAAAAGCCCTGCTCGCGCTCGTGCCTGTGTGCGATAAGCCGCAGAACCCGCTGCTCGGCGCGACGACCATGACCAGCGGCAAAAGGAGCCTCAAGGAGCGCATCACACGCATCGCGGAGAACCGGCAGGCCAAGGCCGCGGCGGTGTTCGCCGTCGTCGCGCTCGCGGCGCTCGTGTGCGCGGTGAGCTTCACCGGCGCGCCGGATACGACGCCCGAGGTCACGCAGGAATGGTACGACGCGGGCTTCACGACCGAGGACGCGCAGGCCTGTCTCGAATTTCTCGACTGGGCAGAGGGCTTCGACGGTGACAACGTAGCCGGCGCTTCATGGATGGCCGACGGGGAAGCAAGCCTGAACACGCTTGAGCCGCGTGCGGAGTTTGCTCGTGTGGTGCGGAATATCCGCATGGAGGAGCTTTCTCCATTCACGGACTCCGACGAGAAAACGCTCTATACGCTCGGTTTCAACGACGGACGCGCAAGCTATGGCTTTGGGATGCACGAGGGCGGGCGAATTACGCTGATCGCCCCAAAAGAGGTTGAAGACAAAGGTGAGACGCTCCTCTACAAAACATCCGTCGCCGTCGTGGACAACGCGGAACTGACACAAGCTCTGTACCGATTGCTCCGCCCCGCACTTCTTGACAATCTGACGGAGGCCGAGCGCAGCGTCGTCGACGAATTTCTGCACTGGGCGCAAGCTCTGCGCGCAGAGGACATCCTCAACCTGCATTTCCGCGACGGCAGCGGCTCGCGCTTTCTTCTTGACGAGGAGCTGACCTCGTTCACGGCGCAGCTCGTGCCAGCCCTCAACGCCCTCACTGAGGCGGACCTCTACACGCAGCAGGGCTACGGCGACAGCGCGTACTACACGCTCTCCGTCATCACGCAGGACGGCGAACGGTACACCTTCTTCTGCGGCTTCGACCGCGTGCGGCTCCTGCATCCCACCTTTGAGCCGGGGCTCTCCTCAAGCTATCCCAGCGACCGCCCGACGCTCTGGATCGACAGTCCCGCGCTGATGGCGTGCCTCGACAGTCTGGAAGCCTCGCCCGCGCCTTTGCCGGACTTTGAGACCGCCGCACCGACGCCGCTCGCGGACATCCTGCCCGCGCGGGAGCCGTGGCTGACCATTCCCCTTGCCGGGAAGGCACAGCGCATTGCCGACCGCCGCATCCCCTCCGATGCCCTTGACTGGCTCACGCAGATGGACATGGACGGCGACGGCGTGTGTGAGATCGTCAACAGCTCCGATTTCCCCGCGATCTACTACAAGCGCGGCGGTCAGCTCTACGGCGTCGACCTCAAGAGCGTCATCACCGCCGCGTGGCCGGAGATGAGCTACTGGGATTACACATTTCCCGCCAGCCGCTCGATCCTCCTCGGCGGCTTGTCTGCGGGCGACGCTCCCGGCGATGGGGTCAACTTCACGCGCTATCTCTATTTCGACGGTGAAAGTCTGCTGCTCTACAAGCCAGACCGCAGCCACACCGACCACGTCGCCGACGCGACGCTTGCTGACCCGAGTGTTCCCGCTGAGGTCGCCGCGCGGGCAAAGCAGCTTGTTCGGCAGCGGTACGACACCCTTGCGGGCAGCGCCGCGCAGTACGACGACTGGTACACAGACGTCTCCTTCCTCGGTGCGGAGACCCGCTATGAGGGTCTGACGCTGGAGGTTTACAGCTTCAGCCAGCATTACCACGCGCAAAAGCCGGAAAAAATCCTGCTCGCGGGCGGCACTGAGGTGGACGAGGACGGCTGGGCCATTCTGGACGGCGACACGGTCCTGGACGGTCCCTATATCGTCTGCCTCATGGACGGCGGCACGCGGCGCATGTTAGAGGGCAGCATGAGCGGCGATTGCAGCACGGGCAGCCCCGCTTATTATTCCGATCTGACCGCGCTGCTGGCGAAAAACAATGTCCTCCGCCCCGACGCTCTGGACGGCGGCAGGCTGAAAGAGGCGATGAGCAGCGGCATTAGCTTCCTCAACTGGCTGGGTCAATACGACGCTGCCGAGCAGGACCGCGCGCTCGAAAGGCTGAGCGCCTACCGCGCCTCGCTCACCGACAGCTACGACCTCGATATGTTCTCCCGCATCGTCGCCTATCTGCTCGGCGACCGTGACGGCCTGACCGACGCGGGCCGCGCCGCGCAGGAGCGCTTCCGCGCGAAATTCGGATAAACGGCCAAACGGCAATTTTGTGCATTTTTTTCGAGAGCCGCCCTTGCAAAGGGCGGCTCTTTGCGGTAGAATAATCAAACTGCCGCCTTGGCGGCGGTCAAGTTTATCAACAAATGAGGTGTTCAGAAAGCATGAAACGCGAATCCTTCCGCTCCCGTCTGGGCTTCCTGCTGGTGAGCGCGGGCTGCGCCATCGGCATCGGCAACGTGTGGCGCTTCCCTTACATCGCCGGCAAGAACGGCGGCGGCTACTTCGTTCTCTTCTACCTGCTCTGCCTGCTCGTGATGGGCGTGCCCGTGCTGACGATGGAACTGGCGGTCGGCCGCGCGAGCCGCAGGAGCGCCGTGCTCTCCTATAAGACGCTGGAAAAGCCCGGTCAGAAATGGCACATCCACGGCTGGTTCTGCCTGCTCGGCTGCTACCTGCTGATGATGTACTACACCACCGTCTCCGGCTGGATGGTCAGCTACTTCGGCAAGTTCCTCACCGGCGCGTTCCATTCCGGCATGAGCACGGATGAGGTCGCGAGCGCCTTCGGCGCGATGCTCTCCTCCCCCGGCGAAATGGCGCTCTGGGCCGAGGTCGTGGTCGTCGCGGGCTTTCTGGTCTGCTCCTTCGGCCTGCAAAAGGGCCTTGAGCGCGTGACGAAGGTCATGATGCTCTGCTTGCTGGCGCTCATTCTCGTGCTCGCCGTTCACAGCCTGACGCTCTCCGGCGCGGCAGAGGGCATGAAGTTCTATCTGGTCCCCTCGATGGATTCCATCCGCGAAAACGGCTTCGGCAGCCTTGTCACCGACGCGATGAATCAGGCGTTCTTCACGCTCTCGCTCGGCATCGCCGCCATGGAGATCTTCGGCAGCTACATGAGCGACGCGCACACCCTGCCCGGCGAAGCCGTGCGCATCTGCGCGCTCGACACCTTCGTGGCGCTGATGGCGGGCACCATCATCTTCCCAGCCTGCTTCACCTTCGGCGTGACGCCGGACAACGGCCCCTCCCTGATTTTCCAGACGCTGCCGCCGGTCTTCATCAACATGGCGGGTGGGCGCTTCTGGGGCGCGCTGTTCTTCCTGTTCATGATCTTCGCGAGCTTCTCCACCGTGCTGGCGGTGTTTGAAAACATCCTCGCCATCTGCATGGACACCTTCGGGATCAGCCGCAGGAAGGCCGTGCTCATCAACGGCATCCTGATCGCCGCTCTCAGTCTGCCCTGCGTGTTCGGCTACAACATCTGGAGCGACTTCCGTCCCATCCTCGGCAAGGACGTGCTCGACAGCGAGGACTTCCTCGTGAGCAATCTCCTGCTGCCCATCGGCTCGCTCGTCTACCTCCTCTTCTGCGTGACGAAGTGGGGCTGGGGCTTCGACAGGTATCTTGCCGAGGCCAACAAGGGCTCGGGTCTCAGGTTCGCCCGCTGGCTCAAGCCCTACTTTCAGTGGGTGCTGCCGATCCTGATCGTCATCATCCTGCTGCAAGGTCTCTAAACAGTGCAGAAAACCGGCGTCCGTTTCAAGCGGACGCCGGTTTTTTGTTGTGTCTATTACGCAGCCGGTCCCGTCTCCGCGCGGGAGACTGCGGTGAAGTAGCTGTGACCGAAGCAGTCGTGGCTCACGCCGGTGAGCCCCTCGCGCAGAAGGTACGCCGTGCCGGAGAAGCAAAGCGGCGAAACAGCGCTGTCCTCAAGCAGCATCGCCTCCGCGTCGTGCAGGAAGGCCGCGCGGGCGGTCAGGTCGCCGGTCGATTCCGCCACGCCGACGAGCAGGTCAAAGGTGTCGTTGCGGTAGCCGCAGACGTTGCTCTCCGACGTGCCGCGGAACGGCAGCAGGTACTCCATCGGATCGTCGCAGCGAGCCGTGAGCGTGGTGAGCGCGAGGTCAAAATCACCGGCGGCGAGCGCCGCGTCAAGCTCCTCGGCGCTCACGCCCACCAGCTCGACCGCCACGCCCGTGGCGGTCCTCCACATATTGAACAGACTCAGCGCCGCCGCGCGCGTCTGCTCCCCCTCCACAAAGAGGAAGCGGAGCGTCGGCAGGCCCGCGCCCTGATAGTGTCCGGCAGAGGTCATCAGCCGCGCCGCCTCGGCGCTGCGCTCGGCATAGCCCTCGGCGTTCGCCGCGCAGAGCGCGCCGCCCGCCGTGCGGAAGTCCTCCCCGCTCTCGGGCGCGTCGCTGATGCCGTCGGGCACACAGCCGGTCGCCGCCGTCGCCGTCACGCCGAGCTGTTCGGCGAGCGCCGCGCGGTCGATGGCAAGGTCAAAGGCACGGCGCAGCTGCGCGTCGGAGAAGGTGTCGGTCAGATGGTTGTAGAGCACACAGACCGTCTCCGCCAGCGGAGCGGGCTGCCACGTCTCATCCTCCGCCAGCTGCTCGATGGCCGCGTAGGGCAGCTTCGCGGTGTAGTCCAGCTCGCCGGCAAGAAGCTGATCGTAGTTCGTCTGCGCGTCCGTCTCGAAGCGGAAGCAAATGCTGTCCGGCACGACGAGCTTGCTCTCGTAGTATTCGCCGTTTCTCTTCGTCTGAAGCTGCGCGGCCTTTACCCATGTGCCCACGGTATAGGGGCCGTTCGTCACGATGTCGGCGGTCGCCGCCCAACTCGCATTCCCCTCCACCAGATCACGGCGCAGCGGGGCCGTCGCCGGCGACGTGCAGACGCTGGTGATGAAGTAGGCGCAGGGCCTGCTGAGCGTCACGAGGAAGGTGCTCTCTCCCTTGGCCTTCACGCCGAGCAGCGACACGTCGCCGCTCTCGCGCACCTCGTCATAGCCCGCGACCATGCTCAGAAGCGAGGCGTTGGGTGACACCGTCGCGGGATCGACCAGGCGCTGCCAGGCGTAAACGAAGTCCTCCGCCGTCACGCGCTCGCCGTCCGACCAGCGGGCCGCGGAGCGCAGCGTGAACGTATAGGTCACGGTGTCGTCGTAATTCTTTTCCTCGATGTATTCCTTGGCGATGCCCGCCACGGCGACCGCCTTGCCGGCGCCGTCGTCGCGCATCCGCATCAGGCCCTCAAAGAGCGTGGAGAGCAGGCTCTCCGTCCCCACGTCGGTGTTCATGGTCGGGTCAAGCGTCTCCAGCGGACCGCAGACCGCGGCGCTCACCACAAAGTCCTCCGCGGGCTCCTCCTGCTTGCCGCAGCCGGCGAGCAGGGTCAAAAACAGCGCCGCACAGAGCAGCAGACAGACGGATCTTCGCAGCATTTTCATCGGGAGCGTCTCCTCTTTCTCTATCGTAAAACGCGGCGCGGAGCGCGCCGCACAGGCAAACATCTAAATGATTATATAAAAATTTGCCCCGCTTGTAAAGACGAGCGGAGCAAAAAGTTACAAATTGTTATTATTTGGCGTCCACGACCAGCGTATCACCCTCGAAGTGGGCGGGCTTGACGTCGTTTCCGGTGAACTTGGCGATGGCGTCGAGCCGCATCTTGCTCGGGTAGTCCGCCACGAGCGTGTAAGCGACGCCGTGACGCTTCGCGCGGCCCGTGCGTCCGATACGGTGGACGTAATATTCGTTCTCCTGCGGCACGTCGTAGTTGAACACCGCGTCCACGTCGTCCACGTCGATGCCGCGGGCGGCGACGTCGGTGGCGACGAACACAGGCAGCTCGCCGCGGCGGAAGCGCGCCATGACCTGCTCACGCTTTTTCTGCGGGATGTCGCCATGGATGCAGGCGGCGTCCAGTCCCTCCATCTCAAGGTACTTCGTCAGGCGCTCGACCATGCCCTTGGTGTTGCAGAACACCATCACGCGCTCCAGCTTCTCCTGCCGGATGATGCGCGCCATCGCCGCGACCTTGTCGGTCTGCTCGACCGTGACGGCGTACTGGAGGATGTCGGGCTTATTCTGCTCGTCCGCGCGGACAGTGATCTCCTCGGGGTCGCGCTGGTAGACCCAGCTGATGTCCATGACCTCGCGCGAGATGGTCGCGGAGAACATACCGAGGTTGCGGCGGGATGGGATCTTGTCCAAAATACGGGTCACGTCGTGGATGAAGCCCATGTCGAGCATTCGGTCGGCCTCGTCGAGCACAACGGTCTGCACCCGGTCGAGCCGCACGGTGCGGCGCTTCATGTGGTCAGACAGGCGGCCCGGGGTCGCCACAACGATCTGCGGCTTTTTCTTCAGCGCGTCGATCTGCTTGCCAATGGGCGCGCCGCCGTAGAGGCACACCACGCGGATGCCGCTCATAAAAACGGCCAGGTCGCGCAGCTCCGCCGTGATCTGCATGGCAAGCTCGCGCGTAGGCGCCATGATGACCGCCTGCACCTCCTCGCTTTCGGGGTCAATGTGCTCGATGATGGGAATGCCGAAGGCAAAGGTCTTGCCCGTGCCGGTGGGGGCCTTGGCGATCACGTCCTTCCACTCGCGCATCGGCGGGATGCAGCCCGCCTGCACGGGGGTGGACCATTCGATGTTTTTCTTTTCCAATGCGCGCGTCATTTCCGGCAGCAGGCCAAGGCTGTCGAAGCGCACGCCCTGTGTGAATTCCATAGCGTTTTCCTCTGTTCTCGTGATTTTCAGTCAGAGAAATTATATCATGCCTGTCAATAGCGCGGAAAAGAGACGGCGCCGCCGTCTCTTT
>ENA-UEQI01000456-UEQI01000456.1-human-gut-metagenome-genome-assembly--contig:-NODE-456-length-16156-cov-10.885192_pt1 | contig 16156 bp, 15 predicted proteins | sample MGYA00242946_ERZ507945 | MGnify/ENA primary metagenome ERZ507945 (study PRJEB26167, sample SAMN06115467) | human gut metagenome | host: Homo sapiens | place: China:Guangxi | collected 2016-06-08... | reverse complement strand
CCCATCAGGCCCCCTGATGTCAAGATAGGGGCGAAAAATTGCAGGAAAAAATCGCAAAAAAAATAAGCCCTACAAGGCTTTCAGTCGGTTCTGAACCGATCTAAGCCTTGTAGGGCTTTACTCACTATTCTATTTTCAATGGTTACTCATCGAATCCAATCCATCAATTTTCTTACGCCGCTTATCACACTGGCATAATCAATTTCTGCCGCATACGAGTATTTCTTCTGATATGCTCTCCACAGCACTTGAAGTTGTTCATCTGCATCAATAATTTTGATAATCTCCTCGGCCTGCTCCTGCAGATGATCTGTTCCTCTCTTGTTACAAGTTGCCGCAAAAGCATCCTTCAAAACAACCTTATTGACTTTATCTTCGTATGTATCAAGCAGCATCCGTATATCGTAAAAATCTCTCATTCGGGTGTTTAAGATGCCCCTCGCCAAAACTGTCTGCAACTTCTCGGCTAATATAGTTTCCAAATTATACGACCATAGACTGATAGAACGATCTTCCAGCAAGAGATCATAATTGAACTCGATTGCCCGTGGGGTAATCACGTCGCCCGTGGAAATATCAATTTTCAAGGGCGTAATCAATCTTCCCACATTGGCATTCATGGTAACGCGGATTCCCGGATACTCCATTTCATCCATGATATTGGAAACGTCTTTAACATCAAAAGAAACACCATCGTCAAGGTCAATATCTTTGACCTGATTGACAACTCGCAAGGCATCCTCCGCAGATAGATTTAGATTCTTCATGCTGGTGTCTATGTCCATCGTGGAACGGTGCGCAACACCAATCATTGCCGTAACCAGTATTCCGCCTTTGATAATGAAGTTATCCCGATATTCTGATTGTGCCAGTCTTTCCAGAAAACGCTCCATCATATAGATTCGCATGAGTGTCCTTGCGTCCGCATTGTTCTGTTTTGCAACGCTCTTGATACGCCCTTTTATCTGTTCAGGTGTAAATCCCATTTACAGTAGTACCTCCATATAATTTCGGATGATCTTATCCACTCGAAATAGCTTTGCATACTTCATCAGTTTATTAAGGTCCTTATCTTTTCTCCCGACATACGCTTTTAATACTGCATTGAAATCCTGTACTTCTATAGAACTTCTACTCCGCACCAAGTCGCAAATTGTCCGTTCCAAATCGTACATAGGAATTTCATTTCCCTGATTGCTTTTTACGATTTGCTTGCCAACGTCAACAAGTTCCTTTTTTACTGTATAAACCTTATAGCCATCCTCTTTCAAGCGGTGAACATTATATCCACTATAAATCGTGAGTGTATGAACAAGCGGTTCCCGATCTGTCAGTCCATAATAATAGAACGCTTCATCATGAGAAAACACTCCCATCGGGCAGCGGCGGTGCAGCATTTCTAATTCGTCAATCCAAGTATCTTTTGCTGCGTATACGCCATGTCCGACTTGCTCGTATTCATTGGCCTTTACATATTTATAAAACTCAAATTTCGTTAAACCTACTTTTGTTGCAAGCTGTGGTGTTAAAATCTCATGTGTTTGAGCCAAATTGTTCATGTTCATCATAAGCGTCACCTCACCTTCGTGCTTATATTGTATTCTAAATAAGCACGAAAGTCAACACAAATTTTCTTTTGTGCTTATTTCATTTGCAATATTAGCACATTCGTCCACTCAGCCTTACTTGATGCTCCCTATTCAACGTGCTATACTTAAACCATGAAAATCAATCAAAGGAAGTGCATTTGTCATGAGCAAACGACTTGTTGCTTACTTCTCCGCCAGCGGCGTTACCGCAAAGGTTGCTGAAAATCTTGCCGATGCTATCGGTGCAGACATTTTTGAGATTCAGCCGGAAGTTCCGTACACCAAGGCCGATCTGAACTGGATGGACAAGAAATCCCGCAGCACCATCGAAATGAGCGATCCTACCTCTCGCCCTGCCATCGCTGCCAAGCGTGATAACATGGACGAATATGACACCATCTTTGTCGGATTCCCTATCTGGTGGTATATTGCTCCTACGATCATCAATACATTTCTGGAAAGCTATGATTTGAAGGGTAAAACAATCATCCCCTTTGCCACATCTGGCGGCAGCGACATGGGCAAGACCAATGAAAAGCTTGCTCCTAGCTGCCCCGGTGCAAAACTGCTGCATGGCAAGGTGTTCAATTCCTATTCCAGCAAAGCCGACTTGTCCGCATGGGTAGAAACCCTCAGCCTCTAATAGACACATTCCTGCGGAATGAAATACCCGCCTGGTCGAGAAGATTTTCTGAATCCTCTCACCCAGACGGGTATTCTTTTTCTTATGCCACTTCTTCCATCCAATTATGCGCCATACTTTTCCAACGCTCTCCGAATCACATCCTCACAGTTGAACTCTATTTTCATCGTTTGGTCGTCATACAGATAAACCATGCTGACAAAAGCATCCACACACTCTTTTGTCAGCCCACCGATGTACGTTTTCTCGCTGGCCTGCTTTGTCAGAGCGCGGATTTCTTCATCCAATTCATCGGCACACTCCTGTTCTTCCTTTTCTGTCCGTATGCTATCCTGCAATGCAGCCAGTTTTTCCGAAAGGACCTTTTTCTTTTCTATGAACTTATCCGTCTCTGTGGAAATGTAGTTCATGTATTCAAACTTGTAGCTCTTGTCTTTTGAAAGCTCCTTGACAGCCTTTTCTGCCGCCTCATATACCGCCTGAGCGTTAGCCTCTGCCTTTTCCGAGTTTTCGTCAGTTATAATTCCGTCTGCATATGCCTGTGCCTTTGAGCCTGCAAAGCAAACTTTCCAATCATTGTCCTTGTCAAGCACCATAAGAATATACTGCGATGACGTGACCTCTCCCTCAGAGCTGTCATAAGCTATGGTCACATAAAGCTCCGCCGCCTTTGAATACTCCTCTGAGATGTTCACCTTGTCGATAAAGCCGCACTTATCCTTGTCAAAGCTATATCTTACTCCGCTTATCTGTTCGTCCTCACCGTATTCATTGTCGCCGCCCATGTTCTTTTTCATATATTCATAGTCAGCGGCATAATCGTCTGTCATAAGCTTTACCATTGATTGGTCAAACTCAGCGTTTGCGGCTTTAAGATACATTGCCGCAACGTCCTTTGCCTCTTCAAGCGGGTCAGCGGCTTCTTCGCTTTCCGTATCAGTTCCCTGCGTTGTCACAGCGTTCTCACTGCCCTGAACATTTTCCGCAGGCTGAGAGTTATCTGTGCCGTCAAAGCTCAGCGAACAGCCTGTCATGATTCCCGCACTCAGTATAGCCGCCGCAAAAATGATCTTTTTCATTCTTTGCTCCTTTATTCGTCGCCGTACTCCTGTTTTATGTCAGCAAGCACCTCTTTTATTATGTCGTATGAATACCCCAAACGCACAAGGGCGTTTTTTACCTTTATGTCGCCCTTTTCTCCGTCAAGATATCTGAGATACTTTCGCTCCACAAGCTCATACAGCCGTTCGTATGTACCCTCGCTGTATTCCTCCAGAGCTTCCTCTATTATAGGCTTTGTAAGCCCTTTCTGTCTCATCTGCTGATAAGCACGGTAATATCCGTATTTACGCACTTCCACATAAGTCCTCGCAAGCCCCTGAGCATACCGCCTGTCATTGACCGTCCCAAGCTCCAGCATCTTATCCATTACAGCGTCGCATATCTCCTCGCTGTAATTCTTTTCAAGCTTCTTGTAAAGCTCCACATAGGAATAGTCCCTGTAGTCAAGGAGATACAAAGCCCTTTCCTTTGCCTTTCTAAACTCGTTGTCAAAAACTATCTTCTCCCAAGCAGACTCAGGCATATCAAGCCCTGCTCTCAGACCATAGGCAGACACTATCTCATAGTTTAGGAAAGCCGTTTCGCCCTCCTCAAACTCTATCATGTATGTGCTGCCCTTGTATTTTGAAACGCCCGTTATTTTAAGCATTTATCAGTCACCAAGCTCGCTTATGTCAACAGGAGCGAACTCCTCGAAGTCCTCCTCAGGCTTTGCCACAACAGACTTGTCGCTTGCCACCTTGCGTATCTTCTTCTCAGACTTGTCAGCCGACGGTTCCTCATTTGCACTCTGAGCCGCCGCACCTGCGTTAGCCTTTTCTTCGAGCTTCTTGGCCTTTTTATCTTTCTGCGCCGCAAGCACAAGCTCCGCCTGATGTTCCTTTATCTTGGCTTCTATCTCGCCCATGATATCAGGATTGTTCAGCAGGAATTCCTTAGCGTTGTCACGTCCCTGACCAAGCTTCATATCGTTGTAGCTGAACCAAGCTCCGCCCTTCTTCACCACATCAAGATCGACCGCCATGTCAAGCACCTCGCCCACACGGGAGATACCCTTGCCATACATGATATCGAACTCGCACTCCTTGAACGGCGGTGCTACCTTATTCTTTACCACCTTGCACTTTGTTCTGTTACCAATGACCTCAGAGCCGTTCTTTATCTGCTCTCCACGTCTGACCTCTATTCTTACAGAAGCGTAGAACTTCAAAGCACGTCCACCAGGAGTAGTTTCAGGGTTTCCGTACATAACGCCTATCTTCTCACGTACCTGATTGATAAATATAGCCGTTGTATTGGACTTTGCGATAACAGATGTGAGCTTTCTCATAGCCTGAGACATAAGTCTTGCAAGCTGACCAACGTGAGTGTCGCCCATTTCGCCATCTATCTCAGATTTTGTTACCATTGCCGCAACAGAGTCGATAACGATACAGTCGATAGCACCGGAACGAGCCAGAGCCTCGGCTATCTCCAAAGCCTGCTCACCACTGTCAGGCTGTGATACCAGCATATTGTCGATATCAACGCCAAGCTGACCTGCATAAACAGGGTCAAGAGCATGCTCAACGTCGATAAAAGCTACCTCGCCGCCCATTTTCTGCGTTTCTGCGATAACATGAAGTGCGACCGTTGTCTTACCTGATGACTCAGGTCCGTATATCTCAATAATTCTTCCTCTCGGCACTCCTCCAATACCAAGCGCCATATCAAGGGTCATTGAGCCTGTCGGTATAGCCTCGATATCCATAGCCTTAGCCTCGCCAAGCTTCATGATCGCACCCTTGCCGAACTGCTTTTCAATATATGCTATTGCTGTGTCAAGAGCCTTTTTCTTTTCCTCTGCGTCTGTTATTTTTACTACCGTCTTAACGGCTTCTTTTTTCTTCTTGTCTATCGCCATTTTATATGACCTCCCTATCTTATCGGTGTTTTATCCGTATCTATATCATAACACACTAACTGTCCATTTGTCTGTACAGTAACCGCAATTTATCTATTTGTACAAATTTTCGTACTATTTCTCATAAATGCCCGAAACACAGCGGTAAACACCGCACAAGTCTTTCCTGCATCTCACGTTCTTAAAGCCGTGCTGTATCATCAGGCGCATTACTTCGTCCTCCTGACCGATACCGATCTCAAAGAGCATAACGCCGCCGCTTTTAAGCTTTTTCTTCCACTTGCGAACTATCTCACGATAGAAGTCCAAGCCGTCCTCACCGCCGAAAAGAGCCTCCGCAGGCTCAAAAGTGACCTCACGCTGTAAAGCGTCCATGTCCTCTGTTGTGAGATAAGGGGGATTGCACACTATAAGGTCAGCCTCAGGCATATCCTCCACAAGCTTTTCGTCTGTAACGTCGCCCATGACTATCTCAGCCCCCGAGCCGTTCAGACTTATATTCTCACGGAGATACTCTGCCGCCTTTTCAGACTTCTCCACACACACTGCCCGACCGCAGTCAAGCTTCCTTTCAAGGGTGATACCAATGCACCCCGAGCCTGAGCAAAGGTCTATAACAGTGATATCTTTCTTATCCGCAAACAACTTCAAAGCCGTGTCAACGATAGTTTCCGTGTCCTGACGTGGTATCAGTACGCCCTCGCCCACCTTGAAAGGCAGACCATAAAACTCCCACTGTCCAAGGAGATACTGCAAAGGATAGCCCTCACAGCGACGTGTGACAATGTCGCTTATACGCTTTTCCTGCTCAGGAGTGATATCCTCCCCCTCAGCCACATCTTCAAACACCCATGTGACCTCGCAAGCAGCGTTCTCGCCAAGACCGCTTTCTTCAAGCAGTCCCACACATTTATCGAACAGTTCCTTTTTTACCATTTGTCATCTTCCTTATTTTCAGGTATACAAGCTTTCAGTGCCGCTATAGCACATTCTATCTGACTTTCATCAGGCTCGCTTGTAGTTATCCTCTGTATCCACAGACCCGGTGCAGAGATTATCTTAGTGAAAATATTGTCATATCTTCCTGCAAGCCTTATAAGCTCATAAGCAATGCCCGTAACGATAGGCAGAAGTGCAATCTTTATAACAACTCTCAGCAAAATGCTTGCCCATGATACTCTGAATATTGTGTTTACAAAAATGCTTATGAACAGTACAAGGAAAATAAAGCTCGTTCCGCATCGAGGATGAAAACGTGTGTATTTCTTCACGTTCTCAACCGTCAGCTCTTCTTCATGCTCATAGCAAGCGATAGTCTTGTGTTCAGCACCGTGATACTCATATGTACGCCTTATATCCTTAGTAAGAGCAGTCAAAGCCGTGTAGCCTATGAATATAGCTATCTTCAGTATTCCCTCGATAAGATTCTTTCCAAAAGCCGACAGGTCAATGAACTTGCTTATGAATTTAGACACCAGCGACGGCAGATACATAAACAGCAATATCGCCAGACCCACACCCAGCACCATTGATATCGCCGTGATAATAGGACCGAGCTTGTCCCCAAGCTTATCGTCCAGCCACTGTTCAAACTTGGTCTGCTCCTCCTCATCGTCCTCCGTCATCTGCTTCTCAGCCGACCTTGTAAGGCACTTGTAGCCGTCTATAAGAGAAGTAAGGAAGCTGAAAATGCCCCTCACAAAAGGCGTTTTCCTGTACCAAGGCGTATCTTTTCCGCCTTTTATCGCCCACTCCTCCAGGTCTATGGTGCCGTCAGGCAGTCGGCAAGCCATAGCCGCCTTGTGGATGCCACGCATCATAACGCCCTCGATAACAGCCTGTCCACCGATTTTTGACTTGAATTTTTCCTTGCTTTGTGCTTTACTGCTCATTTTCTTTCCTTTCAAGGCGGTGTGTGCGTCTACTGCACGTTGTCGTTGTTTTCGATAGGCTCAGAAGAAATAAGCTCCACGTCTACAGTTGCCTGATTGTCAGGCTTTTTCTTCTGCTCGATACAAGGGAGCGTTATCATCACTGTTGTACCTACTCCCTGCTCACTGTTTATCTCCAGCGTACCGCCATGCCGCTGAATGATCTCGTCTGCCACCGCAAGACCTATTCCCGAACCACGTCTTGTATGGTTCGCCTTAAAGAATTTCGTCTTGACTTTTGGCAGGTCTTCCTTTGATATTCCCATACCCGTGTCGGAAATGGAAATACATACCTCATTGTCCTCCTCATAAGCCTCCACCGATACAGTGTCGCCCTTGTTGGAGTATTTGATAGCATTGTCCACAATATTTATGAACACCTGACGAAGCCTGTTCTTGTCGCCGTAAACAAACGGCAGCATTTTCGGCTCGTAGTAATTGAGTGTTATACCAAGCGCCTTGGCTCTCTCCTGATAGATAAGCACAGTTTCCCCAAGCTCCGCAAGAATATCTATAGTATCCATAATAAGCGTGAGTCTGTTGTCCTGTATCCTCGAAAAGTCAAGAAGCTCCTCGACCATTTGCGAAAGCCTCTCCGTCTCACTTGTGATGACCCTCATACCCTTCTTGAAGGTTTCCTTGTCCTCATACATACTGGTAACAGTTTCCGTCCAGCCCCTTATAGCGGTAAGCGGAGTTCTCAGCTCATGAGATACAGAAGATATGAATTCGTTCTTCATCTGTTCTGTATTAGAAAGCTCCTGCGCCATGTAGTTGATAGAGTCGCAAAGCTCGCCAAGCTCGTCATTTCGTTTCTTTTCAAGACGTTCGCTGAAATCTCCCGTAGCATACCGCCTTGTTATGCTGTTTATGCTTCTTATAGGCAAAACAATAGATTTGATAAAAAACATTCCCGAGAAAAACATGAGCATTATGACAGCCACAACGATGGCCGTGATTATCATAGACATAATAAAGATCTGATGGTCAATATTTTTCATGGAAGACAACATTCTCAGTGCTTCATATTCGCTTCCCTTCGGAGATATAACTGACGTTATCGCCATGACCTTTTCCCCTGTTGACAGCTCATATATCTGTGTGCCTATTCCCGTGTCGGACTTCTTTGCGTCCTCATAATCGGTCATGTTGTCATTCTCCGAGGGAGAGAAGCCTGATGATGTAACATCGACCTCACCGTCGGTCTTGATAGCCATAAGCTCTATCTTGTCTTTCTCGTCATAGCTTTCCACAAGGGAGCGTATCTGAGAATTATAGTTAGTCTGCTCGTCACCTGAAGCGTTCACTACCGCCGTGGTGACTATCTTCATTTTAGATGTAAGATACTGCCTTGTGGAGCTGTAGTAATAATTCCTCACCACCACGATAAGCAGTATTTCAAGCACCACAAGTATTCCCACGACCACACCGAGATTGTTCCTCAGCCAGTGCTGTGTGATACTGAGTCTGCCGCTTTTTCTTTTTTTTCCGCTCAACTGATAAAAACTCCGTTCATCATGTTTTCACAGCTCAGTTAGAGCCGCCTGCCCACTTGTAGCCAAAGCCCCATATAGTAAGGATATACTTAGGATTAGAAGGCTCGTCCTCTATCTTCATTCTTATTCTTCTGATATTCACGTCCACTATCTTATCGTCGCCGTAATAGCTCTCGCCCCATATGTGATTGAGTATACTTGAACGGTCAAGTGCAGTATTCTGATTTTTGAAGAAATACTCCATTATCTGATACTCCACCTGTGTAAGGTCTATCTGCTCACCGTTCTTGAAAACAGTTCTGCTTTTAAGATTAAGCGTAAATGGACCTGAAACTATCTGTGAAGCCTCCTCAGGCTTAGAGCCTGAACGATTTACACGCCTGCAAACAGCGTCAACTCTTGCAATAAGCTCAGAAATAGAGAATGGCTTTGTGATATAATCGTCAGCACCGCTCATAAGGCATGATATCTTATCCATTTCCTGTGATTTTGCCGAAAGCATGATAATGCCGATAGTGTTGCTTTTCTCTCTTATCTTCTTGCACACCTGCATTCCGTCGATGCCGGGCATCATAATATCAAGCAGAGCAACGTCAAAACCGCCGTCCTTTTCGTCATAGGCTTTGAGAGCGTCCTCTCCGCAGTTTACGTCAACTACCTCGTAACCGCTTCTTACAAGGTTTATGACCACAAATTCTCTAATTGAATCTTCGTCCTCGCAAACCAAAACTCTTTTCATTACATTTACTCCTCTCCAAGATCAGTTTATTATGTAAAAATTATTCTGAATTTCGTCAATAGTCGGTATGAGCTTTTCACGCCTGTCAAGAGGAAGCTTCACAAAATAATCAAGCTGACCCTTGCTGTCGATAAGCTCATATCCGTCAGAGATATAATCCTCCGAATCATTCTTTGAAGACACAGCAATACGCATTATCTCCTCGTTGCTCTCGTTTATATCTCCTGTGTATTTATAGAAAACAAGCTCGTTTGTGTCGCTGTCCTTTTTCACCGTAACAGAACTGTTCCAGCGTTTTGGGAACGTTACAAAATATCCGTCAGATATGGCATAATAGCCTGTGTATTTTGTTTTCAGATCATAAAAATCCTCGTAAACGCTCCATGTAGTCATATAGAGCATTTCGTCTGCCACAGCGTTTTCATAACCCACCATAGGCGAAGTTAACGGTATCTCCACATCACCGTCGCCGTCCATGTCCTCACTGTAGTAGCCCGCTGGTCTTGTGCATAAAGGCAGCAGCTTTTCGCTTCTAAGCTGCATAGGATTTTGAAGTCCCGAATATCTGTAGTATATTATCTCCGTCTGCAATTTTCCGTCAGCAGTCAGTCCGTCAATAAAAATAGCACGCCTGCCGCTGTCAAGCATTCCCGTCTTTGATGACACATAAGAAGTCACATTATCGCACATATCAACGTTCTCGCCGCGGGTTATCTCATTGTTTTTCATGTTGAGCATAGAAGCCTTTGCCGTCACCGCACCTGTATCATTATTGGTGCTTCTCTGAATGGTGATAAGCTCTATATAACCATCATTGTTTATATCCAAAGGCTCCAGCACCGAATAAGTATCAAGCGCCACACGCTTGAAATCTCCGTCGGTATAGCTGTATATCTCCATAGTCTTTTCATCATTAGTAAGATTTTGATATCCCACAAAAACGTCCGTCTGGTTATTGCTTCCCATAGGCGAGATAATGACCTGATCTATGTCCGTGCCTGCGCCTGCTAGCTCTTTCACAGAATACCACTTGCCGTCCTCGTCCTTGTCGAGAATGTTCACCCTCAAGCCGTCCTCCTCAGATCCATTTGAAGTGTACTCATAGAAGACCATAGCCTCGTCCGTAGGCTCATCGTCGATATTTGCGATAACATAAGCCGAGCGGTATTCACCGTTTTTAGGATATTTCAGAGTTATATTGCTGCCCACGCTCTCGATAAGTGCCTGATGTATCTCGCTTTGCTCAGAGGTAAGCTTCGGGGCGTTTATAAGTCCCTCAACAGAAAAATTCAGTGCCGAACAGCCTGTCATAGTAAGACAAGAAAGACAAACAGCAGCCAATTTAAGATTTTTCAAGCGATCCCTCCTGATACACCAAACAAAAAAATAGAACCGGGCATATACCCGATTCTATTATATCATATACACAAAAATATTTCAAGCCTTTTTCCGTCCATTAGGAACAGGTAAAAATTATTTTGCTTATCTTTCGTCCAATGGGATATACTTCTTCTCACCTGAGATAGCCTTGTATGCAGGACGGATTATTCTCTTGCCTGTTACAAGCTCTTCAAATCTGTGTGCGCACCAGCCTGCCATTCTTGAAACGGCAAACATAGGAGTATAAAGATCCTCAGGAATACCCAGCATACTGTAAACAAAGCCGGAGTACATATCAACGTTAGCGCACATCGCCTTGTCACTGCCCTTGACCTTCTTGAACAGCTCAGGAGTAAGTCTTTCCACCGCTTCAAGAAGCTTGTATTCTCTCTCAAACTCAGTGTTCTCAGCCATTTTCTTGGCATTCTCTCTGAGTATGACAGCTCTAGGGTCAGACAATGTGTAAACAGCGTGACCCATGCCATAAACAAGACCTGTGTGGTCAAAAGCTTCCTTGTTGAGTATCTTTGTGAGGAAATCAGCGATCTCGCCCTCGTCCTCCCAGTTCTGAACGTTGTCCTTTATGCACTGGTGCATTGCCGCCACCTTAAGGTTAGCGCCACCATGACGTGGACCTTTCAGTGAACCGATAGCCGCAGAGTATGCTGAATAAGGATCCGTTCCGGAAGATGTAAGCACACGGCAGGCAAAAGTCGAGTTATTTCCTCCGCCATGCTCAGCGTGGAGCATAAGTAACAGATCAAGTATCTTAGCCTCTTCCTCAGTGAACTGTCTGTCCGGACGCAGTGCCGACAGTATCATCTCCGCAGTAGAATGTGTAGGTATCAGAGGGTGCATGAACAAGCTTTCACCGTCATAACAGCGTTTTTTTACCTGATAAGCCGAAACCATGATGTTAGGCAATTTAGAGATTATAGAGATAGCCGTAGCCATTTCATACTCAGGCGAGCGATTCTCAGGGTTATCGTCATAAGAGTAAAGAGCCAGAATTGCTCTTGCCATTTTATTCATGATGTTCTTTGACGGAGCTTTAAGTATCATGTCCTCAAAGAAGTTGTCAGGGAGAGGTCTGTTTTCAGCCATCATTTCTCTGAACGCATCAAGCTCCACCCTGTTAGGCAGATCGCCCATAAGAAGAAGATAAACTATCTCCTCATAGCCGAAACGTCCCTCTTTCTGAGCGTTAGACACCAGATCATTGATGTTGTATCCACGGAAGATAAGCTGACCTTGAATAGGAGATTTCTCACCCTCGTTTACCACATATCCGTGTACGTTACAGATATTAGTAAGACCAGCCATAACACCTGTACCGTCAGAGTTTCTAAGTCCTCTTTTTACCACATATCTGTCATAAAGCTTAGGGTCAATAGTATTGTTTGCTATAAACTGTTCGCATAAAAGCGACCTTGCTGCATTATTTATCATTGAATAGATCATCTCGCTTTCAAGTATATTATAAATATAAGTTATATTATACACCTTTTTCAGATTTTTGTCAAGTATTAAGATAACCTGTCAAATTAAAACCACATATCTCCGCCATTTAAAAATTTGCAGTACAAAAATTTGCCCTGTATGAATATTTGCTCCACTGCATGAATATAATATAGTACCCCAAAAAAGAAAGGACAAACCATATGAAAGACCTGATACAGATAATGGCAGTATTTGCTGTTATCCTTACAATAATACCGACCATAGTATTTCTTCGTCCAAACGAGTCCGCATCGAAACCTGCATTTTCAGAAAAAGAAAAAATAGCCGTATATTTCACCGAAAGCGGCAAGACCGAAGACTTCACCCTTGAAGAATATATGATAGGCTCAGTGCTTGCACAAATGCCTGCGGACTTTGACGAAGAAGCCCTGAAAGCGCAAGCCGTCCTCGCCCATACCTACATATGCCGCCGACAGCTCTCCGAAGCCCAGTCGCCTACTCCCGCCTTAAAAGGCGCACTCATCAGCGATGACAGCACCCTCTACCAAAGCTTTTTTACCCTGAAAGCCGCCAAAGAATACTACGGCAGCGACTATGAAAAGGCATACAAAAAGGTAAAGTCAGCCGTGCAGTCAGTGGAAAACGAAATCCTCACCTATAATGGAGAGCCGATAATCGTCGCCTTCCACGCCGCTTCAAACGGTCATACCCAATCCGCCCAAAACGCATGGGGAGAGGATATCCCATATCTTCTGTCAGTAGACAGCTCCGCTGACAAAGACCTTGCCGCCACAGAATGTACCCAGACACTCACCGCCAAGGAATTTCAAGACAAGCTTCTTGACCGCTTCCCCGATATTAATTTCACTCCCCTCGCCAATGCTGATAGTTGGCTCAAAACAAAAACAGACGGCATAGGCTATGTAACGAACCTGACCGTCTGCGGCTATGATATCCAGCCAAACACCTTCTGCGATATCCTTGATATCTCCTCGCCATGTTTCGAGTTTACCTTTGCCAATACAAAATTCACTTTCACCTCTCACGGCTTCGGACACCTCGTAGGAATGAGCCAGTACGGTGCAAACACCATGGCAGAAAAAGGCTCAGACTACAGAGCCATTTTGACCCACTATTTCACAGATACAAAGCTGCAAAAATCTACTGAGCTGGCACAACTGCAATAAACACAAGGTCGCTGTCGCCGTCATTGATAAAGCTATGCTCATGACCTTCGGGGCAGTAATGGAAATCTCCTGCCGACAGTCTTTCCTCACCGCCGTCATAAAGCATTTTGCCGCTTCCCTCAAGAACATATATCATCTCGCAGTTGCCCTCATGTCTGTGCAGACCGATAGAAGCCCCCGGCACAAGCCTGCCTTTCATCATCTTGTTCTTGCCGTCAGAAAAAGCCCTGCTTGCAAAGCTTTTCTCGCCGCCCTTGAAATTCGGTGCAAGGCTCTCTTTAATATCATCAAAAACTATACGCATAAAAACACCTCCGCAGTTTATAGATCAATTATACCACCACATCGATAAAAAAGCAACAAAAAAAAGACCCGTCCCGAAAGACAGGTCTTTAATTATTCTAAGTAAGAATTATCTGAATTACAGATTACTTTCTCTTCTTAGTAGCAACTACAGCAGCACCAGCAAGTGCAACACCTACAGCAGCAAGAGCAGCAGCACCTGTGCTTGGGTTTGTGTTAGATGCGTTGTTAGCAGCCTTAGAAGATGTAGCAGCAGAGTTAGTCTTAGAGTCTGAAGAATCTGTAAGAATAACCTTTGACTCGTCAGAATCTGTTGAATCAGCTGTTGACTCAGAAGGATCTGTTGGCTCAGCGTCACTCTTGTTGAGAACTACAACGTTCTTAACAGCCATCTTAACAGCAGGATCTTCGCCGTCTGTACCAGCGAGGTCTGTAGCAATGTCAAAGAACATATTATTTGCGTCCATTTCAAGAGCTGAAGGGAACTTAACGATAAATGTGTATGTGCCGTCAGCGTTTACTGTAACAGCAGGGTTGTTATCAGAAGCTTCCCAATAACCAATACCGTTCTCAATACCATTTGTGAAGCATGGATAAGCTGTGAAAGCGTCAGTTACATTTGAGATATCAACTGTAACAGCAATAGCGTCAGCACCTGCAAATACGCTCCAATCATCAACAAGGTTGAAAGCAGCCTTGTGAGCATCGTCACACCATGGGTGCTTGATGTTGATTCTTACCTTACCACCGTCAGATGTAGACTGACCTTCACTGTTAAGTGTAACCTCAGTCTGCTTCTTGTATTCGCTAAGGTCAACAGTGTTTCCGCCCTGTGCCTTGTCAGACTCTACAACAAGGATAGGATTGCCGTCCTTGTCAAGAAGTGTGAACGCATTGAATGTGAAGTCCTTTGTAGTCCAGTTCTGAAGCCATACCTGAGCATATGTATCTGTATCAGCAAATACAGGATCTTTTCCCTTCAGAACAAAATCATAAGAACCGTCAGCAGCCTTAACGCCTGTTACATCCTTAGCACCATCCTGGAATGACCACTCTTTTGAAGCCCAACCAGTTGACTCAGAGTTGTAACCAAGTCCACCGCCTATCCAGTCTCCAGCCTCGATCTTTGCAGCTGAGTCTGCACCAACTGTTACATTAATATCAATACCGCAAACATCTTCAAGCTTAACGTTTGTTCCTGTAAGAACACCTGTCTTTTTAAGAACACCGTCATCGTCCTTCTCATCAATGAGAGAGACAGTACCTCCAGTGAGGTCTGCCTTAACAGTAGCTGTTTCATCAGCAAATGCTGCGAGTGACATCATTGATGCAGCGAGAGCAGCAGCTGACATACCAGCGAGAATCTTAGAGATTTTCATTTGTTTTTCCTCCATCTTTGTTAATAATTTTTAGATACATATTGAGCGATATCTCCTCAACATACATCTTGACTATATTGTAACACACATTTACAAGTATTTCAATAAACGTTTTTCACAAATTAACCACATATCTTTAGCCATTTTTCACAAATCTGTATATTATTTTTGCTATATATCACCAGATATATTACCACAGTATGTACAAGCATTCTACATAACATTAATATTTTTATATTTATTCAGATTTTGATGTAATCGTATTCAGCCTTTCACGCTCTCTTTTTGAGAAGATACAGCCGCAGTAATCCTGCCTGTAAAGCCCGTATTCCGCTGAAAGCTGAATGGAACGCTTGTAGCCCTCACGCTTCTTGAAATCCGCAGGAAGTGCCTTTACATCATATATCTCCCCAAGCTCCTCCGATATCTCGTTGAGCTTCGGAGCATTCTTGTATGGTGAAATAGACAGCGTTGTGGTAAAATAATCCACACCAAGCTCCTTGGCAAGCTGAGCCGTCCGTTCAAGCCTGAGCCTGTAACATCGAAAGCATCTCTCCCCGCCCTCAGGTATATCCTCAAAGCCCTTAACAGCCTGAAAAAACTCACCCTCGTCATACCCACGCTCCACGAACGTAACAGGATTTTTCATAGGCATTTGTGCAATAAGCCTTTGAAGCTCCGCCACACGTTTATCGTACTCCTCACGGGGATAAATGTTCGGGTTGTAGTAAAACACAGTTATCTTAAAATACTGTGACAGATATTCAAGCACATAAGAAGAACACGGCGCACAACAGCTATGCAAAAGCAAAGTCGGCACTTCACCCTTTTCCTCGTGTTTTTTTATAATGCCCTCCAGCATTTTCTGATAATTTACTTTCTGCATTCCTGCCGCTCCCTTTTCGCAAAAAAATCGTACCTGACACACTTCCGTAGGGGCTGGCGTCCTAGACAGCTCATTCCCATTGTCTTTGCACCCCTACAGTATCATACTATATTTTATAGTATAGCACATTTCCGAAAATTCCGCAACAGGTCAGATCTTCACCTTGAACTTATTTGCACAGTTAGGGCATTTCACAG
>ENA-UEQI01000441-UEQI01000441.1-human-gut-metagenome-genome-assembly--contig:-NODE-441-length-16342-cov-12.653858_pt1 | contig 16342 bp, 9 predicted proteins | sample MGYA00242946_ERZ507945 | MGnify/ENA primary metagenome ERZ507945 (study PRJEB26167, sample SAMN06115467) | human gut metagenome | host: Homo sapiens | place: China:Guangxi | collected 2016-06-08... | reverse complement strand
CAAGGAGGGCTTTGAAAATCTCAGGTCTGGAACGGAATATGATGCTTTGTATGAAGCAGCACTGTGTCGAGAACGAGCCGACTGGATTGTTGGTATTAACGCTACTCGACTTTTTTCGACCCTTTACGGGCAGACCCTGAATGTTGGTCGTGTTATGACCCCTACCCTTGCTATGGCTGTTATGCGAGAAGCTGCCATTTCCGCATTCAAGCCTGAACTGTTCTACACAGTTCAGATTGGATTGGATGGTTTTACGGCTGCAAGCGAACGCTTCAAAACCAAGGCAGCAGCCGAAGCTGTCAAACAAAGCTGTTCGGTGGCAATCGTTCAGAAAGCTGAATGTAAGGAGAAAACAGAAAAGCCGCCTGCGCTCTATGACCTGACCAGTTTACAGAGAGAAGCCAACCGTGTGCTTGGCTACACGGCACAGCAGACCTTGGACTACACGCAGAACCTCTATGAAAAGAAACTGGTCACTTATCCCCGTACCGACAGCAGGTTTCTGACGGAAGATATGGCACATAGCCTGACCGACCTCGTAAAGCTGGCTTTCCACACATTCCCCGTGGAGGATGTGGATAACATACCAGTTCATGCAGAGCAGGTTGTGAATAACAAAAAGGTCACAGATCACCATGCCATCATTCCGACCAGAGAATTGCAGAAATGCAATCTGAGCGAACTTCCCAAGGGTGAACTTGCAATTTTGCAACTGATCTCGAATCGGTTGTGCGTAGCTGTTGGCGATCCGCACCGATACGCAGAGACAGTTATTGAGCTGGACTGTGGCGGTACCGTGTTTTCCACCAAAGGCAAAACTGTTGTGCAGGATGGATGGAAAGCTCTGGTTCAGAAAAATGATTCGACAAAATCCGACGAAAACGTGCAGACACTCCCTTCTGTTTCCGTTGGTGACGAAATGACCGTCAGCGGCACGGAAATCAAGGAAGGGAAAACATCTCCCCCTAAACACTTTACCGAGGATACTCTGCTTTCTGCTATGGAAACTGCCGGTGCGGACGAAATGCCTGATGAGGTGGAGCGCAAAGGTTTGGGAACGCCTGCGACCCGTGCCGGTATCATTGAGAAGCTGGTTCGCATCGGTTTTCTGGAGCGTAAGGGTGATAAGAAAACCAAACACCTGATTCCGACCCACAAGGGTACGGCTCTGGTAACAGTCATGCCGGAACAGATTCAGTCCCCATCCATGACGGCGGATTGGGAAGAAAAATTGTTGCTCATTGAGAAAGGCGAATATGCCAGCGAGGACTTTATGGACGAGATCAAAGATGTGATTGCCGGTCTGATTCAGAACTATGAAGTAATCCGTGATTCCGAGGTTATGATGTCGAAAGAAGCCAATTCTATCGGCAAATGCCCGCTCTGCGGCAGTGCTGTAGAGGACAAAGCCAAGGCATTTTTCTGTTCCAACAGAGCTTGCAAATTTGCCCTCTGGAAAAACAATCGCTACTTTGCGAGCATCGGCAAGAGCATGACTTCTGCCACGGCGCAGAAATTGCTTGGTTCCGGCAAGGTAAAGCTCAAGAATTGCAAGTCCGAAAGAACGGGCAACACCTTTGATGCCACCGTCTTTATGGAGGTATCAGATGATGGCAAAACGAAGTTCAGTATGGAATTTGAAAATGGAGGAAAGCGCAAATGACAAATGAGTACAACCCGGATGGTAAGGAAATCCGATTTATCGACAGCCATTATAAGGATTTGTTTCATATCCCCGATGGCAGCTGTGTGCAGATTCACTACCCGGATGAAATGGTTGTGAAGCCCTGCACCTTCATTGACGAGTATCATACGCAGATCGGATACAATGTGTTTCATATCTGCCAGTTTGCAGAAATTATGGAGCGCAACGGCGCAAGCTATATGCCGGAGCCTGAGATTATGGGCGATGAAGCCGCATGGAAGGTCGGAAAGGATAGAATCCTTGCGGTGCAGACCTGCGAAGATGGTTACGACTACACCCTGTTGGATGAAAACTACAACGAGATTGATGGCGGTCAGGTTGATAACCCTGAACTGTCCATGCTCGAAGTCCGCCGGGATATTCTGGAATCCTTCGGGCTGGAGCGCCGGGAACTGCGGGCAATGTTCTATGAGGATGTCATGGAGCAGGCTTTTGAAGTCGGCAGACAGGCGGTGGTGGTCAATGACCCTATCGCTGAGCTTGCTTTTAAGCTCGACCGTTTTGCAGAGAACTTCGACCCCTATGAATATATGGATCAGGTCGATGATGTGCAGGCGCATATCCAAGAAATCAAGGCAGATCTTGCCGCTGGTAATACGGCTCCGTATCGTGAGTTCCTGAATACAGCCATTGAAGAAGCCCGTGAGGAAACTGCGGTTGAGGTTGCCAAAGTGCTGAAAAGTCAGCTGGATAAGCTCGACTCTCCGAAGCGTGAGTCGGTCATGGAAAAACTGGCACAGGCCGCAGAAAAAGCTGCGCCTGCCAGTCCCTCTCCCAAACGCAAAGAGCCTGAACGATAAGGAGGACACGGATATGAAAAACGAAAAATGGGATGATGTTCACGGAAATACCACCCCGGATGACAGAATGGTTGCTTTTCTGGAAAGCCCCACGGATTCCTATGCGATTCTTCAGCTGCGGGAAGATGTAGACGATAATATCCCGCTCATGTTTGCAAATTACAGCTACCTTCAGAAGAAAGAAATGGAGCCTGAGATTGACCGTTACGAGGTGGTCTATCATGGCTCCATTTCTATGTCCGAGGATGTGAATCGGCAGCTGGAAGATTTGTATGTAAAGTTCAATATTGACCACCCGGATGATTTCCGTGGTCACAGTATGTCGGTCAGCGACATCGTAGCCTTAAAGGTAGTCGGTGAGGTATCCTTTCACTATGTAGATTCTGTTGGGTTTCAGAAGCTGGAAAACTTTATGAAGTCCGAAAACTACCTGAAAAACGCAGAGATGGCAATGGAAGATGATTATGGGATGATTGACGGTATCATCAATAACGGAAAAGCGTCCGGATTAGAGGAACGTCCTTCGGTGTTGGAGCAGTTAAAGGAAAAGCCCGTGCCGGATGTTTCCCATAAGCCGCCCAAGAGCCACCCGGAAAGGGAGATTGAATGATGGATTTCACACAGGATGAGCGGAACATGATGATGCTTTACAGCCCTGGCACAAGGTCAGGGCTGTGTGAAGCACTGACACTGATGAAGGAACAGCTTTCGGAGGACGAGTCAGAGCTTTTTGCTTTGGCAGACTCGGTTCTCCGTAAAGTTTCAGCCATGGACGATGCCGCCTTTGAGAAGCTGAACCTTTATCCGGATTGATAGGATTGGAGGGATACAATGAACGCAAAAGAGCGATTTTATTCCGGATTAGCAAAAGAAACGATTGGGAAAATCACCTCGAACACAGATAACTGGACTTCGTTTTTGAGAACGATGTCCCGCAACTATGAGTTCACCTATCCGGAACAGGTGATGATTTATGCTCAGCGCCCCAATGCGACCTTTTGCAAGCCCTATGAGGACTGGAACGCTGAAAATTACCGCAGATATGTAAAGCGTGGCTCTACCGGCATTGCTCTGTTTGTGATGAACAGGGATAAACCGTATCTGCGCTATGTGTTTGATGTGGCGGATACCGGCGTTCGCCGTTCTTCCCCGGAACTGAAACCGTGGGAGGTGACGCCTGAAAACCGCTCCTATGTCATGGAAGCGATGGAGCGTACCTTCGGTGTTGCCGCTGACGGGGTACTGGAAGCACAGCTTGAAGATATTGCATCCGCACTGGCGGCTGAGTATTGGGACGATTACAAAAAGCAGTTCCTCGACATCGTTGCCAACAGCTTCCTTGAGGAGTATGATGAACTCAACATCGAAGTAGCTTTCAAAAATGCGGTGGCAAACAGCGTATCCTATACGATGTATTGCCGGTTCGTGGAAAGTCCCGACAACTACTTCGAGCATGAGGATTTCCAGAAGGTGTTTGATTTTAACACCAGACAGACGGTAAATGCCCTTGGTACTGCGGTGAATGCCATCAGCACAAGGATGTTTCAGGAAATCGAAAAAGCGATTGGAGAACATGAGCAGATTAAAGCTACCGAAAGGAGTACAGATTATGAGCGAGATGACTTACAGACAGGCCGGAGATTATCAGATTCCGAACCTTCAGTTGGAGAACGAGGGAGAGAAACCTCTGGGCAAGTACGGCAGGATGCGTCGAGCATTTTTGGAACAGAACAATCCGATGCTCCTGAACGACATGATTCTGACGGAGAGCCTGTTCCCGCACCTGTGGGAGATCGAGGAAACAGCGAAAGCCAGAGTGGAGTTTCTGATGGAGCAGTACCTGAAGGACAGCCCCGCACCGGACAAGGAAACGCAGCAGATGGCGTGGGTGCAGCACATGAACAGCCTGAAAGCACAGGCGGAGGAAGTCGTGATGACGGAGCTTATCAACAGCTGAGTCTGAACCTTTTCCTCTCCGAAAATGAACAAATCAGTTTTATCGACCGAGCAGAGAGCTTTACGCCCTCTGCTTTTTCTTTTGCCCAGGAAGAAATCGACCACTTCCTTCTGCTTGGTAGCAATACCGATGAAGCCCGAAAAGTCGTAGCGCTGGAATATATGAAGCAGAAGCCGTTGGAAGAAATCGTTCAGACCTTAAAGCAGGTCTATCACGGCGGCTATGGTCTGAAAGAAGATAGCGGGAATATCTGTGCGTGGTATGCCGAGGACGGTATCCACCTTGCCAAAGGTTCCTCTGCCATTGACAGCCCCAGAGCGCAGATCGTTTCTTGGGAAACGGTTGCCGAGCGCATTGGAGAACTGCTTGAAAATGGTCGGTTCGCAACTAATGTGGAACTGGTAGAAGCATCCGGATATGAGCGTCAGAAGTTGGCAGAATCCCTGTGGCATCTTTATCACGATTTGAGTGAAGAAGCCCGTTCCAGCAACTATCTGGCAATTCTTCATCAGGAACAGTTTCGTGGTTTCCCTGACGAAACCGCAGACTTGGCTGAAAAGTTGGATGACCCTCGTTTCCACGCAACCTTGGTACAGCAGTATTCGGAATTTAGAAAAACCCTTGCGGAAAATCCCGATCTGCTTCGTTTTCACTATCACAAGCTGAATCTCATTCAGAAACAGCTGTATGAGTTGAATATGCCTTTGCGTGAGTATCAGACCGATATGATGCAGATGCCCCTTGTCCGCCAGTTCATTACGGATGATGAAGTCAATGCAGACTTGACCCGTGGAAGCGGCTTTTCCGGTGGTAAAGCCCGTATTTATAACTACTGGCAGGAGAATCATTCTGCCAAGGAAAAGATGGACTTCCTGAAGCATGAATACGGAACCGGTGGTCATTCCCATGCCTGCTCTGGTGCAACGCACAGCGGTCAGGATCACGATGCCAAGGGTGTTGCTTACACCAAGAGCGGTTGCGATAAATTGCAGATGTCCTGGGCGCAGGTGGTGCAGAGAATCGACGGTCTGATACGAAAGGGACGCTACCTCAGCCCGGAGGAAGAAGCGGAACGACAGGCTATCGAAGAAGCTAAAACTGATCCGTTGGAAGATGTTTATGACCGTTTCGCAGTGATTGATACCGAGGATGGCGAGTATGCGATCTGGGATAATCAGACCGATGACTACTATGTAGACCCGGAAGGCGTTACGGAATACTTCACGGACGAATGGCTTGCCAATGACTATTTGGAGGAAGTTCGTCAGTCCGTAGCTGCGATGGAGTCGGTTCAGCCAGAAGCGCCTGTGGCAGAGCCTGCCGAAGTTGTGGAAGCATCTGCTTCCGAGGAACCGAAATGGAATTATCAGGTCGGTGACACGGTATATCTGGACGATACAGCTTTCCGTGTGGAGCAGATCACGGACAGAGAAGTTCAGCTGCGTGACCCTACGCTTGCTTATCCCATCTTCCGTGCCGAGAATCGTGAGAATTTCGAGCGTATGCTCTCTCAGGACGAAAGAAACCATGCGGTAAGGGTTGATGCCCAAACCGAAGAAAAGCCCGTTACAGAGGATTTTCTGGGCAAAACCGAACCGAGGGACTACACCCCTGAGTATCAGCTGTTAGACCGTCTGCGTATGGACTGCGAATACTTCCTTGGTGCAGGACAGCACAGCGAAAAGCATCTGTGGGCAGGCAACCGCCATGCACAGATTGCCAAGATGCGTGAGCTGTATGAAATGATTCCCGACAAACCAGAATGGCTGACACCTGAGATGATTAACAGCTACGAGGAGCGCATGGCTCCCCGCTATCTGGTTGCCGCCTACCATCACTTTGAAAACGGCTTCGATGATAAACTGGACTACTACACTCTGGAAGAAGCGGAAAAAGCTGCCCAGGGCTATGTGGACGGAACCATGGAGGATGACGGATTCAAGTACGATGGTGCTGCCGTTTACGATCAGCAGGAGCATAAGTGCATCCGTATCTATGGGGACTACCCTGACGAAAAGGCACACGCACAGGTCAGAGCCAGTGCGGAACCCGAACAGCAGGAACCGGAACACTTCATCGATCATTTTTATGTTGCCGAGGACATTCAGAAGCGGGGTGCGCTGGACATCAAGGAATACAGTTCCTTTGATGATGCCCTGCGAGCCTACTATGCACTTCCTGACACGCAGAGAAAAGCCCTGGGTGCAATGAATACCAGAGATCTGCCGGGTAGTCTGGACTTCGTACAGTGCGTAGATGGAAAGGACACCATCATTCAGGATTATGCCCAGGTGGACGGATGGCAGAATGCCGAAGTCATGGACATTATCGCTCAGCTTGAGCAGTCCATCACCACCAGAGAAATCCCACCTGTTCCTGCGGTGAACTTCCACATCACGGATGACAACATCGGTGAAGGTGGACCGAAGCAGAAATTCGCAAGAAACATCGCAGCCATTGAAACTCTGTTCAAACTGGAAAGCGAGAACAGGAACGCCACTACCGAAGAACAGGAGATTTTGTCGAATTATGTCGGTTGGGGCGGTCTGGCAGATGCCTTTGACCCGGACAAGGGAAATTGGGCGAAGGAGTATCAGACACTGAAAAACCTGCTTTCCGAAGATGAATATGCTGCGGCAAGAGCTTCCACCCTGAACGCACATTACACCAGCCCTACGGTCATTCGCTCCATCTACGATGCGGTCGGACAGATGGGCTTTGAAACAGGAAATATTCTGGAGCCTGCTATGGGTATCGGCAACTTCTTTGGTATGCTCCCTCCTGAAATGCAGAGCAGCCGTTTGTATGGTGTGGAACTGGATTCCATCACCGGCAGAATTGCTCAGAAGCTCTATCCCAACGCAGAAATCAAAGTAGCCGGTTTTGAAACGACAGACCGCCGAGACTTTTACGATCTGGCTGTGGGTAATGTCCCTTTCGGCAACTACAAAGTGTCCGACAAGCCGTATGACAAGCTGGGATTCTCCATTCACAACTATTTCTTTGCCAAGGCTTTGGATCAGGTTCGTCCCGGTGGTGTGGTCGCTTTTGTGACAAGCCGTTACACCATGGATTCCAAGAACTCTGACGCAAGGCGATATATGGCGCAGAGGGCGGAACTGCTTGGTGCAATCCGTCTGCCAAACGATGCCTTTAAGAAAAACGCAGGCACGGAAGTCGTGTCCGACATCCTGTTCCTGCAAAAGCGTGACCATCCGATTGACATTGTACCGGAATGGGTAAACCTTGACCGCACCGAAGAAGGACACACCATGAACAGCTACTTTGTCGCTCATCCTGAAATGGTTCTGGGCGATACGGTGGAAGAAAGTACCGCCTACGGCATGGACATTACAGTGCGTCCCATTGAGGGCATGGAACTGTCCGAACTTCTGAAAGAAGCAGTTTCCCACATCCAAGGAACCTATCAGGCTGTGGAGCTTCCCGAAGCTGACAAGGGTAAGGAAATCGAAACCATTCCTGCAACCCCGGATGTAAAGAATTTCTCTTATACCGTGGTGGATGGCAATGTGTACTTCCGTGAAAACTCCCTGATGCGCCGTGTAGACCTGAATGAGAAAGCAAAAGACCGTGTGATGGGCATGGTGGAACTTCGTGGTATCGTCAACGAGCTGATCGAATATCAGCTTGAGGATTACCCGGATGAAATGATTACTCAGAAACAGGCAGAACTGAATGATGCCTACGATGCGTTTGCCGCAAAGAACGGGCTTATCAATAATCGAGCCAATGGTCAGGCATTTGCTGACGATTCCTCCTACTATCTCCTGTGTTCTCTGGAAAATGTGGATGAGGACGGCAATCTGAAAAGCAAGGCGGATATGTTCACCAAGCGAACCATCAAGCCGGAACGCAGAGTGACGAGCGTGGATACGCCGTCCGAAGCTCTGGCAATCTCTATCGGTGAGCGTGGCAAGGTGGATTTGCCGTTTATGGCACAGCTGCTTGGAACACCTGGAGAATACGATGCGATTCAGGCAGAGCTTCGAGGGGTGATCTTCAAAGACCCGATGGCTCCCGATGCTGTGGAAGTTGGATGGCAGACTGCCGATGATTACCTTTCCGGTGATGTAAGAAGCAAGCTGCGTGTCGCACAGATGGCGGCAGACAGGGATTCTTCCTTCCACATCAATGTGGAAGCCTTGCAGAAAGCACAGCCGAAGGACTTGGATGCGTCCGAGATTGATGTGCGTTTGGGTGCAACATGGATTGATGCCGATTATATTCAGCAGTTCATGGAGGAAACCTTTGAAACGCCGTATTACTTGCGCCGTTCCATTGAGGTCAAGTTCTCCGAGCTGACCGCAGAGTGGCGCATCAACGGTAAGAGTTCTCCCAACTACAACGATGTGGCGGCGTATGTCACCTACGGTACAGAGCGAGCCAACGCATATCGGATTCTGGAGGAAACGCTGAATCTGAAGGATATTCGTATCTATGATACGATTGAAGATGCAGATGGTAAGCAGAAGCGTGTCCTCAATAAAAAAGAAACTACCCTGGCACAGCAGAAACAGCAGGCAATCAAGGATGCGTTCCGAGATTGGATTTGGAGAGATCCGCACAGACGAGAAACCCTTTCCACCAAGTACAACGAACTTTTTAACTCCACCAGACCTCGTGAGTATGATGGCTCTCATATCCGTTTCGGCGGCATGAACCCGGATATTACCCTCCGTGAACACCAGAGAAATGCTATCGCTCATGTGCTATATGGTGGAAATACGCTGCTTGCACACGAAGTTGGTGCGGGCAAGACCTTCGAGATGGCTGCATCGGCTATGGAGAGTAAACGGCTTGGATTGAGCCAGAAATCCCTGTTCGTTGTGCCGAATCACTTGACCTTACAGTGGGCAAACGAGTTCCTGCACCTCTATCCGAGTGCCAAGCTCCTTGTTGCCACCAAGAAGGATTTTGAAACAGCAAACCGTAAGAAGTTCTGCGCTCGTATCGCAACGGGTGACTATGATGCAGTCATCATCGGTCACAGCCAGTTTGAAAAAATCCCGCTTTCTGCCGAACGACAGGAACGGCAGCTGCGGGAGCAGATTGATGAGATCGAGGGTGCGATTGCGGAGCTGAAATGGCAGCGTGGCGAAAACTTCACGATCAAGCAGATGGAGAAAACACGAAAATCATTGGAAGCCAGACTGGACAAGCTCCTTGCCGCTGACAAGAAAGATGATGTCATTACCTTTGAGCAGTTGGGTGTAGACCGGCTGTTTGTGGACGAAAGCCATGCGTTCAAGAATTTGTTCCTCTACACAAAAATGCGAAATGTGGCAGGTCTGTCCACCTCCGAAGCCCAGAAATCTTCGGATATGTTTATGAAGTGCCGCTATATGGATGAGCTGACCGGCGGGCGTGGTGTGATCTTTGCAACCGGTACTCCAGTAAGTAACTCGATGACCGAGCTTTATACGGTCATGCGCTATCTCCAGTACAGTACGCTCCAGCAAAAGAACCTGACCCATTTTGATTCCTGGGCATCGACCTTCGGAGAAACAACAACTGCGATTGAGCTTGCACCGGAGGGAACCGGCTATCGTGCCAGAACCCGATTTGCGAAGTTCTTCAACCTGCCTGAACTGATGAATATGTTCAAGGAGGTTGCCGACATCAAGACCTCTGACCAGTTGCATCTCCCTGTTCCCGAAGCAAAGTTTGAAACGGTTGTGGTTCAGCCCTCTGAGTACCAGAAGGATATGGTGGCTTCCCTTTCAGAGAGAGCAGCAGATGTTCATGCCGGTATTGTAGACCCGTCCGTCGATAATATGCTCAAGATTACCAGCGACGGACGAAAATTGGGACTGGATCAGCGGCTAATGAACACCCTGTTACCCGATGACCCTGACAGCAAGCTCAATGCCTGCGTGGGAAATATCCTGCGTATCTGGCAGGACGGTCAGGCTGACAAATTGACCCAGTTGGTGTTCTGCGACCTTAGCACACCGAAAAATGATGGAACCTTCAATGTCTATGATGATGTCAAAACCAAGCTGATTGCAAACGGTGTGCCTGCGGAAGAAGTTGCCTTTATCCATGATGCAGATACCGAGGCAAAGAAAAAAGACCTCTTTGCCAAGGTTCGTACCGGGCAGGTGCGAGTGCTTCTTGGCAGTACGCAAAAGATGGGTGCAGGAACCAACGTCCAGGACAAATTGGTGGCAGTTCACCACTTGGATGTGGGTTGGCGTCCGTCTGATATGACCCAGAGAAACGGTCGTATCATCCGTCAGGGCAACCGGAACAAAGAGGTTCAGGTGTATCAGTATGTGACCGAGGGAACCTTCGATGCCTACCTGTATCAGACCTTGGAAAACAAGCAGAAGTTTATTTCTCAGATTATGACCTCCAAATCACCGGTTCGCTCCTGTGACGATGTGGATGAGCAGGCGCTGTCCTATGCGGAGATCAAGGCGCTGTGTGCCGGCAATCCGCTTATCAAGGAAAAGATGGACTTGGACATTGATGTGGCAAGGCTGAAGGTGCTGAAAGCTGACCACCAGAGCCAGCAGTACCGTATGGAAGATAAGCTTCTGAAATACTTCCCGGCTGAGATTGAAAAGCAGACAGGCTATATTCATGGCTTTGAAGCTGATATTAAAACCGTGGAAGCACACCCGCAGATTGCCGATGGCTTTTGCGGCATGGAAATCATGGGCAAAGCCTACACCGAAAAGGCAGATGCCGGTGAAATCCTCCTTGCGGCTTGTAAGGACACGAAAAGTGCCGATCCGGTTCCTCTTGGCAGTTACCGTGGCTTTCAGATGGAGCTTTCGTTTGACAGTTTCCGGAACGAGTTCGATGTGACCCTGAAGGGCGCTGTGAGCCACAGAGTAGCCCTTGGAACGGACGCACGAGGAAATATCACCCGACTGGACAATGCCCTTGCAGGCATCCTTGAGCGCTTAGAACGAGCCAATGAGCAGTTGAATAATCTCTACAATCAGCAGGAAGCAGCCAAGGCGGAGGTTGGAAAACCGTTCCCGCAGGAAGCAGAGCTGACAGCCAAAAGTCAGCGACTGGCAGAACTGGATGCAGCCCTGAATATGGAGGACTCTGTGGAAAATCGTGACGAAAGAAGCGAGTCAGAGCGTCCTTCTGTGTTGGCTGATCTGAAATCCAAAGCGGAGCATATCCCGCCTGCAAAATACTCTGAAACCCGTGAGGAGGTGTTGTAATGGCAAAGCGAGATCAGGATGTTCATTTCCTTGCATCCAAGGAGGAGGTCGAGCGAATCCATGAGAAGATGGACGAGCTTGGCATCCGCAGCATGGGAGCCTATCTGCGGAAAATGGCTCTGGATGGTTACTGTATCAGACTGGATTTGCAGGATGTGAAAGCCCTGGTTTCGCTCCTGCGAATCTGCTCCAACAACCTGAACCAGTACGCAAAGCGAGCGAACGAAACAGGCAGCATCTATCGTGCTGACATTGAGGATTTGCAAAAACGGCTGGAGGAGATCTGGACGGACATGAGAGAAGTTCTTGTTCGCCTGTCCTCAATCCAGTAATCCGACAACTTGTTGGGAAGTCGCAGTTTCGGCTGCGGCTTTTACATAAGGGTTGACATCATTGCGTTATGGCAGATACCCTTGTACAATATAATTAAAAGAAAGGGGTTGAGCCTATGAAGCTGGTATTGAAGATATTGGCACTGCCGGTGCTGTTCGTTGTAAAAGTGATTTGCATTCTTGGAAATCTGCTTACAAATGTTGTGTCCTATGTAATTGGTTTATTGCTCTTGGTCATTGGCGGATCTGCGATTTACTGCATTGTAAAGGCTTTGTGGCAGTCCCTGCTTATTCTTGTGGTTCTTGGAATTGCGACAATAGCAGCGGTGTTCTTGCTCGTCTGGGCTGTTATGAAAGTCGAGAATATTGGAGAAAGTCTGGGAGCATTTATCAGGTCATAAGATAATATCAGAGAAAAGTCACCGACCGGTGGCTTTTTCTTTTTGGGAAGGAAGTGATGGGAATGGCAGCGACAAGATTGATTGCACTCCATGTGAATAAGGGAAAGACGGTCGCTCAATGTTTGGCAGACAGAACCGACTACTCACAAAATGCCGCAAAAACCAATGATGGCGAATTTATCAGTTCCTATGAGTGTGATCCAAAGACAGCAGATGAGGAATTTCTGCTTTCCAAACGGCAGTATCAGCATATTACCGGCAGACAGCAGAAGAACAATATCATCGCATACCAGATACGCCAGTCCTTTAAGCCGGGAGAAATCACCCCGGAAGAAGCGAACCAAGTCGGCTATGAAACAGCGATGCGATGGACAAAGGGAAAACACGCTTTCATCGTTGCGACCCACATCGACAAATCCCACATTCACAATCATATCATTTATAATTCGACCTCGCTGGATGCCACACGGAAATTCAAAAACTTCTTTCTTTCCGGTCTGGCGGTGCAAAGACTCAGTGATATGGTTTGCCTGGAACACGGGCTGTCCATTATTACACCGAAGCCGTATCGGGAGCGCCAGAAAAGAACTGTTTATCCCAAGAAGCGTACCCAGCGTGACGAATTATGTGATGCGATTGATGCGGTGCTGAAGCAGAAACCAAAGAGCTTTGATGGCTTTGTTCAGGCTCTGGCTGACATGGGATTTGAGTTCAAGGATGGAAAGCAGCCTGCGTTCAAGGGCGAGAATCAGAAGCGTTTCATTCGGCTGCGTTCCCTGGGCGAAGGATATAGCAAAGAGGAAATTCAAGCGGTTATCTCCGGCAAGAACCTGCACAAATCAAAAGGCGGCTCTGCCAAGGCTCCTGCCCCGAAGCAGTTCCAGATGCTGATTGATATTCAGGCAAAGATGGCCGAGGGCAAGACGGTCGGTTATGAAAAGTGGGCGAAGAAGTTCAACCGAAAAGAGTATATGAGTTCCACGACGCTGTTCTATCAGATGTACTATATTGCCCGAAAGGGCGCAGGCTATCATGATGCGCTTTTGACAGACGGTTCGATTCCGGAAAGTTCCGCAGAGGAGAATGAAGTGTACCATGACAACTGTATCACCCAGGTGTGCTACAACCTGCTGGACGTAAACGGAGACGGTGTGCTGGATATCGACGATGTCTATGTGACTGCGTTTACAACTGCACGCTGCGGCGCTGGTCTCTCGAACAGCTTTTATCTGGTGAAAGGACGCTATGACCTGGATGCGGATACCATCAACCGGGTATGCGAGGCAGACCAGAGCGGCTATGAAGTGAGCAACCGGGATTATCTGATGAAAGAACTTCGTCTGAGTTAAGGAAACACTGAATACACCGCAATAAATGACCCTTGGCGCCGCCGGCAGAGATGTCGGCGGCGCTTTTGCGTGGGAATGCGGAAAAAGTCTCAAAACCCATTGCAAACTTGCCACATCTGTGCTATAATAAAAAATGTATATACCCGGTAAAATGCCGGGAAGAGAAAAGGAGCTTTTGACTATGGACGCAAGTACATTCCCCATTTCATTGACGTATCATCTGGTTTTTGCCCTGATCGCAGGCATTTTCTTTTTGGTGCAGTTTATCCGGCTGCGCCGGCCGTACCAGCTGCTGCTGGCAATCGGCATCCTGGCATCTCTGCTGATCCACGTCGGCGATCCGCACAACAAGGTCTGGTTCAACACCATCGGTCTGTTTGAACTGGTGATCCTGGTAGGTGCTGTTGTTTTGTCCGTGGCTGCACGGGTGAAGGCAAAAAAGGCGGCAAAGGATACGCCGGAAGATGCAAACGGTGCGGCAGAACCTGCTGACGGCACGGAGAAAACGGAATGAAACTGGTAGTCACAGACGGCGCTACGCTGTCCGGCGGCGGTGTCTCTCTGGACGGCTTTCGCCGGTTCGGGGAACTGGTGGTCTATGACCTCACCGCCCCGGAACAGCTGGCGGAGCGTGTGGGCGATGCCGATGCAGTGCTGTGCAACAAAACGCCCATCCCGGCGGAACTGTTTGACCAGTGTCCGAACCTGCGCTATGTGGGCGAGTGTGCCACAGGGTATAACAATATTGATATTGCTGCGGCGAAGGCGCACGGCGTGACCGTCTGCAACGTAGGCGGCTATTCCACCGATGCGGTGGCACAGCATACCTTTGCCCTGATCCTCCACCATTACAGCCGGGTGGCGGAATATGACACAGCGGTGCGGCAGGGTGCATGGAAACAGGCAAAGACATTCTGCGTGATGCCCTATCCCATGCAGGAACTCGCCGGAAAGACTCTGGCAGTCGTCGGCTATGGCAGTATCGGCAGAAAAGTGGCTGCCATCGGTGCGGCGTTCGGGATGCGCCCGGTGATCGCCACCCGGACACAGCCGGCAGACTGCCCGTATCCGCTGGTGACGGTGGACGAGGCGTTTCGCCTGGCGGATGTGCTGACGCTGCACGTGCCGCTGACGGAACAGACTGCCGGCATGGTGAATGCCCGGCGGCTTTCTGCCATGAAACCAACGGCACTGCTGGTGAACACTGCCCGTGGCGGACTGATCGTGGAAACAGACCTGGCGCAGGCACTCCGGGACGGTGTGATCGCCGGAGCGGCGCTGGACGTGCTGACCGAAGAACCGATGGGAGACACGCCGCTGGCTGATCTGGAAAACTGCACGCTGACCCCTCACGTCGCCTGGACACCGCTGGAGACCCGGCAGCGTCTGCTGGAGCAGGCAGTGGAAAATGTGCGCTGCTGGCTGGACGGCAAACCGCAGAATGTAATCACTGCACCATAAGGAGAAAAGTCGAAAATGATAGATGTATCCAAGAAAAAGCGCATTGTCCTCAAGCTGGGGACTTCGACGCTGACACATAAAACAGGAAAGCTGAACATTCGCCGCATGACCAATCTGGTGCGCATCCTGTCCGATCTGCACAACGAAGGCAGAGAACTGCTGCTGGTGTCCTCCGGCGCTGTGGGCATGGGTGTGGGCAAGCTGAATCTGTCGGAACGCCCCAAGGACACTCCGTCCAAACAGGCGGCGGCGGCAGTGGGGCAGTGCGAACTGATGCACATTTATGATGATATGTTCGCCAAGTATAACGTGACTGTGGCGCAGATCCTGCTGACCCGTGCCACGCTGACCAACGAGCGCCTGCCCCACGTGCAGAACACCATCGGGCGGTTGCTGGAGATGGGCGTTATTCCCATTGTCAACGAAAATGATACCGTTGCCATCGACGAGCTGGAACTGGAGATCGGCGAAAACGACTCCCTGTCCGCTACGGTTGCGGCGGCAGTGGGCGCAGATCTGCTGGTAATCCTGTCGGACATCAACGGGCTGTACTCTGCCGACCCCCGTACCAACGCCGATGCGCAGGTCATCCGGGAGGTACACAAGATCGACGAGCATATCGAGCAGATGGCAGGCGGCGCAGGTTCGGCACTGGGCAGCGGCGGCATGGCGACCAAGATCAACGCCGCAAAAATTGCCACAGAGGCTGGCGTGGACATGGTCATCATGAACGGCAGAGACCCGGAACAGCTGTATGCGCTGTTTGACGGCGAACCGGTGGGAACGCATTTTATGGCGGAGTAAGACGTTTTTTGCAGTATGTGTTGTAATACGCAGTGAAAAAGTTCTTCATATCAGTAAAGTTTTTTGATCCAGCAATTTTTCAAAAATGCTGGCGAGGTCCAGGGCGAGAAGCCCTGGTCGCTGTCCGCAGACAGCGAAATCTCTGCGCCATGCTTTTGGCGCACGGAGAAAAGGGTGAGAAAATCGACAGATTTTCGAGGGAAAGCGAACACGACCGCTTTCCCTGGCTGCCCTTTTGCAATCAGAAAAATCTGAGAAATATTCCGGTGGAATATTTCTCACGAGATATTTAAAACAAGACTTGGTGCAGAAGCTTCGAGAGCAATTT
>ENA-UEQI01000436-UEQI01000436.1-human-gut-metagenome-genome-assembly--contig:-NODE-436-length-16418-cov-11.727495_pt1 | contig 16418 bp, 8 predicted proteins | sample MGYA00242946_ERZ507945 | MGnify/ENA primary metagenome ERZ507945 (study PRJEB26167, sample SAMN06115467) | human gut metagenome | host: Homo sapiens | place: China:Guangxi | collected 2016-06-08... | reverse complement strand
CGGAGAGCAGACGGCGGAGGAGATAAAATATGAAATCGAAGGACAAGGAACAATTACACGGACACCGACGAGATATTTCCTGGCTGTGAATCCCGTAGAAGCTGGAAAAACGCTGGAAGTGCTGGTCGATTACGGAGAAAAGCATCTGTCGCTGGGATCGGTGACCGTTCCCGAAACCGGAATTCCTGCCGGACGGTTGACCATATTCTCATTGGGTTACGAATTTCCACAGCGCATCGCGGAGGACTTGAGCGCTAACGGTACGGCGAACACTTATCTGATAACCAAACCCGGTACGACCTATAAGTTCCGTGCAACGACCAAGGGCAACGGGGTGCCGCGCACCTACTCGTACTCGGTAGACGGCCATCCGGTAACCAAATCCTACTCCGAGACTGATCTGGCTATCAAGCCTATGGCGGCAAAACTCGTGTGGTACAATTCGCCGAAAACGGCCGACGGTTGGGTACGCGAAAGTCCCGTGATTATCGAATCCGTAGAGTACGACGATTGGGAGGGCAACGTCTACTTCACTACCCCGGCCGAGTTCGTTCCCGGCAATGCCCTGATTGCAGCTTATGATGCCGGCGGCGAAGTCCTTTGGAGCTGGAATATCTGGGCTGTCGAGAATTACGATTGCGACGCCGAAGCGCGACAGGTCGGCCGTTATATGATGATGGACCGTAATCTGGGCGCCATGGCGGGACGCGAGGCGATGAACTCCTCGGATAAACGCGTTGCGGCTTGGGCTTTAGGCAACTATTATCAGTGGGGGCGCAAGGACCCGTTCCCGGCAGCTGCGGAGTACGACGACACGGGATTCGGCAGCGAGATGTACTGGGGACTTCCAACTTATACGCCTATCGAAGAATTGCAACAGGATTATTCCTCCGAGAGTTGGGGCGCCCGGAACATGATGTTCGGCAAGATCGGGGCAAATAACGCCTATGCCGTGGGTGACAAGGCTGTTGACGACGCCGTTGCCCTGTCTGTGAAATATCCCTACCGTTGGATGGCCAAAGAGGTCAGCGGTGTTCAGGCCGACAACTGGTACACCCCTTCTTATTCGTGGTTCAATAATACAGGTTCGGCCGAGAATCAGACCGGATGGTTCTGGTTGTGGGGAAGCGAATACGTCGGCGACAATCTGAAGAGCATTTACGACCCGTGTCCCGCGGGCTGGAAAGTGGCGCCGCCCGAAGCCCTCGATTTCGCCCTCGGCAGCGTTGCGGAACTCGATGAAAAACCGTTCGGGCGTTACTCTCGTGCATACGATCTCTATTTCCCCTATACCGGACAGCGGCAGTCGGCCTTCAACGGCAGCCATATCCGTTCGCTCACCAACAAGATGCTCGTGCTGACCAGTTCCAGTGCCAGCGGCAACTATTACCCGGTCCAGGGTGGCCTGGGCGGATATTCGTCCTACAACTCGTATACGGGAGCCGGCTACCAGCTGCGCTGCGTTCGCGAGCAGACGACGGCAATGCCCAAAGGGCGTCTGGAGGGTCCGCGAGCCGTACTGATCGGCAACTCCATTACGGAAGTATGGCAGGGACGTACCGACAACAAGACCTTCTTTTCCGACAACGACTACCTGCCCAAGGGCATCAGCGGTCAGACCTCGCTCCAGATCAGCGCGCGTTTTTACAACGACGTAATTGTCAACGATCCGGCGTGCGTGGTTATCGCCTGCGGGGTCAACGACCTGGCTGAAAACGACGGCCAGCCCTGCTCGATAGAACGAGTTTTCGCAGACATCCGGCTGATGGCCGAAACAGGCGCTGCAAGAGGTTTCAAGGTAGTCATTGGCTCGACGCCCCCGGCCAACCGGATCTGGTGGCAGAGCGAGGAGTGGAATGCCGCTCATGCCGATCTTGGACAGCGTGTTGTCGAGTTAAACAGGCTGCTGAAACAGTATGCCGAAGAGAGGGGCTTCGTTTATGCCGACTACCATTCTGCGCTCAAAGACGATCAGAACGGACTGAAACTCGAATACTCCTGGACACCGGACGACCGTGTGCATCCCAGTGCGGCAGGTTATGCCGTAATGGAGAAAATCCTTAAGAAAGCCGTCGACAAAGCACTCTTCGATCCAAATGCAACTGACGGCGACGGACAGATTGATGACCTTGACAAATGGGAAGGCTGGGAGTAACCTTAAAATATTTAGAACACGATGAAACGAAACTATATAATTCTGTTGGCCGCCTTGCTGACGGTCGCATGCGCCGGAAACGGCGACATCATGTCGCCGACACCGCAGGAGGGCGAGATCCTTTTCTCGGGATCAACTGTCGGTCCCAAAGTCCGGACCTCCTATGAGGATACGGAAACAGCGCTCCGGGTGAACTGGGTCAAAAACGATCTGATCGGCCTTTTCGCCGAGTCCGGCGGCAAGAACCTGGGAGCCAATTTCGCCTACAAGGCGGCTGTGTCGGGAGCGACGAGCGATTTTACAGCTGCTTCCCGGCTCAATGTGATTCGCTGGGCTGATGAAACGTCCGATCACGATTTCTATGCCTACTATCCCTATACGGACAGAGCCGCAGTCGATGTAACGGCCATCCCGGTGTCGGTGCCCGCTGTGCAGACTCGTTCGGAAAGCGATCCGTTGGCGACTTTGGCAGCCCATGATTTTCTCTATGCCGTTACGTGCGGGATCAAAAAGGGCGACAACGCCGTCAACCTGCAATTCAAACATCTTTTTTCAGCACTCGAAATCCGGCTGACGACCGACCTGCGGGCGAAACTCGAGGGCGTGATTTTCCGTTGCGTCTCGAACGAAAATGCCGCCGTATCGATGGAAAACGCCACGGTCGATCTGCGCACGGGTGAAGTGAACGTCTCCGAAGCTGTGGTTTCCAATGCCGTGCGACTCGACTGTTCAGGCAATACGTCCGACACCGAGGCACTGGTGCTGCATTTGGTCGTAACACCCGGACATGCCGGTGAAACATTCGAAGCCGTCGCTCTCGTCAATGGCAAAGAGTACATCTTCGCCACCGTGAAGGCTCCGTCCGACGGAGGTATTCCCGCAGGCAAAACGGTGGTTGTCGAAGGGGAAGCTACGCTCGACCCTGAGGATGCGCTTCCCGTCATCGATTTGAGCGCAGACGGTACAGCCAACACCTATTATGTCAATGCGGCCAATACGTTCTATCGCTTCCGTGCCGACGTGAAAGGTAACGGCAAGGCGCTGACTTGCGGCGACCTCTCCTACACGGAGGAGGATCTCAAAATCGAACCGAAAGCCGCCCTCGTACTGTGGTACAATTGTTTGCAGACGAGCTATCTGCCGTGGATACAGGCGTCTCCCGTGGTGCTCAGCAGCGTGAAATTCAAGAAAGATGGCTATATTTATTTCGATACGCCCGAAACTTTCGTCAACGGCAATGTGGTGATCGTGGCGATCGACAAGGAGCTCGGCTATGATCAGATCGAAGCCGATGCGGACAAGCGCATTACGAACGCCGAGGTGCTCTGGAGCTGGAATATCGTTTTCTCGGAGGGGTATGACCCCGACGCTGCGGAGAACTGGATCGTGAAAGGCGGCTATACATGGATGAATCGAGATCTGGGAGCTTTGATTGATCCCGAACAAGCGTATATCGGCGGTCAGCTGAACAATGTCGCTTTGGCCTCGACCACGGGCAATTGTTACCAATGGGGACGCAAAGACCCGTTCCCTGGCTTGCCGGACTATACGAGTGTACAAGTCAGTTATATGACCGGATTGTGGTTCGCTCCGGCCTATACGCCAATTCCCGCGTTGGACAGAGGGACTTTCGAAGCATGGGGCCGAGAGGCACATCATCAGATTATCGGTAATACGAAGGCGACGGTCGCCATCGACATCAATACCGCGCTCGGAACGGGTTATGTGTCGCAGGATGCATTCGACCTGGGCCGGGCCAACCCCCACCTCTGGCTTTACAAGAATGAAAATTACCTGACCGATAAGGCCGGATTGGCTGCCTGGGGTAATCCGTCGAAGGATGCGCACGGTGTAAAGACGATTTACGACCCGTGTCCCCGGGGCTGGAAGGTGATGAGCAGCCAGGCCTGGATAGCGCTGACAGACAATGAAACACCCGATGCCGTAGTGGCTACGACGATGCGCGGAATCCTGCTGGACAATAAGTGGTATTTTCCGCTGACCGGAGGTGCGCAGCATGTGCGCAACTCGGATGGGGGATCCAATGGCTATACCGGAAGTTGCGGTGTGGAAGTTTGTACGGCTTATTACATGGATGGCCCTGATTATTCCCCCTGGGGGCGGGTTGGAGCTTTCAAGGCTGCTCCGAACTACAAAGAAGGAGACAGTGTCACCTGTCAGTCTCAGAATACCTATTCCGACCGAGGGGCGTCGGTTCGCTGCATCCGGATTGACGAGTAGCAGACCTGCAACGGAAAAAGCAGCGGCATCGGAAGATGCCGCTGCTTTCGTATGGATGCCGACCGCCGTTTACAACAGAAATCCGACCGAAAAGAGAAACGTGTCGTTGAGCGGGTTGAATCTATCGCTGCCCAAGCGCCATGCGGCGTCGCACCGCACGGGGCCTGCAATGAATCCGCAACCCAACGAAGCGTAATTGCCTGTTCCTTTGTTCTTATGACCGAAGTGGTATCCGCCACGCACGACACCGTGCCGAAAAAAGGTATATTCTGCCCCTGCAGCCAGACCGGTGATCCCTCCCCGGAACTGGTGGCTCAAATCGAGGGCGACGCAGAGCATGTGGTTCGAGCGAAAAGGCAGATGGAGCGAACCTCCGAGCGACCCGCGTATCGGCAGGCCACAGCGCTCTCCGTCGGAGGCTTTCACATCGGGGCCGATGTCGGCCAGCCGCAGCCCGACGATCCAGCGGGCACCCTCCACAGCGCGGAGCGTCCCGCGATAGGCCGCACCGATATCGAACGAGACGCCTTGCATCGGTTTCTCCCCGAATCCCTGATCGGAACGGACGTAACGGGCCGTCAGCGAAAACGCCAGATTCCGGCCGATCCGATGGCCGTAGCCGACCTCCGCCGAAAGGTCTTGCGGACGGGCTGTTCCGGCGGGAAATCCCTGTTCGTCGGTCAACCCGACCGAAGGTCCGCGGAAATAACGCACTCCGGCCAACAGGGAGTTCCGCGAGTCGGGAGTATAAAATCCCCCCGCGCCGTAAAGCACATTGGCGCTGTTGAAAGTCGTATTCCAAGGTCCGGAGAACAGGGCGCCTCCGGCATGTCCTTCGCCGATGAGGCTTAACGCGGCATTGGCGTAAACGGCCAGCGGATTGTCCGCAACTGCTGTCGTGGCCCCTGCCATACCAGCTGTGCGGGCATTGGTTTCCAGACCGAGAAACGGCATGATCCCGGCATCAGTGGTCTGGGCTTGCGCCGCATAACCGCCTGTCGCGAAAAGAAATGTCGCGGAAAAGTATCTGATTGATTGGTAGATAGACATGGTGTTTGCGGTTATCGTTTGATGATATGGCTGTTGAGTTTGCGGCCGCGGCACTCGACCGTGCAGCTGTAAGTCCCGGGAGAAAGCCCGGATACGTCGATGCGCCCCGTGTTACCGTTGTCGCTGGCGCGGATCGAAACCTGCGTAGCGAGCACCTGCTGCCCCGCCGCATTGTGGAGCCGGATGGGAAAATCGCCCTCGGCGTCCGGAATGCGTACGTTGAGTACATCGCGGCATGGGTTGGGGAAAAGCTCCATCGCAACGCCCGTACCGTCGACGATCACCTGGAATTCCGAAGTCGCCGCGGCGCCGTCGAGGTCTCTTGCCGTTACGGTCAGCGTCGTGCAGCCCGCGGCGCAGGGCCGTACAAGCAGTTCCGAATTCTGTACGCGGCACTCCACGACCTTTTCCGCGGAAGGCGAAACAAAGTAGGAGAGCCGATCGCCCGGAGCATCGGCATCGGTAAAATAAAGTTGAAGATCGATGCTCCTGCCCGCTTTGTCGTCACTTTGCAGAAAGAGGTTCGGAATGGAAGCGGTTGCCTCGGGCGGGGTATTTTCTCCGGTCCGAACGGAGATGACGGCCGGGCGGGACGGAACGCCCGACGGACTTCGGCCGACGATTGCCAAACAATAAATTTGCCGCGGTTCCAGCCCCTCGATTCGGCAGGCAAAAGTTTCACCGAGACTCGCATCGGAAGCAAAAGTGTGTCTGACGGCCGTAGCAGGAATGTCGTCGACCGTAGCGGCCGAAAATGTCCGGGTGTCGATGTAAACGTCGAATGATGAGACCGGACGCTCCAGATAGCATCGCGGAACACGCCACGACAGTTCCGCATGGGTGCGGTATCCCGAAACCGCAATCGTACGTTCGTCGACCGGATCCGGCCGGGTATCATAGAAAAGAACGTATTCGGCATCGACCAGTCCGTTACCGAGCATTCCGGCATACTCGGGATTGATCGTTTCCGTAAACTGCTTTCGGCCCGAACCCACGAGCATTTCCCGCAATTTCTCGCTGGTGAACCCCGGTCCTTGCACGCCGAATGCGGCGACAGCCAGGGCCGCAATGCCCGAAACCTGTGGCGCGGCCATCGAGGTTCCTGCGGAGTAACCGTAACCGCCGTTCGTCGTGGTGCTGAAAACGCGAAATCGTTCGTCGCCGGTAGCATGGCCGCCCAAAGCCGCGAGATCGATCCACGAACCGTAGTTGGACCCGGCGACCTTACGGCCGTCGATGCCCAGCGACGCTACGGCCACCACTTTCTCGTAGGCTCCCGGGAACACCGGGTCGGAAATGCCGTCGTTGCCCGCGGCAAAAATGACGATGCCGCCTTTCATGGGACCTGTCTGATTGCCGTTCTCATCGCACCCGGCATACTTGATAAAATAGTCGATGGCCGCTTTACCCGACTGCGACAAGTCCGGAAGACCGGGGACATAAGTCCAGCTGTTCTGGCTGATGACGGCCCCATGGTCGGCCGTCCAGACCATGATCTCCTCGATCGTCGCGGCATCGCGTCCCGGCTCGTCGAAAATCTGGCAACTCATCAGCCGCACACCGCTTCCGGGCGTTCCGTCGCCCCCCGCGATGCCGCAGACGCCGATGCCGTTGTTGTTGACGGCGCCGATCGTACCTGCGACATGCGTGCCGTGGCTGCTGGGGGTGATCTCCGTATTATGGCGGCAGAAGTTGTAGCCGCAGGCGCCCTGTCCGTCGCGCCAGATATTCGCTGCCAGATCGGGATGCGTATAGTCGATGCCGCCGTCCACCACGGCGACGACGACGTCTTTATGTCCGGTGCTGACGCTCCATGCCGGAAAAATGTTGAGGTCGGCCACGGCCGTCGATCCGACCGCAGCGCCCACCCGGTGGTAAATCCACTGATTGACCAGCAGCGGATCATCGAATCCGGGGTTTGCGACATTGTCCGAACCTGAGGTGCGGCTGAAATCGGCTTGCGAGACCGTCGCCCCGGCGGGAACCATACGCGGAACAGGTTCGATGCACTCGACTTCATCCACCCGGCCGAAGCGTTCCATGGCCTCGGCGACAGAAATCGCCCCGGAGAAATGAACGTCGTACCACAGATGAAGTCCGGCCCTGCGGCGGCGTTCGCGGAAACGGTCGCCATCGGAAAAGACACGCTGTACGGCAGTTGCCCCGGCACGGGTGGCGGCGGCATCGAATGCAGCGATTCCCGAGCCGGAACCGCTGCGGGTAAAGGCACGGGTGTCGAGTTCGGCTGCCGTTTCGCGCAGCTTAATACGGAATACGCCGGGTATGTAAAACTCCTGCATCGGGGTTTGTCCGACGCCGGGAGCCGGGCCGGATTCCGGGTCTCTGGTACAGGCCGTCAGCAGGAGGAGCGTCAGAAAGAAAGAGAAGTGTTTCATCGGTTTTAAAGGAAAAAGGTCCGGAGCCGGCAGACGGCATCCGGACCGAATAAACATTTCTTAAGGATCACGGAACCAATTTGATGTCGAGAAACGAGTCGGTGCAAACGTAACAATCCGATGCCGAGGTAGGTCCCAATTGCCATTTGAAGGTTTGCACCGTCTGGTTCGGAAGTCCGAACAATTCACCCCGAAACGTGTAGGGGGCATAAAACTGCATGATGCCGTCTGGCAGGTAGATGACGCTGACGGGATCATTGGCTTCGACCGTTTCGTAGACCGGTTTCCCATGTTCGTCCACCTTCGGCCGTCCATAATCGTCGAAGGCTTGTTGGCGATAACTGTAGCGGAACGACCAAACCTTGCTGGCGGCATATTGCCGGAAATTGGTCGTCAGCGTCGCGTTGGGCCGCGTGAGTGTCCCGATTTGTTCGCCATTGGCCATTACCTTGAATTCGGTCTCGGTGATCGCCAATTGGCTGCTGCGGATGGTTTCGAGGTAACTCTCCGGAGTGTATTGTCCCGAAAGCGGCGTCATGCGAATCCGGTTGCCGGTTTTAATGCCCCGCAGAATGATTTCGTCGAAAGCCGGAGAGAGCGACATGAACGTGAATTCGTAATCTCCTTTCCATCCTTGGTAGCCGGCGCCGTTGTCTCCGGGAAACGAGAAGAAATGCAGGTAATCGTTATGGGTCGCAAATTTCAGCATGGGACCGGTCGAGAATTCGACCCGATATTCCGATTCCGTCCGCAGCGGGTCGGCTTCGACGAAAGTGCTCCCCTCGAACCAGGCCTTAACCATACGGTCATCCTGGAATTCGACGATATAAATCCAACCGCCATAACCGAGATTCTCGTCAGGGAAATACTCCATCACCCATGTCTTCCCGGCCTGCAATGCGAATTTGTAGCGTTCAAGCGTCTGCTCGATCCGGGTCGAGGTCGACTCGCTGAAGTTATTTTCCGAATCGTCGCATGCAACGGCTGAGAATAACAGTCCAGCCAGCAGTAATATATTGATTCTCTTTTTCATACATTCAGTTTAATCTTCAAGATTCGTCCAGTCGATGTCTCCGAGTTCGGAAAGACGGCGCAGGTAGATGTCGCTCCACTTCGCAACGTCCACGCCAAAATCGTCGCGGAGCCATGCGATGAGAATCGAGCGCTTCTTCTCGATTTTGGCGCGGCCGTCCGCGCTTTCGATCGAGGAGAGCATCGCCTCCCACTCCTCCTCGCTCATGCTGATCAGGCGTCCGCCCGTTTCGGCGATGTCCTCTGCGGGACTCGAACGTGCATACTTCGAAACGAAGCCCAGCTCCATGTAGTCATTACCGCTTTGGGCATACTTGTCACCCACGTAATCGCTTTGCGTAATGGTATCGTAGTCGCTCGGTACGGGATATGTACCATCGAGGATATGCATGAACTCGTGAAGCATCGTTCCGGCGATTCGTTCGCTGTCCTTTTCCCGGTCGAAAAATTTTACGCCGAGAACATTGATTTGAAGGCCATTTTCAGCCGATGCCAGCACGGTGTTCCCGGTGCTGCTGATCTCAAAACTGCCCACCAAATAGAGTACCCGCGGGAAATAACTCTTTGCGAAGAGCAATGGATCTTTCTGATCGGACATCAGTTCCGCCATGGCGTCAAGCGTCGAGTATTTGATCAGTTTGGCCACCTCGATCGATTTGTCCACGGGCGGCGGCGAGACCCAGTAGTTGAAGTGGGTTTCGCGGTCAGGCATGCGGTATTCGAAACGAATGTTGTAAGGTTCCGTATAGTGCCGGTCGAGCCAGAAATCGAACTCGGTCTTTTCCTCAACGGGATCGACGAAGATGCTTTTGCCGCTCGGTTCGTCCTTGTCGCATGAGGTCGTTGCGCCTGCGACAAGCAGAAGCAAGAACAGGGATATGATTGTCGGTTGCATAATTCAATATAAATATTTGGCGAATTGGTTATTGGCAGAACGGATGGTCAGGACGATTCTCATTGCGGGGATTCGCCTCCAATCCGGCTGTGATAACCTCTTGAGGCAGTTGGAGCGCACGTCGAAGATCTTTCTCGCCGAGCGTGGCCGCAACAGTGAATCCGGTTGTATTGTCATCGTTGTAGGCCGAGTCGTCGAAACGATCAATCACGATGCCGTAGCGTTTGATGTCACCCCAACGCAGTCCGTCGGCGATGGTCTCAATGCGGCGGCAAAAGAGCGTGGTCTGAATAAGGTGCTCCTGTTCACCAGCCTCGACTGTAAAGCCGTGGGGATGGAGCGGCTTGCGCGATGTCGGCTCCAAAGCGGTGTATTCGGCGATGTATCGATCCGATGACGGATCACCGTAGACCTCGGCGATGCGTTCGCGGGTCAGAGATTCGATGCCGTTCTGTCCGACCAGATAGAAAGAGCCGATCCAGGCATTGAGGTCGGCAACTGCCTTGTCGTACTCCTTGAGATGGACATAGGCCTCTGCACGGCTCAACACCGTTTCATTGGTTGTGAACGCCACCATCGTCGAACGACCGATTCCTACGCCGGTTACCGGGTCGGTTACCTCCCACTGGTTGGGCCATTTGGGCATGTAGATCTTGTTGACATCGTTGTCCTGCCAAATGAAAGGAGGATGCTGGTAGACCTTTTCGATGCAGTTGTCCTTCCACCGGTCCCACGGACCGCCCATCGGCCGCTTCGCGCGGTAGGTCTCCCTCTTGGCGACGCGGTAGTTGTGAGTGAAGCGCGCGCCGGAGTTGCTCCAGGCGTTAAAAAGCGATCCGTTACCGGTCACCATGGGAATCATCAGCAGGTTGAACGAGTGTCCGACGCTGATGTAGTCGAGGGTACGGACCGAGCCGTCCCAGGCCAGCTGCTTGACTGCCGCCCAGTCGCGCATGACGGTCGAAGGGGCACTGCCGAGGACCTCGGAGGCGTATTCGACCACCTTTTCCCACTTCAGATAATAGAGGTTGAAGCGCGTGGCAAAGGCATAGGCGGCGCTGCGGTTGAAGTGGTACTTCGGAACCGCATAGTTGACATCGCTGACCAGAGGAAGCGCCTCCTCGATATCCCGGTCGATTTTCTCATATACCTCCTTGAGATTGTCCCGGTGATAAACCGGATTGAGCGTCGTTTCGGGAGCTTCCATGTAAGGGACTCCCAGGTATTCGCCACTTTTTTCAGGATGATAAGGGAGACAATAGAGCATCGTGAGGCAAAAATGCGAATAGGCCCGGCAAAGCAGGGCTTCGGCTTTGGCCGGAAGCAATTCTTTGGGCGTACCCTGTTTTTCGATCGCTTCCAGAGCGGTGTTGGCTGCGGCAATCGCGGAGTAGTAGGCCTGCCAGGTATTTTTGTTGCTATCGTTCTCGGCCTCGTTCATGTCCATCCAGTAGCTGTTGTGCTCCAGCAGCAGGCTGGTGTTAGGATTGTTCGCTCCCATGTCGTCGCAGTTGTCCGATGCGATTTCGCACATGCGGGTGAAACTGCGTGAAGGATAGGCCGACACGAGCAGCCGGTTGATTTTGTCCGGCGTATCGAGCTCAGTACGGTTGTCGGGCAGTTCGTCGAGGAAATCGTTGCAGGCAGCGAGTGTGAGCGAACCGGCGCCGAGAAGCATTATGCGTGATATCAGTTGTTTGATTTTCATGGCGGAGCGGGTTTAGAAGCTGACACGAAGCGTCAGCGTGAATTGTTTGGGCATCGGTACTGCAACACCTCCCGTATTGAAAAACTCGGGATCCTGGCCTTGCAGCTTTTTGTCCGAATAGATCAAAAACGGGTTGGTTGCCTGGAATTTGAGCGACAATCCGCTCATGCGCAATTTCGAAGAGACCGATTGCGGAAAATCGTACGAGAGTGAGATCTCTTTCATGCGGATGAAATCGCCCTTGGCGACCCGTACATCAGAGTAATTGTAGGCGCTGTACGCGACATAGAGATTGGAAATATCGTTATTCTGTCGCGTGCTGGCGATAACCGGGACATTGGTCCGTCGTTCATCGCCGGGATTGAGGTAGCGATTGGCGAATTCCCGAGGCATGGCCGTCAGATAGGAATAACCGTTCGAGAAAATCGGATCGAGACGGACGACGTTTCCAAAGGAGTAGGTCATGAAGACGTTGAGCGTGAATCCCTTCCACTTAAAGATATTACCCAGGCTGCCCGTGATGGTAGGATCGACAGGACCTTCATAGACGAGGTTGCTCATATTCACAGTCTCCTGGAACTGGATGTTCGTCGAGGTAATGCTGCCGTCAGCGGCGAGGAACGTCGGGATGCCCATCTCGTTAAGTCCCTTGAATTTCAAGGAAAAGAGCGAACCGCGCGGCGTACCTTCCATCGAGTAACCTGTGCCGGTGATATAATCGATCATGCGCGTCATGGTTTTGAGTTTGGTTACCTCGTTGTCCATCCAGGCAAAGATGAAATTGGTCTGCCATTTGAAGTCTTTACGTTCGATATTGCGGGTGAAAAGCGAAAGTTCCACACCCTGCGATTTCATCTCCGCGACGTTACCCTGCTTATCCACGGCACCGCCCAAACCCATTGTTACAACGTTGCCGATCAGGTCGAAATTATTGCGCCGGTAGGCGTCCATCGAAAGAGTGATGCGGTCGTCGAGGAATCCCATGTCGAGGCCGACATTCAACTCATGCTTTTTTTCATAGGTCAGTTCCGAATTCTCAGGAGCTGAAATACTCAATGCAGGTTCTCGGATTTCAGTCGCACCACGCCACGGGTTCAGCGGATAGATCGTAGCCGTGGAGTTATTGACCCATGTGGGGCCCCGGTCGGCAGTGAGGCTGTAAGAGAGTCGCAGCGCAAGGCTGGAGAAGGCCGGACGCAATGGTTCGAAGAACGACTCCTGGTCGATGCTCCACTTGCCGGCGATATTCCAGGTCGGCAACCAGCGCGCCTTACGCGATCGGCCCAACCGGTTGGAACCCTCGTAACGGAGCGTACCGTTGATCGTATAGCGGTAGTCGTAGGAATAGGAGAATGTGCCGGCGAAGGCGGCGTTGCGTTCCCGTGTATTGGACAGGCTGTAATACTGGGTGTTTTCCTCCAGTTGTTTTTTGAACAGGTCCAGGATGTAGAACGGCGTTTCGCCCATGTCGTATTGCAGGCCCCAGCCTTGGAACGAGGTGGCGCGGCGGTCGATGGCATTGACTTCCACAATGCCGAACAGATTCAGAATGTGCTTGTCGTTGAACGTGTCGTTGTAGCTGATCGAAGCCCGGAAATCGCGGCTCTTGGCGCGGAAGTCGCTCCGTTTGTAGATACCACCCTGGGGAAGGATCGAGTATTTGTCACGGTTCGGCTCATCGGGATTGTCGTAGAGGTAGGGATTGTTGCTCTGAATGATCGAGGTGGCCATCGAACGGTAGGCCTGCGCCTGGTTCGAACTGTCCTCGATGTGATGCTCGGTGCTCGAAGCCTGATATTTGATTGCCCCAAGGGCCGAAACTTCGACTTTCGGAGTGATCTTCCATTTGAGTTCAGCCTGGAATTTCACGTCGCTCACGTTCAAGTCCATATAGTTCTTGGACAACTCGTCCTTGATGTTGAACGGAGTGTAATTGCGTGTGTAGAATTCATCAGGGTCGAGCGTGCGCGACGAACGCAATGCATAGGAGTAGGGGTTGATGTCGAAATCGCGTTTGACGGTTCCGAACACAGGGTCTACCTCCGACGAGAGCGATCCCGGTGCACGCTGTTCGCGGTACGAAGCGTTGCCGATGAGGTTCAGCGTCAGCTTGTCCTTGAGAATGTGCTGCGTGGTATTGACCAGAAGCGTGTAGCGGTTCACCTTGCTTTGGATGCTCCATCCCGGATCGACCATCGCACCGACGGAAGCGTAATACGAGCCTTTTTCACTGCCCGAGGAGATGCTGGCCGAGTGGCTGTGCTGAATGCTGTTGCGGAAGAGTTCCTTGAACCAGTCGGTATTGCGAAACTCCGCCTGTCGCAGGTAGGCGTTGCGCCCTTCGGGGGTGTTCAGTACGGCGAACTGCCCTGTGGCAGGGTCGTAGGTGTTGATCAGTTGCGACAACTTGCCGTAGACGCCGCTTTCCGAGCGGTAAACGGTATTGGCATAGTTGAGCCATCCCTTGTCGTACATCTCCTGGTAGACGGCCATCTGCTCTTGCGAATTCATGATGTTGAAGTTCGAGTAGCTGGGAACCATACGCATCGTGAATTCGCCGGTGTAACTGACTTTCGGAATACCGGGCGTGCCTTTCTTCGTGGTGATGACGATGACTCCGGCCATGGCGCGGGCGCCGTAGATCGAGGTTGCCGAACCATCCTTGAGAATCTGGAAACTCTCGATGTCATCGGCGTTAAGTCCGGCGATGGCCGAACTGATGAGCGTCGTGGCGTCGCCCGACGACAAGGAATTGGCGTCGACGTTGATCACATCCTCCATGATCACACCGTCCACCACCCACAACGGCTTGGAGTCTCCGAAGATCGACGTAGCGCCGCGAATGCGGATTTTCGGGGCGGCGCCGAAAGTTCCGGAAACGTTTTGCACGGACACGCCGGCAGAACGGCCTTCAAGACCGCGGCTGATTTCACTGATGCCGTCCAGTTTGACATCCGAGGCCAATAGTTGGTCCGTGGCTCCGGTGAAGATACGCTTGTCCATCTTTTGCATACCGGTCACTACGACCGATGCGATTTCTTGTGCGCTCGCTTTGAGTATGAAATCCATGCGGTCGGCATCGACCTTCTTCTCGACCGGATCGTATCCCAGAAAGGAGACACGCAGTACGGCTCCGGAGGGGACATTTTTGAGTGTATAAAGCCCGTCGATCGCTGCCGTGGCGGCATTGTTCGTGCCGACGACCTGGACGACGGCGCCCGTCAGCGGCGTACCGTCCTCTTCGGATACCGTGCCTGTTACCACGCGGTTCTGTGCCGAAGCCCGGCACACCACTGCCATGGCGAGCAGAATGAGTATGGTCAGTTTTTTCATTGGTCAGTCATTGAAATTCTTGGTTCCGGGGCGCAGGCAGGGCCGCGGTCGGCAAAAGTCGCGGCCTGCCCGCTGCATTCGGAGTCGGTTAGTAGTTTTTGGAAAGTTCCAGTGCGTTGGTTAAACAGAGCTGCCCGGTAAACGACCAATACCGGTCGTTGTTCTCCCAGAAACAGAGCGTCTTGGCCTCCCGGCCATTGCCCTGGCCGTTATCGCTGAACACGAGCTGGATCGTGCCTGCATTTTCATCGAAGACAGGTTCCGCCGCCCAGGCGACCACGCCCGCCTGTGACCAGATATAGTTGCCTTGCCCGTTATTCGGGCCATTGAAATGGAGGGTGTAGAACTTTGTTCCCGAAAAACCCAGTTCCTGACCGGTCTGAATGACCACTTTGCCATCGGCGAACTCCGCCGTAAAGGGATAATCCTTGAGTGCGGGATCGTTGATGGTGACCTTGTACGAATATTGATTTTCCTTGGCGGAGAATGTGACCGACGAGAGATTCTGGATGCTCCCGGCAAAAATATCGGTTTTGGTTACGTTCCACGTGCCGAGCAGGAAATCATAGGTGCTCTTTTTAGGTTGTATAAGCGTAACGATCACCGGATCGCCTTCTTCAGGTGTAAACTCCGCGCGCCCCTTCACCTCGACACGGCTCGACGCCTTGTTCGATGTAAAACTGACGCTCGCGCCGTCTTCGCTCTTCGAGAACGAGAACGCGTTATTCGGGTTCTCTGTGAGTTTTACATCGTAGACTCCGGAGCAGGTTACCGCAACGGAGAGCGTGCGGTCCGTATCGGAGAAGATGAGCGTCGAGGGTACAACGACAAGCCCCCTGAATTTATCCTGAACAACGTTGATCAGCAACGGCTTGAGTCCTTCCGCCTTCACGGTGACCGTGGCTGAACGCTCCTCTGAGCCCGTATACGCAAGAACGTTGAAATTGACGGTCGAGCCGATGACTGCAGTACGACACCACGATTCGCTCGACTCCGCCGTTACATCCCGGCCACCGGCATCTACAATAGCACTGGCAAGACCGCCCTTGTAGTCGAATTTTTCACGCGTAATACTTCGGAGTGAAACAGATGTAGGATCGTCATCCTTCTCGCATCCGGTCAACAAGGCCAAGGAAGCCAGCAAGAAAAGTAAGTAATGTTTCATATGGGTAATTTTGGGTTGGTTGATTCCGCATTGTCAATCCTGGCCGGCTGATACTGCGACCTGCCGAATTCAATGTAAAATTACTGAATCCGGGATTCCGTGTTGAAAAATATCGTTCACTTTTACGATAAAATCGGCTCGGAGGCCCCGGGAGTTGAGAAATGGCTCATTCTGCCCCTGGCTACTGCGTTCCGGGGTCCTGCTTTTCGAGGAATTCCGTCGGAAGAACCCCGAACTGCTTGGCAAAACATTTGGCGAAATAGGACGACGAACTGAAACCGGTAAGAAATCCGATTTCGGTAATGCGGTATCGGCCTTCAATGATCATCCGTTTCGCCTCGTTCAAACGAATGAGTTTCATAAAATCGTTTGGCGTCAAGCCCGTAACGGCTTTCAGTTTTCGGAAAATCAGCGTGCGGCCCATGGCCAACTCACGAGCAATA
>ENA-UEQI01000411-UEQI01000411.1-human-gut-metagenome-genome-assembly--contig:-NODE-411-length-16970-cov-37.647369_pt1 | contig 16970 bp, 18 predicted proteins | sample MGYA00242946_ERZ507945 | MGnify/ENA primary metagenome ERZ507945 (study PRJEB26167, sample SAMN06115467) | human gut metagenome | host: Homo sapiens | place: China:Guangxi | collected 2016-06-08... | reverse complement strand
GCCGTTACATACTTTACTTCCCGCTTCACATATTCGGGCGTATTGCTGGGAGAGGCGCTGTAACCCACCAGACGCAGTAGCGGCAAATCATTCAGGTCGTCACCGATAAAGGCAACCTCGCCCAACGAAATACCCAATTCGCGGCATAACTCCTCAGCCTGCGCCACTTTATCCTTGACCCCTAAATAACAATAGTCGATTTTCAACTTATCGGCGCGCTTCTGCACGATTTGCGTATTCTCACCGGTCATAATGGCAACGGGTATATCTAATTCGCGCAGAAAAATCACTCCCCAGCCGTCTTTCACGGAAAAGCGTTTCATAACGTCCCCTTCGGCAGTATAATACATTCCGCCGTCGGTCCATACACCGTCAATATCGGTAATAACTAATTTCGGTAACATGCCTGTTATTTCTTTTAAGATTAAGAATGTAAGAATATCTATTGCCCACGCTCTCCCAATTTACCGCGTTTTCCGTCACGATAGCCGTCCCACAGAGCTTTCCATTTGGCTATCTTCTGCTTTTCATACAACAGCACAAAGACAATCCGTTTATATAGATGGTAGCGTAAATGGGCTTTCAGGTTCAGGCTCTCAGGATAGAGTCTGTGAAGTACCATGCCATTGCGCACATTGTAATAAGTACGTGCCGGCGGATACTCGTTCGGAAAAACCTCCTTACCCAGCAAGCGGTGTTTCTTCTTCTGATACCCCAAATCGTGCTGCAACAGGATATTTTTGAAACAAACCGTCCGTACTCCTTTACGCGCTGCACGCCAGCAGTACTCGCAGTCGATGCCCCATACAAACAACTCTTCCATAAAAACGCCCAGTTCTTCGAACAAGCCGACCGGATAAACAGTACCGGAAGTCATGGCGGAAGAGACCTCATCCACCCTGTCGGCAACGGGATAAAGCGGAGCCTGCTGAGACTTTATAAAATAATTGACGGAGAAAATAACCCGCTTTTCTTCCCCGTAACTCCGGATGGCAGCCGTATAATCCCGGAAAACTCCTGGCAGGAAGTAACTGTCCTGGTCCAGCGTCAAAAGATGCGTATATCCATGCTCGCGGGCGTAAGCCACGGCATCATTCAGCGCAGTGCCGATGCCTACATTCCGTCCACACCCTCTGTATTCCAGACGCTCCGGATGAGTGACGCCCGACAAAGGCAACTGTTCCCTTCCGCCTCCGGGCGTATTATCCCACAACAGTAATCTGTCTGCCTGCGACAGATAACTGTTGATATTCCCGGCCAAATCCTTACCGGGATGATAAAGCACAACAACGGCAAGCAGTCTCATTCCTCAATCAATGACGGATAAATAATCTCGTTACGCGGTATCTCCTTCCGTACCCGACGGCCTACCACCTTATCTCGTTCCGCCCACTTAAAGCCGTCGCCCGGACTAAGCAGGTGAATATCCTCTTCCGTGATAATATCGCCGGGATGCAGCGCCTTGTTCGTAGCAATGGAACGCTCCAGTTTCACTTTGGCGGCAGAGACGGCAGGGTCGATATACAGTTCCTCCCTGCCCAGCCAATGCTCGGCAATGCGGATATCACGAATCATGCGGTTCACACCGTCCGGTCCCAGAGAACCTTGTTGGTCTGTTCCCTTCATGCGGCGGTCAATGGTGACGTGCTTCTCTATAATCTCCGCACCCATTCCTACGGCAACCACCGGAGCGGCAATGCCAATGGTGTGGTCGGAAAAGCCGATATGGTATTGTCCGTAATGCTGTTTCAGATAAGTTATCGTTTTCAGGTTCAGGTTATCGGGCTGAGTGGGATACTGCGATACACAGTGCAGTATGGATATATCGTTGTGATAACGGGTGATAACCTCCAAGGCATCGTCCAGTTCCTTCTTGCCTGCCATACCGGTGGAAAGGATGATAGGAATCCTGGTTTCCGCCATCACTTCCAGCAACGGCAGGTTGGTAAGGTCGCGGCTTGCCACCTTGAGGCGGTCGGGCGTAAAGAGCTTCAATAAAGACATGCAGCCTTTTGAGCACAGTGTTTCCACGAAGTCCAGGCCCAATGACTTGGCATGCTTGTAAACTTCAAAATGCTCCTCGTCCGTCAGTTCCAGATAAGCGCGGTGCTCGCCATAGGTGCGTCCGAAAGAGTGGGGAGAGTCGTACGGACGGTTCATCTGCGAATCGGTCAGTTCTTCATTCAAATCCCGCTTGGTCATCTTTACCGCGTCCATAGGACGGAGTTCCAGATTAAAGACTTCTTCGCGTACGGGACGTGACACCAGGTCTACAATCAACTTGGCGATATCGACGGAACCGTTATGGTTCTGTCCTATTTCTCCGATAATGTATGTACTCTTCATTCGGCAACTGTTATTTTTGTTTACTATCATCAAATCTATCTTCCTTCCCTGCCCCAATACACTGTAGAAAGGGGGACAATGAGTCAGGGAGTGAAAGGCATTCAGTCAGGGAGTCATCCCCCTTTCAGTCAGTGGCTGAATGGAGTCCGGTCAGCGACTGTTTCCGGCCTCTTCCCGGCAGCATAATCTTTTCCTTTTCCAAGAAGTCTCCCTGCGATAAAGCCGGAGCTTATTTCTCGTTTTTCGCTATATTTTCCAGCATTTTGACCCTATACTCCGGATGTGTCTCCACCAACCGGAGCAGTGCATGGATGCTATGGTCGGTCTGCTCGCAGAAAGCGACGTAAAGCTCTTGCAACAGGGTGAAATCCTCCATTGTATCGAGCGTAAAGCGAAGATCCAACCGCCCTTCCAGCTCATCGGGCAACGGAAGCAGGCGAACGCTGAACGCTTCGGGATGTGTATAGAGATAAATTGTAACGTGCTCTATGTACAGTTTTTCCTGTGTAGCGGCGGCTGCACGGCGCAGGGCATCGGCAGTCGTCAGCTCGGCAAACAAGCCCAAATGAGATTTGATAGTGGGGCGGCCGTCTGCAAAACCGTAAGCGATATAATCTGCCGGGCGGGTATCGTGCTCCTTGAAGAAAGCCCGGAAGCTGTCGGGACGCAGGAAAGGATTGTCCGAACAGACACGGATAAAGCGGTCAAGGTTGAATGTTTCGGCAGCCCGGATAAAGCGGTCGAGTACATTGTCCTCGTCTCCCCGGTAGCAACAGATACCAGCTTCGCGGGCAACCTCTGCCAGTATATCATCCTGCGGACGGTCGGTAGTGGCAAGCACAATGGTCTTATCGGCGCAGGCCTGCTTGATATTTCCGATTAAAATGTCGATAATGCGCTGCCCGCCATAGAAAGGGAGCAGTATTTTATTATGCAACCGGGTAGAGCCGGTACGTGCCTGGATGATGATTCCGTCTTTCATACTTTCATTCGTTTAAAAGCGTCTATATAACTGCCCGGCGTAACGTTGATCACTTCCTTGCCCAACCGGCGCGCATAGGCTTCGAGCACGAAGTAGGACTTAAAGGCCACATACATGTGGTAGAGTATCGTATAAAGCCGTGCGCTATGCAGATTCTCCTGCATCACCGTTGCCGCCTGCGACTTATTCTGGTCATAGAAATGTTTTTGGTGCATCAGTACCACGTTGTCGTCCGTCACCGTGATTTCCGGCAACCAGGAGTGATCGGCGCCTGCCAGATAAATTTTCTTGAAAGGCAGACGCAACCCGATGGCAATAGAAGGAATCAGTACGTTGTGCGGACGGGGCACACCCCAACCCTTAGCGAATACCCAGTTGCAGAATCCCTGCACACCTTCTATCGGAGTGGTATTGTAAATGCAGAGGCGGATATTCCTGTTACCCGCCAACATAGGCTGCCACTCTTTATTCTTCAAAGCACGGGCGGGAATAAACAGACTCATCGGCCAAGCGGTTTTTTCGGCAAGCGTCCGGAACAATTGTACCCGCTTCTCGGGAACAATCCAGAACAGAGGGTCGGCTATCAGATATATCTCCGGGCGGAGCTGCTCGAACATCGGGGAAGTAACGCAGAAATTCACCGCCAGCAGCGTCTTGCCCTGTACAAAGTCCGGAGCTTCCCGAACCGTACGGTTCAATGAAGGACCGTTGGCAAGTATCAACAGCTCTTCCGGATTACTGAACGACGACGGCAGGTGCGTACGCCATTTGGATTGTAGCAGAATCTTCACCACGCTCAGGAAAGTCTGCCACAGTTGCTCCAGCTTTTTCATTCCTTTATCTCCCATATTCACATTTATTTTCTACCGATGAACTCCAGGTTTCTTCCGGCGAAAAACTCGTTTTCCACGACGTTCAATCCGTTGCTCAGCGCAACATCTCCACTGCTCCCGGCATTACGAGCTTTTAACCTCGGCAAAGATAGGGAGTTTAGCGGTTACAGACTAAAAAAATAAAAGATTTATAGAGCAGAAAGCGGCAAAAGCAGTACTTTTGTCCAAACATTCCGCAAAAATGAGAGTACTATTAATCAATACATCCGAACGCATCGGCGGGGCAGCCGTAGCGGCCAGCAGACTGATGGAGTCGCTCAAGAACAACGGCATCAAGGCCAAACTTCTGGTACGTGACAAGCAGACCGACCAAATCACCGTGGTTTCATTAAACTACAACTGGCGCATGATATGGAAATTCGTCTGGGAGCGTATCGTCATATGGAAAGCCAACCGCTTCAAAAAGGAGAATATCTTTGCCGTGGACATTGCCAATACAGGTACGGACATTACCTCTCTTCCGGAATTCCAGCAGGCGGATGTCATTCATCTCCACTGGATAAACCAGGGAATGTTATCTTTGAAGAATATCGAGAAAATCCTTGCCTCAGGCAAACCCGTGGTATGGACCATGCACGACATGTGGCCGTGCACCGGCATCTGCCACCATGCCCGCGAGTGCACCCGCTATCAGCAGGAGTGTGGCAACTGTCCTTTCATCCACGGCAACGGCAGCAGAAAAGACCTCTCCTACCGGACTTTCCGCAAGAAGCAGGAGTTGTATCAGGGACGGCACATCAATTTCGTAACATGCAGCCACTGGCTGGAAGGACTGGCCAAGAAAAGCGCCCTGCTCGCCGGACACACGATTACCTGCATCCCCAACCCTATCAATACCAACCTGTTTAAGCCGCACAACAAGCAAGACCAGACATGATGCCAACTGAAATCGCCGTGATAATATCTTCCGCCGGAAAGCTCTTCATCACATACATAGCAGGTACTGCAATGATTCCTCCCACAATGCCTAAGATTACCGGAATCGCCTTATCGCTGACCTTCTTGCTCGCTTTACATCCAATTCCAACCAGATAGCAAATAATCACGATTGGTACTACAGTTACACAATTTGATAAATCCATATTCATCATCCTTTCTTCTCTTTCTCTAAGTCTTCAATTCTATGATTCGCAACACGAATTTTCTCATTTGTGACCGCCTGTTGCTCCTCTAAACGATATGTACGTTCAACAACATTGTTGTGCTTGTCTACTCTTTTTGATAGCTCATCAAGCTTGTACTCTATCAATGCAATTGTTTCATCATGCTTTTTGCTTGCAGCCTTTTGCTGATAGTGATTATTGATTAAGCATACGATCAATGTAACAAACGCCGCAATCATGGCAGATATTATTGATGTCATGTTTTACCCCTTTTCTATGATTCTCTGGTCCAAACATATGGAGCTATTATTCTAATTTCACCATTGGCATCATACAGTTCAATATTAACATATCCTGCACATTTCCATTTACCGTATTTAAATGGTGCACTAAATAGGTTCGAATTAAGTACAGCTGTACCAACCGGCAAACAATATCTTTCATCATGATTATGGTTAACACCACTATATCTTTCGTCATGATTATGACCGGTATCGCTCTTAGAATTCAATGCTTGGATAATCGTTTCTTTTCTGTAATATAAATCATCATGTATATGCGCCGCTGGTGCCTTTTGACTTGCAAGCTCTTTAACACCAAGTGCTCCTGCAAGCTGATTTGCTGCTGAATTTGCGTCGATTGCATCAGCAGAGTCAATGATATTTAAAGAATTCAAATGTGTTTCGCATGCGTTCTGGAACTGTTGTGCATAATAGATTGCTAAATCTTTATATGTCGGACAGACCATAAACTGTGTTGATATCTTGGTCAGTGCTACACCTGATACATAAACCGCATATAGCGGCATTTGATTTTTCAAATCACCATTTAAAATATCTCCACTTACTATTTCAGGAGCAGACGGCGTTCCCGACGTTGCTGTCCCCTGTACAACTTCTAACTTTGCAGATTCAATACCTGATGCCGCATTTTTCTCGTAGGTCATTACGATCAGATCAATTCGATTTGTTCCTGCGGTACCTGTCGATATTGTCAAATCTTCATAAGTATTCGGTTCAATACGGATATGTCTGCCCTGCATCAGCATATCGCCGTCAGAAATTCTAACCGTGTTGTTATTGATAATTGCTCCTGCAAATCTTGATCCGCTACTCATAACAAATTCTCCATCACCAAAAAAGGCAGCATTGAAGCTGCCCTGATCTGCTGATCTAATATGTTCTTTCCCGGCATACCCTGTTACTAAATGTGCCATAGTCTTTCCCTTCTTTCTCCACTTAGTGAATAAGCGACATCCATGTATTGTACCCAACAACGCCATCAACTGTAAGCAGATTGTTTTTCTGATACTCTTTCACTACTGATTCTGTAGCTGTGTCAAATACCCCCGGACATGTGAGATTACACGCATATCCTTTAAGCATAAGCAAAATCTGCAGTGCAGTAACCATGTACTGTTTCTCGCCCTTTTTTACATAGTGCTTTCCAAGTGCGGCTTTAGTGGCAGATCCATAAATCCCATCAATCGCAAGTTTCGACTTATAGTCTAAGTTCATCGCTGTTTGTAACACCTTAATTCCTGCTTTAATGGTCGCATTTCCACGAATACCATCCGTTACGATTCCGGCACCGGCAAAATTATTCGCATGGATCTGTCCGGCACGAATGATAGCACCCTTACCAGCGATATGTTGAATCTGCTGTATAGATTCAGTCTTCGATGGGATATTCTCGGATTTCACCACTTCTCCAAACGGAAAGTTTTTTCCAGGGCAGGCAGTCTTACTCACATCACTATGCTTTCTGAATCGAGTAATTCCATATTCCTTGCGAAGCCATGAAACAACTTCTTTCAAAGCCTGCTTCTGTGCTTCTGGCATCTGTTCATTTTCAAAATTTCCTTCACAACAAACTCCAATCGTGTTGTAATTCACACCAGATGCATGTGCGCCGATCATATCGATTGGTCTGCCCTTGTATACTTTGCCATCCAAACGAATATAGATATGATACCCAATGCCAGACCATCCATTTGCAAGATGCATTCTGTGAATATCATCTACACTACCGTGACATGCAGCATGATGAAATACAGCTCCTCCATCTGTGCTTTTTCTCTTTGTAAGAGATTTAAACTTTAAATGTGTGTCGATTATCTGCATAATAACCAGCCTCCTTCTTTTTATTTTATGCAATAGCAGTTGTCATTGCAGCATTGTCCTCTTCAACCTTACTTTCTAAATCATCCAAACTGTTTAATGTATTAACCTTTTCTTCAATTCGGGATATGTATTCTAATACAGCATCCATTTTAGTTGTGATTTCATCTGTCCCTGAAAAATCAATTGAGGTAGCCGTCGAACAACAAATTGATGAAATTCCAGTCAACAGTCCTTTAATCTCATCTGTAGTCATCTTTCTTTCAACATCCGTCATGTGCTACTCCTCTCCGATCATGAATTCAATTGCGAGACATGCTGCTGGTGTGATGTTCTCTGGCAGATCATCAGCTGTAATCGTGTTGATTTCCAGCGACGCTTCGACTGAACCGATCTCATTAAACTCTTTGATGAACTCGTCCCAGTTCGGATTTGAACGGTTCATAGTAACTCCGTCGTCAGAGTACTTTCGTATCAGCTCATCACGAGCCTTGTCATACTCCACAAGATCCTCATCAATTTTCTTGATATTACGAGCAACTGACAGTCCTGCCTTACGCGAGAACGCAAGATCTAAGATGCCATTATTGGCGATCAACTGACGAATATCAAACAGTTTGCTTAATGTTGTAATGTATTTTTTCATAATGTTTTGACTCCTCGCTTCATAAAGTAGTAGTGTTTATAGACCCTCTCCAAGGTCTTTATTATTTAACTTTTACTAAGTACCACCCGCAATGACATGCTCTAACTCCTGATATACTGTTGTATACCCTCAAATAAAAATTAGTGTTACTACTAACATTTATAACAACTGGGGAACTACAGCATGCCCTATCCATATTATCATCTGACATATAAGCCCCCGCATCAGTAGCTCCACTATTAGTTGAAAAAACCATAACCATTCTGGATGCAGGAGTTCCATACATCTTTGCAAACACTATTCCGACATATGTTCCAGCAGGAAGTGTCACGCTAGCAGGGGTATTCCATCCGCCACATGTAATATTAACATTTTTGTCATATCCATATATAGGTGCCGAAATACCACCAGCACTATTAGCATAATTTGCAGATTTAGCATAGTTTACGCTAAAGTTTGATGGATTATATACATACATGTTTGCACCATCATTTCCACCCCACAACCAACTTGGCTGTCCGCCTTGTCCAGACCAATTCCATTTCATACCATTGATTGTTCCTGAGACGGTGAGGTTGCCCGACACAGATAATACGTCAGCAGATAGTATAGACGCATGTGTTCCATTCGGATTCGAATAAAAATACCCTTCATTTTCATATCCCTCTGCCATATATATGCCCAAAGCATTAAAATCTCCTCGAAACTTTTCAGATTGACAAGCAATTCCATCAGAACCTATCTGTGTAGCTATGGTTCCTATTTTATCGCCATAACCAATGGGAACATTCGTTGAGGTTAAAGCAATATACGCTAATTTGCTTCCATCGCTAGTGATATTCACGCTTCCGCCAGTAATAGTCGCCTTAGATGAGACTATTTCACCCTCAAATTTACCGCTCGTAGCATATATCTCTCCGGTAAACTTACCATTCTTCGCCTCGATCGAGCCATCTTCCAGCACTTTGAAATTCTCATTGGCGGTGACAAGACCTTCGAGACTGATCTTTTCAGCCTTGATTGAAATCTCCTCTGCCGACTGGTTGATTTCAGAAATGATTTTTTTCTTTTGAACCATTCCTTCTGGCGTAGCACCTACACTGTACGACGTTGATGTTGTGTTGTCCGTATAGGTGATGATCGTCCTTGTCCAAAGATATGGCTTTGATGTGTCCGCAGCCGGTATCGACGCAGACCACGTCCCAGTTGGTACCGTTGTTCCCGATGCTCCGGCTTGATATGTTACTGCCGTGGATTTGATACCTTTTCCAGCTGCTCCATCCTTGCCGTTCGTTCCATTGGTTCCATTCGTACCGTTCGTTCCATTACGCCCAACTGAATATGATGTAGATGTTGTGTTGTCTGTATAGGTGATAATCGTTCTTGTCCAAAGATACTGTCCTGCTGATACCGTTGGAATCGTCGTACTCCACGTCCCGGTTGGGGTTGTTGTACCACTAGACGATGCCTGATAAGTTACCGCAGTTGTTTTAACACCTTTACCGGTTGCACCGGTATCTCCCTTGGCTCCTGTATCGCCTTTCTGTCCGGTTACACAAACTGCCGTGGTAGTAGATGTTGTACTGTCGGTATAGGTAATGACAGATCGTGTCCAAATATACTTTCCATTCTCCCATCCGGGATATGTCGTACTCCAGCTTCCTCCAACTAAAGAGGTTGCCGATGTAGATTTATAATACTGCTCAACTATCGACTTTACTCCTTTACCAGTTGCTCCATCTTTACCATTCGTTCCATCCTTGCCGTTCGTGCCATCTGAACCATCTTTACCATTTGCGCCAGCCGCACCTGTGATACAGACTGGCGTCGTCTCTTTTGTAGAGTTGTCCGTATACTTGATAACCGTCTTTGTCCAGATATACTTCCCATTCTCCCAATCTGGCGAGGTTGTTACCCACGAACCTCCAGAAAGAAAAGTAGCCGATGTCGACTTGTAGTACATGGCATCCACCGATTGTACGCCAACACCATCTTCGCCTTTCTCTCCTTGATCTCCTTTATCACCCTTCGCTCCAGCGGCTCCCTTATCTCCATACACACCAATAACCTTCTTTGCAGTATCTACCGAAGTATTGTTCGTATATGTGATCGTTTCATAGTTCCAAAGGTATTTGTTTGTTGCTGTCATCGTCGGTACTGTTGTAGACCATGATGTTGGTACTTTGGTATTCGAGGTTGATACAGCATAAAACTCCTCTATCTCCTTAATTCCTATTCCGTCAGTTCCATTCGTGCCGTCACTTCCGTCCTTACCATCGGCTCCTGGATTTCCTCTATCACCATACGCACCTATAATACATGGCATTGATGTACTTACGATCGTTCCATCTGTCAGTTTTACAACCTCATAATTCCACAGATACTTTTTACTTGATGAAACTGACTGCACTGTTGTTGTCCATCCAGCTGTTTTCGCTGTGACACCACTTGAAGCAGATGTCGCCAAATAATAGTTGATAACTTCACTGATACTCTTACCGTCGACGCCATCCTTACCATCAGCTCCCGGTGCTCCATCTTCGCCCTTATCTCCTTGGTCGCCTTTCGGTATCACGAAATCAAGAATCATATTCTTGTTGTCTCCGGTATTTTTCACTTCCGCATCTGAACCAGCGCCACCTGTTGTCACTGATCCTATTTTGATGCTCACTGTCTGCCCAGATTCAGATCCGTCACCAGAAGATGGATATGGACCCGCAGACACGCTCACTGTATCTGCTTCACAATCATAAGATATTGATGTACTGTTATTACTGATATTGACTATTTTCTTAGATACGGACGCAACTACATAAGTTCCTGTAATCTGCTCTCTTGCCCCTACCTTGTCATTTACATCAAATATATATTGATCGTTACTGTCCAACGAAAAATCGACCGAATCGCTTGCAAAAGACTCTGTTATCTTATCAATTCCACCCTGAATCAAATCCTCATCTGATTCAGCATTGGAATTGTCGTAGATCTCACACATCTCATCCAATCCGGTAAGTGTCTGTGTTCCACTGATATTACCAAGCAAATCGCAGTAAATGTGAATTACTCGTCTATCTTTCAGGTCACCTCGCCCAAGACATATAACATGATTGATATGCTTGCTATTTCTCTTAATTGTGAAACTTATCTGATCTGTATCAAACTGCTCATCCTGACTATAATCAGCAAGAGGACTTGCCGATAACTCAACAAATCCTCTATTAAATACCATATTCAGTTTTGCATTGTATGCTTTCAGCATCTTTATGATGCCTGTATAACCCTTTATATAACGATTCATCTGATAAGATGATATCTGTATCTTTGAGTTCAAAGTGCTTACCTTGAACAGCTCCGAAAGTCCCATCCGTTCAATCAAAAGCTTTAACACTTCGTTTGCTTCTCCAGATACGATCAAATAGTCTTCGCCTTCATCTGGTTGCAACACTTTAGACTCAAGTATGCCATGCCATGTACGGCCAGAGTACGTTACAGTCGTCTCGTCTGTATCAACGCCAACGGAATCTATCACTCCGCCATATTCTTCGCCCTCAAAATAAAGATAATAACCAGTTTTACATACGTTATTATTGATATTTACTTTACATTCAAAATCATTCTCGTCGCTTCCATATGCAAGATCTAATGTATAATCTTTGAGCACATCGATATCTTTTTTGGATTCATTCATATAAATTAAGTCCATCTTGGTATGCTCCTCTCTTCCAACAATGTAATATCAAATATCAGATTTGACGAAGTAGCTACATCCATTACGCCCGGCGGGATCTTTTGAAATATATAAGAATCTCTATTTCGCAGATCAAAACAATTCTGCTGACTACCGTCGCTTTCATACAAGATTATTGTCTTTTCTACAGAGTCAATCGTCAGGTACTCGTTTGCTTCAATATCAACATCCACCGAATACATATGTCCTCCAAGCAATATCTCTGGACTTTTGCATGGTCCATAAATACGCATCCGAAAATTTGTATTTACAAAATCCGCATTTTGCAGTTTTTTACCAAGAATATTTGATGTGTAATCATATGGATGATCGTTATTATAGTCTAAGTTTTTACCAACTATCTCCTCATTTGAATTGAATGTAATAATCGTTTCTTTTATCCATTGCGGATAATCCGTCTGAATCGTCAACGTATTCTTCATGTATCGCTTATTATAGGTGTATTTTGACGCCTTACATCCTGTGACATAACACCGCATATAGTAATCGCCAATATAGAGTTTTCCATGTTTTCTGGCAACTACATCCTTTTCACACACCTCAAACAAACGATTTCTACTTTCTGTGCCCTCGTCATCATTTCTACATGCAAAAACGACTGGCAACGACTTCTTGACAATTCCCATCTTAAATGACGATATTTTGTCATTCATGCTTGTAGCTGTCCATGCGAAATCATGCAGATCGTTCTCATTGATATAGATGCCATTCACACCAAATTCAATTACCTCGTTCATATGATTGACATATCGTGCTTTTTCTATCAAGTTGCCGTCACCTCTTTTACCATTCTTGCAAATTCTCTCTTATCAACTTTCATATTCACGGATTCCATACCCTCAAGTATCAGATCTGGGAGCCGCTCTAACAGCTCATATATAAGCTCAAGCAGTGCATTGTCATTTTTGCTTCCAGATGATGACTGACCATAATCTAACGCATTCTTCATATCCTGCGCTACTCGCGAAATCCACATACGGTTCTGGTGCAGCGGTACAACGGCTTCCGCTCCGTCACCTTCCAGAAGTGCAATCTCACCTTTCTCAACAACACCGCCTTTTGCATGCCTTCTAGCTGTAAAACTTCCTGTATTTCCAGAGCCTGTTGCTTGCGCCGCTTTATTTGCAATATTCTGAGCCACACCACCAACATTTATATTCAGTGTGAAAATACTCTTTACAAATTCTTTTGTCCACGCAGCTATATCCGGGGCAATTGCTTTCATACCTTCCCACAATTTATTCATAAGTCGTTTTCCTGCTTCCCACATTTCACCAAGGCACTGACCTATAGCGGATACAATGCCTGTAATAATCTGCGGTACCTTACCTGCAATGCTTACTATAATCTGTGGTAAATTAGTTACAAGCGCCATAAAAAGCTCAACGCCTGCGGCAATAATATCATCAATATGATCAATCAAGGCGCCTGTGATTCCTTCTATAATCTGTGGCAGTGCTTTACAGATTGTATCGATAATCTGTGGTAGTGCATCAATCAAAGCTACAAGCAGTTTAATGCCCGCCTGAATAATTTCATCGATGTGCCCTAAGAGTGCCTCAATGATTCCGTTTATAATCTGTGGCAATACTGCAACAATCGACTGTATAATCTGTGGCAATGCATCAACCAACGAGGTCAATAATTCGATTCCGCACTCGATGATCATAGGTATACAAGATAATATATTTTCGACCATCTGCGTAATAATCCCCGGAAGTTCCTGAAGCAACTGCGGTACCGCCTGCAAAATTCCCTTTACAAGTCCTAATAACAGCTGAATACCTGTCTGTATCAACTGTGGCACATTTTCCAGATATGTAGACGCCAATTTGCTAACGATTGTAATCGCTGTTGATAAAATAGTCGGAATGCCATTGGTAAGACCCTGCGCCAAGCTCTGTATCAGCTGAATACCTGCAGTGAGTATATCCGGCAACGCTTCTACAAGTCCAGATACAATTGCTCCGGCTATCGTAACAGCCGCTTCGATGATCAGTGGCAGATTGTCCACTATCACCTCAATCAGCTGATTGATAATGTCCTTAAAGCACGGTATCAGTTCCGGCACCGCCTTGAGCAATCCATCCAGTAACGCCCGGATCATGCTCGTTCCTGCTTTGATCATACTCGGCAGCGTCGTTGATACGATATTCGGTACCGTCTTGGCAACGATCGGCGCAAGCTTCTCTACGAGCGTACCAACGCCCTTCAAGGCAATTTCCACTCGTGGCAGAATATTATTACCGGCAGTCGTAACGGATTCCACAAAATTATTGACAAGTCCATCGAAATCCTGCGTATCATCAGCGATTCCAACGACCAGATTCTGCCATGCAGCCTTCGTCATGTTCACAGATCCCTGAATTGTTGTTGCCGCTTCCTTTGCGGTAGTACCTGTGATGCCCATTTCTGTTTGCACAACATGAATCGCATCTACGATATCCGCATATGATGATAGATCAAACTTCTGTCCTGATAGTTTCTCCGCATCTTCCAAAAGTCGCTGCATCTCTTCTTTGGTACCGCCATAACCTAACTTGAGGTTATCAAGCATAGTGTAGTTTTGCTTTGCGAATCCCTGATATGCATTCTGGATGGATTCCATTGAGGTACCCATCTTATTTGCATTATCGGACATATCCGTAATCGCTACATTTGCCTTTTCAGCCGCTGCCTTTGTGTCTCCATCCAAGCTCTGTAACAATGATGCAGAAAAACCTGTGACAGTTTCCATATATTCATTTGCAGACAATCCAGCCGTCTGATATGCGTTTGCAGCATATTTCTGTACTTCACTTGCCGAATCCTTGAACAGTGTCTCGACACCGCCGACTAACTGCTCATAATCCGAATATGCTGTCACAGCACTCTTCACAAGTGCCGCCGTTGCTGTTGCTGCTGCCGTTGCCGCCGCAGCGCCCCACTTTGCAAATGTTCCAATGCCCTTTAGAAGAGCTTGTCCAACGCCGGATGCCTTACCTGCCACAGAATCTAAACCATCTTCAGTTTCTGCCTGACCTTTGAGTGCGATTCGACCAAAGATCTTAAATAATTCCATCGCATTCTCCTTTTAAACCAATTCAATGCCGAATGCATTCATTGAATTTTCCACCATCGCTTTGATCTCTTCATCGGATAGTGATTTCTGAGATGATGCCTGAGCATGTACACGATTTACAAAATCCTCATAGGATTCTCCCTGCACCTTGTTCAAGAAGAACTCCCACAGCACATCTTCTTCGGTATCCTTGTTCGTCCGCTTCACAATTGAATCCACGAACTCTACCAAGCGCTCTGTCGCAATCATCTCATCAATCAATAAAAAAGGACTTGCATATCGCTTGAATAGCAAGTCCCAAAACTCTAAATCACCTACCCGATAGATTTCAAAGCAACCTTGAAAAAATCTGCGAATCCACTCTGTCTGACCACATCCATAATCATCGCAAAGAACATTCCCGGATTCATATCTTCAAGCTCCTTTACTGTCATACCTGACAGATTCGAGAGAAGCTGATAGATGTATTTCTCAGCATTCGGAAGATTCGCCAGAATAACATCGCCAATCCCAAGCGCTACGCCCATACCGATCTCTTCTACATCTTCCATCGTGATATTCTGATTCTGTTTCGATTTTTCTATCAGGCGCTTAGTTGCATCCGATGAAAAGCAGTCAGAAAACTTGCTGATTTTAATACATGAAATAATTTTCATCATCGGAAAGAGATCTTTCGACTTCAATGGTCGTAATGTATACGGCTTTATCTCTTCCTGTACAGATTGTACAACTCCTTCTATTGCTTCTACCAATGTTCCCTGCATTACTTCTGTTTCTGTTGTCATTTCCTTTTCCATAGTTACTTATCCTCCTAATATTCGGTATTACGCTGCATCATCCAGCAACTGATCAACTGTATTACTCTCAACAACTTCCTTCGGCATATAGATATGATACGGAAGCACATTCGTCATAGCGCCTGCCTTGAGCTCAGCATAGCAATCGAATGTCGTTGGGATTGTTGATGCTTCTTTGTTCTTCGTATCTGCCGACAATCCAGATGTACAAAGTGCATAATCAAATAATACGATCACAGGTGTTCCGTTCGTCTTGTATCCGACGCATGCAAAATTCTCGACATAATCGCTATCATCGATTGTTGCCTTAGATTCAATCACATCCATTGTTTCATCTACCGACGTGCCTTCCTGTCCGATTGTTGTTGCCTTCAACCAGTCTTTTGTGAGCTCGACCATATTCGTCTCAACCTTTGCCGTCTCGCCGACTTTCTGCACAAGTCCCTTCGCATTAACAAGCACACCATCAACCGAGATGTTTGTAATCTCTGGAGCAATCGTGAACTTTGTACCGCCAGATGTAGCACCAAGCAAAGTACCTGTCCACACCTTCTTGCTTGTGTCATACTTAAAGTTTTTGTACAGCACACACGCATTTAACAGTATCCGTTTCGGCGTATTCTCTGTTACACCAGATACGCATAATTCTCTCCATGTGTTTTCTGCCATTTATATCACCTTCCATTCTTTTATAGTCAGATTGATCTGAATTCTCTTCAATGTCCCATCTCCGGTCGGTACCGAAAATGCATTTGAATAAAAAACAGCCACACACGAACCATCCTGATTCATGCGTGACTGTGGTAAGAATCTCTCTATTGTTTCTTTGTCCTGTTCAAATAGAATCGGATTCCCACGTGTCCATCCATTCAATATAAATGTTGTCCCCTGACTTCCATCCTCTTCCTTGGTCGGAGAATCATCTTCCATGTACTCTCCAACATAATATCGGTCTGGGATTTCGCCAACCCATTCTCCGAATTGGTATGGAATCCCGCTGGACTTCATTAGTTCACCAACATAATTTAATGCTGCTATACTCATTATTTCAACTCTCCAAATATTTCATTTGCTCGATTCTGAATTGCACCATTCGTGGCCTTGAAGGCTTTTTCAAGCGGTCTGTTCGGTGTCTTACCATGTGTGAAGTGTCCATTTCCCTTCTTATCCTCATAATACCAGCCGCCTTTACGACCATTACCATTCACGGCATATTCGCCAGTACCGAACTCTTCCCAGATGGCATTTTCTTCTGGAGATCCAACTGTTGCTTC
>ENA-UEQI01000397-UEQI01000397.1-human-gut-metagenome-genome-assembly--contig:-NODE-397-length-17308-cov-15.993790_pt1 | contig 17308 bp, 14 predicted proteins | sample MGYA00242946_ERZ507945 | MGnify/ENA primary metagenome ERZ507945 (study PRJEB26167, sample SAMN06115467) | human gut metagenome | host: Homo sapiens | place: China:Guangxi | collected 2016-06-08... | reverse complement strand
TACATGAATGTACTGCCTTCTGCTCGTTATTTCAGACAGCGCTTTGCTCCCTTTATCGCCACAGGCAGCGGTCGCAAGGCTACCCCTACAGAATTGCACAAACAAAAAACTATCTACACGAATAGGGTACGGCGGCTCGCCGTAAGGAGTGATAATATGAAAACCGACAGGGTTATAACTGCTATGATTGAATATTTTGGAAGTGACAAGAAAAGGATTCACCATTTTCTCAAGGTTTATTCATTCGCAAAGACAATCGGTGAAAGCGAAAATCTTTCGACTGCCGATCAGGAGCTTCTTGAAATCTCCGCAATCGTTCACGACATCGGCATAAAGGTGAGCGAAGAAAAGTACAATTCATCTGCAGGAAAGTATCAGGAGCTTGAAGGTCCTCACGAGGCTGAAAAGTTGCTTGCCGCTCTCGGATACGAAAAAACATTTATTGACAAAGTTTGTTACCTTGTGGGACACCATCACACCTATGGAAATATTGATACTTTGCCGTACCGAATTTTGGTTGAGGCAGACTTCCTTGTGAACCTTTACGAGGACGATTCAAGCCGCAGTGCAGCAGAGCAGGCATACGACAAAATATTCCGCACAAATACAGGAAAAAATCTGCTGAAAATAATGTTCCTCATACCCTAAAATTGTACTCATTTACCATAGCGTTTTGAGTGTGAAAAAGTGGTGTAAAAAGTATCTCAAAATGCTTGACAACGCCCTTAAAAAGTGTTATTTTAATGGTGTTGGTTATATGATTATAAAAGTGAATAAATGACAGAATACAAGGATGTATGACGATTTTTTCAAGGAGCTGACCTTACCGGGCATCTGCTTGGAATTGAGTCGGCATTTTTTTGTGTCATATACAAAATTCAGTATTAATTATCATTATCGGAGGTTTTACAGTAATGAGAGAAGAATGGACAAATTTTGCAGGTGGCAAATGGGAGTCCGACATTGATGTCAGAGACTTCATTCAGAGAAACTACACACCTTATGACGGCGACCAGTCTTTCCTTGAAGGTCCTACAGAAGCTACAGACAAGCTCTGGGGCGAGCTCAAGGAACTCCAGAAGGAAGAAAGAGCCAAGGGCGGCGTTCTTGATATGGAAACTGAGGTTGTAAGCGGCATCACAGCTTACGGCGCTGCATATCTTGATAAAGACCTTGAAAAGGTTGTAGGTCTTCAGACAGACAAGCCTCTCAAGCGTGCATTTATGCCTTACGGCGGTATCAAAATGGCTGAGCAGTCATGCCAGATGTATGGCTACACTCCAAGCCCTAAACTCCACGAAATCTTTACAAAATATCACAAGACTCACAACCAGGGTGTATTCGATATCTATACTCCCGAGATGAAGCTTGCCCGTCACAACAAGATTCTTACAGGTCTTCCCGACACATACGGCAGAGGCAGAATCGTCGGTGACTACAGAAGAGTTGCTCTTTACGGTATTGACCGTCTTATCGAAGGCAAGAAAGAGGACTTTGCAGAAACAAACCGTCAGGGTATGAGAAGAGGCGACTTCCAGCTTCGTGAAGAAATCGCCGATCAGATTCGTGCTCTTAACGATATGAAGGAAATGGCACTTTCTTACGGCTTTGATATTTCACAGCCTGCTAAGAACGCTGCAGAGGCAGTTCAGTGGCTCTACTTTGGCTATCTTGCTGCTATCAAGACTCAGAACGGCGCTGCAATGAGCGTTGGTCGTGTATCAACATTCCTCGACATCTACATCGAGCGTGACCTTGAAAACGGTACACTTACAGAATCACAGGCTCAGGAACTCGTTGACCACTTTGTTATGAAGTGCCGTATGGTTAAGTTCGCAAGAATCGAGTCTTACAACCAGCTCTTCTCAGGCGACCCTGTATGGGCTACACTCGAAGTTGCAGGTCTTGGCATTGACGGCCGTTCAATGGTTACAAAGAACGACTACCGTTTCCTCCACACACTTGAGAATATGGGACCTTCACCTGAGCCAAACCTCACAGTTCTTTATTCTTCAAGACTTCCGGAGAACTTCAAGAAGTATGCTGCTCATATTTCAGTTACAACAAGCTCAATTCAGTACGAGAATGATGATGTAATGCGTCCTGTATGGGGCGATGATTACTCAATCTGCTGCTGCGTATCCGCAACACAGACAGGTAAGGAAATCCAGTTCTTCGGCGCAAGAGCTAACCTTGCTAAGTGCCTTCTCTACGCTATCAACGGCGGTATTGATGAAAAGACAAAGATGCAGGTTGGTCCTGAATATACACCTATCACATCAGAGTACCTTGATTATGACGAAGTTATCAAGAAGTATGACACAATGATGGATTGGCTTGCTCACCTCTATGTAGGCACACTTAACATGATTCACTACATGCATGATAAGTACTACTATGAGGCAGCAGAAATGGCTCTTATCGATACAGATGTAAGAAGAACATTTGCAACAGGTATTGCAGGCTTCTCACATGTTGTTGACTCACTCAGCGCTATTAAGTACGCTAAGGTTAAGGTTATCCGTGACGAGGACGGCATTGCTGTTGACTTTGAAACAGAGGGCGACTTCCCAAGATACGGTAACAATGACGAGAGAGCAGATAAGATTGCCGTTGATCTTCTCAAGACATTTATGGCTAAGCTTAAGTACTGCCACACATACAGAGATTCAGAGCCTACAACTTCTATCCTTACAATCACATCAAATGTTGTTTACGGTAAGGCTACAGGTTCACTTCCTGACGGCAGAAAAGCCGGCGAGCCGCTTTCACCGGGTGCTAACCCAAGCTACGGTGCAGAGAAGAACGGTCTTCTTGCTTCACTTAACTCTGTTGCTAAGCTTCCTTACGAGTACGCTCTTGACGGTATTTCAAATACTCAGACAATCAACCCGGGTGCTCTCGGACACAACGACGACGAGCGTGTTGACAACCTCGTAAATGTTATGGACGGCTACTTTGATCAGGGCGCACACCACCTCAATGTAAATGTATTTGGTACAGAAAAGCTCATTGACGCTATGGAGCATCCTGAGAAGGAAGAGTACGCTAACTTCACAATCCGTGTATCGGGTTATGCTGTTAAGTTCATCGACCTTACAAGAGAGCAGCAGCTGGATGTTATTGCCAGAACCTGCCACGACAGAATGTAATGTCGGACAACGCTGTTAAAGGCTTTGTACACTCAATAGAAACTTTTGGCTCTGTTGACGGTCCGGGCGTGAGATTTGTGATTTTTCTGAGCGGCTGCGCAATGCGTTGCCAGTTCTGCCACAATCCCGATACATGGAAACACGATGAAAACACCGTGGAATACACCGCCGACGAGTTGCTTAATAAAGCGCTTGCCAATGTGTATCAATGGGGTGTGCATTTTATTTTGTATGAAGAGTGGAATCAATTATTTAACAATGAGGAATTGATTAGCCTTCTTATCCTTGCGGTGACAGCGCTGTATGGGCTGCCGAGGCAGGCGGATATGATTTTTTCCATTTCCGGAACACTTTCGTATTTCATGATTTTGTTTATGGGATACCGGTATGGGGCATCGACCGGCGCCATTGCCGGGGCGGCGGGAGGAATTTTACTGGCACTTACCGGGGAAAATATGGTGGTTGTCGGCATATGCTGTCTGCTCGGTGTGTGCGCGGGGACGCTGCGTAAAATGGGACGTTTTGTAAGTGGCGGGCTGTATCTTCTTGTCGGTGTGCTGCTTGCTGTGTATTCATTAAAGGACTTGTATGGCATTATTGAACTGCGGGCAATGCTGTCGGCGGTTATTTTGTTCTTTGCCATTCCAAGGCGGGTCATTCACTGCGTGGAAGAAGACATACCCGAACGGGAAGAGGATTCTTTTGCCAAAGAGGATGTACGCGCACTTGCCAACCATCAGCTGGAAGACTTTTCAGATGCCTTTCGCCGGCTGTCCAAGAGTTTTGAAAATGAGATGGAAGAAAAAGGGTTGTCGGAAGAGCGGCTAGAGGATATTTTTGCACAGTTATCTCGTGATACGTGCAACGAATGTATCAATTGTAAATATTGCTGGAACCGCCATTATGAGGAGACCAATGAAAGTCTGCGACAGATTTTGTGGCAGGTGGGGCAGGACGGAAGTGTAACGATGTCACAGATTAGTCCGGATTTTCAAAGACGCTGTATGCATCTAGATGAGTATGTGCATCAGGTCGAGGAGAGGATTGCCGGGGAAAATGTGAGACTTGGCTGGCATAACCGGATGTCAGAAAACCGCCGCGTGATGGCAGAGCAGATGAAAGAAATTGCAGTGGCGTTAAAATCGTTTACCATCAATTTGGGCGAGACAGAGGAACTTCCCAAAGAGCGAAAACGAAGAATTTTAGAAGAATTAAAAAAAGAGGGTATCAAGGTAGCACGTTTATCGGTGAAAAAAAGGGGCGGATATCTGGAAGTAATGTTTACCTTGCCTCTGGTGGAAATAAGAACAGTAAGCCAAAGGACATTGGCTCGATTTTAGACGCCAAGTCACAGCTATACTACCGCCTTGATATTCCTTTCCGCAGTTGGCTTTCTTCCCTTGACCCGGAAAATGATGATAAGCAGGAAAAGTTTGAACAGTGGCAGAATACTGCAAAGAGGATAACCCTTGATCTTGGCAGTGAGCTTGTTGCGGCAGCAGGTGACACCGCAATGGTGGGACATATGATAGATGAGACGATCTATTCTGCACCAAAGGCTTACAACATTTTCTTGCGTGATGTTTCAAAGATATACCAGAAAATTTAATGTTTATTAATGCGAGGTGAAAATATGGAAGAAGTAAAGCTCGTAAGAGAAGAAATGTACAAAAGAGTGCAGGAGCTTATCAGACAAAAAGGCACTAGCGGTGGAAGAGCTGCATTAGCAAATCTCCGCCGTGGCATAGGCAAAATGCCGGGTGAAATGCCTGAACTGTGGGGGGTGTTTCTAAATAAAATGTCGCCTGAACTTTTCAGCAGAACAGGAGAGCCAAGCAGATCGGAGTGGGCGATATATATTTCGCTGACTATGTTTGCACTTCATCAGCAGGGAAGTTCGGAAACAGTTCATTGTGAGGGAAAATCCCTTGGAAGTGCAGCCGCTGATCTTATGGAAGAGAAAACTGATGAAAACAGAGAACGTATCATGCGCAGATTTGAACCTGTTGTCACAGCCAAAGATATGCCTGAACTTTCACATCATATAAGAGGTCTTGTGCCGCTTATAACGCTCCGTTTTGGCGTTCGTGCCGATAAGGAGGGCGTTTTGCTTAAAGATTTTCATACCGTGCAAGTACCAGGAGAAAAACATCCTGAAGTATCATATCGTTATTATCTGTCAGACGCAGCGTTTCTTGTCGCACTTGAAAGTGATGATAAATCATTGCTGGAGAGTATAGCTTCTGCACTGCAAAAGCCTGTTTATCCGCTGTATCTTGGACGAAAGTCCTGTCCGCCAACTTTGCCTATCGTTCTTGGCGTTAAGGATGAGGATATTCTTACGGCACTAAAGACCGAGCCATATCTTTATAAGAACGCTCACCGAAAAAGCGTGCGCATTTCCTATGAAGTCACATCAGGCGGCGCAATGGTGCAGGATATTCCGCTGTCATTCTCACAGCTCCACAGAAAGCACGGCTGGCGAATGAAGCGTGAAGAACTTCTTGCTGTGGATAGCAACCCAGAGCATGACGCCTTTTCTGAATTGTGAGGTGCAGTATGTATTTAACAAGAATAAAATTAGATATGACAAAAACAAATACAATGAAGGCATTGGTATGCCCAAGCAGATTTCATGGAGCTATCGAAAGCGCTGAGTCTGACGGCAGAACAAGGAAGCTTTGGAGAATAGACGAGCTTGGCGGAGAGAAGTATTTGCTCATATTATCAGAAAAAGAACTTGATTTTTCAAATGTTTCAGATCAATTCGGAGCAGAAAGACCTCAAACTAAATGTTATGATACATTACTTGACAGAGTTAAAAATGGCGGTAAATGGCAGTTTCGTTTGAAAGCAAACCCTGTTATACATAAGAAAGATACTAATTCCCACAGAGGTCGCCCTGTCGGACTTATAGGAAATAAACAGCAGGAAGAATGGCTGAAAAAGCAGGCTTTGAAAAATGGCTTTTCTCTAGAGGACGGAATGTGGCTGGTAACAGAGTTTAAGTGGTATGATTTTAAAAAGGGCGAGCGTAGAAACCATGTGAGAATACTTTCTGTAACATATGAGGGCGTGCTTACAGTAACAGACGAGGAACTTCTTAAAGTTGCACTTACTAATGGTATCGGCCGTGAGAAAGCTTATGGTCTTGGAATGCTGACGATTGTTGGAGTAAGATAATGGCACAACAAAATGGGATAGAGAAGCCAGATCTCCATGCACTGCCCACAATAAGCGACAGAATGACGTTTATTTATCTTGAACATTGCAAGGTAAGCCGTGAAAACGGTGCAGTCACCGCCACAGATCTTGACGGAACAGTGTATATCCCTGCGGCAGCCATAACAGTGCTGCTGTTGGGACCCGGCACTCTTTTCCCCGCATACGCGGGGGTGATCCTGTTAGTAGATCGTCCAATTTGTATACTTTGAACTTTTCCCCGCATACGCAGGGCTACACAATTTCCAAAAAAAGCGGTGCTTTCAAAGCACCGCTTTTTTCAAAATATACAGCTAAAACCTACTTTATCCCCTTTACCTTATACCCTGCGTCCGTTACCGCCTTAGAAAGCACCTCGTCAGCCACGTCCTTGTCAAGTGTGATGTAAGCGCACTTGTCCTCAAGGGAAACATCTGCTGTAACGCCGTCTATCGCATTAAGCACCTTCGTTACTGTGCCTGTGCAGTGTGAACACATCATGCCGTCGATCTTCATTACCTTTTTCATTTTTTCGTCCTCCGTTTTAGTATTTATTTCAGCCTTTGCGGCTTTGTTTTCTCTGCCACTTTTAAAAAGATTGAGCCTTAACGCATTGGTCACAACGCAAACTGAGCTTAAACTCATTGCCGCTGCACCGAACATAGGATTGAGCTTCCAGCCAAGCAAGCCGTAGAATACTCCTGCCGCCAGCGGAATACCAAGCGAGTTGTAAATAAGCGCCCAGAAAAGGTTTTCCTTGATGTTCTTCATAACGCTCCTGCTGAGCTTGACAGCCGTAACAGCGTCATTCAGATCGCTTTTCATAAGCACGATATCAGCTGACTCGATAGCAATATCCTGTCCTGCACCGATAGCTATTCCAACATCTGCCGTTGTAAGGGCAGGAGCGTCATTTATTCCGTCGCCTATCATGGCTACCTTTTTACCCTGCTCCTGCAATTCTTTGATTATCGTAGCCTTGTCCTCAGGCATAAGCTGTGATCTTACCTGTGAAATGCCAAGCTTTTTCTGTATTGCTCTGGCTGTTTTCTCGTTGTCCCCTGTGAGCATTACAGTTTCAATGCCTGCCTTTTTGAAGCCTTCTATAGCCTCTGCACTTGTCTCTTTTATCTTGTCTGCAATGAACAGAATGCCTGCAAGCTTGTTGTCGATCGCTACATAAAGTGGTATCTCACCATTGTCAGCGTGAGCATGAGCCGTTTCCTCAACCATCGATATGTCAACTTCACTGTTATCCATAAGCCGCTTGTTACCGATAAGAACGTTTCTGCCCTCAACAACAGCCGATATACCACCGCCTGCTGTTTCTGTGTAGCTTTCAGCAGGGAAGAGTTCAATGCCATTTGTCTTGCAGTGGCCTGTAACAGCCTTTGCAAGCGGGTGCGATGAACCGCTTTCTGCCGAGCCACAAAGCTTTTTAAGCTCTGAAACATCAAAATCACCAAACGCTTGCGCTGAAATAAGCTCAGGCTTGCCTTCTGTGCAAGTTCCTGTTTTGTCAAGAACAACAGTGTCAATGCTGTGAGCAGTTTCAAGACTTTCAGCGGATTTTATTAGGATACCGAACTGTGCCGCTTTACCCGTTCCTACCATTATTGCAGTGGGCGTTGCAAGTCCCAATGAGCATGGGCAGGATATAACAAGCACTGATATTGCCATGTTAAGAGCAAATGCGAAGCTATAGCCAAGCAACAGCCAAACTATCAGTGAAATGATAGCTATAGTTATAACCACAGGCACGAACACAGCACTTATCTTGTCTGCAAGCCTTGCTACAGGCGCTTTTGATGCGGAAGCGTCCTCAACGAGTGCGATTATCTGTGAAAGTGTTGAGTCTTTAGCTTGCTTCTCACACCTTACCTTAGCAAAACCGCCAGCCGATACGCTTGCACTCATAACTCTGTCACCCACTGCCTTGTCTACAGGTATGCTCTCGCCTGTGAGTGCAGATTGGTCAACAGTGCAGTTTCCATCAATAAGAACTCCGTCACATGGCACAGACCAGCCAGCTTTGAGCAGGAATACATCTCCCACCATTACGCTTTCCGCAGGAACTTCCACCTCCTCACTGTCACGGATAACAACTGCCGTCTTAGGCGCAAGGCTCACAAGCTTGTTTACAGCATTAGCCGTCTTGTCTTTTGAGCGAGCCTCAAGATATTTTCCCACAGTGATAAGTGTGAGTATCATGCCACATGACTCATAATATAGATTCATCATATACTCATGTGCCGAGCCAAGGTCGCCCCTGCCCATAAAGTAAGCCATTCTGTAAGTGCCGTAAACACTGTATATGAATGAAGCCGCCGCACCAAGAGCTATAAGGCTGTCCATGTTAGGGGAGCGGTGGATAAGATTTTTGAAGCCGTTTGAAAAATAGTGAAAGTTTATTGCAATGATAGGCACTGTGAGCAAAAGCTGAGTGAGTGCATATATCATCATGTTTTTGTGCCCTGCAAAAATAGGGGGGAGAGGTATGTTCGCCATGTGTCCCATGCAAATATAGAACAGCGGTATCAAAAATCCCACCGACCACCATAGGCGTTTCTTCATCTTTTTGCTTTCGTCCTGAGCCGCCGCAACATCTTCGTACAGCAGGTCGGGTCGGACGAGGCCGTGCGCATCACCTCGGAGAGAGAACGCGACCTGGCCGGATACTTCTGGGCCAACGACAGCCGCATCCTCTACCTCAAGGACACGGGCGGCGACGAGAATTTTCAGCTCTACGGCGTCGACATCGACGGCACGGACCCGAAGGCCTACACCGCCATCCCGGGCGTGCGGACCACGATCATCGACCCGCTGGAGGAGATCGACTCGCTGATGATCATCGGCACGAACGAGCGCAACCCGCAGATATTCGACCCCTATCGTTTGAACCTCAACACCGGGGAGAAAACCCTGCTCTGCGAGAATCCCGGCGACGTGCAGGGCTGGCAGACCGACCACGACGGCAAGCTGCGCGTGGCCTACGCCGTCGTCGACGGCGTCAACACCCAGATCCGCTACCGCGAGAGCGAAGCCGAAGAGTTCCGCCCCGTGCTGACGACCAATTTCAAGGAGGGGGTCAGCTTCGCGACGTTCACCCCCGACAACAGGATGGTGTACGCCATCACCAACCTCGGACGCGACAAGGACGCCCTCGTGCTGATGGACCCCGCGACGTGCGAGGAGAAAGAGGTGCTCTATACGAACGACACCTACGACCTGGCGGGCGTCTGGTACAGCGAAAAGGAGAAAAAACTGCTCGGCGTATCGTACGAAGGACACAAGGGGACGACGCGCCACTTCTTCGACCGTGAGGCCGGCGAGCTGTTCGGCCGCATGGAGCGCCACCTGCGCGGCTACGAACTGGGCATCGTCGGTTCGGACAAGGCCGAGGACAAATACATCGTCTACGCCGGCAGCGACCGCACGGCGGGCGCCTACTACATCTACGATGTCGCCGCCGACACGATGACCAAACTGGCCGACCTGCGTCCGTGGATCAAACAGGAGGAGATGGCCGAAATGCTCCCCATCGAGTACACCGCGCGCGACGGCGAGCGCATCGAGGGTTACCTCACGCTGCCCGTGGGCAAGACCCTGCGCAACGCCAAAAACCTGCCCGTGGTGGTGAATCCCCACGGAGGTCCGTGGGCGCGCGACTCGTGGGGCTTCAACCCCGAGGCGCAGTTCCTGGCCAACCGCGGCTACGCCGTATTGCAGATGAACTTCCGCGGCTCGACGGGCTTCGGCCGCCGCTTCACGGAGATCGCCTTCGGCAAGTGGGGGCAGGAGATGCAGGACGACATCACCGACGGCGTGAACTGGCTGATCGGGAAAGGCATCGCCGATCCCGCCCGGATCGCCATCTACGGCGGCTCGTACGGCGGTTACGCCACGCTGCAAGGCATCGTCAAAGACCCCGACCTCTACGCCTGCGCCATCGACTATGTAGGCGTCTCGAACCTCTTCTCGTTCCTGAACACCATTCCTCCCTACTGGAAGCCGCTGCTCGACCAGATGTACGAAATGGTCGGCAATCCCGAAACGCAGCAGGAAATGCTGCGCGAAAACTCCCCGGCGCTCAACGCCGGGCGGATCAAGACCCCGCTGCTGGTGGTTCAGGGCGCCAACGACCCCCGCGTGAACATCAACGAGAGCAACCAGATGGTCGAGGCGCTGCGCGCACGCGGCGTGGAGGTGGACTACATGGTCAAGGACAACGAAGGCCACGGATTCCACAACGAGGAGAACCGCTTCGACTTCTACCGCGCCATGGAGAAGTTCTTCGGCAAGCACCTCAAGGGCGTCCGGCCCGAGGGCGACATCGTCCCCGAAAGCTGCCGCCGGTAAAGGCAGCGGAAACAGAATCTGTGAACCACAGCCATTCAAAATAAAAAGTTCAAACCCGGGCCGACCCGGAAGACGGCTCTCTTACCGGCCGCCGCGACGGAAAAGCCCATATGACAGTTGTGCGACGAAGGCCCGGAATTTCCGGGCCTTTTGCCGGAAAAGCCCGGAAAAATCCCTACTTTTGCTGTCGCAATGCACGCCGCGCCCCACATACCCCAGCGTCCTGCGGACGGACTGCCCATGCCCCAACGGCTCGGAGCCATTCTGGCCGTGGCCTTCGGCGTATCGCTCTCGGTGATCGACGGGACCGTCGCCAACGTCGCCCTGCCCACCATCGGGCTGCAGCTGGGCATCTCGGCGGCCGATTCGATCTGGATCGTCAACGCCTACCAGCTGGCCATCATGGTCTCGCTGCTCTCCCTCTCGGCGCTGGGCGACGTGGTGGGTTACCGCAAGGTCTACATCGGCGGGCTGATGCTCTTCACGGTGGCGTCGGTGGGCTGTTCGCTCTCCGGGTCGCTCCAGGCCCTCGTGCTGGCGCGCGTCATGCAGGGGTTCGGAGCCGCGGCCATCACCTCGGTCAACACCTCGCTGATCCGCTTCATCTACCCCAAGGCCCGGCTGGGACGCGGCATGGGCGTCAACGCCACGGTGGTCGCCACCTCGTCGGTGGCCGGGCCGACGCTGGCGGCGGGCATCCTCTCCGCGGCCGACTGGCCGTGGCTGTTCGCCGTGAACGTCCCGATAGGGCTGGCCGCCCTGGCGCTCAGCCGCCGGTTCCTGCCGGAGAATCCCGTACGGGTGCGCGAACACCGCTTCGACTGGCGCGACGCAGTGATGAACGCCCTGACGTTCGGACTGATGATGGCCTCGGTCGAGGGTTTCTCCCACGGGCTGGACCCGCGCGTGCTCTCGCTGGGCGTCGCGGCGCTCATCGTCGTCGGCTTCTTCTTCATCCGCGGCCAGCTGCGCGAACCGTATCCGATCCTGCCGTTCGACCTGCTGCGCATCCCGATCTTCTCGGTCTCGGTCGCAACGTCGGTCTGCTCGTTCCTCGGGCAGATGCTCGCCATGGTAGCGCTGCCCTTCTACCTGCAACAGGCCTGCGGCTACAACGACGTCGAGACGGGACTGCTGCTGACGGCCTGGCCCGCCGTGATCATGGTCGTGGCCCCGGCGGCCGGGCTGCTCGTCGAGCGCATTCACGCCGGGCTGCTGGGCGGCACGGGGCTTACGATGATGGCCGCGGGACTGTTCCTGCTGGCCTTCCTGCCGGAGCATCCGACCGATTTCGACATCATCTGGCGGCTGGTGCTCTGCGGCGCGGGATTCGGACTGTTCCAATCGCCCAACAACAGCATCCTGATCGCCTCGGCCCCGCCCGAACGGAGCGGTTCGGCGAGCGGCATGCTGGCCACCGCACGCCTCGCGGGACAAACGACGGGCGCCGCGCTGATGGCCCTGCTGTTCCACGTCGTGCCCGAAAACAGCACCCACACGGCCCTGCTGCTGGCGGGCGGATTCGCCGTCGCAGGGGCCGCCGTCAGCCTCGCGCGCATCCGCCTGCCCCTGCCCGAAGGGCTGAAGAGAATTAAAAATGAAAAATGAAGAATTAAAAATTAGTTTTTCGTATATTTGCTGAAAACAGCAACACTATGTTTTCAGCAAAAACCTATACCGCGCGCCGCCACGAGCTGCGCACGAAGATCGGAAGCGGCATCATCCTGCTCCCGGGCAATTCGCTCTCGCCGAACAATTATCCCAACAACGCCTACTACTTCCGGCAGGACTCCTCGTTCCGCTACTATTTCGGGCTGAACGTGCCGTCGGTCGTCGGCGTGATCGACGCCGACACGGGCGAAGAGGCGCTGTACGGCGACGATTTCACCGTCGAGGACATCATCTGGACCGGACCGCAGCCCACGCTGCGCGAAATGGGCGCCGGAGCGGGCGTCACGGCGACGTTCCCGATGGCGGAGCTTGAAAAACGGCTGCGCAGGGCGATCTCCCTGGGCCGCAGGGTCCACTACCTGCCGCCCTACCGCGGGGAGACCAAGCTCCAGCTGTCGGCGCTGCTGGGCATCAAACCCGCGCTGCTGCACGACTACAAGTCGGTGGACCTGATGTTCGCCGTGGCGGAGATGCGCGAGAAGAAGAGCGCCGAAGAGGTCGAGGAGATGGAACGCGCCTTCCGGATCGGCTACGAGATGCACACGACGGCCATGCGGATGTGCCGCCCGGGCGTCGTCGAACGCCAGATCGCGGGAGCCATCGAAGGCGTCGCCAAATCGCAGGGACAGGGCGTGTCGTTCCCGTCGATCGTGTCGCAGCACGGCGAGACGCTCCACAATCTCAACGCCGACGGCGTGCTGGAGGAGGGCCGGCTGCTGCTGTGCGACGCCGGCGGCGAAACCGTCGAAGGCTACTGCTCGGACCACACGCGCACCTATCCCGTGAGCGGACGCTTCACCCAAAAGCAAAAAGACATTTACAACATCGTACTGGCGGCGCACGACCACGTGGCGCGCATCGTGAAGCCCCACATGATGTACACCGAGGTGCACAACGCCGCCTACATGACCCTCGCCGAAGGGCTTGTCGGACTGGGCCTGCTGAAAGGCCCGGCCGCCGACGCCGTGGCCGCAGGGGCGATGACAATGCTCATGCCCCACGGACTGGGCCACGGGCTGGGCATGGACGTGCACGACTGCGAGGCGATGGGCGAGAGGTCGTTCGACTACGGTTCGATCGCCGAACGGGCCGCCGAGTCGGGAACCTGCGTCTACCGCGCGGCGTGGCGGATCGAACCGGGGACCGTGATGACCGACGAACCGGGTCTCTACTTCATCCCCGCGCTGATCGACAAGTGCCGCGCCGAAGGGAAATACAAGGGCATCGTGGACTACGACGCGCTGGAGGCCTACCGCGATTTCGGCGGCATCCGCATCGAGGACGACATCCTCGTGACGGAGTCGGGCAGCCGCATCATCGGCGACCGGAAAATCCCCGTCACGGTCGAAGAACTGGAAGGCGTCGTGGGCAAATAACGCACCGAAAACCCCGCAAACACAACGACTATGGACAAAAAATGGACAATCGGCCTGGGCCTGCTGGGCATCCTGATCGTCTTCCTGCTGCTCTGGAATTTCGCTCCGGCCATCCAACGGTGGCTGGCGAGCGTCTTCGTGGACATCATTCTCCTGCTGGCCGCCTTCGCGGCGGGATGGCTCTTCGGCCGTTTCGGAGGCAAACGCCGCCGCAGCGACGACGAACGCAACGCACGCAACATCACCCAAGCTCAAAAAAAGTAACGACCTCCATGAAAAAACTGATTCTGCTGATCGCGCTCGCACTTCCGGCCCTGCTGACGGCCCAACAGCGCGACTGGGCCAACTACGGCCGCTATGCCGAAGCCAATGCGCAGCTCACGACCCCGCCCGCGGTGGTGTTCATGGGCAACTCGATCACCGACGGATGGGACAACGCCCATCCCGAATTCTTCACGGCGAACAATTTCGCCTGCCGCGGAATCGGCGGGCAGGTCACCGGCCAGATGCTCTGCCGCTTCCGGGCCGACGTGATCAACCTCCATCCGCAGGCGGTGGTGATCCTCGCCGGGACGAACGACCTGGCGCAGAACAACGGGCCGATCGCCACCCAGCACATCGTCGAAAACATCATCTCGATGGCCGAGCTGGCGATGGCCGCAGGCATCCGGCCGATCATCTGCTCCGTGCTCCCGGCCGGAAAATACCCCTGGAGGCCCGAGATCGAGTCGGTTCCCGAAAAAATCCGGGACCTGAACGCACGGCTGCACCGGTACGCCTCCGACCGCGGGCTGATCTGGGTCGACTATTACACGGCGATGGACGCCGGAGACGGCTCGATGCGCAGCGAGTACACCAAAGACGGCGTGCATCCCACGCCCGAAGGATACGACGTCATGGAGCGGATCGTTCTGCCCGCGCTGGCGCACTACTGTCCCGCGGCCGCAAAGTGAATCCGCGGTTCCGACAGACCGAAAAATCGCCCTCAAGGGGCGATTTTTTCATTCCCGAAGTTGTTTTTCACGAATAATTTGTATATTTATAGTCGGCTAACCGAAAAACCTTAAAACCATACGAGAATATGAAAAATTATTCAGCTAAAGAGATCAAGAACATCGTACTCATCGGCGCGCCCGGCACGGGTAAAACTACCCTTGCCGAAGCGATGGCCTTCGAGGGTAAGGTCATCGACCGCAGGGGTAGTATCGAGGCGAACAACACGCTCTCGGACAACACGGATATCGAGCACGAATACAAACGCTCGATCTATTCGACGATCCTCTTCACCGAATTCATGGACCGCAAGTTGAACATCATCGACTGCCCCGGCTCGGACGACTTCTGCGGAAGCCTCTTCTCGGCCTTCAAGGTCGGAGACGTGGGCGTCTTCCTGTTCAACGCCCAGAACGGCTGGGAGGTGGGCAGCGAGATTCAGGCCCGCTACGCCCGGCTGCTGCAAAAACCCGTGATCGGCGTGGTGAACCAGCTGGACGCCGAGAAGGCCAGCTTCGAGGCCACGGTCGAGTCGATCCGGGCTTCGTCGCGCGTGAAACCCGTCATCGTGCAGTATCCCGTCAACCAGGGTCCGGAGTTCAACGCCTTCATCGACGTACTGCTGATGAAGATGTACCGCTTCAAGGACAACGACGGCCACCGCGAGGAGCTGGAAATTCCGGCCGAAGAGCTTGAAAAGGCCCAGGAGCTGAACAAGGAGCTGGTCGAGATGGCCGCCGAACACGACGAGGCGCTGATGGAACTCTACTTCGACAAAGGCACGCTCACGCAGGACGACATCCGCTCGGGCCTGAAGATCGGCGTCTCGAAACGCGAAGTGATGCCCATCTTCTGCACCTCGGGCAAGCGCGACATCGGCACCAAGCGTCTGATGGAGTTCATCATCAACGTGGCGCCCGGTCCGCAGAAAGCCCCGGCATTCCTTTCGACCGAAGGCGAGGAGATCACGGCCGACGAGACCGCACCCGCCGTGGCATTCGTCTTCAAGAGCCAGGTGGAACAGCATATCGGCGAGATCACCTATTTCCGCGTCATCCGAGGCAGGATCGCCGAGGGAGCGGAGCTGGTGAACACCCGCACCGGAAACAAGGAAAAACTCTCGCAGCTGTTCGCCGTGGCGGGCAAGAACCGGATCAAGGTCACGGAACTCATGGCCGGCGACATCGGCTGCACGGTGAAGCTGAAGGGCACGCGGACGAACGACACGCTTTCGGCCCCGTCGGCTCCCGTGACCGTCGAGCCGATCGCCTTCCCCGAACCGCGCTACCGCGCCGCCATCAAATGCAAGGACCAGGCCGACGAGGAGAAACTGGGCAAGGTGCTCAACGACGCCAAATTCGAAGACCCGACCATTCTGGTCGAATACTCCAAAGAGCTGAAGCAGACCATCATCCAGGGTCAGGGCGAACACCACCTGAACATCCTGCGCTCGCGCATCGAGAAGGAGAACAAACTCGCCTACGAATACATCGCGCCGAAGATTCCCTACCGCGAAACCATCACCAAGGTCGCGCAGGCCGACTACCGCCACAAGAAGCAGTCGGGCGGCGCAGGCCAGTTCGGCGAGGTGCACATGATCATCGAACCCTATTACGAGGGCATCGGCGAACCGAAGAACTACAAGGTACCCGGCAAGGGCGACATGGTGCTGAACCCCAAGACCAAGGAGGAATACGACCTGCCGTGGGGCGGCAAACTGCAATTCTACTCGGCGATCGTGGGCGGCGCCATCGACGCGCGCTTCATGCCCGCCATCCTGAAAGGCATCATGGAGAAGATGGACGAAGGCCCGCTGACCGGATCGTACGCCCGCGACATCCGCGTGGTGATCTACGACGGCAAGATGCACCCGGTGGATTCGAACGAAATCTCGTTCAAGCTGGCGGCCCGCAACGCCTTCAAGGAGGCTTTCCGCAACGCGGGACCCAAGATCATGGAGCCGATATACAGCGTCGAGGTGCTCGTGCCGAGCGAATACATGGGCGCTGTGATGTCGGATCTCCAGAACCGCCGCGCGATGATCGCCGGCATGGAGTCGGACAAGGGATTCGACCGTCTGAACGCGCTGGTTCCGCTGGCTGAACTGTACCGCTACTCGACGACCCTTTCGTCGCTGACGTCGGGTTCGGCCACCTACTCGATGAAATTCGGCAGCTACGAGCAGGTTCCCGCCGACGTGCAGGAAAAACTACTCAAGGCCTACACCGACACCGACGACGAATAACCCGGCAAAGGCCGGGCTCCAGGAGGCGAGAGGCCAGTCGGAACGGCACACCCATTCTGCGCCCGGCCCCGCTTAAAAGACTGGCTTCAGGGACCGCAGCAGGCCCTCCGCGCACCGTCCGGTTCCACGCCCCCCGCAAAGAGCCGGGTCCGGAGGCGGCACACAGGCTTCGGATGTCGCCATCCGGCGCTGTGCCCGATAATGCAAAAAGCGGCGGACCACAGAGGTTCGGGTTTTGTAGGTAAAGAGAAGCGCAGGAAAGAGTAAATATCTTGTTTACAGGTATTTAATTCCCTGTTCTGCATCTGTTC
>ENA-UEQI01000376-UEQI01000376.1-human-gut-metagenome-genome-assembly--contig:-NODE-376-length-17660-cov-11.565944_pt1 | contig 17660 bp, 6 predicted proteins | sample MGYA00242946_ERZ507945 | MGnify/ENA primary metagenome ERZ507945 (study PRJEB26167, sample SAMN06115467) | human gut metagenome | host: Homo sapiens | place: China:Guangxi | collected 2016-06-08... | reverse complement strand
GGCTGATGGAGCGTGGTGTTTCGCGTGGCGTGCGGTCCACGATGGCTATTTCTTCGGCAATACTGTCGGGCAGTTGCCGCTGCCCCGTCAGACAGTAGATTCCATACCAAAAGATGCAGGCGATCAGCGTACCAGTCACAGCCGCTGTCGTCACGGAAAGAAAACGCTTGAATCGGTTCTTCATCGCCGCACCTCACAGTCCAAGCTGTTTTTTCAGAGCAGGAACATACTGCCGTGAAATCATAACTTTTTCGCCGTTTTGCAGGATTGCCTCGAAACGTCCGCTGAATGACGGCGCAAACCGTTCCACTTTTGCCAGGTTCAAAATCATCGACTTCGAGATTCGGATAAAATCCGTCCCGGCAAACCGCTGTTCCAGTTTATAAAGCTTCTGTTTCAATTCCGACACCTCCGATTTTCCATATGCAAATACCTTGTTATCCACGGACTCAAAATAGTACACACTGTCCGGATGCAGCACGCTCATGCTGCCATCCTCGTGATACAGCATCAGTTTTTCGTTCTCCATTTGCAGTGCATGGAGCAGGTTCATCACACGCTGAGACAGTGTGTTGGCACGTATGATGATCTCCGCCTCTTCTCCCGGCGGCAGGTTTTCAATGGTCACTTTCATGAATGGACTCGTTTCCTTTCTGCCAGATAATGCACGGCAAGATATGCGCCCAGCAGCACCAGAACTGCGCCGCCGATATACGCATACATGGCAGGGACGGTCACCGTTTTCCCGGCAAATTTTACGGTACAGTCCAGCGACTCCCGAATGGCATCCACAAGCGCTTTCGGAACACCGTCTGTCTCCATCTGCGCCAGAACGCCACGCATGGTGTGATTCCGCACCAGCGCTGTCATATACGTGCTGGGCAGAAAGGACAGCACCTTTTGCAGTCCGCTACCATAACTGGAAATGGGCATATATGCACCGCAGAGAAAGCCGTAGCCGGCGCTGACCAGTGTTCCCACTGCGGATATCTGTCCCTGGGTGCTGAGGAAAAAGTGGATCAGCGACGAAAGCGCTGTGCCGAAAAGCACCAGCAGCACAATGTCCGCACTGAGCAGCAGGATATCCTTTCCGGAAAAGAACCAGCCGATCGTCCGCACATATCCCAGACACAGCGCCAGCGCCGCAAAGCATACCAGCAGCGAAGAGATCGCCGCACCCAGGAAATAGCTGCCGGACAAGACCGCACTGCTTACCGGCGAAATGGTCAGATCCTTCCGGGCGCCGGTGATCTTGTCCTGTACCATCAGCATATTGGAACAGAACGGCACAGTAACGCAGCTGACCGCAAAAATGGAAGAAATGAGCTGCGCCCCGACAGCGCCGTCGATCAGCTTTTGAGAAAGCGAAAAGCCGTCCGGAAGATTTGCGGTAAACGAATCCCGGTAAACACTCCCCAGAAAAGTCGCATACAGCACCAGCAGAATTGCCGGCGTGATAAGCGAAGTGAAAAACATTCCCTTGTCCTTGAAATACAGCTTGATGTTACGCAATACCATGGCTTTCAGCATAATCAGCACCTCCTGTCGTCTTTCCTGTCACAGCCAGGAATACATCATCCATTCTGCCTTTCATGATCTCATAATCCTGGAACAATTCCGGATGCTGTACGATGAGTTTTGTTGCCGTCCGGGTGTCCGGCACAGATATGCGGAACGCCTCGCCGTATGTCTCATAGGGCATCTGCAAAGACGCCACTGCGGATTCCTTTGCATGGTACAGCGTGATATAATCCCCGGTATAGCGGTTTTTCAGCTCCAGCGGCGTTCCCTCCGCTGCGATCTTTCCCTCATCCAGAATCACAATGCGGTCTGCACCGGCAGCCTCTTCCATATAGTGGGTCGTCAGAAAAACGGTCATGTGCTTTTTCTTTTGCAGGACGGAAATGACATTCCAGACCGTCTGCCGTGTCTGCGGGTCCAGTCCCGTGGTTGGTTCGTCCAGAATCAGCAGCTGAGGACGGTGAAAGATGGCACGGGCGATGTCAATGCGCCGCCGCTGTCCGCCGGAAAGCTTTCCCACACTCTGCTTCAAAAGCGGCCGCAGCTCCAGTAGGTCATCCAGTTCAAACAGACGCTTTTGAAATGCCTTCCCGGTGATGCCGTACAGCGCCGCACGGTTTTTCAAGTTGTCCTGCACAGAAAGCTGTCTGTCCAGGACGGAGTTCTGAAACACCACGCCGATATCCTGTTTGATGGCGTTCATGTTTTTCAGCGTATTCCTGCCGTTCACATAGATCTGACCGGCGTCCTGCCGGAGCTGACCGCATATCATGGAGATTGTAGTGCTTTTTCCGGCGCCGTTGACACCTAAGAATGCAAAAAGCTGTCCTGTCTCCACTTGCAGCGATAAGTTGTTTACGGCATGGATTGCGCCGAAACTCTTTTGCAGATTTTGAATCTCAATACATTTTTCCATATCCATCACTGTCCTTTCTGTTCTTCGGAATCTGTTATCTTGATTATACCTTTTTTCTGAACGAATAACAAGCCCTAAAATGCAAGTGGTCGATTTCCAGCGGTAAGATGCAAAAAGAGCCGCACCGCTCCGGTTTCCCGAAGTCGATGCAGCTCCTTTGCCGTGCGTTCCGGATCAATCCGAAAGCGCAGTTACTTTTTACGCCGCTTTGTCATGATCGCCAGCAGCAGCGAGAATCCGCAGGCTGCAATCAAAATGGTGATATGCAGTGTGCTTTCTCCTGTCTTTGGCGTTCCCGGAATGTTCTGCCGCTGCGGCAGCGGAATTCGTTTCTTGACAGATGTCTGTGCAGAAACATCGTTGGCAGCCGTTGTCGTCGTCTGCGTGCTGTTGTCTGCTGCATGATCTCTGTCTGTGGTAATGGTCGTGGTCGTTGTGGTATCCACGATCACATGATTCTTCCGGGATGTGGTCTGTCGGATGCTAGTAGAAGTATCCGATGTCTCACAAGTGGTATTTTCTGTTGTCGTGGTGTTTGTCGTTGTCTGTGTGCTGTGCTGTGTGGTGTGTGTTGCGCTTGAAACACTGCTGCCTGCCGGCTTTGAACTGGTCGTTTCCGTCGCAGTGACTGTTGTAGAAGTCGTGCGGCTGGTTTCTGTCAAAGTCGCAGAAGATGTGGTGCCGTTCTGACGGGATGTCGTTGTCTGCACCGTGTGTTTGGAGGTCGTTTGTGTGGTCTGGCTTGTGGTATGTGTGGTAGTCGTTGTGTTGGTCGGGCCTGCGCTGGAAAGCGTAACCGTTGCCGTTGTCTGCGATGCTGCGGAAGAAGTGGTGCGGTGTGTTGCTGTGGTGGTAGTCGTTGTCGTAGTGATAACAGCAGTCGGTATGGTCAATGTGGTGCGTGTCGTTCCCTTTGTCTGAGAAGTCTCCGTACCGGTTGCCCTGGTCGTGCTGGTCGTCGTTCTGCGACTTGTGGTATGTGTCGTTGCGGTAGTCGTCTGTGTTCCGGTGTGTGTTGCCGGCGATGCCATAGCTTTCGCCGTTGTTGTGGTTATCTGTGCTGTGATATGTGTGGTCTGTTTTGATGTTGTGGTATTGCCTGCTGTGTGTGTCGTGGTTACCGTCGTATGTGCTGCCGATGTGGTATGTGTGGTGGTGGTTTCAGCCGTCTGCGTTTCCGTTGTGCCGGCTGTCACACGCACCGTTGTTGTACTGGTTTGTGCTGTACCGCCTGTTGCAGAAGTGGTTTCCGCAGATGCCGCTGTACTGGTCTGTGTCGTAGACTCTGCCGAGCCTGCGGCTGTCTCCGTTGTCGTTGTAACCGTACCGGTGACTGTTGTTGTTGTCGTAGTCTCTTCCGGATCACGATTCAGATATACGTTCAGAGATACCACATCTTCGCCCTTGGCGGTGTTAAACCCATCCAGACAAGTTCCGGACGTGATATCCTTTTCTTCCGGTATTCCCAGAACAATGCAGCCATTCAGTGTGCGGTTATCTGTCTTGATTTCCAAACGACCGGACGATAATTTTTCATTATTCGCCTTGATATATTCCTCAGCGTTATACCCTGCTGGGATGCTGTCGATCCACAGGCGATAGCCTGCCAGATATGTGACGCCGTCTACCGTCACAGACAAAGGCAGATCGTCAAAACGATACGCTCCGTCTGCGTTGGTATAGGCAGTCTGTTTCGCATCGGGCAGCAGTTCCCACTTTCCATTGCGGTAATAATACTGCTGAAGGATGATCTTTACATTGGCGATACCGGACTCGCCGTCGCCGATCTCATGATCCCGGTCTGCATCATCCCAGACAATGCCGGAGATGGACGCACCGGAATCCTTCTGTACAATACCGCCGTCATAGCCGGTGATATTTGCCGCCTTGACAATGTCATAATCCACGCCACGTACCTGATAGCAATACGGTGTGTTTCCGCTGAATGCGCTCGCCAGGATCAAGAAGTTGTCCGGCTCCTGGAGATCCAGCGTGCCTGCGATCAGATCGCTGTCCTTATTGCTGTCTGCCGCCGCATGGTACTTCGTTGCTGCGTAGCCCTCCGGCATTTCGCAAAGCTGCATCTGATAGCCAACCAGATATCTCTGACCGTCCTTTTCTATAAAGGTCGGCAGATTTTCAAAGCGATAGTGACCATTGGATGCGCTTGCAGTCGGCGTTCCGGCTGCAACAGGCGTTGCCGTTGCTACCGGTGTACCCGTTGCCACAAGCACAAAATCCTCATCCAGTTTCCAGGTGGTGTCGTGCGTGTCATAGTAGCTCCGGGTCAGCTTGACCGATGCCGTTGCCACACCCACTTCGTCCGCATCCTGGATGCCGTTGTAGTTGGCATCATTCCAGATGTAGCTGTCAATGGATGCAGTTTCGATGGGCGTTAAGCCGCCGTCATAGTCCGTGTTGTCCTTTGCCTTTACAATGTCGTATGTCTTGTCGCCCACGGTTCTGTCATAATACGTGTTGCCGCTGGACGTCTGTGCCAGTATGATTACCTCGTCTGCATTCTCATACAGATTCAGCGTATCAGCGAACAGGTCACTGTCCGTTGTGACATCATTTCCGACACGGCACTTCGTTGCAGCATAGCCCTCCGGCATTTCATTCAGACTCAGCTGATAGCCTGCCAGATAGCGCTTACCGCCGATTTCCACAAATGTGGGTAGATTGTCGAAACGATAGTGTCCATCACTGGATACCGTTGCAGTCGGCGTTCCGGTTGCTACCGGTGTACCTGTTGCTACCGGCGTACCCGTTGCTACCGGCGTTGCCGTTGCAACTGGCGTTCCTGTTGCCACCGGCGTGCCGTCTGCCACAAGCGCAAAACTATCGTCCGGTTTCCACTGCTTGTCAGCATCGTCGTAATACTTCCGGGTCAGCTTAACTGTTGCCGTTGCCACGCCCACTTCGTCCGCATCCTGGATGCCGTTGTAGTTGGCATCGTTCCAGATGTAGCTGTCAATGGCTGCGGTCTCGATTGGCGTTAAGCCGCCGGCGTGATCTGTATTGCTCTTCGCCTTGACGATGTCATAGGCTGTGCCGCCAACGGTTCTGTCGTAATACGCATTGCCGCTGGATGCCTCCGCCAGAATGATTACCTCGTCTGCATCCTTGTACAGGTTCAGTGTGCTGATGCCTGTTGCAGTCTGCACATACAAATCGCTGTCCTTCGTGATGTCATTTCCCATTCGGAATTTCGTTGCAGCATAACCCTCCGGCATTTCATTCAGACTCAACTGATAACCTGCCAGATAGCGCTTGCCGCCGATCTCCACAAATGTGGGCAGATTGTCGAAACGATAGTGTCCGTCACCGGATACTGTTGCAGTCGGTGTTCCGGTTGCCACTGGTGTACCTGTTGCTACCGGCGTTGCCGTTGCGACTGGTGTACCCGTTGCCACCGGTGTACCGTCTGCCACAAGTGCAAAACTATCGTCCGGTTTCCACTGCTTGTCAGCGTCGTCGTAATACTTCCGGGTCAGCTTGACGGTTGCCGTTGCGATACCCACTTCGTCCGCATCCTGGATGCCGTTGTAATTGGCATCGTTCCAGATGTAGCCGTCAATGGATGCGTTTTCGATCTTCGTCAAACCGCCGTTATGCGATGCGATGGATTTCGACAGATCCGCCGGCGCATATGTTACATCGCCGATGGTGACAGTATGTTCCGTCACGCCTTCTGTTGCCTTAGCTGCCAGAATAATATGTGATTCGTCCTCTGCCATCAGACTGCCGTCCTCAGGATCCAGGAAACTGTTCAGCTGATCCCGATCCGGTTTTGCGTACTGCTTGGTCACCGCATAGGTATCCGGCACAGTTGCCAGATCCAGTTCGATATAGTAACCATAGATGCGGTCCTTGTTGTCCGCAGCGCTGCCGTCAGACAGATCTCCCGGCACATGAACATCCAGACCGTCAAACTGATACGAACCGTTGTCCACGATCTTGGAAACTTCGCCGAATGTATCATCCGGCACCCATTTTCCATTCTCATAGATGTCACGTTTCAGTATCACACGAACCGATGTTGCCACCGGCACTTCGTCCAGATTGTACAAGCCGTCATAGTTCTTGTCGTCCCAGATCGTGCCACGGATAACACCCTTGTCCTGCTGCTTGAGTCCGGCATCATAATGTCCGGTATTCTTGCTGCGGGCCAGGTCTACCTGGTACATCGTACCGTTTGCATCCGGCACTTCCCGTAGAGATGCACGGTTCTGGTTTCCGTCGGCATCGCTGTACGCATCTGCCGCCGGTACAATAAATTCGTTTGTGCTTGTCAGATATGCGCTGTCCAGTCTGAGGTCGCTGTCCTTGGTGCGGTCAGTTCCCACACGATACTGTGTCGCCAGATAGTTGCCGCGGAGATTTTCCAGACAGAGCTGATAGCCTGCGGCAAAATCCATATTGTTGATTCTCACCCAGGTGGGCAGATTCGCCAGTGTGTATTTGCCGTCTGCATCTGTGCTTGTGCTGGCTGTATACGCCGTGCCGTTCGGCTGCCACTGGCTGCCGTCATAATAATACTGTATTGCCTTGACGGTAACATTTTCAATTGCCGCCTTGTCCTCTGCGGTATTGGCATCATCATCCGACTTATCCTGGATGCCGTTGTAATCATGGTCGATCCAGATCCGTCCGGAGATATCCCCGGCTGCTAGGCTTGTAAAGCCGGCATCATAACCGAAAACATCTTCCTTTCGGAGAATGTCTCTGCCGTCTACGGCATAATCCGTATTGTCCGTATCCGCAGCCGCACAAGCAAAATAAGTGCCTGCCGTCAGATAACGGCTCTCTGCATCCAGGTCGCTGTCCCTTGCGGGATCATCGCCCTGCTGATACCAGGTAATGGTGTAATTGTCCGGCACTTCGCTTGTCATCTTCAGCTGATAATAGCAGAGGTAGGTTTCGCCGTTTGCATTACAGAACGTATCCACATTGTCAAACCGATACTCGCCGTTGGCATCAGACTCCTTCTGGGAGGGGTTGCCGGTAGGCTGATAGTTGCCGTTGGCATCACGGTAATACTGCTCCAGCGTAATTTCTACGCCGGAAATGTTTCCCTCGCCGTTATCCTGCAAGCCGTTGTAATTCGCATCGTCCCAGACACGTCCAACGATCTGCGCCTTTTCGACCTGTTTCAAACCGCCGTTCCAGTTTGCCTGGTCTGCAGCATCCGCAATGTCATAGTCGCTGCCGTTGTAGGTCTTTCGGTATTCTGCATCTGTTTTTGGCTGTGCAGCTGCTGCCAGAATCAAGTATTCATCCGGTGCTGTCAGATAGAGGTTCTCGCTCTGATACGGGTTTTCAAGTCTTTGGAACTTGCTGTCACCGCCTGCCTTGGTAATGCCATAGGTGATCTTGCCGTCAGCGTCCTTCGGCAGTGCGTCCAGTTTCAGCCGATAGCCAGCCAGATAGCGTTTGCCGTCGACCTCCACAAATGTGGGAACATCATCAAACTGGTATTCCCCGTTGCTGTCGGTTTTTACGGTTGCGGTGTAATTCGGCCGTGCGGTCGGTGTCCATGATGTGCCGTCCCAGTAATACTGTTCCAGCGTCATCGACAAGCCTTCCATGCCGGTTTCACCAGATGTCATATCGCCGTCATAATCCGCATCGTTCCAGATTCGTCCGCTGACGGATGCGTTCTGGAATGCCCGGATACCGCCATGGTACTCGTTCTTGCTGTCACGGTTTTCCGTGATGTCATAGATCGTATCTGTACCTGGAACTGCACGGTAAGTGCGGTCATAGTACTCGTTGTACTGCGGCGTACTTCCGGTATACTCTCCGGTAAACGACTTTGCCTCTGCTGCAACGATCAGATACTCCTGCTCGCCCATCAAAGTAAGTTCGCCGTTGTCCCAGTGCAGCTTGTTGTCGTTGGCGAATACGGTAACCGCATTGCCGTCCGGCAGTGCATCCAGATGCAGCTGATACCCAGCCAAATACCGCTTGCCGCCGACTTCCGCATAAGTTGGGATGCCGTCAAAGTGATACTGACCGTTGCTGTTTGTCGTCGCCTGTTTCTTAAATTGTGTCTTTTTCCATGTCGTTCCGTCCCAATAATATTGGTACAGTGTCAAGTTGAGATTGCTGCAGCCGCTTTCGGTCAAATCCATCGTGCCGTCATAATTGAGGTCATTCCAGATTCGTCCGTCCATTGCCGCAGTCTGAATCGCTTTCAGTCCGCCGTTGTATACGCCGTCGGAATCCACCGCAGTGACAATATCATAATCGACATTGTTGTACTTCCGTACATAGTAACTGTGGAGTCCCGATTCAATGCTGCCAACGCCATGCGCCGCCTGCTTTGCCAGCAGGATATACTCGTCCGGCTTGTTGAAGTCTACCGTCTTACCTGCATTCGTTTCCTGAGATGCTGCCAGCAGGTCACTGTTGATGCAGTTTCCTGTGGAATCCAGCACCTGGTACTTGGTCACCGCATAGCCATCCGGCACGGCATTCAACCGCAGACGGTAGCCTGCCAGATACATCTTTCCGTCAACCGTCACAAAGGTCGGCTGGTCAGAGAACTGATATTTACCTGTGGCTGCATCTGTCTGAACGGAACCTGTCTTGACAAACTCCCACTGTCTGGCATCGTCCAGATAATACTGGTCGAGATATACGGTCTGCTGTGTCGGCATTGCCGATTCACCGGTTTCCTGCAAGCCGCTGTAGTCCTTGTCGAACCAGACAGTGCCTTGAATCTTTCCGGTCTCGAACGCTTTCAGACCACCGTTGTAAACGTCGATCACGTCCGCATTCAAAATGGAATCGTATTCCTTGTTTGTGACAGCATCAGTCAGATCATAGGGAGCATTGCCCTGTGACGGCTGTGCCGTCAGGAAGTAGTCCCCGTTGCCCGGTGCAGTCAGATAGTTGGTCACTGCGATCCAGTCGCTGTCTGTTTCTGCGTCACTGGTTGCCTGGCGATACCGTGTCACCGCATAGCCCTCCGGCACATCCGCACGAATGCGGTAATATGCCAGCTGGTCTACGCCGCCGATCACAAAGTGCGTCGGCACCTTGGTAAATTGATATACGCCATCCTTGTCAGTTGTGACTGTTTCGTCTGCACCCATCTTGACAAACTGCTTTGCATCGACATCATAGCGATACTGTTCCAGAGTGACAGAAACGCCGCTCTTGCCCTTTTCGCCATTGTCCAGGATACCGTTGTAGTCCGTATCTTCCCAGATCGTACCCTTTACCGTTGCAACGCCACGCTCTTTCAGACCGGCATTCAGATCAGCATAATCTCTTGCCTTCACCAGATCGTAGTACTTCTGCTGTGCGGTGTTCGGGGTGTCGATGTTTTTGATGTTCGTGCCGCAGACATATGCCCAGTTGTAATCGATATACGGTTCTGTACTGTTGGACTGTGTGCCTGCCTTTGCCTCCTGTGCCAGAATTAGCATTTCGTGATTGCCCTTCAGCACAGTGATCGGCAGGTCACCTGTCCGCTGACTGTCCTCGGTGCCATCGTCGGCATCGGTCACATACAGCTTGCTGTAAACCTTTGACGGGTCTGCATTGCTCCAGTACTTCGTTGCCGCATAATCATCCGGCAATTTTTTCAAAATCACCTGATAACCTGCCAGATACCTTACGCCGTCCTTTTCCACATAGGTGGGGAGATTACTGAACGTGTACTTGCCGTCTGTCTTGGTTTCGTGTATCCGAAATGCTGCACTTTCCGGCACCCATTCGTCATTGCGATAGAAATACTGCTGCAAGTGTACGACTGCCGGATTTTCGCTGTCATAGTATGCTGCTTCATCGTCGTCCTGGACACCATTATAGTTGGTATCCTCCCAGACCACGCCGCTGACAGAGGCAGTTTCAAATGCTTTCAGACCGCCGTCATAGCCGTCATAATCCTTTGCCTTGATGTAATCGTAGGCATAATCATGATTTCCGTTGTTCGCTGCCGCATCATCATAGAGAATGTACGGTTCAAAATAGGTTTTTCCGTCAATGCCCGGCGCTGTCTCCGGCTGAGACTTCTTTGCGGTGATGAAATAGTCACCGTCCGCCGGAGAGGTCAGATAAGACGCAATGTCATAATCGGTGTAGCCTGCGCCGTGCTGCTCGTTCTGCGAGATCAAGTGGCTGTCCACCACCTGGGTTTCCGCATCGCCGTTCTGCCGATAGCGGGTAACGGCATAGTTTTCCATACCGCTGGGCAGCGACAGCAGTTTCAGACGATAGTGTGCCAGCACCTTTTCCCCATTGATTTCCGCATATGTGGAAACATCAGAGAATGTGTACTTGCCGTCTGCATCGGTTTTTACCTGGTAGGTGTGAACCAGCTGATAGCTGCCGTTTTGCAGCACATACTGTTCCAGCTGAACAGTCGCTCCGGCAATTCCCTTTTCGTAGAATTGGGTCGTGCCATCCTCTGCGGTCACCGTGTTGCGGATACCGTCATAGTCAAATGCCTCCTTGTATTCCCCGGCTGCATTTTTACCGTTGTCCTCCCACAGATAACCGGTTACTTCAGAAGTCTGAATTTCCGTAAAGCCGCCGCTGTAATCCAGCAGACGCTGTGCTTCGCCGGTATCGTAATGGGTTTCCTTATAGTCAATGACATTGGTGTTCTGGTTTGTCGTCTCGCCGGCAATGATAATGATATTATCTTCTGTGTCATAGTTGTGGTGCGTTGCTGTGACAGTGCCGTTTGCGTCATACTCGAACCAGTCATCGCCAATGAGATAGTACTGCATATCGCCGGTATATTGCAGGTCACTGTTTTCCGCAGAGCGGCTGCTCGGATACTGCTTATACTTGGTGATCGCATACTTTTTGTACAGATCAGCGTTCTTCTCCGGATCGACATACAGCCGATAGCCAGCCAGGTACGTCTTTCCGTCCTTCTTGTAATAAGTCGAAACATTCTGGAATACATAGGAACCGGATTCCGAGGTTTTGATATCCCGGTCTTCACCGGTAATCGCTACCCATTTTCCAGTAGCGCTGTCGTAATAGAACGGTTTCAAGGTCACGGTCACACCCTCGATACCCTTTTCAAAAGTATCCCGGATGCCGTTGTAGTTTTCATCGTCCCAGATCCACTGTCCGATAAATCCACGGGAGCCGTCCACGAATCCCAGAGAAATGCTCTTGTTGATCTGGAAGGTCTGTCCGTCATTTTCAAACAGCGGCTGCTGGTTTGCGTCATAAGGCACACCGGTCTGGAACGGCCGTGTGCGGAAGTTGTTCACTGCCTTGGTCAGATCGTTGTCATCCGCAGCCTCCAGCGGATCGTTGTGCAGCACAAACGGAGAAGGCTTATACGGGGTAGATTCACTGCCCTCATACTTTGCAATTGCCACATAGTTCTTGTTCGGATAGAGACGGAACTGATAATAGCCGTCATCCCCAGTGTGGAAAATTGCCGGATTGCCATCACCGTCTACCGCAGCTTTCGATGCGATATTGCCGTCTGCATCGACCTCGTGCATTTCCACCGTCACATCTTCCAGTTTCTTTTCGGTTTCCTGCATGATGCCGTCGCTTTCGATGGTGCCGTTGTTGTCTGTTTCATCGACCCATGCCCAGCCGCCGTAGGTATAACCTCTGGAGACACCCAGCATATAGGATGTCATGGCAGTGTCATAAGCCTGGTGCTTTGCCGGATCTTCTTCCACCGCATCAACGTGAATCAGTGCAGTCTGTACGACAAGCTGATTCACAGACGATTCGATATTTTCAACGCTGTTGGTATTGGAAATTACTGCATCATCTTCAGCATGACTCATACCATTATAGATGACCTTTCCGTCACGGTAAACCTTGAGCCTTGTCTTTGACTCGCCAAGTTCCCGTGTGGTAACCGAATACTGGTCGTATCCCTTCGGCAGCGTGTACCGCAGCCGGTAATCACCCGGTGTCAGATTCGACAGGATGAAGTAGCCCTGGTTGCCGTAATAGTCGCTTTCGGTGGTATAAACAACCGGACCTTCAAACGTATACTGATAGGAATTGGTGTTGTTTTCTACAATGGTCTTTGGCTGACCGGTCTCCTCGTCAATGACAATATAACGAACCTTTTCCGGATTCGGGTTGCTGTCGGGGTCCAGATCGGCAATCACTGCCTCACCGTTGACGTTGACAGAGTAGCCCTTCTTGGTCAGCAGCTCTACCTTTACGCCGTTGATACCCGGATCGTCCGGCTTTCCGTCGAAGTCAATATCCGTTGTCCACTTTCCGGTAGGCAGCAGCCGTCCGTTGGCAGACATCTCATATTCCGCCTCGTTGCACTGACCATCATAATTGAAGTCGCTCCAGACATAGCTGCCGATATAGCCCTTTCCGCTGGGTGCGGAAATATAAGCGCCAGCCTGTTTGTTTTCAAATACATGGTAACTCTTGTCGGCAGATGTCGGAGAGCTGTAACCGGAAGCAAAGGTGTTCCACTGAGTTACACCCTCCACTTTCTTTTTGATCGTTTCGGTGGACAACGCATTTTCGTTTTCATCATCTACTGTCGGCGTACCCACATATTTGGGCAGATTCAGCGGTGCGTGCATCTCATAGTAGAGTTCCATACGACTCTGCTTGCTCAGCATGGTATCCGCATTATTCATCTGCGCCCAGATTGCACGAATGCCACGCACCAGCTTGTCATACTCTGCATCAGAGATCTTGCCGTTTTCATGGTCGCTCATCAGATCCGACAGCTTGACAAAATACGACTCCTTTTTGTTTATGTTTTGATACAGGTTACGATAAAATTCATTTCTCTGCGTACTATCCAAACCGTCTGCTGGTTTCGGGAGTGCATCAACATCCTGTAGTTCATAGCTGCCGTTCTTCTTGGTAATCGGTCCGACCCAGACTGTATATTCTGACGGGTCAACCTTAGAGGATGACGTACCGCCGGACGAGGTCCTTTTCAGCTGGACAGACTCCGGAATCAGATAGCCGTTCCACTTGGATTTACGCTCGGTGTCATCGGTTGCTTTGGTGTCGTTTTCATAAGGCAGCACATCATAGAACAGCAGCGTTGTATATTCTGCATTGCTGGTCGAGGCATTCTGCATAGAGGCAGAGTACGAATAGTTGCCGCCTTCCTGTACACGAACCGGAACATCCGCTTTCACGGAATCCAGATCAGAAGTCGATGTTTTCATTTGTGTGACATTATCAATGGCAAGCAGAGCAATCGCCTGTGATGTGATCGTCAGTGTCATATCACCGCTGCTGCCGTTGTCGTTGACATCATGGCTGTCTACTTCGTAAGCAACCATTTTCTGTGTCTTGCCCTGGTCGTCCGGAATATACGGCCGGAATGAACCGTTCTTGAATCCGTATGCCTTTGCCTGCATCAGTTCCGTAGACACGATGTTGTTGTTGCTGATATCCAGCGGCACCATCAGTTCTACTACAATGCGCTGACCCGGCTCCAGTGTTCCGGAGAACTTGAAGTTGACGATCTTCCGGTTCAGTACGTTGGTGGAGATCGGTTTTGTCACAAAGTAGGGGTTGGGATTCTTTTCCTCATCCATGGCAACATCGGTTTGTTTTACGTCTGCATAGGTTTTTGTCTCTACATCTACATCAGCCAGTGAAACATCACCGGCTTCTTTCAGAGAAACAAATTCTTCCTTTTCATTTTCAATATGCCATGTCCACTGCGGCGTCACATCATCCAGATTCTTTGCTGGCGTTACCACTTGGTTGTCGCTGTTCTTTTCCGCAGTGCTGGTATAGTGATCGCCGACGAAATAGCCGTCAATGCTGCCATTGGAATCATCCTGATAGTTCACATACTGGAAATTATCCGCAGAGAGAGACTCCAGGTACGGCAGTGCCAGAGAAACCGTCGGTTCCGACAGCTTATCGGATTCCGCACCCTTTCGGTTATACGTAGTTGTTTCCAACAGCTCCTGGCTGAGATTCTTATACGTAATCGTATACTTCAGCATCTTGCCAGTACTGCTGCTGATACCGCTGGTATTGGAATCCCACTTGTATGCTGTCTTTGCAGCGCCGCTGAAATACTTGGCATCAATATCAATGCCCAGCCACGGCAGCTGCGGATCCAGATAAAAGCCCACTCTGGAGACTTCTCCGGAAACCGCATACTTAAAGTCATCGCTGCGCAGGATCACGCTTGCGAAATGGTTGTTGTGTACAGAGTTTGCAATTGATGTATCATTCGGCGCAGTGGTAAACGCAACATGAGGACTGTTTTCCTTGATACTCTCGCTCAGAGATACCAGACCATAGTGATCCTTGTCCACATCATTGCGGTCCTGTCTGCCCTCTTCTGCATCGTCTGCGTCTGCATTCATATACAGCCCCTTCGGCACCGGGAAATACCGGGGTGCCTCTGCGTCGGTCAGTTCGACCTGGGTTCCGGAAATTGTCTCCGTGAAGCCCTCTGTCCGGATGACCCAGCGCACCTGGCGAATGGATTTGTTCAGATTGATCTTGCCGGATGTGATTTCTTTTTTCAGCTGCTCATTGGTACTGTCAAAATGCAGTTTGCCGGTCTCCAGCGAAATGGTCTGGTTTGCATCCAGTGCGTAACCATTTTCATTACCGATGCGTACCCACCAGCTGGTTCCCTTGCCGTTGTTTGCATAAGCGTTGGAATAGATACCGTCATCCTGCTCCGTCTCCGGTGCAAGGAATTCTGCTTCATTGGCAGGGTCCGTACTGATAAGTACATACGGATACACTTTCAGATGATTTTCCAGAATGTCATGCACCTGGTCTGCATATTTAGCATATTCGGTTGCCAGCGCATCTGCCGACGGAATCGCCCAGTTACCGGTAGAGATCTCCGTCACATTCGGATAAACCAGCTCGGAAACGTGCGGCAGAACATCCGGCTTATTGACCGGCGCAACCTTGGTCGTACCACGCAGTGTCGCATAGTTCGCCAGGTTATAGTTCACCACAAATTCGTTTACCGATGCAGTGTCATTAGACACCTGGTCGATGTAGCTGACCGTCTTATAGACCTGCTTGATATGGGGATCTTCTGCGATGGTGATAGAGGAGTTCGGGTCATTGACACGCACACGCTCATAGTTCAGATCCGCACGCACCGTGGTATCCGGCTTTATAACAGCGATCTTTGCAGAGGATGCGATCAGATAGATCTCACCCGGCACAACGCCGTCAAAGGGTTCGATCTCCTTAATTGTGCTGTCCTTTGTGCCATTTTCATCCTTCACACGCACTGCATTTTGCAGCTGCATTCCCTCCATGGTCTGCCCGGTGAAGTTGAAGTCATAGGTATCATACACGATATCACTTGCCGGAACTTCCTGCCGCTGTTTCTTCTCATAGACGATATTGCCGTAGTCGTTATAGACATAGCCGTTTTCGTCCTGTTTCGGCATGAGACAGCCGCCACGAGTGTAGTACTTGCCGTCTGCGTCCCGTTCTGCAAACAGACCATCCTTTGTGATGGCAAACTTGCCGTCTGTCTGTTCGAAGGTTACATAGACCTTGGAGTAATAGTCCTCCCAGCTGCTGTCTGTGTCGTTTTGCAGTTCCAGGTTGTCGATCCGGGTCTTGATCTTAAAGTTCAGCGTGCCGTTGAAATAGCCTGCCGGGTGATAACCTGCAACATAGGTCTTGTCATCCTTACAGTTGAAACCTTTTTCTGCCGGCGTAGTAATCTCGAACACCAGCGTCTCGCCGCCACGCTTGGTGGCAGAGTACGCCCGTGTCAGTCCGTCTGTTGTATTTTCTGCCGGTGCAACATCTCCAGCAAAGTACCGTTGTGTCAGCTCAATGCCCCAGCCGTCATCCCTTGCCTGCGCCATGGTCAGTGTCTGCTTGGCGCCAGACTTATCTGTGTATTCCAGATAGTAGTCGTCCATTAGGTCGTCCTCATCCCAGTACCGTACATTTTCCGGCAGCTGGAATGTCACCACCATCTTGGCGTGGAAAATACTGCCACGATAGCGGTAATCCGCCTCGGACTGGCTGGAAACCTTGGCGCTGTACCAGAGGATATCGCTGGATAGATTCCAATATAAAGGTTATTCTGACCAATATCACGTATACAGGCAATATGCTTCTGCAAAAGGAATACATTACCGACCCGATTACCAAACGCCGAAAGAAGAATAACGGCGAACTGCCAAAATACTATGTGGAAAATACGCATGAAGCCATTATAGATATGGAGACTTTCAGGTGGGTGCAGGAGGAAATGGAAAGAAGGAAAAAGTTAGGCCCTCTGGCAAACAAATCACTGAATACCTGCTGCTTTACAGGAAAAATCAAGTGTCCTTTCTGCCATAAAAGCTATATGCATGAAGTCAGAACAGACCGAGGTTATGCAGAATACTGGCTTTGTGGAAGCAGAAAGATAAAAGGCGGTCGCTGTACTGTCGGCGGCAGTATCAATCATAAGCACTTACAGGAAACCTGTGCAAAAGTACTTGGATTGCAGGAATTTGATGAGGCTGTTTTTCTTGAACGTGTGGATGTTATTTATGTTCCGAAGCGTGAAACATTAGAGTTTCATCTGAAAGACGGAACAGTTGTAACGGAAGCGTGTAAAAACACAGGCCATCAGGACTGCTGGACGGAAGAACGAAGTTCCGGAACCTGGCAACTGTCGGCGGCAGTATCTGGGGACGGTTTGGTTTCTCAAAAGTGATTAAATGCGTAAGGTGCGGATGTAATTTCCGGAAAGGCACACGCACCTCTGCAAATGGCGACAAAGTTAGTCACTGGAGATGTTCGGAACATAAAGGATGTAATTCCGTAAGTCTTCGTGATGATTTACTGCGTACTATGGCAGCACAGGTTCTCAGCATCGATGCATTTAATGAAGAGGAGTTTGAACAGAGAATTGACCATATCGATGTGGAAGAAGACAGACTGGAGTTCTATTTTCGAGATGGTCATTCTGTAACGGATCATTGGCCAATACCAAGGAGGAAAAAATGCCAAAAATAACGAAAATACCTGCATCAATCAGCCGATACACATCAGCACCGATTGATGCACCTGTCAAGCGTAAGGTTGCTGCCTATGCTCGTGTGTCAACCGACAGCGAAGAACAGTTAACTTCATACGCTGCTCAGATAAGCTATTACACTGAATACATAAAAGGACGTGAGGACTGGGAGTTTGTTGGGGTGTACACTGATGAGGGTATCAGCGGTTGTTCCACCAAACGCAGAGAGGGCTTTCAGCGAATGATATCGGACGCAATGGCAGGAAA
>ENA-UEQI01000362-UEQI01000362.1-human-gut-metagenome-genome-assembly--contig:-NODE-362-length-17905-cov-12.333576_pt1 | contig 17905 bp, 18 predicted proteins | sample MGYA00242946_ERZ507945 | MGnify/ENA primary metagenome ERZ507945 (study PRJEB26167, sample SAMN06115467) | human gut metagenome | host: Homo sapiens | place: China:Guangxi | collected 2016-06-08... | reverse complement strand
TCCGCATTCTCTTTGCAGAGCGCGGCTGGATGTGATATAATCAAAATAGTTTCTGCGGTGCATTTTCAGGCGGTAGTGCCGGACGGCAGCGCGGGAGAAACCGGATAGCGGGAGAGTGGAACTTTTGGAGTTGGAACAGGCAAAAAAGCGCGTGGAAGAATTGCGCGCTGTGATCGAGAAAAACAATCGGCTTTACTATGACCAGGATGCCCCGGAGCTTGAAGATTTTGAGTATGATGCTCTGACCCGGGAACTGAAAGAATTGGAAGCGCAGTTTCCGCAGCTGGTCACGGCATCGTCGCCTACCCAGAAGGTAGGCGGCACGGCCAGCAGCAAGCTGCCCAAGGTGACCCATGCGGTAAAAATGGAAAGCCTGCTGGATGCATTTTCGTATGATGAGCTGCGGGATTTTGACCGCCGCGTGCGGGAAGCCGGCATAGAGCCGGAGTATGTGGTGGAGATCAAGATCGATGGCCTTTCCTGCAGTCTGGAATACGAAAACGGTGAGCTGGTTCGTGCATCTACCCGCGGCGATGGCGTGGTGGGCGAGGACGTGACCGCCAATGTCCGCGCCATTCGCAGCATTCCCAAAAAGTTGAAGGATGCACCGGAATTTCTGGAAGTGCGCGGTGAGGTATATATGCCGCATGGCGCGTTCCAGAAGCTGTGTGCAGAGCAGGAGCTGCAGGGCGCGGCACCCTTTAAAAATCCGCGCAATGCGGCTGCCGGTTCGCTGCGCCAGAAGGATGCAAAGATCACCGGAAGCCGGGGCCTTTCTATCTTTGTTTTCAATGTGCAGCAGATCCGCGGCAAAACGCTTACCAAGCATGCTGAAAGTCTGGATTACCTCAAGAGCCTTGGCCTGCCGGTCTCGCCGCGCTATCATATCGTGCATAACATTGAGCAGGCCATTGCCGAGATCGAGCAGATCGGCCAGAACCGTGCCAAACTGGATTTTGATATGGATGGTGCAGTGATCAAGGTGAACGATTTTGCACAGCGCGATTTGATGGGTTCCACCAACAAATTCCCACGCTGGGCAATTGCGTTTAAGTATCCGCCAGAGGTAAAGGAGACAACGCTGCGCAGCATTGAGGTCGCAGTTGGCCGCACCGGTGTTCTTACCCCGACGGCCTGCTTTGACCCTGTCTTTCTGGCGGGTACTACCGTTGCCCGCGCGACCCTGCACAATGAGGATTTTATCCATCAGTTCGGCCTTTGCATCGGCGATACCATTCAGGTGCGCAAGGCGGGTGATATCATCCCGGAAGTGATCGGTGTTACCAATCACGCAGAGGATGCACAGCCCTATGAGATGCCCACGGTCTGCCCCTCCTGCGGTGCACCAGTCGTTCATCTGGAGGATGAAGCAGCTCTGCGCTGTGTTAACCCCGAGTGCCCGGCACAGGCACTGCGCAATATCATCCATTTTGCTTCCCGCGATGCAATGGATATCGAGGGCCTTGGCACAGCAGTTGCCACCCAGCTGGTGGAGAAGGACATGGTGCAATCCGCAGCGGATATCTACACGCTGACGCGGGAACAGCTGCTGGCGCTGGATAAGTTCAAGGAGAAGAGCGCCGATAACCTGCTGAACGCCATCGAGGCTTCCAAGCAGAACAATCTGGATAAGCTCTTGTTCGGCTTTGGCATCCGCAACATTGGCGATAAAGCTGCGGCCCTGCTGGCAGAGCATTTCGGTACGCTGCAGGCTGTCCGGGAAGCAAGTGCAGAGCAGATCAGCGAGATCGATGGGTTTGGCGGCGTAATGGCGCAGAGCGTCGTGGAATTCTTTGCAAAAGAGGGAACGACCGACCTTGTCCATCGTCTGGCCGATGCCGGATTGAATATGCAGTGGAAGGGCGAACCGAAGGGCGATAAGCTGGCAGGAAAAACGCTGGTGGTCACCGGCACGCTGGAAACTCTTTCCCGCAATGAGGCGGAAGCACTGATCGTGAAAAACGGTGGTAAGGCCAGCGGTTCTGTTTCAAAGAAAACGGCCTATGTTGTGGCAGGCACGGCAGCAGGCTCCAAACTGACCAAGGCGCAGGCGCTTGGCATCCCGGTGCTGACCGAGGCAGAATTTCTGGCAATGATCAGCGACGAAAACACCTGATAAAACCGCTCCAATGGATATCCCCGCAGTTTTGTGCTGCGGGGATATTTTTATGTCCGCAGGTTCTATCCGGCAGGGACAGGCATATACTCATAGCAGGCAATGAGCCTGAAAAAGGAGAGGACAGTGTGGATGAGTATTATCGGGCGATACGCCTGCTTCCCTCATGGCTGGCCGGGCCATTGGGACAGCTGCCAGCACAGACGGCAGCGCAGATCCATGAACTTCGGTTCCGGACAGGCTGTGGTGTTTTTGTTACACTGTCGGGTCGGCAGCTCCCGCTGCAGGACCTGCCGGAGTGCCCGCTGCGGCTGAGGGAGTGTGTATTGGATCAGTTTCAGATCGAAGAGATCTTTCACACCCTGTGCGGCGGCGCGGTACATGCACACCAGACGGAGCTTGCGCATGGATTTCTGACCATACCCTCCGGCTGCCGGGTGGGTGTGGCAGGACGCTATGTGGATCGCGACGGCCAGACGGTTCTGCAGCAGGTGCAGGGGTTGAACCTGCGCATTGCAAGGGCGGTTCCGGTACAGCTGCCGGACGAACTTCTGGTGCAACTGAAAAAGCATTTTATTGGGATGCTTTTGGTCGGCGAGCCGGACAGCGGCAAGACGACGCTGCTGCGTCAGATCGCACGAGAACTGGCCGGGATGCAGCGGCGAGCCTGCGTGGTGGACGAGCGCTGCGAGATCTTTCCGCCGGGTGGTTCCGAGAAGATGCCGCCGCTGGATCTGCTGTCCGGCATTCCTAAGGAACGGGCTGTGCAGATGGCACTGCGCACGCTTTCGCCGCAGGTTATTTTGCTGGACGAGCTGGGCACGCTTGCCGAAACTGCAGCGTTGGAACAGGGCTTTTACAGCGGGGTGGACTTTGTTGCAAGCGTCCATGCCGCAAGCGTGGAAGAAGCCGCCCGGCGGCCGCAGGTGCAGGCGCTGCAGCGGCATGGAATGCTGCGTGTATTTGTACTGCTGCACGGCTGCACAGCGCCGGGAAAAGTCCGGCAGGTCTGCACGGTATGATGCGGCTTTTTCATTGGGCAGCGGCTGCACTGCTCCTGCTGTGCGGGTGGCTGACCGGCTCTGCATTTCAGGCCAGAACAGAGCAGCATATCCTGCAGCTGCAGCGCACCGTGGAGCTGCTGCAGCGCATCCGGCAGGAGATCGCTTACCGCAGGCTGGATCTGGAACAGCTGCAGCGGTGTCTCGTGCAGGAAAAGCTGCTGGAAAGCGATGAAGCACAAAAACTGCAGGAAATTCCGGCACCGGAAAGATTTGATGATGCGGAACGCCTTTGCTTTGAGCGGTGCTTTGCCGGCCTTGGCCAAAGCGAAGCGGCACAGGAATGCGAACGACTGGATTATTACTCTGCCCGTTTTGAAGCATTCCTGCACCAGGCGCAGCAGAAAGCGGCATCCGGGCAAGGCTTACCGTGCAGGCTTGGCCTTGCAGCCGGCGCGGTGGCAGCACTGATTCTTTTGTAGTGGCAGGAGGACGAAAACTTGGAGATCGACCTTGTGTTCAAAATTGCAGCGATCGGTATTATCGTGGCTGTCCTGAACCAGCTGCTGATCCGTTCCGGCCGGGAGGATCAGGCCATGATGACGACCCTTGCGGGTCTTGTGGTAGTGCTTTCCATCCTTGTCAAGCAGATCAGCGCACTGTTCGTTACCATCAAGTCGCTGTTTGCACTATGAGTACATCTTTTTCCATTCTGGGGGCAGTGGTCGTCTTTGCAGCGGCGCAGCTTCTGCTGCGGAAGGATGCACCGGCCTATGCGTTTCTGCTGTCCGTTGGCGCAGCATTGTTTGTGCTGCTGCAGCTTGGAGCGGCGGTGCAGGAGCTGCTTCGGAATATATTGGCTTTCAGCCGCCGGGTGGACGGGCCTGCATTTGCCTGCCTGCTGCGCTGTGCCGGAATTTTGCTGCTGACCGATTACGCGCGGACCCTGTGCGAAGAAGCTGGTGCGGATACTTTGGCATGGTGCGCCGGGTTTGCGGGCCGATGTTTGGTTCTGGCGGCAGCATTTCCTCTGCTGGAAGAGATCTGCCAGAAGATCTGGGGGCTTGCCGCATGATAAAAAAATTCCTGCAAAAAGCGGCAGCGTTTGTATTGTGCACCGTATGCTTTCTGGCTTTTGCACCTGATGCCGCTGCGGCACAGCTGCAGGGCCTGCCCGGACAGGAGCTTTGGCAGCCTTATCTGGAAAAAGCTCCGCAAAGTGCAGAGTCCTTTGCCAAAGATCCGCTCAAATCTCTGCTCGCGCTCCTGCCGGGATCACCGGCAGAGATGATCCGGCAGATGGCACACTGCTATGCGGATGTTCTGCTGTTTTTACTGTTGCTGATCGTGCTTTCATTTCTGGTGGGAGGAGCAGCCGACAGCGCCTTGTTGGAACTGGCTGCGGCTGTGGGCTGCGGCACTCTTTTGTGGGGAGATCTGATCAGCCTTGCACAGCTGACCTGTGAGCGGATGGAGGGGTGGAAAAACTACCTTCTGGGCTTTCTTCCGGTGTACAGCGGTGTGCTCGCTGCCGGTGGAGAGGTGAATGCCAGCACAGCGGCAAGCGGTCTGCTGCTGACCGGACTGTGCTTTCTGGCACAGGGTACGGTGCTTGTGGTCAGTCCGCTGCTGCAGAGCTACCTTGCGGTAAGCATGGCGTGCTGCATCAGCACCCAGCAGGGGCTTTCGGAAACGTGCCGTGTCATGGGCGCGTTGCTGCGCAGGGGGCTTGTCTGGGCTGGGCGGATTTTTGCAGTGCTGTTAGGGCTGCAAAGAGCGGTAACGGTTCAGCTGGACCGTTCTGCACTGCGGCTGGGTCAGCTGCTTACCGGCGGCGTGCCGGTGATCGGGCAGGCTCTGAGCGATACGGCAGAAGTATTTCTTGCCGGGATGCAGCTGCTCAAAAGCAGTCTGGGTTTTGCGGCACTTGCCGTGATCGGGGCCGAATTTCTGCCACTGTATCTGCAGCTTCTGCTCCATTTGCTATTCCTTGCAGGATGCAGGCTTCTGTGCGGCCTTGCGGAGAACCGGCGCTGTCAGGCGCTGTTTGACTGCATGGCCGAAGCGGTAAAATGCATGGCAGCAGCAACGGCACTGTTTTTTGAACTGCTGACGGTAGGCGTAGGGCTTCTGATGATGACGGGAGGCGGATAGGAAATGCACGCATTTCAGACGGCGGCATCGGCGTTCTGCATTGCCTGTATCTGTGCGGAGATCACGACGCTGCTGGCGGGCGCAGGCTGGGCGGGCAGATGCATAAAAGCCGTTGCCGGGCTATATATTCTAGTGATCCTGTTCCGGCTGGCCCCGCAGATGAAGCTGGAACTGAAAAGTGCAGCGGCGGCGGCTCCGGCAGCGGTCAGCATCCAGAGTACGGAGACATCGCTCTTGCAGGGAACGCAGGAACGGCTGGAAGCGGATCTTTGCGCAGAGTGTGAGCGGCGCTTTGGTACAAAGGTGAAACTGGAGATCACACTGACCCGGACAGAACAGACCGTTCGGGCAGAAAAGGTGCTTGTGATCCTCCCGGCGGCGTGCACATCCGCAGAGCAGAGCCGGATCGCGGCATATCTGCAGCAGGAGCTTGGCATGGCACCGATACTGGAAGTACAGGAGGACACCGAATGAAAGAAGCAGGGGGCATTTCGTTCGGAGATTCCGTGAAAGATTTTGCCCGGAAATGCAAAGGGAAACAGGGCAGAGCAAGGCTTGCTGCGGCAGTAGGCGTTTTGGCAATGCTGCTGATCCTGCTGTCGGAACTTTTTCCGCAGAACACGGCAGCGGGCAGCACAAAAAACACAAAGTCTGCCCAGAGCAGCACGGAATATCAGGCACAGCTGGAGAACCGGCTGGAACATCTGATCTCACAGATGAGCGGTGCGGGCAAAACGACCGTGATGGTCACGCTGGAGACTGGGGAAGAAGCCATTTATGCGCTGGATACACAGTCCGGAGAAATGCAGTCCCAGCAGACCCATGTTCTGCTGGAAGATGGTTCAGCCCTGACCGAAACGGTATGTCTGCCGCAGGTGTGCGGTGTGGCCGTGCTGTGCGAGGGCGGCGGAGACATCCGCATTGCTGCCCGGATCACCGAACTGGTAAGCGCACTGCTGGATCTGCCATCCAACCGCATTTGTGTGGAACAGCGCAAGGGCTGAGACCCTGCAGCTTTTATAAGGAGGAACGATTTATGAGAGCACTTTCCAGAAATACCCGCAGGGCCACAGCTGTTACATTGGCTGCCGCACTGGTGATCGCCGTATACTTGAACTGGCAGTACGCCCGCAGCGATGTGCCCACGGAACTGCCGGACAATGCTGCAATGGTCGCGGCAGAGGCTGAGGATGTCCCGGTACAGGCGCAGACGGTTCTGGATGAGCTGCCCACAGAGGCCGAAGCGGTGTCCAGCGCCAACAAAAACTATGGTGAAGCGCAGCTTGTAAGCGTTGCCAGTGACAGCGGTGCAAAGTTTTTTGAGCAGGCTCGGCTTAAGCGACAGAAGGCCCACGATGAGGCGATGGATTCCATCAAGAAAACGATGAAATCCTCGTCGCTTTCCGCAGAGGAAAAGAAGGAATATACCGCCCAGATGACCGCAAATCTGGAAGATCTGAATGCGGAGAATGAGATCGAAACGCTGATCAAAGCCAAAGGTTTTGCAGACTGCCTGTGCTTTTTGCAGTCCGGCCGGGCAGACCTTACCGTGATGACCTCCGGTGAACCGCTCACAGCGGCACAGGTGGCACAGATCCGGGATGTGGTGCTGAACAAAAGCACTGTGACTGCCCAGAACATCACGGTGGTGGAGGTCAAATAAGAAGGTGCGGCAGAGTTTTCCGAAACAAGTATTGAAATCGCACCCGCTTTGATGGTATAATAACTCTATCAATAAAGAATGATGTTGTCCTGCGTATGGCATTGATCGTTTCAGGCAGGACCATTTCAAACAAGAAAAAGCAGGCTGTGCCCGCTTTTGAATGGAGGACAACACAATGGATTTTCAGAATACAGATCTTCAGGGCGGCAGCCTTCAGATCTCCACCGAAGTCATTGGCAAGATCGCACGCTGCGCAGCATTGGAAATTGACGGCGTTGCCGAGGTTTCCTGCGGCAGACAAAATAAAAAGCTCAAGGATCTGCTGGAAGCATCCAGCATCCAGTCTCCGGTCGTGGTGGAAGTGCGGGATGGTACCGCAAACATCACTCTGAACCTGATGATGAGCTTTGGCGCACGCATTCCTGCTGTGGCCGAAAAGGTGCAGGAAAACGTAAAGAACGCTGTGCAGAACATGACCAATGTCACTGTGAGCCGCGTCAATCTGGTGATCGCCGGCCTTGCAGAAACCACTGCAGCAGAGCAGTAAAATAAAATTCAGAATTGGAAGCCGATCCTCTCTGTGCTCTGGCCGGAGAGGCTTCGTGCTGCGAGAGGAACATTATGGAAAATATTTTGCCCCGTAGAGAAGCACGCGAGAATGCATTTTTGCTGGCATTTTCGCAGACCTTTGGTGATATCCCGCTGGCAGAGGCCATTACCAACCACGAAGAAAACGATGAAGAGCACCCTGTGGATGGTTTCAGCAAGCATCTGCTGAACGCATACTACGATCATTCTGCCGAGGTGGATGACGAGATCCGTGCACATCTGCGCAACTGGACCATGGAGCGCCTGCCTCGTGTCAGCCTGACCATCCTGCGTCTGGCAGTTGCCGAGATGCTGTTTGGCGGCGAGAATAAGCCCGGTGTTGCCATCAACGAGGCGGTGGAACTGACGAAAAAGTATGGTGCGGACGAAGATTACCAGTTCGTGAACGGTCTGCTTGGCGCAGTGGCCCGGGATCACGGTCTGGATGCGGAGCAGGCCGAACAGTGAGCCGTTATACGCTTGGCATTGATACAAGCAACTATGCAACCTCTCTGGCAGTGTTTGATACAGCTGGAGAGGTTGTTTGCGCAAAGAAGCGCTTTTTGCCGGTAAAAGCGGGCCAGCTGGGCCTGCGGCAAAGCGATGCACTGTTTCATCATACGGTCGCGCTGCCGGAGATGATGCAGGAACTGGCGCAGGAATTTGATCTGACGCAGATCGATGCTGTGGGCGTATCGCAAAAGCCCCGCCCGGTAGAAGGCAGCTATATGCCTTGCTTCCTTGCAGGTGTCAATGCTGCAACGGCCTTTGCACATGCAAAAGGGATCTCACTTGTGCTGACGACCCATCAGCAGGGTCACGCTGCCGCAGCGCTGTTTGCAGCTAAGGGGGAACAGCTGTTTGCTGAAAAAGTTCTGCTGTTCCATATTTCCGGCGGCACCACGGACCTGCTGCTCTGCGATCAGGTGCGCCGGATCACAACGCTTGGCACCAGCACAGACCTTTATGCCGGACAGGCTGTGGACCGTGTGGGGGTCAGGCTTGGCTTTGGCTTCCCGGCGGGTGCCGAGGTTTCCCGTCTGGCTGCACAGTGCACTGAGGAGATCAAGCCAAAATCCAGCGTGAAGGGGATGCAATGCAGCCTTTCCGGGCTGGAAAACCAGTGCAATGCCCTGCTTGCCGCAGGCAAAACGCCGGAATATGTGTGCAAGTACTGCCTGCTCTGTGTGGCGGACACAGTGGTAAAAATGACCAAAGCAGCACAGAAGGAATACCCCGGCCTGCCGGTGGTATGTGCTGGCGGAGTGATGAGCAGCGATATCATCCGTGCATGGGTGCAGAAACGTCTGCCGCAGGTCTACTTTGTGCCGGGACAGTATTCCAGCGATAATGCCATCGGTGTTTCGATCCTGGCAGCGCGGGAGGCCGGATTATGGCTGAAGTGATTACCGTTTCAGCACTCAACCGTTATGTGAAAACGCTGCTGGATGCCAACGATGCTTTGTTTGACCTTGCCCTGCGCGGCGAGATCGCAAATTTTGTACAGAATGCGCGCAGCGGGCACTGCTATTTTTCTCTGCGGGATGATGTCTGCAGCGTCAAAGCGGTAATGTTCCGCACTGATGCACGCCGCCTTGCTTTCCGCCCGGAAGAGGGAATGCGTGTAGTCGTGCGCTGCCGCGCTACCCTTTATGAGCGCGACGGCGCATTTCAGCTGTACGTGAACGATATGTTCCCGGATGGCATTGGTGCCGCACAGCTGGCGTTGGAACAACTCAAGGCGAAACTGGAGCAGGAGGGCCTGTTTGCACCGGAGCACAAAAAGCCGCTGCCGGAATTTCCTAAATGCATCGGTGTTGTTACCAGCAAGACGGGAGCTGCCCTGCAGGACATCCGCAATGTGCTCACACGGCGCTGGCCATCGGTACGGCTGCTGCTGTGTCCGGTGACAGTGCAGGGGTTTGAAGCCGCGCAGCAGGTGGCCGATGCCATCAAAAAGCTGGATCAGCGCAAAGAGGTGGACGAGATCATCGTTGCACGCGGAGGCGGCAGCCGGGAAGACCTGTGGGTCTTTAACGCAGAGATGATCGCCCGGGCTGCATACCGCTGCAAAAAACCACTGATCAGCGCAATCGGTCACGAGATCGACTATACCATTCTGGATTTTGTGGCAGACTGCCGTGCCCCCACACCTTCGGCTGCAGCAGAGCTGGCTGTACCGGATCGGGCAGAGCAGGAACGGATATTACTGGATTTGCAGCAAAATATTCGCAAAAATATGCAAAAACGTTTTGATTTATGCTATAATGGTCTGGAACAATACAACTTTGTGTTGGAGCAGGGCCTTGCACGCCGAAACTGGCAAAAAAGTCAGGGTCAGCTGCAGCAGGTGCAGGATGCCATCCGTCAGCAGATGCAGAAACGCCTGCATTCTGCAGAATTGCAGCTGGGTCATGCGGCAGCACTTACTGGATCGCTGGATCCATACAAGGTGCTGGCGCGCGGCTACACGATGGTCACAGCAGCCAACGGCACTATTTTAAATGCAGATGATCTGCAGCCGGAAAAAACAATCTATGTTCGCAGCGCTTCCCGCCGTGCAAAGTGCAGGGTGGAAGCGGTGGAGGAGATCAATGAGAACACCCAAAAGTTTTGAGGAAGGCATGGAACGGCTGAATACGCTCCTTGCACAGATGCAGAGCGAGGATACGACCCTTGCAGATTCGGTCAAACTGTATGCAGAGGCCGCTTCTCTGATGGAGTACTGCCATGCTGCACTGGAAAAAACATCGCTGCAGATCGACGAGATCGACGCAAAGCTTGCGGGCACAGTGCAGGAGGAAAGCTAATGGACTATCAGGAGCAGTATCAGAATTATCTGGCGCAGGCAATGGCCGCGCTGGAAAAGGCCTGCGGCCGTTTTCTGCCGGAAGAATCCGAGGTGTGCCGTGCGGCACGCTACAGCCTGATGGGCGGCGGCAAACGGATCCGTGCAGTTCTTGTTCTCAGCGTCTGCGATATGCTGGGCGGCAGTATGCAGGCGGCACAGCAGTTTGCAGCTGCTGTAGAAATGCTGCACTGCTATTCGCTCATTCACGATGACCTGCCCTGCATGGACAATGATGATCTGCGCCGCGGCCGTCCTTCCTGCCACAAGGCGTTTAGCGAAGCAACTGCCATGCTGGCCGGTGATGTGCTGCTGACAGAAGCATTTGAGACAGTCGCCAATGCCCCGGCAGATGCGTCTGTCTGTGTACAGGCAGCGCGGGCACTGGGTGCAGGCGCTGGCAGCCGCGGCATGGTCTATGGGCAGGAACTGGATCTGAAATACGAAGCGTTGGCCGCAACAGAAGACCAGCTTCGGCTGATCCACCGCAATAAAACGGGTGCGCTGATCAATGCAGCCATCCAGATGGGTGCGGCTGCGGCCAAAGCGGATGAAGCACAGTGCAGAGCGCTGGAACAGTATGCTTATGGTCTGGGTCTTGTTTTTCAGATCGTGGACGATGTGCTGGATGTTACCAGCACACCGGAACAGCTGGGCAAGCCCATTGGCAGCGACAGCGAAAATGGAAAGACTACCTTTGTGACCCTTTATGGTGCGGAAGGTGCCATGAAGCTTGCACATGACCTGAATCAGGAGACCTGCACGGAACTGCACCGGAATTTTGGCGAAAAAGCTGCGTTTCTGGAACAGCTTGCGCAGCAGCTTCTTGTGCGTAAAAACTAAAAATAATCCATACAGAATAAAGGAAAAAGATTATGCAGCTTATTCAAAACATCCTGTCTTTCAATCAGATCCTTACGGTTTCACTGCTCGGCTGGTTTGTGGCGCAGGTGCTTAAAACCATCATCAATTTTATCCTGCTGGGCAAGTTCCAGTTGGAACGCATGTGGGGTGATGGCGGTATGCCCAGTGCCCACAGCGCAACGGTCTGTGCCATGGTCATTGCAACCGGACGCTGTGTGGGTGTTGACTCTGCCATTTTTGCAGTGGCAAGCGTGGTGGCGATCATTACCATGCACGATGCCATGGGCGTGCGGCATGAGACTGGCGAGCAGGCCAAGGTCCTGAACCAGATGATCGATCAGTGGATCGAAGTGAGCGAGAAGAATGCTCCTTTCCTGCAGAACATGCATCTGAAGGAGATGGTCGGCCATACGCCGCTGCAGGTCGTGGCAGGCGTACTGGTCGGCGCAGCCGTCGGCTTCCTGTATCCGCTGGCTTGAGGCATTCTTTTTTCACGCAGGAACGCACTGCAGCAACAGAAAATCTTCATTTGAAGGACGTGTGATTTATGGGAGCATTGCTGCTGGACAGCATCAATCAGCCCAGAGATTTAAAGCAACTGAATGAACAGCAGGTGAAACAGCTGTGCGCGGAGATCCGCCAGTTTCTGCTGGAGAATATTTCCAAGACGGGCGGCCACCTTGCCTCAAACCTTGGCGTAGTAGAGCTTACCGTTGCGCTGCACCGTGTTCTGGATACACCACAGGACAAAATCGTGTTTGATGTCGGTCACCAGTGCTACACACACAAGATCCTTACGGGTCGGCGCGGACAGTTTGATAAGCTGCGCCAGCTCGACGGGATCTCCGGTTTCCCGAACCCGAACGAGAGTGAACACGATGCATTCATTGCCGGGCACGGAAACACGGCGCTTTCGCTTGCGATCGGCATGGCGTGGGCCAAAAAGCTGCATCATGAAGCAGGGCTTGTGGTCGCGGTGATCGGCGATGGTGCCTTTACCGGCGGCATGGTCTACGAGGGCATGAACAACATTGAACAGCTGGACAACCTTCTTGTGATCCTGAACGACAACAAGATGTCCATTTCTAAAAATGTCGGTGCACTTGCCCGCTATCTGACTCATTTGCGCACGACCACGGCCTATTTTGATGCCAAGGATAATGTGCGCAGCTTTTTGGATGGAGTACCGCTGGTGGGCGCTCCACTGAAAAAAAACATCACCGAGTGCAAGACGCTTTTGCGTCGGGCAATGTACCACTCTACCATGTTCGAGGATATGGGCTTCCAGTACATCGGGCCGGTGGATGGCCACAACGTGGAAGAGCTGGAACGCACACTGCGCACCATCCGCAACCGGCAAGGGCCACATTTTTTGCACGTGATCACAAAAAAGGGCAAGGGCTATCAGCCGGCCGAGGTAAACCCCGGCAACTATCACGGCGTGTCGGCATTTGATCCGGATGGAATGCCCGACCCGGAGGTGGCACCAAAGGAATCGTTCTCGACGGTATTTGGCAATGCTCTTGTGACGGAAGGCGACCGGAACCCGAATATCTGCGCCATCACTGCTGCAATGAAGTATGGCACCGGCCTGCAGTTTTTTGCGCACAGCCACCCGGAGCGTTTTTTTGATGTCGGTATGGCAGAGCAGCACGCTGTGACCTTTGCTGCCGGGCTTGCAAGTCAGGGCATGCTGCCGGTGGTATGCATTTATTCCACCTTCCTGCAGCGTTCCTATGATCAGATCATCCACGACGTAAATCTGCTGCGGGAGAATGTAGTTTTTGCCATCGACCGCGCCGGTTTTGTCCCAGCGGATGGCGAAACGCATCAGGGCATTTACGATCCCGCTTTCCTGAGCCAGCTTGGAATGCCGCTGTATGCGCCTTCCAATTATCAGGAACTGAATTACTGGCTGCAGCAGCTGTTGAGTGACCGCTTCCATGGCCCACGGGCAATTCGTTATCCCCGCGGTGGGCAGGATGCAGCTCTGGCGGAATTTGGCTGCACCGGCGAAGATTATGATTTCCTGCGCAAGGCGGATGATGCAACAATCGTTCTGGTGAGTTACGCCGACGAACTGGCCGACCTTTTGCAGGCAGAACGTGAATTACACCAGAAAAGTATTGCGTGTGATGTGATGAAGGCTGTAAAGCTGTATCCCTTTACAGACAAAATGGTCGCTGATCTGTCGAAATATAAAATAATCCTGTTTGCGGAAGAATGCATTGCAAACGGAAGCATTGGTGAACATCTGGAATATGCTTTGCAGCAGAACGGATGGAATGGGCGCTTTATCCATTGCGCAGTGCGGAACGCGTGTCTTCCGCATGCCAGTGTGGCACAGATCAAACAGGCAACCGGTCTGGATGCTGCGCATCTTGTACAGGCCGTGCAGATGGCCGTGACGAAAGGAGAAAATTTACTGTGAAGATTCGATTGGACCAATATCTTGTTCAGCATGGTCTGACACAGAGCCGTGAGCGCGCAAAGGCGCTGATCATGTCCGGCATCGTTTTTGTCAATGAGCAAAAGGTGGACAAGGCCGGAGAGATGATCAAGGAAGATGCCAAGGTGGAAGTGCGCGGGCACGACATTGGCTATGTCAGCCGCGGCGGCCTGAAGCTGGAAAAAGCGATGAAGTGTTTCCCGCTTACACCCAATGGCAAGGTCTGCATGGACATTGGAGCATCTACCGGCGGCTTTACGGATTGTATGCTGCAGAACGGTGCCGTCAAGGTCTATGCGGTGGATGTCGGCTATGGACAGCTTGCATGGAGTCTGCGCACAGACGAGCGCGTAGTGAACATGGAGCGCACGAACATCCGCAATGTCAAACCGGAGGATCTTGCCGAGCAGATCGAGTTTTTCAGTGTGGATGTCTCGTTTATCTCGCTGCACCATATTTTCCCGGTGGCGCAGGCAATCACAACGCCGGATGCCATGGGCGTTTGTCTGGTCAAGCCGCAGTTTGAAGCTGGACGCGAAAAGGTTGGCAAGAACGGTGTGGTGCGCGACCCTGCTACCCACCGTGAAGTGCTGCACAATGCCATGGGCTATGCTGCTGCAAACGGTTTTGCTGTACGCGGATTGGATTTCAGCCCGGTAAAGGGACCTGAGGGCAATATTGAATACCTGATGTTCGTGCAGAAGAGCGGCGAACCTTCCGTGCTGGACGACAGCGTTGCAGAGCAGGTGGTGGCGGCAAGCCACAGCACGCTGGACCGCTGAGTGGCTCTGCCATCAGACCAGAAAAAGGAGCTTCCCGCATGACGATCTATATTTCACCGAATCCCGGCAAGACCTCTGCCAACGAGATCGCACTGCGCGCGGCGCAGATTCTAATGAACCATGGTGCAGCTGTTCTGATGTGTGAACAGCCACGCACAAGCTGCAGCACGGCCGGAGTGGTTTATCTGCCGCTGGAGGAATGCCTTGAGCAGGCAGATGTGATCCTGACCATTGGCGGCGACGGCACCATTCTGCATGAGGCAAATCTTTCGCTCCGGTACGCAAAGCCGATCTTGGGCATCAATCTGGGACGCTGTGGTTTTCTGGCTACCTGCGAAGTCAGCGAGATGGAAGCCAAGCTCTCCGCTGTTGCACGGGGAGAGTTCAGCGTAGACAACCGGATGCTGCTGTATGTCCGCGTTCTTGGCCACGATGGCTGGGAGGGCCACGCCCTGAATGACGTGGTGGTCACAAAGGGCCGCCTGCAGCAGGCGATCGATTTCAGCATTTACTGCGATGATATTTTAGTAGAGCACTACCGTGGGGACGGTGTGATCGTTGCAACGCCCACCGGCTCCACAGCGTATTCGCTGGCGGCGGGCGGGCCGATCCTGGATTCCCAGACGAAGGGCGTTGTTGTAACGCCTATCTGCCCGCACAGTCTGGCCAGCCCGGCCATGGTGTTTGCGCAGGAGCGCAAGCTGAATATCTGTGTGGGACAGGTGGCCGATGATGAAGTGTTTATCAGCTGCGATGGCAGAGCTGGCTGTCCGCTCAAGGCCGGCGCAACGGCTGAAGTAAGGCTCTCCGATCAGGTGGTAAAGCTGATCACCTTCGGAAAAGCAGATCAGTTCCAGGCCATTGACCAGAAGCTTCGCAGCAGACGATAAAGGGGAGGCGAGTTTACGATGGCGCGCAGCCGTAAGGAAGATGTAAAAAGCAAGGGAGAACGTCAGCAGGTGATTCTCCGGCTTGTGCAGGAACACCCGATCAGCCGGCAGGAAGTTCTGCTGGATCACCTTTCCAAAGAGGGATTCGAGGTAACACAAGCCACAGTTTCCCGCGATATCCGGGAGCTGTGTTTGGTAAAAGCTGCCACGGCAGAGGGGTATCGCTATGTCTCCAGCCGGAACGAAAGCTTCAACCCCAAAACGCAGGGAAGGTTTGAAACGATCTTTCATGAATCCGTGCTGGGGGTAGATTACGCCGGACATGTTGTGCTGGTAAAGTGCTATTCTGGCATGGCCAACGCCGCATGCGAGGTTTTTGACGCATTGCAGTGGAAAAATGTGGTCGGCACGCTTTCGGGCGACGACACGTTCCTGATCGTTGCACGGTCGGAGCGTGATGCAAAAACGATCTGCTCGGAACTGACGAGACACATTGGATAAAAATAACGCGGGAGAAAAGATATGCTGAGCAGCCTGCAAATTGAAAATGTTGCTGTGATCCAGAAGGCTGAAGTACATTTCAAGCCGGGCCTGAATGTTCTTACCGGTGAGACTGGTGCCGGCAAGTCAATCCTGATCGATTCCATCAATGCGATCCTGGGAAACCGCACTTCAAAGGATCTTGTGCGCACAGGGGCCTCCAAGGCGGTGATCCGTGCAGCCTTTGAGGAGGTGCCCGGTACGGTGCTGGACAGCCTTGAGAAGGCGGGCTACGAGCGCTCGGATGCACTGATGCTCAGCCGCGAGATCACAGCCGAGGGCAAAAGCACCTGCCGCATCAACGGAATGCCTGCAACGGCTGCGGTTCTGCGGGAGCTGTGCGGAGGACTTATCAATATCAACGGTCAGCACGACTCTGTGGGCCTTCTGAACCCGGCAAGACATCTGGGCATTCTAGATGATTATGCGCAGAACAGCGCGGAGTTTCAGGACTATTATGTCCTGTACCGGGAGCTTGTGCGCATCAAGCGGGAGCTGGATGCCATGATCACCGACGAAGCCGAAAAGCAGCGCAGGATCGATCTGTTGAGCTATCAGGTGCAGGAGATCGAGGATGCCGGACTGACCGCCGGAGAGGAACAGACGCTGGAAAGCCGCCGCAAGATCCTTGCCAATGCATCTGCCATCCGGGATAAGATCGCACAGAGCTATGCATTGCTTTCGGGCGATGACGAGGCCTCTGGCGCAGTCGATCTGCTGGGCGAGGCATCCAATGCAGTGGATGCTGCCGCGCAGCTGGATGATGCACTTGCCGGTGCATCCAGTCAGCTGCTGGATCTGTATTACAATGCAAAGGATGTTGCCGCAGATCTGATCGGTCGGCTGGATTCCTATGATACCAACGATGCGGAGCTGGACGAGATTGAGCAGCGTCTGGATCTGATCTACAAGCTCAAGCGCAAATATGGCGACACAGTAGAAGACGTGATCGCTTTTGGACAGAATGCAAGGGAAGAACTGGAGCGCATCCAGTCCTCGCAGGAGCGGCATGACCACCTGCAGGCAGAAAAGCTCCGCCTTTATGCGCTGGCCCGCGAAAAGGCAGAAGCACTGACCCAGACGCGCCTGCGCGCTTTTGAAGAGCTGAACAAGCGTATTTCCGGCACGCTGGATTTTCTGAACATGCCGGGCGTGCGCATGACACTGCGCCATACCCGCGGCCCGCTGGCAAGCCATGGGCAGGACAGCATCGAGTTCTACATTTCCACAAACCCCGGTGAGGCACCCAAACCCCTTGCAAAAATTGCTTCCGGCGGCGAGCTGAGCCGCATCACGCTGGCCATCAAAAATGCAATGGCCGATAAGGATGCCGTGCCTACCGTAATCTATGATGAGATCGACAGCGGTGTTTCTGGCAAAGCCGCCGGGCGTATTGGTGAGGTACTGCGCCAGAGCGCACAGGGCCACCAGATCTTGTGCATCACCCATACAGCCCAGATCGCTGCACTGGCGGACTGCCATCTGCTGATTCAGAAAAATGTAGCCAATGACCGCACCTATACCGAGATCCATCCGCTGGATGAGGAGGGCAGGGTGGAAGCACTGGCCCGGCTGATCTCCGGCGACCACGTTACCGAGCTTTCGCGTGCCAATGCCCGCGAAATGCTGGGTCTTGGCGCAAGATAAGCCAAAATAAGCCGCTGCAGATAAGGGGTTGACAAGTCCGAAGCATTGTGATAAAGTAGTTCTTGTTAATGGCGATGAAGGGAACAAGTACCTTGAAGTGTTCTGCCCAGAGAAACCCCGGTTGGTGTAAGGGGCCGCAGAGCAGCAGGGGAAATACCTCCCGGAGCTGCAGGCTGAATGCCGTTCAGGTTAATAGGCTATGCCGCGTGCGAGCGTTACAAACGCAGGAGTGTCTCTCTACTCTGGGGTGTGCACTCGTGAGGTCGTTTCTGTGAGGAAGCGGCAAACAGAGGTGGTACCGCGAATTTTCTCGCCCTCTGCCAAATTCATTTTTGGCAGAGGGTGTTTTATTTTTCCCTCTGC
>ENA-UEQI01000359-UEQI01000359.1-human-gut-metagenome-genome-assembly--contig:-NODE-359-length-17968-cov-14.141580_pt1 | contig 17968 bp, 15 predicted proteins | sample MGYA00242946_ERZ507945 | MGnify/ENA primary metagenome ERZ507945 (study PRJEB26167, sample SAMN06115467) | human gut metagenome | host: Homo sapiens | place: China:Guangxi | collected 2016-06-08... | reverse complement strand
AGATTGAACAACGGAGTAATGATGCCTGCCATCGGGTTCGGCATCTTCCAAATTCCTGAGAACGAAAGGGAAGATGTTACAGCTGCTTACTTGATCTCCGGCCAGTTCTTGGACAGCTTTGCGCGCTCCTTGATGGACAGGCCGAACAGGTTGATGAAGCCGGCGGAATCTGCCTGATTGTAGTCGTCATCCTCACCGAAGGAAGCGGTCTGCTCGTCGTACAGGGTGTAGGGAGAGGTGACACCTGCGTTGATCATGTTGCCCTTGTAGAGCTTGAGCTTCACATCACCGGTGACGGTCTTTTCCAGACTGTCGGCAAAGGCGTCCAGAGCCTCGCGCAGCGGGGTGAACCACTGGCCGTTGTAAACGATATCGGCATACTTCTGGGCCAGCTGAGCCTTGAAGTGAGAGCTTTCCTTATCCAGAGTGATGGTCTCCAGAACATTGATGGCCTTGTACAGGATGGCACCGCCGGGGGTCTCGTACACGCCGCGGCTCTTCATGCCCACCAGACGGTTCTCCACGATATCCAGCAGGCCGATGCCGTTCTCGCCGCCCAGCTTGTTCAGGTATTCCACCAGCTCCACAGCGCCCATCTCCTTGCCGTCCACGGCGGTGGGGATGCCCTTTTCAAAGTGGATGGTCACATAGGTGGGCTTATCGGGAGCCTGCTCGGGGCTGATGCCAAGCTCCAGGAAACCGGGCTTGTTGTACTGCGGCTCGTTGGCGGGGCTTTCCAGATCCAGGCCCTCGTGGCTCAGGTGCCACAGGTTCTTGTCCTTGGAATAGTTGGTCTCGCGGTTGATCTTCAGGGGGATGTGGTGAGCCTCGGCGTAATCGATCTCCTCGTCACGGCTCTTGATATCCCACTCACGCCACGGAGCAATGATGGCCATATCGGGGCACAGGGCCTTGAGGGTCAGCTCAAAACGCACCTGATCGTTGCCCTTACCGGTGCAGCCGTGGCAGATGGCATCTGCACCTTCCTTGATGGCGATATCCGCCAGAGCCTTGGCGATGCACGGACGTGCAAAGCTGGTGCCCAGCAGGTAATCTTCGTACTTTGCGCCGAACTTCAGGGTGGGGAAGATGTAGTTCTCCACAAAGTCCTTCTTCAGGTCCAGCACGTACAGCTTGGAAGCGCCGGTAGCCTTGGCCTTTTCTTCCAGACCATCCAGCTCCGTGCCCTGACCCACGTCACCGGAGACAGCGACGACCTCGCAGTTGTTGTAGTTTTCCTTCAGCCAGGGAATGATGATGGAGGTGTCCAGACCGCCGGAGTATGCCAGAACGACTTTTTTGATGTTTTCCTTTTTCATGATGATTGCTCCTTTTAAAAATACACTTTTGTTCCCTGATGCAAGCATCCCTCTTGCACCCTCTTGCATCTGCGTTTCGGTTGATGCTTTTATTATACGCAGCGCTGTTTTTTCGTCAATAACAAAACCATACAAACCTTTTTTGCTTCCGGCACCTGATTTTCGTTCATGTTGCATCTTTATGCGTTATTTGAAGAATATATTCATATTTTATGCATTTGCGCAGTATATATTCGGCCCGGTGTGCATCCCGTATTCATGGGCGGCACCGGCTTTCCGGCAGGGCGCACAATGGTCGATTCGTGTCGTTTGGGTGGCGTTTCATACCCCCCACACACAAATTTTTGCAGCGCCTGCTATACTGGATGCAAGTTAAAATATGCGTGGTGTCTCCATTGCGGAGGGGACAGCGCAAGTTCAAAAAGCAAAGGAGATGTCATTATAATGAAAAAACGGCTCATCAGTTTTCTGCTGGCGCTGAGCATGATGCTGAGCCTTGTGCCTGCGGGGGCGGTGGCGGCAGAAGTTCAGAACCTCGTATCAGCGCGGAAGCCATCGACAGCCAGAAGGCTGCCCGCTGGTGTGTGGAACGGGGCCTGATGCAGGCCGATGGCGCAAGCTTCAAGCCCAGCCGCCACACCTTCCGGCTGCAGGTCATCAAGGCATGGAACGACCTGCAGGCAATGCAGAAGGCCGGCTAAAACGTCATTCACATCTTCTTTCTATTTTCCAGAGCATCCCCAAGTGCGCAGCAGGCCCCCGCCAGATATCCGGCGGGGGCCTGCTGTTTATCTGATATCTTTGTTGTATCTCTTACTTGGCTTCCTTCCACGCAAGGGCTACAACGGCCTGCGCGTAGACGGTGAGCTGCAGACCCTTATCGGTCTGGGCCACCGGGGTGATGATCACATCACCGGCGTTGTGGCCGTGGGCATCCACAGTCAGCAGCTGCACGGCGTACCATGTGTACTTTTTATCCGCTGCGGTCTGGGCCGGGCGGGCCACATAGCCGGTAAAGCCCTCCTCCGGGTAGCGGTCACTGGGCAGGATGCCGATGGAGCTGTTCACCTGTGCAAGGAACCGCTGGCTGTCGGCGGCGGTATAACCGGCCTTGGTCAGAGCCGCATCCATGGCGGCATCCAGCTTTTTGCGGTTCTCGTACCGCATTGCCGTAACCGTTTCCTCCGGGATGGCGCTGCACACCAGCTTTGCATCCATCTGGGGCTGCAGGGCAGGAATGACCTCCTGTGCTTCCAGCACGGCACCGCAGCGGGCGCAGTGGCTGCCCTCGGTCAGGCCTTCCTCGGTCTCGGTGGGGTCTGCTGCTTCATCGACCACCGGGACGTGGCCCAGCTTTTTGTGGGTGATCTTGTTATCGGAGCGGACCCAGCCGCACTTGGAGCACTTCAGCTTTTCCTCGCCGTCCTCGGTGCAGGTGGTGGCGCGGGTGGTGATATAGTGGTAATCGTGGCCGGGGCAGGTGAGGTACAGTACATACTGGTCGATGGTGGCGGTCAGCTTGGGGTCGTACTCGTCCAGCTTTTCGTTCACCACATCCTGTGCAAGACCGCCCACAAAGTTGCCGATGAACTCCGGCAGCTGGATGCCGGGCAGGGCATTGGTGATCTTATCCTTCAAATGGTCGCTGATCAGGTCTGCGGCCTTGGCACCGATGCGCTGCATCTCCTCCGAGACCACCGGGCTGAGCTTGAGCAGATCGGCGCGGGCCTGCGCCAGCAGTGCTTCGTTGTCCTTGCCTGCATCGATGCCCGCAACGGCGTTATCGATGGCGTTGAAGAACACCTCCCGCACCTTGTTGATGGTGTCCCAGCCCACCTCGCGGTGCACCAGTTCGTTCAGGGGGTCCTTCAGCTCGTCCATCAGCTCGTTGACAAAGGGATACTTGCCGTATTTGTCCTTGACTTTATCCACCGCAAGGTCTACCACGTCATTCAGCAGGCTGGGGGTCAGCTGGGTCCAATCGGCCTTGTCCAGAACATCGCGGGCCACCACAAGGATCACCCGCTTTACAGCCGGGTCGGTGTCCTTGCCGTCCAGCACGGTGCGCACCAGATCGTAGAGGCCCTTTTCGGTGGTATCGCTGGCCAGTGCCGCATCCACGATCACGCTGACAGCCGCCTGAATGGTATCCAGCGAGATGAAGGAATCCTTCAGGAACTTTTTCAGGCTGTCGATGGCAGAGCGCAGCGGTTCCAGCTTGGAAGCCGCATCCTCTGCCGACATGCCGGAGCGGGTGAGCAGATCATACGCCTGCGAGTAGATGGTCTCCATCTGGTTGATGGCATCCTCTTTGCTCTCGGCGCTGTTCACGGCCTTTTTCACAGCCAGCAGAGCTTCCCTGAGCAGCTTGTCCGCTGCGGCGGCGGCTGTTTGGGCAATGGTGTCCTTGGCCTTTTCCAGCAGGTCATCAAACGGCTTGAGCAGTTCGTCCGCCTTGGCCTTGCCCACGGCTTTTTCCAGCGCGGTGTGCAAGTCGTTGTAGAGCTTATCCAGCGCAGCCACCTTTTCAATGGCGGACATGCTGTCGTCGTTCACAATGCGGTCGATCTCTTCCTTGGCTTTTCCGATCAGCTTGACGAGCTGTTCATTCTTGGCGGCTTCCCACAATTCTTTCAATGCGCCGGAAGCGTCGATATCCTTGATAAGGTCTTCATACTTCTTGGTAACTTTTTCCAGCGCGGCGATCTTATCCTGATAGGAGCCATCGCCGTTCAGGATATCGTTCAGGTCCTTGATGGCGCTGTCGATCAGGTCTTTTTTCAGTCCGTCCAGCGCTCCGGTCAACTTATCGGCCACCTCCGGCAGATAGGGGCGCAGCGCGTCGATGGCCTTCTTTGCTTCGTTGTAAGCCTTTTCGATCTGTTCCGGATCGCCGCTTGCAATGGCATTCTTGAGAGCTTCCAGCGCCTTTTCTGCCACGGCCTGCTTTACGGCTTCCTCGGCTTTTTTGACGATCTCATCCAGAGCCGCCTTGAAGATGGGGTTCTGGCTGATCTGATCGGCCAGATCCTTGATCTCCGTGGTAAGAGCCTTGATCCTATCAATGGTATCCTGACTGACCTTGCCGTTTGAAAGTTCGTCCTTGAGCTGATCCAGCGTTTTCTGCAGTTCGTCCTTGAGTTCCAGCGCCTTGATCATGGTGTCAATGGCATCCATGACGTTGTCATAGTCCTTTTTCAGGTCGTCCGGGAGATACTTCTCCACCTTTTGCAGGTTCTCTTTCAGCGCTCTCAGTTCATCGGCACTCAGGTCTCCGCTTTTGATCTTCTCGATCACGCTCTTCAGAAGTTCTGCCGCAGATTCCCGCATCAGGCGGTTATAGGCGGCATTCACGATTTCAGAGTAGCCGTTCAGACGGGTCTGCAGTTCTGCCTTGCGGGAGTCGGAAGCACCCATCTGGTCGATCAATTTCTGCGCACCGGTGCAGGATGCCTGAAGGGCAATAACAGCGGTAATGTCCGTAAAGTCTTCGGAATTTTTGCCCTCCACCTGCTTGCCGATCTCGTCAATGGCCGCTTTGGCGGCATCATAGGCAAGGTTCTGCCCCAGCAGTTTCTGCAAATGGTCTACTTTAACTTTTGCCGCATTCAGACGCTTGACAAGGCGCGCTTTTTCCGGCTGGTCATCGTTGACCTTTTTTATCGCTTCCTCTGCGACTTTATACAAACCGACGACCGTTGCCAACTCACTCTCATCCAGTGCGCCGGGATCAGCTTCGTCCTTATCGATAGCACTTTCTACTTCCTTCAGTGCGGCATCTGCAGCAGTAATGCATCCTCTCTGCACTATTTCAGTTGAATATGCATTGTAACGAGTTTTCAGCTTATTCAGCCTTTTCCTCAGATCATTCTTTTTTGTTTTATAGCTTGATCCCGGGTTCCAGGCATTAAGTGCTTCATCTGCCGCAAGATAAGCACCTGTGCAGGATGCAAGTTTTTCATTACTGATTTTGTGAACATTTTGCCCATCTACGCTTTTAAATTCGCTCTCTGCTGTGGAAGCCAGCTTATTTACGGCTCTGTATGTAACAAAATCTGGTATTGATATACCATACTCTGCAATTTCCAATTCCGGGTCGTCACTCACATCCTCGTCCGGCAGCTCTTCTTCCGGCTCTTCAATATCAAGATCCTCGTCCGGGAAGTCCGCCGTCACCTCGTCGTCCCACTCCGGGTACAGCAGCGTGCCGTCGTCGTCCGAAACATCCACATTGCCCAGCTCGTCCACGCTGTTTTCGGCACCCAGCGGCGCAGAGGGAGCCTGCTGTGCGGCCAGCACCGTGGGTGCCGCCGCAGATGCCATCATGCCAGCCGAAAGTACAAAGGCCGTGATCCGCTGTGCCATCGCCTGAAAACGCTTCATCGCAATTTTTCCTTTCTTCTGTCCATTTCTCTATCTTTAAGCCCTGTGGTCATAAATCCTCAGTCTATTAGTATCACATTTTGCGCGTAAAATCAATCGTTTGCGGCAAAGGGCCCGCCCGCCGCCGTCCATGCGGCGCACAGCAGTTCCTTCTGGGCCTTGGGCAGCTGCTTGAGGGCATACTCCCGCCGCAGGGCGGCGCGCTTATCCGCGCACAGTTCCAGATAGGCAAAACCCCCGGCCCCTCTGGCACGGGTGTACTTTGCGCCGCGTCCGCTCTGGTGTGCGCGCAGGCGGGCGGCAGGGTCGGTGGTCCAGCCGGTGTACAGCGTACCGCCGGTACACCGCACCATATACACAAAGGCAGGCTTTGGCCGGGCGCACGGCTCAGATGCGGCCATTGTTCTTTAACACCTGACGGCAGGCGGCAAGAGCGGTCTCCTTATCCTTGGCCGTGATGAGGAAGCGGCTGGCGTGGCAGAAGCTGATGCCCGGGATGCCGCTCTTCTGCTCAATGACCTCCTGCGGCTGGCCGGCCCAGCTCTGGGGGAAGGGCAGCTTGGGGCGTTTGGTCTTGTGGTCGGTGACGCACTGGGCGCTCCAGCCGCCGCGCTGGCTGGGGTAGATCACGAACAACGCGTCCGTCTTGTACAGGCCGTTCTTCCACGGCAGATAGCAGGGCAGCACCACGATGCCGTCCCGGGAGTTTTTGTAAGCCTGCTGCACCTTTTCGTCCGCGCGGTTCACGGCGTTGGCGCTGGCGATCTGATTTTCCAAGATCTGCTTTGCCACGGCCACCGCCTTGAAAAAGCAGGTGTCCTGATCCTCTTTGGAGTCCCACACCGGGTTAAAAAAGCCAATGGCATCGCACAGGCTGTTCTGCTCGCCGGTGTTATCGTTGAGGTCCAGCGGCTGGATGAAGTTCTCGTCAATGAGCCGGGCCTGACGCTCACCCACAAGGCCGGGGCCCAGCACCCGCCACAGCAGGCCGAAGGCCGCGTAGGGCACACCGTTTGCGCGGTACTCCCGGGGCTCCTGATGATGGTCGAACATGCCATAGCCCACATCGTACACGATGCCATCAAAATCATCCGGCACCACAAAGCCGCGGGTGATCTTGATGTCCGGGCGCAAAATTTGCAGCAGGGCAGTGGCAAACACATCGTCGGCGTGGAACTTGCCGGCGTGGGTGAAGCCGTTTGCAGGAATTTTCATAGATGTACCTCGTTCCCAATAAAATGTCTGGCAACAGTATAGCACACTTTGCAGAAAGGGACAACGAAAAGCCCCGGCTGTCGGGGGACAGCCGGGGCATGTTTGATTCAGGAATATAGGCTTAGCTCTTTTTAAGTGCTTTGAGGATAGCATCGACGAGCCAGTTGATCTCAGTGGTCGGCTCACCGTTCTTCTTTACGGTGTAGGTATTCGTTCCGGTAGCTTCCACTTCATAGGTAGCACCGGTAGCCTCATTTTTCAGCGCACCCTTAGTCTTGCTATCAAGAGTTGCGGTATAGACCGTATAGCCGCTTAGGCGCTTGGCGATCGTACCATTGTCCGTGCCGAAGCAAATGGTTTTATACACCGCCACAGATTCACCATGGGGATTGGTCTGAAAATCATAGGTAGGCACCGGCTTGCCTGCTTCGTAGCACATTACATCCTGAGTACCGTCGCTTTGAATAATTTCCGCATAATACGGCTTACCATTTACAGTCACCTGTGCAGAGAAGATTGTAGCTTGCACGCTGGGAGTTTCAGAAGTACCCGGAACGTCCGGAGTCTCCGGTGAATCATCTTTTTCGAAAAATCTTACAGCAGCTTTTCCTTCGGAAGCATCAACAAATGTGTACTTATACACACCATTTGTGGCTTTCTCTTCCAGCATCTCCATCGTTTGGCCGTCATAACTAGCCTTAAGATATATATACTTCTCGTTCTGAGCCACCTCCGAGTCTCTTGCATACATCAACGCTCCATCGACAACATTCGCGCTAGAAGCCTTTACATAAAACTTCGGGTTCGAAGTCATTTTCATGAATGCTGCATATTTGCTCTCAGCCATGGTAATCGGCGTTTTGTTTGTGATGCTGTCTTTATCCACACCAGCAACAAGGTCAGCGGTGCTGGTGTAAGTAACGCCTTCCACCACACCGGGACCGCCGCCTGCGCCACCGCCGCAAGCGGTCATCATGAAAACAGCCATTGCTGCCGCCAGCAGAACGGCGGCTGCTTTTTTGTACAATCTCATAATACAAGCCTCCTGTTTTTTGTTCCGAAGCACCCCAAAACTATGCTCCGCACTCACATCTTACCCCCCGGCATCTTGTCAACCAATCTGAAAAATTTTGTCGTTTTGCCCGGAACAGGTGACCGTTTTTTGGCAATATAACAACAGCCCCGGGGCGGCAGATGCCGTTCCGGGGCTGAGGATTTATGCAGTCAGTGCATTTGTTTTACTTTTTCTTTGCGGTGCGGGCGGACTTGACGGCAGGCTTGCTCCCGGCCTTCTGGGCCGGGGCGGTCTCCGGCTCGCCCAGAGCCAGAATGCTGCTCAGCTCCTTCTGCACGGCGGCGTTGTTGTCGTCGGTGACGGCCAGCACATCGGAGTAGAACTGCTCCATGCCCTCGCGGGTGGAGAAGGTGGCAACATACATCTGGTTGCCCATGGCGCCGCTCAGCGCGTCCGGGATGCGGTCCACCATGCGCATGTTCTGCTGGTACTTCTGCATGATCTGCTCGTGGCTGTACACAAAGTGCTTGCCGTCGCGGCGGCCTGCAAACGGGCAGTAGAAGTGCTCGCCCACCGGCATATCGGTGCCGCCAAAGGCGATCATGTCCGCCCAGATCTTATACACGTTGGTGGAGCGGGCAAAGTTGATCATGTCCGGGGTGAAGCCGCCGCAGGGGCGCATGTTGACCTCCAGCGCCACGATCTGGCCCTTTTTGCCCATGCTGGCCTGATTCTCAGTCATGCGGAAGAACTCAAAGTGGATGAAGCGGCTCTTCACGCCAAAGCTCTTGACGGCGGCACGGCCTGCAGCGCGGGTGTCCTCGGGCAGGTCCTTGATGATGTAGTAGATGGAGTTGTCGTTGTCGTTGACGATATCCATGATGGACATGGGGCTCACGTTGCCGGCCTCAAAGATGGGGTTGCCGTTGGCATCGATGATGGCATCGTAGCTGTTCACCTCGGCCCGGACGAACTCCTCCATGATGTACTCCACATCCGGGTGATGGGCCGTCTTCTGCACGAGGAACTTTTTCAGGTCCTCGTCGCTGGACAGCTTGTGGGTATCGGATGCGCCCACGCCGTTATCCGGCTTTACCACCACCGGGTAGCCCACCTCGTCGATGAACTTCCGGCAGCCCTCGTAATCGTCCACCATGTGGTAGCGTGCGGTGGCGATGCCGGCCTTCTGGTAATACTCCTTCATCTTGCTCTTGTACTTGATGCGGGGCATATCGGAGGTCTGGAAGCCGGAGGTAATGTGGAAATCGGTGCGCAGGGCTGCGTCCCGCTCCAGCCAGTATTCATTGTTGGACTCCAGCCAGTCGATGCGGCCATACTTGAATGCAAAGAAGGCCACGGCGCGGTAGACCTCATCGTAGTTTTCCAGACTGCCCACCTTGTAGTACTCGTTCAGGCTGTCCTTCAGCTCCGGCTTCAGCTCATCGTAGGGCTGGTCGCCGATGCCCAGCACGTTCATGCCGTTGTTTTTCAGCTCATGGCAGAACTGCCAGTAGTTGGTGGGGAAGTTGGGCGAAATAAAAATAAAATTCTGCATGGTTTTATGATTCCTCTTTCCTCTATAAAAAAACCCTCTCAGTCAACGCTTACAGCGTTGCCAGCTCCCCCGAAGGGGGAGCTTTTTCTGCTTTTCCGTCAGATGCATCAAAGCTCGCCCTTCGGGAGAGCTGGCGCGTCAGCGCCTGAGAGGGTTTGTTTTACTGCTCGCCCAGAATATACGGCATGTAATATGCAGTCTGCTTATACCACCAGTTCCAGTCGTGGTTGACATCGTGGCCCCACAGGTCCACCCAGATGGGGATATTCTTGGCCTCGAAGATGCGCTTGAGGAACCATGTGGTGTCCGACCGCTCCCAGTCGCCCTGACCGCAGCAGATGACCGCCTTCTGGCTGCGGAACAGCTGCATGTAGGGGTGATCCTCCGGGAAGTTCTTCATGTAGTCCACGGGCGAGTTCATGTACACCAGCTCGTCCATATAATTGCCGAAGCCATAGTGGGCCGTGTAGATGCCGCTGAGGGCCAGACAGCCGCAGAACACATCCGGGCGGCGCAGGTACAGGTTGACCGCATGGGTAGCGCCCAGACTGCAGCCAAAGGCAATGACACCGGGCAGGTCGTCCCAGCCGTTGCGCTCCTTGGCCAGATACTGGATCTTGGGCACAGCCTCCTCCACGATATAGCGCAGCCACTGCTCATAGCGGCGGATGCGCCAATAGGGGTCACCCTGCGTGTCGGACCAGGTCTCCTTGTCCATGGTATCAATGGAGATCACCATGATCTTACCAGCATCGATCCATGGGGCAAGGGTGTCGGCCATGTGGAAGTTCTCAAAATCGAAGAAGCGGCCATCCTGACAGGGGATGTACAGCATCGGGCGGCCTGCGTGGCCGTAAATTTTGCACTCCATGTCGCGGCCCAGCGCCGGGCTGTAGTCCTTAAAATACTGCATTTCCATGGTGTTTCCTCCTTTTAGGGTTTACTCCTCCACCTCATACATCAGAGTATGGAACATAAAGGGCAGCTGTTTTTCCCAGCTGGCTTCGCTGTGTGTGCCGCCGGGCACGATGCGGCTGGTAAGGTGGATGCCCCGGGTCATGACCTTTGCGCACATCTCTGCAAAGCCGCAGCGCATCCCGTCGTGGTTGCCCATCTCGCGGGAGCCGTAGTCCATGTACAGCACGGTGCCCGGCTCCAGCTTTGCGCGGCCCACAAGGCCGGAAAGCTTTTCCGGCGACACCCAGATGGACGGCGACAGCGCCGCCGCACGGCTGAAAGTGTCGTTGTACTGCAAAAGGGCGTACAGGCTCATCAGGCCGCCCATGCTGCTGCCGCCGATGAAGGTGTGCTCCCGGTCGGGCAGGGTGCGGAAGTTGCGGTCGATGAAGGGTTTGAACCGGTGGATATACCAGCTCATGGTAGCCTGCCCCTTGCCGTCGAAGTGGCCGAACTGCGGGTCGTCGAACCGGTAGGGCGAATACTCCACCAGCCGTTCGTTGTTGGCTCCGGCGTTGCACTCCACCGCCGCCACGATCAGCGGGGTGTCGGTGTAGTCCAGATAATCGGCCACGCCCCAGCTTTTGCCAAAGGTGGCATCCTCGTCAAAAAAGACGTTCTGGCCGTCGAACATATACAGCACCGGATACCGGCGGTCGGGGTCAGCTTCATACATCGTGGGCAGATAAACATATACTCTGCGCTGCTCGGTGCCGTTGACGGCAGGGTAGCTCACGCTCCATTTTTTGACCATGGGTCCATTCCTCTCAATCTTTCCCGCACGCCTGCCGCAATGCAGGCCGCTGTTCTGTTTTCAGTTTAGCACTGCAGGGCACAGAAAGCAATTGCGCCGGGAAATTTTGGAGGTTTGACGGGAAGAAACCCTCTCAGTCTGCTCACTGTGTTCGCAGCCAGCTCCCCCGATGGGGGAGCTTCTTCCAAAAAGGAAAACGTTCCAGTTCCCACTCAAAGCTCGCCCTTCGGGAGAGCTGGCAGGGCCGCAGGCACTGACTGAGAGGGTGATACGGCAAACGCCGCCGAGCGGAGGCCTGGCGGCGTTTGCTGCTATTCTGAATAAAAAGGTTCTCTCCGGAGAATCGGGATCAGTTCTTTTTCTCAACAGGCACGATCCAGCCCTTGGTATCGGGGATCTTGCCCCACTGCATACCGGTCATGGTGTCGTACAGTTTCTGGGTGACAGGGCCGATCTTGCCGTCGCCGATGTAGGCGTGCTCGCCCTTCCAGACCAGCTCCTTGACGGGGGAGACGACAGCGGCGGTACCGGTGCCGAACACCTCTTCCAGCTTGCCTTCGCGGGCAGCAGCCATGATGTCGGCAATGGCGATCTTGCCCTCGACGACCTCATAGCCCCAGTCCTTCAGCAGCTCGATGCAGCTGCGGCGGGTGACACCGGGCAGAACGGTGCCGACGGTAGCAGCGGTGTACACCTTGCCGTCGATCTTGAACATGATGTTCATGCTGCCAACTTCCTCGACGTACTTCTTCTCCACGCCGTCCAGCCACAGCACCTGCGCGTAGCCCTGCTCCTCGGCCAGCTCACCGGCTTTGATGGAAGCAGCGTAGTTGCCGCCGCACTTGGTGAAGCCGGTCAGGCCGGGAGCGGCACGGATGTACTCGTCTTCAACATAGATGCGGACGGGGTTGATGCCCTCGGCATAGTAAGCGCCCGAGGGAGCGCAGATGATGCAGAAAATGTAGTGCTTGGAAGCGTGCACGCCCAGACCCACGTCGTTTGCAAACACGAAGGGACGGATATACAGGGAAGCACCGTCGGAATGGGGCACCCAGTCACGGTCCACGTCCACCAGAGTTTCAACGGCCTGAATGTAGTCCTCCACAGGGATCTTGGGGATGCACAGACGGTCGGCGGAGTCCTGGAAACGCTTTGCGTTGCAGTCCGGGCGGAACAGCTGGACGGTATCATCGGCCGTGCGGTATGCCTTCATGCCCTCAAAGATCTCCTGAGCGTAGTGGAACACGACAGTAGCCGGGTCCAGTTCAAAGGGGCCGTAGGGGACAATACGGGCATCGTGCCAGCCTTCGCCCTCGGTGTAATCCATCACGAACATATGGTCGGTGAACTTCTTGCCAAAACCCAGATTGCTCTCGTCAGGCTTTGCCTTCGGAGCAGTGGTACGGGTGATCTTGATATCCAACATGATTTATTTTCCCTCTTTCCTGATCTCGGGCGCAGCGAGTAAAAATGCGCCCGCAAACACCGAATGTTGTTTTCTATTATAATAATATGAATGTGATTTACAAGGAAACGAAAAATCTTTCATCTTTGGACAGGTTAAGTTGCGCTAAATTGCCTGCTTTTCCATGTGCAAACTGCCCAAAATATGATACAATGAGGGCATAAGCCGGATCTTACAGGCTCAGAAAGGAGCTTTTGCACAATGATAAAAGGTGTTATTTTTGATATGGACGGGCTGATGTTCGACACCGAGCGCATCTGGGCCACCCTGTGGAAGCCCGCACTGACCACACTGGGCCTTTCTTATAAGGAAGGGCTGGATGCTGCCGCGCGCGGCTCGGCAGGCGATTCCATGCGGGCCGTGCTGCGCCGCTTCTACGGCCCGGACTGCGACACCGATGCCATCATGGATGCCCTGCACGCGCAGGCAGAGACGGCCTTTCAGGCACCGCCGCCCAAAAAGCCGGGTCTGGATGAACTCATCGCCTATCTGGAAGCGCAGCACATTCCCATGGTGGTGGCTTCCTCCAGCCGGATGGCATCCATCCTGCGGCACCTCAACAACTGGCACATGACCAGCCACTTCAAGGCCCTCATCTCCGGCGAGCAGTTCTCTGCGTCCAAGCCCGACCCGGAGATCTTTCTCACCGCGGCCAAGGCGCTGGGCACCACCCCGGCTGAAACGCTGGTGCTGGAGGACAGCTACAACGGCGTGCGGGCCGGTGCGCGGGGCGGCTTTGTCACCGTGATGGTGCCGGACCTTGCCCCCGCCGATGACGAGATGCGCCGTCTGTACACCGCCGAGTGCAAAGACCTGCGCGAGGTGAAAAAGATGCTGGAGGAGGGGAAGCTTCTTTCCGAAACCTGAAATATACAGTTGATCTTTTACATTTTCACGCTAAGAAAAAGGGCACTGATTGCAATGCAATACAGCGCCCTACATCATCAGACATGGATAACACCGACCGTGCAAAAACCGTGCACTTACTCTCAGACAAATGAAAAATCGACTTATCCGACAACGACTTGACGGCATTGGTTCGAGCGACCGCACTCCATAAATCAAGTCTTGGAGGATACGACTATGACGAAATTGCTTTCCTGCCGCTACAACATGGACACCAACCGGGTGGAAGCCCGGTTCGAGGATGGCACCACCGTTGCCATCGACTGCATCACTGTGGAGAACGAGTACGGCCATACCCCAGCACAGCGGGCAGAGCTGGACTGGCTGCTGTGGAACAAGCCCTTGGAGTATGCACAGATGGTGCTGAGAGGGGAGATGGAGCACTACCTGTCGCTGGGGTGTGACCACGGCAGGCTGGAGGATTGAGCCCCAGAAAACGCGCGGCAAAAATGCTAATCGCGCGGCGCGCGTTTCGGCGCGCGATTAACGATTCCCGTTTTTATCGAATTGCAGTCATTTTTCGTTCATTCTTGATGAAATCGCGCGTTCCTTTTCGCGTAATAATCGCGCGGCGCGCGTTTTTATCGCTGATTTTCTTTTAAGCAGTATCTTCTTCCGCGCCCTGCTCCTTTTACTTCAATCTTCCCTTCTTCTACAAGCTTTCGGAGAATACGGTATGCCTGATCTTTTGTGTATCCACACAGTTCTTGTGCTTTCTGATTCGTAATCGACGGCTTATGCTTCAGATATTCGAGAATCCGATCCTTTGCCTGAATCTGGCTGACCGTCTTATCCTGCACATAGGCCACATCGGTTTTCACCGTTTCGTAAACCTTGAGGGACAGCATATAGGTCTTGCCGTTGAGTTCCAGAAGCCCCTCGTCCCGGAGAGCGTTCAGAACCTTGTGGGCATTGTCATCGGTTTCCTGAATCGTCTTTGCCGCCTGCTTCAGGGTGATTTTCTGATGCTCCCGCAGATAGTGCAGAATCATCAGCTCCGACAGCGTGAACATCTTGGACCGCTTATCCTGCGTCTCTGCGATAAACTGCACGAAGTTCTGGTTTTCCATCGTGCTGCGAAGGGTCAGCCGCACGGAGTTTGGCGTACTGGCGTACTCCGGGTAGGGTTTGCCCTCGGTGAGCATACTCTGGAACATAATGTCCACGCCCTGCCCGGAACGCTGCACATACTTCAGGTGCTGAAGGGTCATGGCAATCAGCTTATTCCGGGGGATGGACTGGTGGGTGATGATATTGCTTTCGTTGATGTCCCCCGGAAAGCCGCCTGGGTTCTCAATCACGATCTTTGTAGGGTAGTGCTTGACGTAGACCGGCGCCATATCCTCATAGGAGCGGTGCGCCAGCGCATTCAGCAAAGCCTCCTGAAAAACCGCTTCGGAGAAATCGTACACCTCCAGCCGGAACAGCCCCACCTGCACATTGGTCAGGCGGTTATAGGTGCGGATGCGCTCGGTCAGCTTATCCAGAATCGAGATCACCGGCTCCTGCATATCCATGCGGTTGTCGTATTCCGTCTGCGCTTCGTCGCTGTAATGCAGGTAGATCACCTCTGCCTGCGGCAGCAGCCGGGCAATAGACGCTGCCTTGCCCACAAACAGCAGCCCTGCCACCGTCACACGCACTTCGTCCTTGTCCATGCGGATCAGGTTCAGGTTGTCCAGAAAGGTGGTATCTGCCAAGTCCGGCAGGGCAGAGCCTGCATCCCGAATCCGCAGCTTTTCTTTCAGGCGGTACACTTCCAGCAGGTCAATGTCGCTTTCGGTTGCGCCCTCCACGATCTTTGCCGAAAAATCCGGGTTATCGGCAGGGGAGTACACATCGTTTGCCGGGTAGTAAGGTTTTGTCACGTTCCCCAGCCGTCTGTAATAGATGCCGCCGGTGGTGGCAACATGAGAACTGGATTTCTCCACCGATACCACCAGTACCACACCGTCAGAGGTTTCCACCGGCTCGATTTCGGTAAACAGGCTGGGCCGGGTCATATCGTAGATGGCTTCCATCAGTGCCTGCGGGTCGCTTTTAGGGCAGCCCGTAATTGTGCCGTCATCTTCCACGCCAAACAGCAGAACGCCGCCCTTTGTATTTGCCAGCGCAACCGCACTTTTCACCGCAAGCTCTTTCCGCTGCCGGTAGTCCTTGCACTTCACCCACGACTTAAACTCCTGCCGGGTGCTTTCCCCGGCAGCAATCATTTTGCGGAGTGCTTGTTCGGCCATGGTGGGGCCTCCCTTCTTAAAAAATTATAGTTCCCTCTATCGTCCCCAAATACAAAACACCATCTTTTCTAAAGGTTTCTACCGTTGCGTTTATCGGCTTTAAGTTCTCCAACTTTTTACTGGAAGTAGACGCAAACCATATAGAAAGACTGTGTTCATTTTCTGCGGTGCCAAGCATAAGTTCGCGGTCTCTTGAACCAAAGAGATCCATTTTCCCGCTATATCGCTTAGTTACGCCGTCATTTGTCTCTGTTTTACTGTATGCCGTATTTTGGGCAAGCGAAAACACACAAATTGTAATATCGTGAATGGTTTCATCAGAAAGCTGTTTAGAAAAGTCGGTAGCGAGATTTTTCCATTCAGACACCCATTTGTCATACGGAATACCATGATAGCCTCTAATTTTTGTCGTTCCGTCTATAAACTTATAGCCGTTGTCGATAGCTCCTTGGATTGCATCCATTGCAACACCTTGGTCTCTGCTTCTATGAGCAATTAGATTTGCAAAATCATAAATGTATTTATATTTTTCGCTATCCAGTTCTTGTCGAAGAACCATCAAGAATCCCAATATATCGTATTCTGTAAAATTATTCTCCGCAAGCAAACCGAAGTAATGGGCTATCATCAATCTTTCTTTTTCATCATAGTTCATACTTCCATGATGTTTGCTATGTTTTTTGCCCAAAATAATCACTCCATCACTCTAATCGTACTCTCAATAAATCACTCGTATCTTCCTCATTGTTCAGGTATCAAAAGGACTTGCGCATACATGGACAATTCAATGTGGTAACCATCCTTGACCGTCAGTCTTGCCTTTTCACCATTGCTTGATAATTGAAGGGATGCACTTACATCATCGGAGTTGGAATCGGGCACAACAAAAACGGCAGACTGCTTTGCTTTGTTTTCGACTGTATAATTTCCAGCGGGAACTGCGTACCGAACATATTTATAGCCACTCTTAGTGGTCGCTTCTTTTCCGTAATCACCCAGTTCACCATCAGTCAACAGAATAGAGCCATCAGGTACATTTCCAGCGTCAGGCTTCAAGTCTTCGTTCTTGTAAAGAAAATCATCCGTTGCTCCATTTTTTGTATCCTTAATAGAATAGATTTCATCACCAATCGTGGCTATCTGAATATATATCTTTCCGTTAATCTGTGCATTGTATCGGCTACCAGCAGCCCAATCATCGGTCTGTTCTAGTCAATTCACATCATCCAGTGTATAATCAAGGCCTGCAAGCGGAAGTGCCGCTTTTTCCATCACACTAGCGACTGATTCTGCAGTTCTTTTAGCTTCTTCTTCCTTATCATATGGAAGCATCATTCCGGCAATAAAACCTACCAACAGAACAGCCAGCACTATCAAATCATTCTTAAGACTGCGTTTTTCACGCTTAGCAGCCATCCTCAAGAGAACGCACATAACTCTTATTGCATAAAAAATCAACCCAAATAAAAATGCAACACCAATATACCCCAAATCTTTTTGAGATACTGAATAGCACACACCGTAGCCAAGATATGCTATCGCTACGCCACACAATATCCTTTTATTTTCTTTCCCTCTAAGCGTATTGATTATTTCATATATTCCAAGCGCAAACCCGACAAACGCAAGAAGCACTCCTAGAATTTTCATTTTATAGATTCCTCCTTTTCAACGCTGTAAAGCAATTATAACACAGAATACAACCCCTTTGTAGTCGTCTTTTTGATTTTGCAAGAAACTTGGTCGATTGAGTGATTGTTTCTATCCCGATTCTCTCCATCCATTCCTCGGATATGCCAAGCGCATCTCAAATGCACAAACGACTGCGCTATTTCACCATGGTGAATGCGCTTGTCGTTCCGCTGGTCAAGGCCATGGGCAAGCGGATCAGCGCACTGGCTGAGGACGAGCAGCGCAGTTGATGGGCGTTTCTCTTGGGTTTCCAAAGGTCTGCGGCATTCCAGTGCGACCTACCAACTGATGATCTCCGGCGGTGACATCAAGGCGGTGCAGGGGACTACCGGTCACGCCAGTGCGGATATGCTGGTGAACACCTACGCTCATATCCAGCAGTCCTCCCGTGTAGAGCTGGGCAAGAAGTTTGAAAGCGGCTTCTATGCCAAGCCCGACACCCCCAGCCCGCAGGCTGTACCCGCCGCAGG
>ENA-UEQI01000354-UEQI01000354.1-human-gut-metagenome-genome-assembly--contig:-NODE-354-length-18063-cov-7.630101_pt1 | contig 18063 bp, 17 predicted proteins | sample MGYA00242946_ERZ507945 | MGnify/ENA primary metagenome ERZ507945 (study PRJEB26167, sample SAMN06115467) | human gut metagenome | host: Homo sapiens | place: China:Guangxi | collected 2016-06-08... | reverse complement strand
CAGATTACTTTTATTCCTGCTAGCAGGTAGTTCTATCATTTCAAAACGTCCGGTAACGGATGTATAGCGGCAACAGCAAAAATAGTCAGAAGCTTAACAAATCTTGATCTTTTCGGCTTTGGATTTTTTTTAGCAGCGTCCTTTTCAGCGTCAGCCGTTTCGGACGTTTTATTTTTAAAACCTAGCATTGTGTACTCCTTTTTTGATTACAAAACCGACCTTTCCATAAGCAATACCCCAATAACTGTCATGAGGCGTTACCTATACTCTTTTCTATTATACACTAATCAAAAGAGAGTTTTCAAGTGCTTTTAGAAGTTTTTTTTCGCAGAGAGGAAATTTTGCACTTTTTCACAAAACAGTCCCTGAAACCGTCTGCTCTTTTGGTAATAAATTTAACCACAGGCGAAAACGTTTTAGCAAATAGTTTTCTGATGATCGAAAAAAGGCTCCTCAGCACGGATACAACAGCGTTTCCTACAGTAAGATGTTCTATCACAGAGCCTGTTAGCATACCGACTAAAACAAACCCTCTTATAGCACCCGTCAGCCCGGTGCAAAATGTGAAAAGTGCAAAGCCGTAAAGAAATGTGTAAATGATATCCTCAAAAAAGGTGAGTATCTTCCCATGTGGCAAAGCCGCCCTGAATACCCTGAAAATATCATATAAAAGCCCCAGCCCGCAGCCCAGAACCACAGACAGCAGAAAAAGCTCCCTTTCAAGCTCTAGCCCCAGTTGCATTTCTTCCATTTTCTTTCCCCTTTCTCAAACCTTTTGCTTAAAAACCGCTTGAATATGCAATTCCCCACTTGTAGGGGCGAACAGCGTTCGCCCGTTGGCTGACCGCTATTTGTTATCTGCCTATCCGTATTTTGCCGAAAGCTCCGCAAACAGGCGGGCGACCTCAGCCCCTACATATGTTATCTGAATATCTTCCCTATCGCCGAGAGCTTTTTCTTTCTGTCTTTTTCTCCATAAACCAAAGCCCAGATATCTCCCTCCACGGAAACATCTCCCGACTCAACGCTTATTTCGTTTATGTGCAGGTCTTTACCTTTTATCGTCAGCTCTCCAAGCTGTGTGAAAAGCTTTATCTCATCCTCGTCAAAGCTGTCAACGTCCGTTACGCCCGAAAGCTGTAAACGCTGTCTGTTTTCAAGAATGGCATTGTGCCTGCCCTGAGTATCATTCATAAAAGCACCCCCTGATATTTTTCTTATCTATGTATATTCGCTCCGTGTAAAAATATTTCTCTGAAAACGTTTTATATCCTTGACAAAAACGCCTTGAAAAGCTAAAATAAACATATGCAAAAAAATCATAGTATCGAAAGGATATGAAAAAATGGCAGAGAATAAAAAGCTTATAACAGCAGACAACAGCTTTCTTACTTATATGGGCAGAATAGACTTTTCCGAAAAAACACGTCCTGAGTTTTATTACGCAGGCTCAAATGTAAAAATGACTTTCACAGGCACAAGCGTATCCGCCGTGATAAAAAACCATAAGTATTTCAACATTCAGGAGCTTGGCTTTGTTATGGACGGCAAAGAGGGCAAGGTGACTTTCGATAAAAATGACGAGGATATCACCCTTGATATCGCTTGTGACCCTGAAAAAGGCATTCATACCGTCACCCTTTTTAAAAGACAGGACGCTTCCCATTACTTTGAGTTCGTTGGCTTTGAGATAGACCCCGACGGAGAAGTTCTTGAAAATTCTCCTCTTCCTGCAAGGAAAATAGAGTGCTATGGCGACTCTGTTTCTGCAGGCGCAGTGTGCGAGGCAGTTGACTTTGTTGCAAGCTGTGACCCTGAGGATCATCAGGGAGTTTACGATAACGCATGGCATAGCTATGCAATGATAACAGCAAGAAATCTTGGCGCACAGATCCATAATATCGCACAGGGCGGTATCGCAATTTTTGACAACACTGGCTATTATCATGCCCCGAATTATATCGGCATGGAGTCAGTCTATGACAAGCTTTGCTATTTCCCTGAGGGAGCAAAGGGCGTGACCCCTTGGGATTTTGAGAATTATACCCCTGACGTTGTGCTTTTTGCAGTTGGTCAGAACGATCCGCATAACGAGGGCCACGAGGATTTCGATATCGCCGACCCCGATTACAGAGCAAAGTGGAAAAATGCCTACAAGAGCATTATCCTTGACCTTAGAAGCAAGTATCCAAACGCAACATTCGTGCTTCTGCTGACAGTTCTCTGCCACGGTGAGGAGTGGGATAAAGCCGTTGACGAGATAGCAAACGAGCTTAATGACCAGAAGATAACACATTTCATGTTCACAAGAACAGGCAAGGCGACCCCAGGTCACCCAAGACTTCCTGAGCAGTATGAAATGGCGGAGGAGCTTACAGCTTATCTCTCAAACATGGGCGATAAAATTTGGGGCTAAAAGCAGAAAAAATAATAGGGCGAACATTTCACATTGTTCGCCCGTTTTTTATGCCTATTTTATCGGCTTTTTTGTCGTTTTCAGCTTAGATCCTGCTGTTCTGCCGCCTGCCTGTCAAGCTCCATGCGGTAAGCAGAAAGTATCTCCTCCTCTATTTCATTGCGAAGCTCGCTGTCGATGGGGTGAACGATATCACGGAAAACCCCGTTGTCGTCACGGCGGCTGGGCATAGCCACAAAAAGTCGCTCCTCCCCTTGCACTATCTTGATATCATGTACCGCAAAACTGCCGTCAAAGGTCAGGCTCACAACGGCTCTGAGCTTGCCCTCGTTTATAAATCTTCTGAATTTTACCTCTGTTATAGTCATTTTCATGCGTCCTTTCTTGTGATGTAATGCCTGTAGTAATATTTTTGCCTCTTTTTTTGAAAAATAATCAAAAAAGGGGTTTATTTTTTTTTAGAAATGTTATATAATAAAATAAACATACATTCTGAATTATCTATTATTCTAAGGAGTATTACAAAGATGATAACAAATGAGATCTTGAAAAATATAAAGCACGTTCATTTTATTGGTATAGGCGGTTCTGGTATGTACCCTCTGGTGCAGATATTCCATTCAAAGGGATATTTCATCACAGGCTCAGACAATAACGAAACCGAAACTCTTGAGGCTGTAAGAAAGCTTGGCATCGAAGTTTTCCTTGGTCAGAGAGCCGAGAATATCAAGGGTGCAGACCTTATAATCTATACCGCCGCAATAATGTCAGATAACCCTGAGCTTATCGCCGCAAAGGCAAGCGGTGCGATCTGCTGTGAAAGAGCCGAGATACTTGGCCTTGTCACAAGCTGGTATACAAACGCTCTTTGCGTTTCAGGCACTCATGGAAAGACCACAACTTCTTCCATGCTCACACAGATATTCGTTCAGGAGGGTACTGACCTTTCCTGCGTTATAGGCGGAAAGCTCCCAAGCATAGGCGGCTCAGGCAAGGCAGGCTCATCACAAACTATGGTCTGTGAATCCTGTGAGTTTGAGGATCATTTTCTCAGACTTTTCCCTGACGTTTCAATTATCCTTAACGTTGACGCAGACCACCTTGAGTATTTCAAGAATATCGAAAATATCATAAAGTCTTTCCATAAGTTCGCAACCATGGCTTCAAAAGCCGTTATCTATAATGGCGATGATGCAAATACCCTTAAAGCCGTTGAGGGTGTTGACAAGGAAATGATATCTTTCGGATGGGATAAGAAAAACGATTATTCCGCCGTCATAAAGTCCAAAAAAGGCTTGCAGACACGCTTTGAGCTTTATCATAAGGGCGAGTTTGTCAGAGAGCTTACTATCCATGTTCCTGGCGACCATAACGTCATGAACGCCCTTGCAGCTATTGCTGCCGCAAGATATTCAGGCGTTTCATGGGAGGGTATCGAAAAGGGACTTGATACTTTCTTTGGCGCAATAAGACGTTTCGAGAAGATAGCCGAGGTCAAGGGCGTTACTATCGTTGACGATTACGCTCACCACCCAAAGGAGATCGAGTGTACACTGAAAGCCGCAAAGGGTCTTGATTTCAACAGAGTGTGGGCAGTTTTCCAGCCTTTCACATATTCAAGAACAAAGATACTCATGAACGATTTTGTGAAAGCACTTTCTATTGCAGATATTGCCGTTGTAACGGATATCATGGGAAGCCGTGAGAAAAATACCGACGGTGTTTATGCTGAACAGCTTGCAGAGAAGATTCCAAATGCAGTTTGGTTCAAGACCGACCACGAGCTTGTTGATAAGCAGACTGCACAGCAGAAGGAATATAACTTCTCACAGTGTATCGACTATATAAAGAAAAACTGCAAGGAGGGCGACCTTGTTATAACTCTTGGCTGCGGAGATGTCTATAAGCTTGCAAAAAGGCTTGCAAAAGAGCTTTAGGTTTAGAAGATAAAGATTTATTGATATAACAGAAAGGACGGAGCTATGAGAAAAGTAACCGAGAACGAGAAAATGGTATTCGAGTTCATAAAGGATCGCATAGAAGAGGGCTATCCGCCCACAGTTAGGGAGATTTGTGCAGAGTTTGGCTTTAAGTCTACCTCAACAGCCCATAGATATATAAATAATCTCACCGCAAAAGGTCTTCTTGAAAAGGGAAATAACCAGAACAGAGCCATAAGGCTCACAGGCGGCAACGGCATGAAGATCCCCCTTGTGGGAACTGTCACCGCAGGTATCCCTATCACTGCCATTGAGGAGATAACAGACTATATAAGCTTCCAGCCTGCAAGGCATTACAGCGATCCGCTTTTTGCCTTAAAGGTAAGGGGAGAGTCCATGATAAACGCCGCTATCCTTGACGGAGATATGGTAGTTATAGAGCAGACCCCATATGCAGAAAACGGCGATATTGTCTGCGCACTTGTTGACAACGAGTCAGCTACCATAAAGACTTTCTATAAAGAGGACGGCCATTACAGACTTCAGCCTGAAAATGATACCATGGATCCTATCATTGTTGACGAGGTAAAAATATTAGGAAAAGTCGTTGGCGTTGTAAGATATCTGTAAATATAGATAAAGAAGATCTTTAGTGGCGAACAGCGTTTGCCCGTGTCATTAAACAAAACGGGCGGATAGTCCAACATAGATATAGAAAAAACTTCGACAAACAAAACAGTTCTAAGTGTGTAAAGGATTGGTAATAATGAGCAGACATTGTACATTCTGCGGTTCTAAGCTGGAGGACGGAGCTAAGATATGCACCAACTGCGGAAAAATGGTACCTATCGCCTCATCGACCCAAAGACGTGGCGAGCAGGAGTTTATAGATCGTTCAAGGATACAGGGCATACCGAAGCGTGTTTACGAACACCCGAAAAGAGCCGAAGCAGAGAAAAGAATGCGCCGAGAGCAGGAAGCTCGCAGGGTAAAGCGTGTAAGAGAGACAGACCGAAACAGAGAAATGAGTGCGGCAGACTATAGGCGCACCCCAACTGAACATTCAAGCAGCGGCAAAGAGAATTATGGTAAGGGCAAAAAGATACTAAAGACCCTGCTTAAGATCACAGTGGTAATACTGGTGATATATTTTGTGATCGCCTTTGTGAGAATATTCAGCGTAAGACATTCCACCTACGATTTCGATACCGAAATGAAATTGGCAAGCGAAAATTACGGCGAAGCCGTTGACGCATATTTCAAAGACGGCAAGTGGAAATATAACATCTTTAAAAATCAGGTGTCCTATGAGGGAACTTCCGAAAGCGGCGACGATTATGTTATGATATTCGGCAAGAATGACGGTCAGACTGTCGTAAGGCAAATGACAAAGAACAGCAAGAAGGTCGCTTCTGACAGCATAATGAACGATGTCATGGGAATGTTCATGTTCGAGAAAAAGGTCACAGGATAAAAAAATAAGCGCATAATTATGTAGTTATTTGTAGTGGCGAACAGTGTTCGCCCGCATTTTGACACGCATTATAAAACGAAACGGACGAAGTAAAAAAGCTTCGTCCGTTTATTGTTTTGTAGGGGAACGGCGCAATTTCTGCATTGCAGAAATGCGAAGTCCCGTTTTTTTGCTGTTTGTGTTTTTTAACAGCCTAATTTACACTATTGTCACGCTTTTCATCAAACATTCTGTAATACTGCACAGTTTCATATTCGTTCAGCGTGTCCTTGTATTTGTCAGCTACATCATTTATAGAATACCATTCTCCGTCAGCCGTCTTGTAGCCGTAAGAGCTTATTATCGGAATGTCACAGCGTATCTTGTCAAGCTCCTGCTGATATCTCGACTTTGGGAGTCCAGCCGCTTCCATGACCTCGTTTGAAAGATAGTTAAGGCTTATATCGTCTATCTTCTCCGCATCAACGCCCTTGTTGCTCCAAATAAGGAAAGGAGTCTGTCGAAGTCTTGAGTAATCCTCCGTTGAAAGCAGAGCAACGTCCTTGCCATAGAGATGCTCTGTAAAGCTTAAAATGTGTGGATAATGGTCGCCGAACATTACGATTATGACTTCTTCGTCCTTGTTCCTGAAATAATCCGTAAGCTCTCCCAACGCCTTGTCAGATTGATAAATGGAGTTTATATACTGCAAAGCCTCATTGTTGTTGTAACCCTCAAATGTTACCTCAGACGGAACAGAGCTGAGGTCATCATATGGACCATGGTTCTGCATCGTGGCAGTCCATACAAAATACGGCGAACCCTTGTTGCTCTCGTATTGTGCCTCAATGTAGTGGAAAAGGGAGCTGTCTGACATATTGTTGTTTATGTATTGACAGTTTGAAATGTAGTCGCCGCAGTTGAAGAGCTTGCTCTTGAATTGAAGCTGTTCATAGGCGTTGCCTATATTCCATAATCCCTCAGAGCAAGGCGAGATAGCCTGCGTTGTGTAGCCAAGCTCGTTTAGCCAGCTTACAAGACCATTTTGTTTGTCGTTGAGATATTGGGTGAATACCGCACTTCCCGACGGCAAAAAGCCAAGAGTGTTGCCGGTGAGAAATTCATACTCAGAGTTGCAGGAATAACCGCCATATGCCGAAACAGAAACATATCCGCTTATGCTTTCCTCCTGCAATTTGTGATAGTTGGGCAGATAGTCTTTGTTAGTCTTGAACTGAGCGATATGCTCAAAGTCTGCAAAGGATTCGTTCATGATAGCAATGATAGCAGGCTTTTTGTCAGCCTTTTGTACCTCATACTGAGTTATGATATCCTCTGCCTTTTGAGTGGAGTAGCCATCAGGCTTCGTCACACGGTCAAACATTCCGTCAAAGCAGAACATAAGGTCATAGCCTACGCACCTGTATGTGTCTGCATTTTCTGCACCTGAAAAGTTCAGCCTGATGTATCTGTTCTTTATACCAAGGTCATAGGCAAACCTGCCACCGTATACGAATACGAAACATCCTGCGATAACAACCGCACCCGATATTATCCTGCTGCGTATTTTTATCTTTCTTACTTTTGTCGTCACCGTTACAGCGAAAATAAGAATAAGATCACAAAGCACAAACATCACGTTGCTGTCTAAAAACAGTGAGTACATTCCGTTTATCTCACTGGCTGACTTTATGTTGGCAAGGTCGGCAAACTGCACAGGATTCCCCCTGAACTCGGTGACATAATACTGTGCCAAAGCATATATGGCAAATATGACGTTCACTCCGCAAAACCAGGCGTGTGGCTTCGGGAATATCACTGCACCTATAAGATATAAAAGCCAGCAGAGCAATATTCCAAGGAGAATGTAAAGCACATTGCTCTTTGGAAAATATGACCTCATTACAAAGTCCGGAAGAAAATAAGAATTTAGTCCAAGCATAAAAGCCGCCGTGAAAGGGTCGATGCAGCCTTTTGTTTCGCTCTTTTTCAGCTTCTTTTGCATTGAGAAAAATTCCGCAATAATAAATATCAGTGCCAGCTCAACAGCGCAAGCCCCTATAAGCGCATAATTTCGCTCTTTCGGCAGGAAGTTGTCTTTGTCCATGTATATGCCCAACAAAGCACAGATGACTCCTACCAGTATAACTGCCACTATGGCACTTATAAATCGTAATGTTTGCATTCCGTCAGGCGACGCAAACCATGCTCCTATTTTTTTCAGCAAGCCTTTTTTCTCCTTTGCCTGCTGTGTTTGAATGTTTTGTTGTTCTTCCATTACAATATACTCTTTTCTGTTGATTTACACGCATTTTACAATACCTATTCATTATAGCATAGCTATTAGCAAATTACAACAGCTAAAATCAACAAATATTGTCCTGCTTGATGTCAGGTGTTCACAATTAATTTACCCCATGCTTCAAAGAGTGTGTAAATTGCTCTTGAAAAAGGGACGGCAACGTGTTATAATATTTATGTATTTCAAAAAACATAAGGAAAAGAGGTAAATATATGTCACATGAGAAGATACTGGTGCTTGACTTTGGCGGACAGTACAATCAGCTTATCGCAAGACGTGTGAGAGATCACCACGTTTATGCAGAGATAAAAAGCTTTGAAACTCCGATCGAAGAAATAAAAGCAGCAGGCTATAAGGGCATAATCTTCACAGGCGGACCAAACTCCGTTTATGATATGACTTCCCCGCATTATGACAAGGCTATACTTGACCTTGGCATACCGGTTCTCGGCATCTGCTACGGCTGTCAGCTTATTTCATGGATGAGCGGTGGAAAGGTAGAAAGCTGTAAAAAGAGCGAGTATGGCAAGATAGAGATAACAGCCTCCGCAGAAAGCAAGCTTTTCAAGGACGTTCCTGAGAAGAATATCGTATGGATGAGCCATACCGACTATGTCAGCGAAGCACCTGAAGGCTTTGTTATCACTTCCCATTCAGATGATTGCCCATGTGCGTCAATGGAGAATGCAGAGAAGAAGATATATGCCGTTCAGTTCCACCCTGAGGTAACTCACAGTGAGTATGGTAACGTCATTTTGAAAAACTTCCTTTACGAAGTCTGCGGCTGTAAAGGCGATTGGGTAATGGATAACTTTATCGAGAACACAGTTGCAAAGCTTAAAGAGCAGATAGGCGATAAAAAAGTCGTTTTGGGACTTTCAGGTGGAGTTGACTCATCAGTTGCCGCAGGACTTATCAGCCGTGCAGTGGGCAAACAGCTCACCTGCGTGTTCGTAGATCAGGGCCTTATGAGAAAAGACGAGGGCGACTTTGTTGAGGAAACTTTCACAAGACTTTTCGATATGAGATTTGTAAGAGTAAACTGTCAGAAGCAGTTCCTTGAAAAGCTCAAGGGCATAACAGATCCGGAGGAAAAGAGAAAGACTATCGGAACAGAGTTCTATAAGGTATTCTGGGATAAGATCAGAGAAGAAGCAGACGGCGGATTTTTCGCACAGGGTACTATCTACCCTGACCGAATCGAAAGCGGAAAGGGCGACGCTGCCACAATAAAAACTCACCACAATCAGGTGAAAATGCCTGAGGACATCAACTTTGACGGCGTTATAGAGCCATTGGGCGACCTCTTCAAGGACGAGGTAAGAAAAGTCGGTGAAAAGCTCGGCATACCAAAGGAGCTTGTATGGCGTCAGCCGTTTCCAGGCCCAGGACTTGGCGTAAGAATAATCGGTGAGATAACAGAGGATAAGATAAAGGTGTTGCAGGAAGCAGACGCCGTTTTCCGTGACGAGATCAAGAAAAGCGGAATTGAAAGCAGCCTGAGCCAGTTCTTTGCAGTTCTGCCAAACGTCCAGACAGTAGGCGTAATGGGCGACCACAGAACCTATGACCACCTTATAGCTATCAGAGCCGTAACAACAGACGACTTCATGACAGCCGATTGGGCAAAGATACCATACGATGTTCTCGCAAGAATATCCAACAGGATAACAAATGAAGTAGACCATGTAAACAGAGTAGTTTACGATATAACCTCAAAGCCACCTGGAACGGTGGAGTGGGAATAAAATAGATATTGCCTGAAAAGATAAGAGCTATCTGATTCGATTTGCGAATCGGATAGCTCTTTTTATGTGTCAATAGTATAGCATATAGCTTTATGCAATTTAACGCCTAAATACTCTCGCACAAACCTTTGAGAGTATTGTAAGCCTTGTCAAGATCAGTTGACTTGGGAACAATTACAGTGATACCAAAACAATCGTCCCATTGGAAAATCAGCCCAAGCTCATCATTGTCTACTTTGTATTGCGTTAAGTCGGATATCTCCCTGATCTTGCCGTGAACCATATCTCGGTATGCTTTTAAAAGCGCAACAAATTCGTCAGGCTCACCAGGATAATCACAAAATATGAATATCCATCTTTCTTTATTAGGCCAACGAACTTCATACATAAGACCACTTCCTATTTATGATGACTTTACTACATTATAGCATATTGTTCAAAGCGGGTCAATAGCTGTTTCCTCACATAATAAAAAATACTTTGTGAGTTAATAAAGCAGAAATAGTCCCATCTTCACATTATTCAAATAATTTTACAAAATTACAAATACCCCCTTGACACTTCTCCCGTTCTGCACTATAATACTACACAAGAGAACTTTTTTTAGCGTTGTGCATACGTTAAAATGAGCATAATAAAGCTCAGAAAATAAGCTTTTTTGTGGGATGTGCCGCAAAAGTGTTATGTTATTTGTTAAAGTGTAGACAAACGGCGCATAATATGATATAATGTAGGGTGAGAAATGAGCGGTTTAAAACAGGCGGTCAGAAACACCGCCAAGATCATAATGTTCAAAGGAGTCTATCCCCTTTGCTATAAAGTGTCAAGCCTTAGACCTTTGAGAAAAAACAAGGTCATCTTTGCCGAGATAAGAAGCGGTACGCTGACGGATAGCTTCCGCTATATCTATGAGGAGATAAAGACCAGAGGACTTGATCCGCAGGTCTATTACGTCCATAATAATAAGGGCGGAATGGGCTATCTGCTGAGATATCTGAAGCTTACTTGGCTAATGGGAAACGTGGGTTGCGTTTTGCTTAACGATACCTGTAATCTGTTCGGCGCTTTTAAGTTCAGAAAAGGCACAAAGGTCATTCAAACATGGCATTCCTGCGGAGCTTTCAAAAAGTGGGGAGAAAGTATCACCGACCTCTCTTTCGGCGAGTCGCTGGAAGAATTGAGAAAGTTCCCTGCCCATACAAGCTATACACTTTGTACCGTCAGCAGTAAAGAGTGCATATGGGCTTTCAAGGAAGCTTTCGGCTTTGATCTTGATAATAATAGCGTGCAGGCAATAGGCGTATCTCTTTATTTTTATCGTCTTTTTGGCAGCCGTCAGCAATTTTTACTTTTTCTATATGCTGGCGATCATCACGGCGTTGTACACGCTGTATCAGCTGATCTGCCGTTTCCGGCACCGGGGCAAAGCTGCGGTGGGCAAGTTCTTTCAAATCACCGGCTGTGCCTTGCTGGGTGTCGTGCTCAGTGCCGTGGTGCTGCTGCCGGTGGTGCTGGCCTTCATGGGTGACAGCCGCTCTGCCGAGAGCTATGTGCGCACCTGGGTCTACAGTGCGGATTACTACCGCAACTTCCTGTCCGCCCTGTTCACCGCAGAGAACAAGCTGGGCTACCTGACCTTCCTTGGCTACAACGCGGTGGCGTTTCCGGCTATTTGCCTGCTGTTCTTTACCAAGAACAAGCACTACCGCCCGCTGCGGGTGGTGTTCCTGATCGCCACTGCGCTGCTGCTGATCCCGGTATTCGGCTGGGGTATGAACGGCTTTTCTTATGCAGCCAATCGCTGGGTGTGGGCCTACGGCATGATCGTGGCATACATTGTGGCAACCACCTGGCAGCACCTGCGCCAAATCAGCATTGGCAAGGGCGTGGCAGTTATTGCCGCCCTGGCGATGTACTCCTTGGTTGCCATTCCCCTGATGAATACAGACACCCGCAATGTGGGCGTTTCCGTTCTGCTGGCATTTCTGCTGGTAATCGTGTGTATGTTCGGACCCAAAATGCCTAAGAAATATATGGCCCCGGTGCTGGCGCTGGTGCTGGTGTTTACCTCCTTTGCAGGTAACGCCGCCTACTTTTACAGCCACCACGGCCAAAACCACATTGCCCGCTATGTGAGCTACAGCGATGTGAACAAAAAGCTAAAATCCACTGCCGCCCGCAAGGTGAAGAAAGCCACCAAGAACGATGACAGCTTTTATCGTTACAGCGGAGACAAGGTCAACTACAACGAGGCGCTCACCGCCGGTATGAACGGCACCTCTTTCTACTGGAGCTTGCAAAACAAGCACCTGACCCAGTTTATTACGGAGACGGAGCAACCGGCCAACGCTGCCTATATGATTCGCAGCTTTAACAGCTCTGCCGCCTTGAACGCGGTAAACAGCGTAAAATACTACGCCAAGCGGAGCAAGACCGCCCTGCCCTACGGCTTTACCAAGATCAGCGGCAAGGTGTATCAAAACGAGAACGCCCTGCCTCTGGGCTACACCACCGCCCATGTGATCACCCGGGCGGAGTATGAAAAGCTGTCCTCTCTGGAGAAGCAGCAGGCCCTGCTGCAAGGGGTGGTGCTGGACAGCGTACCCACCGGTATGACCGCCGCCACGCCCACCTTTACAGACAAGAGCCTGCCCTATACCATCGTAGGCAATGACGACGCCGCCGTGGAGGGGCAAAAGCTGCACATTTACAAGAAAAAAGGCAGCGTGACCATTCAGTTCACCGGCAGCGCCGCACAGGAGACCTACCTGCGCTTTACGCTGAAAGACTACACCGATTACCCGGCGTACACCTACTACAAGACCCAGGAGAACGACCCGCTGCACCGCTATTCCACAGAGAAGTGGAACAAAAAGGACGAGATTGACCAAAATCTTATAAAGATCAGCGCCCGCAAGTTCCGCCTGCCCAGTTCGCTGAACCTGCGTTTCTCTGCCCAAACGGAGAGCGGCAAGACCTACAAGACCAACACCCTCACCTGCTACTCGGACGCCTATGTGCGCTACACCGGTGCCAAAACTTACCTGGTGGGGCTGGGTTATACGGACAGCGCCAAAAAGAGCATCACCATTACCTTTGATGAGCGGGGCATTTACGACCTGGCAGACATTGAAGTGCTGGAGCAGCCGGTAGATGATGCCAAGACGCAGATCGCTGCCCTGAGCGCAGACACCATGCAAAATGTGCAGATGCGCGCCAACGCCATTACCGGCACAGTGGATCTGAAAGAGGCAAAAATACTATGCCTATCCATTCCATACAGCAACGGCTGGACCGCCACGGTAGACGGCAAAAAAGCAGAACTGCTGCAAGCGAACACCGCATTCAGTGCCCTGGCACTGGAACCCGGCAAGCACACGGTGGAGCTGCACTACCACACCCCCTACCTGCGCACCGGCGCCTGTCTGAGCGCCGCAGGCGTGGCAGCCTATGCCGCACTGATCGTCATCACAGAGATCAACCGAAAAAAGAAAAAACAGCACCCGGCGGGCTAAGCCTTTACAACCGACGCCCCTTGTGCTAAAATAACAGTAACCTGTAAAGGAGCGGGACAGCTGCACACCTGTGTGCAACTGTCCCTTTTGCGTATTTTATGGAATATTTACTTTCTGCCGGGATTGATATTGGCACCACAACCACCCACCTGGTAATCAGCCGCATCGGCATCGCCGTAGAGCGTGGCTGGGGCACGGTGCCCAAGGCCGAGATCAAAGAAAAAATAATTCTATACCAAAGTCCCATTTACTTTACCCCGCTGGCAGACGGTCAAATTGACCTGCCCCGGGTGCAGACCATCATCCACATGGAGCTGGAAAAGGCCGGTACAACGCCCGGGGCGCTGAACACCGGCGCGGTGATTCTCACCGGCGAAAGCGTCAAGAAGCGCAACGCCCGCCGAGTAGCCGGCACAGTGGCAGACGGTATGGGTGACTTTGTGGTGGCCTCTGCCGGGCCAAGGCTGGAGAGTATTTTGGCCGCCCGAGGCGCCGGTGCAGACACGCTGTCTGCAACCCGCCACTGCAAGGTGCTGCACGCGGACATTGGCGGCGGCACGGCGAATCTGGCGTTTTTTGACAACGGGGCGCTGCAAGACACCGCCTGTTTGGAGATCGGCGGTCACCACTGGCGAGCAGACAAAGGGATCATGACTCCAACGCTAGGCGCGCTGCTGACCCATACCCATTTGAGTGCGGACGATCACCCGGCCATTTGCGCCGCCTATGCCCGCCTGCTGGAGATGGGTATGAACCTACGGCCCAAGGACGACTTTTTTCCCACCGTCATTACCGACAAGGCGCTGGACAAAAGCCTGGTGCCGGATATTCTGTCCTTCTCCGGCGGGGTATCCGCCTGTATGGGACAGGATCTGCCGCCCTACGCTTACGGCGACCTGGGCGTGCTGCTGGCTCGTGCCATCACAAAATCGCCCGCCATTGCCGCCAAAGAGATCGTCTTAGCTGAGAACGGCATTCGTGCCACAGTGATCGGCGCCGGCAATTACAGTTTAGCCCTCAGCGGCACCACCATTGCTGCCCCGCCGGAGCTGATTCCGGTAAAGAATGTGCCGGTGATCGAAGTGCCGCTGCAAACAGCAGCGGATATACCAACCGTAGGCAACCAGATTGCTGCCGGACTGCGCACCTTTGACCTAACAGACAGCCAGCCGGTGGCGGTAGCCTTTGCCGGTTATCCGGCGCCGTCCTTTAGTGAATTGATGGCGCTGGCGGAACAAATTGCAAGCACGCTTGACGGGCGCAGCGGCCTGTTCGTCACTGTGTCGCAAGCGGATATTGCCAAGGCACTGGGCGGCTGCCTGCGCCATCTGCTGCCGGATGGCAAATTCTTGTGTATGGACCGAATCGCTTGCAGCAACGGAGATTATATAGACATCGGCCACCCGGTAGCAGAGGCCACTGCCCTGCCGGTGATTGTGAAGCAACTGATTTTTTCATAGGTGATCGTATGATTTTAAAAGCAACATTACTGGGCAAGACTTATGCCTTTGGCAGCGTAAAGGAAGTGCTGGCCAAGGCCAACGAGCCGAAAAGCGGCGACACCTTGGCAGGGATCGCTGCCGCAGATGCCAAGGAGCGTATTGCCGCCAAGGCGGTGCTCAGCCAACTGACGGTGGGGGACATTACGGAGCACCCGGCAGTGCCTTATGAAGCCGACGCCGTAACCCGGATCATTTTGGACGACTTAGACAAAGAAATCTACACCCGTTGGAAAAACATTACCATTGCCGACCTGCGGGAGTGGGTGTTAGACAACGCCCGCACCGGGGCGGAACTGTTGGAAGTGGGGCGTGGCTTGAGCAGTGAAGTGATCGCCGCACTGGCAAAGCTGATGGGCAACCTGGACCTGATGTACACCGCTCGCAAACTGCAGATCACCGCCCACTGCAACACCACCATCGGCACCCCGGGCACCTTTGCCTGCCGGCTGCAGCCCAACCACCCCACCGACGATGTGGCCGGGGTGACCGCCTCTCTGCTGGAGGGACTCAGCTACGGCATCGGCGACGCGGTAATCGGCCTTAACCCGGCCATTGATACAGTAGAGAGCACGACTGCTATTTTGAATTTGTTTAACGATGTAAAGAACAGGCTGGAGATCCCCACACAAATCTGCGTACTCTCCCACATTACCACCCAAATGCAGGCACTGCAAAACGGCGCACCAATGGATCTGCTGTTCCAGTCCATTGCCGGGTCGGAAAAGGGACTTTCCGCCTTTGGCACCGGGGTAAATATGCTGGCAGAAGCCAAGCAAATGATGCAGGAACTGAGCACCTCTCAGGAGCCAAATCAATTATACTTTGAAACCGGGCAGGGCAGCGAGTTGTCCTCCTCCAGCCACAACGGCACTGACCAGGTGACTATGGAAAGCCGGTGCTACGGACTGGCGCGGCACTTCTCCCCTTACCTGGTGAACACGGTAGTGGGCTTTATCGGACCGGAATACATCTATGACAGCAAGCAACTGACGCGAGCGGCGCTGGAGGATAACTTTTGCGGCCATCTGCACGGCCTGCCCATGGGGTGTGATATTTGCTACACCAATCACATGGTGGCAGATCAAAACGATGCGGACAACCTGCTGGTGCTGCTGGCCAACGCCGGGTGTCACTATGTGATCGGCGTGCCCCAATCGGACGATGTAATGCTCATGTACCAAAGCACTTCTTACCACGATGTGGCAGCCACCCGGGAAATGCTGGGGCTGCACCCGATCCCTGAATTTGAGCGCTGGTGCGAGGATCACGGCATTTTAGAAAATGGCAAGTTGACGCCCTTGGCCGGGCAGCCGGGACTGCTAATGTGAGGTAAACGGTATGAATCAGAAAATAGAGAGCCAAAATGGCGTGCTGGAAGATATAACCGCCTGCACAACCGGCCAGTTTTGCCTGAGCGACGACCCAAAAATGATGGAACTGAAGTCCCACACCCCGGCCCGTATCGGCGTTGGGCGGACCGGCAGCCGCTATTTGACAAAAGCCTATCTGCGCTTTCGCGCCGACCACGCTGCCGCCAATGACGCGGTAATGACGGAGGTGAGCCAAGAGACCCTGGAGCGCCTGCACCTGCCACAGGTGCAGACCCGGTGCAAAGACAAATACGAAATGCTCACTCGCCCGGACCTGGGCCGCCTGTTTGACGATGAAAACAAAGCCAAAATCAAGGCCGTTTGTACCCCAAATCCGGATGTGCAGATCTACTGCGGCGACGGCCTGTCCGCCCCCTGTATCGGCGCCAATGTGCCGGATCTGCTGCCTATGCTCACCTTGGCACTGAAGCAGGCGGGGATCACCGTGGGCACGCCTTTTTTTGTGCGGTACTGCCGGGTAAACACCGCCCGCACCATCGGTCCTATGGTAGGCGCCAAGGTCACCTGTGTGCTCATCGGCGAGCGCCCGGGACTGCTGACGGACGAGAGTATGTCCGCCTACATTGCCTACAACGCCCGACCGGATATGATCGAGAGCGACTACACCGTGGTGTCCAACATCAGCCGCTACGGTATGGCACCGGTAGAAGCCGGCGCCTATATTGCCGACGTGATCCAAGACCTGCTGCAAAAGGGCGGAAAGTAAAGACAAACAAAAAAAGGCCTGTTGTCTGCGTGGACAACAGGCCTTTTATTTAGTTTCTGTAAGCGGTGGGTGTGGTGCCCTTTAGCTGCTTAAACACCCGGGAAAAATAACTCATATCGTTAAACCCGCAGGCAAAGGCGATCTCCGTCACGCTTTTATCTGTTAAGGTCAACCGCTCGCAGGCGCATTCAATGCGGTAATAGTTCAGGTACGCAATGGGGGTCCTGCCGGTGAGCGCTGCAAAAGCACGACAAAAATACCGGGGCGACATGCCCGCCACAGCTGCCAATTCATCCAAGGTAATGGGCTCGCATTTTTCATCCAGGTGATCTGCTGGCGGCTTTGTGGCGGCTTGATATCGCTGTGCATACCCAAAAGGCAGCCCAGCAACTGCCACAGCAGCCCCACGGTGGTCCACTCATAGCCCAGCTGTTCCCGCTCCATAGCATCAAAAATGCGATCCGCCAGCGCCGCCTCCGTGCTGCCCTTGGCTAAACGGCCGGAAAAGCCATTCTCGCTGGCCAGGAATGCTGCCGCCGACTTGGTGCACACCGGGGTATCCTGGAGCAAGGTACCCAAGTCAAATACCACACACTCGTAAATACAGTCGTGGGGCGCGCCTCCATGGATCACCCCGTCGGCGATCCAAGCGCTGTCCCCGGCTTGCAACTCCATCTGGCGGCCGTCCAAGCTTAGGGTAAAGCTGCCTTGCAACACCAGAATGAGCTCATATTCCAGGTGCCAGTGCAGGGGCATTTGGTACCGGGGCGCACCTGGCTCCACATAATAAAGCTCTATGGGAAAATCAAAAGTGCCCCGCTTTTTGTCCTCATGCAGTTCGCTGTAATTCATAGGCCCTCAAAAAGTGAATATTGTGCTACTCACAAGTGCATATCCTGCGTGCAAAGAATATTTATATCTAATATAATACAATTAGCATACCATGGCGGGCATGGATTGTCAACCATGGGCAAGGAGGTTTATCTATGCAAAATATCAACGAGATCAAGGACCAGATTTGCGATGTTTGCCACAAAATGTGGCAGCTGGGCTGGGTGGCCGCCAATGACGGCAATGTGAGTGTGCGGCT